>Ga0134121_10001924_pt1 | contig 18721 bp, 14 predicted proteins | sample KB301_FD_96463 | JGI IMG/M metagenome (GOLD analysis project Ga0134121, IMG submission 96463) | Terrestrial soil microbial communities without Nitrogen fertilizer from Kellogg Biological Station, Michigan, USA - KB3-0-1 | ecosystem: Environmental > Terrestrial > Soil > Unclassified ... | reverse complement strand
CGGCACGCGGTTCAGGCGACGTTGCGGCAAGTTGGCGCGAACGTTCAGATGAAACGCATAATCAGTAACAAACGAGAGTGCTTTGCGCGTGTCGAAATCCTTTGCCTGGGCCATGAGTCGCGCTTCGAGCGTCTCAAGGATCTTGTGCAGGTCAGCGCTGCTGTTGCGTCGACGAAAAGCAGCCTGTACACCGCGTTGCTCTGGCTCTGCTTCTTTGCGGGCCGGAGCGCCGATCTGTTGCTGCGCGTGTTGTCGATATTGGATCAGCGGCTCGTCAAGCGCGACGACGTCTGCGACAGCCGCAATAGTAAGCGCGATCCAGCCGTCGTGAATCATCGCTATTCCCTCAGGAATCGGTAGCGATAGTTTCACGAAGCGGGAACGAAAGGCCATCGTTGCGCCCGTGACTGTCCAGCCGGTGATTAATACTTCGAGCGCGTGGCCTGTGCGGACGAGCTTGCGTTTGTGGGCGTCAAAGCCGACTTCGTCCCACATTCTGCGGTTGAGTGGCTTTAAATCTTGATCGACGATCGCGGCGTCGGAAAACACGATACCTGCAGATGGCGAGTTGTTAAGTATGGTCTCGAACAGTTGCAGCTTATCGTTGCGCCACACGTCGTCCTGGTCGCTGAGCGCGATAACATCGCTGTTGCAGAGGCTGATGGCGCGTTCGAAGTTCTTAACGCTGCCGAGGTTCTGATCGTTGATGTGCAGCTTGATGGGAATGGGCGATTCGGTTGCAAGTTTCTCGAGCAGCTTTGGGGTGTCGTCGGTTGAGCGGTCGTCGCAAATGACGATTTCGTCGGGTGGTCGCGACTGCGTGATGATGCTTTGCAACTGCGCGGAAAGAAATTCCGCACCGTTATAAGTACACATGGCCACGCTAATTTTCATGGGCTGTTGGACAGGATTTCAGGATTTGCATGTTAACAGGATATCTTGTCAATCCTGAAAATCCTGTAATCCTGTCTAATATACCTTCCGTTGCTGGACGCGCTCCTTGGTCTTGAGCGTAAAGCGCCTCTCCTCTACTCCATCACCCGCAATCATCCGCGCCACGTACTCGCCCACGACTGGCCCATGCTTGAACCCGTGCCCCGATCCGCCACCAACGATCCAAACATTCTCAAACTCCGGATGCCTATCAATCAGAAAATCACCATTCGACGTGTTCTCATACTGGCAAACACGCGTCTCCATCACCGGCGCGTTCGCCAACCGCGGCACTCGTTTCGCGAGATACTCACGCACCGCCTCCAGCCCTGCAACACTAACCACTCGTTCCCCACGATCCGGATCGAATTCCGCACCATGCGCATCGATCGCGATCTTGAACCCGCGACCATCTACATTCGGTAACCCATAAACAAGATCGTTGAAATCGATCCACGCCGGCATCACGCCGCGACTAAAACTATCGTCTCCCGGCGGTACACCGACAAAGATCACTTCCTGTCTCGTCACATAGATCAACTCACCAAGCAACTCAGGAAACAGCTTCGGCAGCCATGGACCACATGCAAACACAAACTGCCGCGCTTTAATCTCCTCACCGGAAAGCATTCGCATCACCTTCCCCTGCGGTGGCGCCACAGCTTCCGCCGCATACTCAACGCCATTCAGCTTCGCCTCCGCCACCACGGCCTGCACGGCACGTCGCGCTATCAGCACACCTGAATCCGGCTCGAGTATGGCCCAACTCGTTGGCCCAGGTTCGAGTTGCGGAAACCGCCGTGTTAACTCAACCCTGTCCAGCCGTTCAAAGTTTGCGTTGAGTCGCTGTAACGTCGCGAGCGTCGCTTCGCAATAAGCATCGTGTTCGCGAGCGAGCCAGAGCACGCCCGTTTTGTGGAACAGTGGCTCAGTCTTTTTGAAGAGTTGCTGCCAGAGCGCGAGAGAGCGTTGGGCTGAGCGCGAGTAGATCTCATCTGGTCCATAGCCCAGGCGAATAATCCGCGACTCGCCACCCGAGCTCGCGCGACTGTTCCCTGGTCCGTAAGCGTCGAGTAACAGCACGGACGCGCCAGTCAGCCCGAGTTGATAAGCGCTCCACGCCCCAAACACGCCCGCGCCGATAACCGCAACGTCATACGACATGCGCACAATCTTAACTTACACGAGCAAGATCCGTAATTAATCCGTCTAATCCGTGGCCGACATTCTTTTGCAAAACCTAAAAGCTTGAATACGGGTTTTTTCGGGAGGTGAACGTCATGCGCTTCACGGGATTGGTTCTGGCTTTGATCAGTCTTTCTGTCGCGTCCAACGCGCAAACAGGCCGGACCATGTCGACGGACCAGCGCGTGCTCACCGGCATCGAGTGGCGACTGGCTTCACTCGGACCAGCAGGCTCCGAAACCGGTGTAGTTGCGGGAACGACAGTGACACTGCGGTTTGCAGAAGACAATCGCGCGAGCGGATCGACAGGCTGCAACAATTACAACGGCACTTACCAGGTGCGCGGAGACAACATCTCGTTCAGCCGGCTCATCAGCACGAGACGCGCGTGTTTGGACCAGAACGCAAACCAGCAGGAGCAGCGATTTCTCTCCACCCTCGGCGCCGCAAGCCGCTTTCGTCTCTCATCGAATCGACTCACGATCCTCTCGGATCGCGGCCGCAACGTCCTGAATTTCGTAAACATTCCAGAGCCTGAAGGTGGACCACGTGATGACAACAGCGATCCGGTAGCAACACTCGCCGCGTATTACACCGCTATCAACGCCCGTGACTACCGTCGCGCTTTTGGTTTCTGGGACTCGCCGCCTTCGTCATACGAACAGTTCGCGCGCGGCTTTGCCGACACGGACCAGGTGCGCGTGCTGGTTGAGCCGTCTCCTCACGTCGAAGGAGCAGCGGGCAGTGTCTTCGCTGAAATTCGGGCTATCGTAGTGTCCACGTTGCGCAATGGCAGCGAACGCGTGTTTGCGGGCTGTTACACGATGCGTCGATCGAATGTGCAGGATCGCGGCTGGCAGATCTATCGTGCCGGTGTGTCGCAGGTGTCGGCGAATCTCAGACTTTCACGAATACTATCGCAGAGTTGTAGCAATTAAACGTCCAATTTAAGAGGAGGAATACAGGATGCGCAGCAGATTAGCGATTACTATTCTCTCAGGGTTGATATTGTTCACCGCTTGCAACGATCCGGCGGCTGACAAAACAAAGGCCAAGACGGGTGAGGCGGCGCAAGTGGCTTCGCCTGCGGCCGCGCGGGGCCAGAAGTATCAGATCACAACACAGAATTCGAAGATCGAGTTTGTCGGATCGAAAGTCACCGGCCATCACAACGGCTCGTTTGGAGATTTCACCGGAGAGGTCGATTACACCGGTAATCCGGAGACCAGTCACGTGAATATCGCAATTAAGACCGATTCGATCACGACCGACACACCGGATCTGACGAAGCATTTGAAGACTGCCGACTTCTTCGACGTCGCGAAGTTTCCCGAAGCGACGTTCGTCTCGACTTCGATCAAACCTGGCGGCGAAAACGGCGCGACTCACACCGTCACCGGCAACCTGACGCTGCACGGCGTGACGAAGGCGGTCACGTTCCCGGCGACGATAAATGTGACGCCGGATGCAGCTACTGTCGAGAGTAGTTTTTCCATCAACCGCAAAGACTTCGGAATCAACTACGCGGGCGCCGCTGATAATCTAATCCGTGACGACGTCGTGCTGACCCTGCACATTCGCGCGACCAAGGCATAAGACGAGTCCACAGATTACACAGATCAATTCTGTGTAATCTGTGGATGGCTTTTAGCAGAAGGCCGGTGAAATGCTCTCAACTCTTTGCCGCGCCTTCGGCGTCAACGATTCGAGCGTCTCGAGCACTCTCGCGTGCGTCATGCCGCTGCCGAGGTAAGTCCAACGATTCCCCTGCAGTTGCACGCGCCGAAACTCATCCGCCTCCGTATCCGTCAACCTGCGGCCACTCGCGATCTCGAAGCTGGTGAGATCAAACTCGACTTGCTGCTGGAGCCCACCGTCGAGAAACGCCCCGATCTCGAGATACTCTTCGACCGCGCTCATGATCTGCTCTTCACTGCGATCTGCCGCGAGTGCTTCAACCATCAACGTGTCGAGCTTTGCATGTTGCACTTCTTCAACCCAGTGATGTTTGAGCAGGCTCTTGAACTGCGGATCGAGCCGCTGATCGTCCTTGATGCTGTCGAGGTAATGACTTTGGACCATCCACTCGATATGCAGCGTTGTGATCGCCACCGCGAGCGGATCGTGGACGAGGATCGCGGCTGCGATCGCGTCTGCTGGTCCAATGACTTTACAGATCGTGCCAAATCCGTCTTCAAATTCCGTGCGAAAGCGTTTGAAAAGCTGGATATGCTTCGCTTCTTCACCCGCGAACTTTAGCAACGCGCGTACGCGATAGTCGTCGCCGCGCAACTGTGGACGGGCATGGTCCAATACGAATGGCAGTATGAATTCTTCTACAAGTCCGAAGATGCAGAGGTAAGCATTGCCTCTGATCTGATTGAGAATTCGTTTCTCTTCCTTTGAAAGAAACGTGAGCGGCTCCGTGTTCGCCAGCGATTCGGGCATGAAAGGCTGCGTAAAATTGAGACGTTTGTCGCCTCCGATGATGTCTTCAACGCGCCAGTGAATGCTTTCCGACGCTGCGAGGGCCGCCTGGTATGAATAATTATTAAGCATGTGGGAACACCTCCTTCGAGTTCCTCTACATGTACCCTAACGCGTAAAAAATGCTGACTAAAGGTACATGCCACCAAAAAGTAATAACGAGATCGAATAACTGCACACACCCGTAAGTGGCTCTGGTGTTTAATACATCACATATTTACTGAAAGGGGATTTTGTAATGAGTGCAAAAGCAGGCACTTCGCCAGGAAGAAAGAAAGCGTCAAACATGTTCAAGGAAGCAAAGACCTTCTCGAGTTTTTCTGTAAATGATTTGCAGAAAGCAAAACAGTTTTACGGTCAAACGCTTGGGCTGGATGTTTCCGAGACACCGGAAGGGCTCGAGGTCCATGCCGGCGACAACGCAGTTTTCCTGTATTCGAAACCAAACCATACCCCGGCCTCTTTCACCGTCCTGAATTTTGCAGTGGACGATATCGAAGCAGCAGTAGATGAGCTCACCGGATTGGATGTGAAGCTCGAACATTACGACCTGCCCGACATCAAGACTGACGAACGCGGCATCGCTCGTGGCCCACATGGTCCAACGATCGCGTGGTTCAAAGATCCGGCAGGAAATATTCTGTCGGTGTTAGAAGAGAAATAAACCTTGAACAGGATTACAGGATTTACAAGATTAGTTTCTTGTAAATCCTGCAAATCCTGTAATCCTGTCAAAAACTTCGCTTATCTCCTACGCAATCCACCTCCCCTCATCGAGCTGAAATCTCTCGTCCGCATCTCACCAACGCTGCGCGCGTGTTGTTGATTCTGCACCCAGCTTCTGTCAGCCGAGCGCTGCACAGTTTCCCAACCCGAGCTCGTCTTTTGTTGCACGCCGGTTGACTGGTTGTAGCGAAACACGTTGCCGTCCTTGCTCGCGTACACATTGTTATTGCCGACAGCGACGCCCGTATCGGTGCGTGTGTTGTACGCGAACCCCCGGCCGCCGGCGGTGACCTGGCCCGTTGAGCCGTTTCTGACACCGCCGGCGGCGCCCCCGCTAATCACGCCTGTATTTGGATTGTAGCTAGCTCCTCGCGCGCCCGCGGCTGAGTTGCCGGTGTATACGTTGCTCGCTGCGCCCGCCTGGCCCGCGCTGATGCGACCCGTGTTTGGATTGTAAGCGACAGCGGCACCGCGCGTGACCGTTGTGCCTGTGTAAAGGTTCGTGTATGTGCCACCCCGTGCAGCGTAACGTGCGCCAGTTACTGTGTTGTACCCGTAGCCATATGCGAGTCCCCAGCCAGTCGAAACACCCCACGTGAACGCAGCACCATAACCGTACGTGTAGGGCCAGCCGTACCAGTACGCGCCGACGTATGCCGGGTAATACCAGCCGGTGCCATAGACCACGACGCTGCTCGAAGTCACAACCGTGCCGTGGTAGCCGGGCGTGTAGCCGACGTAGACCACTTCCGGTGTTGAGCCGTAGACCTTCACGTATGTCACGTAGTGCAGCGGCGAGCTGACCGGAATCGTGTAGATACTCACCGGCACTGACGCGGCAACGGCCCATGGACCGACAGCGGAAGTCGCGACAAACCAGACACCGTTCTGCACGGCGTAATAGCTGCGCGCCTCGACCTTGATGACTGGTATCGAAGTATTTACCGCGTACATCAACGTCGTGCTTTCGATCGACTTGAACTGCGGTGCGTCGTCGAAGCTCACGTTCAACGAGGCTGTGCTACGTGTGATCGTTGCGGTTTGTGGAATCGCGTTGGCGATCAGTGCTTCTTTCGCCTGCGGCGTTCCCGGCACGGAGACGAGCACCGAAGCTTTCGCGTGCGTGGCCGGAATCCTGGCGAAGTCCGCAGGCAGGCTTTCGTTGCTAACGTAGTTCCATGGACCAAGCATCGACTCCGACTTGAACCAGCGACCGGAGAGCAGGATGTAGTGTTGCTGCGAAGGCGTGTGTACGAAGATGTCGTTTTCGGTATTCGTGACGTAAATCAGATCTGTACCTTCAATTGACGCGACCTGCGGCTCGCCCTGTGTTTGCAATAGCTCAGCAGGCTGCGTGCTTACATAAATTGTCGGAACTGCGTTTTGTCTGATCGCTTCGGCAAGTGAACCCTTCGAGTCGTCGGATATTTTCTTCAGATCGCCTGGCGTATGGCCGGCGATAGTCCACGGACCGTTCAGGTTCTGCGATTCGAGCCAGCCATCCATCAGTCTTAAATAGAATTTGCCTTCAGCGCGCACAATCAGCATGCGAGTATTAATGATCCGTTCTACGCTCGTGTCTTTAACAGGTCGAAACACCGGCGCGCCGTCGATTAATACGAGCAGCGCCAGCCGCGTGCTGAAGTAAATCTGCGGTGGTTCATTCTTCACTTCGAACGCCGCAGTGTTTGTCGCAGCGTGATTGATCGCCATGTCCGCGAGCAGTCGATCGAGCGCGATCACATTGACCTGTTTATCCGCGCGCGCCTGAAACGCAGCCTCGAAAGCCGCCGCTTTATCCGGCGCCATCGGCAGACTGATCTTCTTCACCTTAAAATCCGACAGCGTCACGAGCCGGTTCACCTTATCGATCTCCGCCCGCGCGCCAAACCACAGCACACCGTAAAGCGGCTGCTTGCTCTCTGTTACCGTGATTGCAATCGCGGCCCGGGCCGACAGACTATTCCCGCTCCACTCCTCAATCTGTGGCTGATAAACCGCCGCCGAGGAATTCGCGCCGATAGCAAATCTCCTGGGCCAACCCTCATCCGCCGGCTTCGTCTGTGCCGTAACGATGATTGCTGAAAACAAAACGATAATTAATGCGCGACTGATATTGGTCATCTGCTTCCTCTCTGCTTTCTTGAGTCATTCAACACGCTAAGCAGAATAGAGAAGCACCGGGTGTAGTCGCCTGTCCCAAAAGATACATTTTGAACGCGGATCTTCGCGGATTTATTCTTGATCCACCCCCGAATCTTCCTTATACTCCGCGCCGCCTTAACTCTGAAGGGTACCTATGCCAGCCTCGCGACTTCGAAATCGAAACGAGCAACCCGAAAATTTAGCCGAAGCCAAACGCCGCATAGAAGAATGCAGTAAAGTTCGTAGTTATAGGCTGGACCTCAAAAATCTGAAATTACGCCAGGTACCTGAAGAAGTCGCAAAACTAACCTGGATCACTGAACTATCTCTTGTAAGCAACCAGATTTCTGAGATCCCTGAGTTCATTGGCCAGTTGAAGGAGCTTGGAAAGCTTTCTCTTGAGCTAAATCCGATTAAAGTCCTTCCTGCAAATCTATCCCAATTAACAAAACTACATACTCTGTACATTACAGACGGTGCTCGATCCGCAGCCAATTCGGTAATCGGTAAATTAAGAAATCTACAGAAGCTGGCGCTCATCGGAATTTGGCTCAACAGTTTCCCAGACTGGATCCTCAATCTCAACAGGCTTAAGGAGCTTTATCTTGACCGTAATCATTTGACGGAACTCCCGGATTCCTTCAGTAATTTGTCTCAACTCGAATTTTTGAGTATTCAAAGAAACCATTTCAACCAATTGCCCTCGTCACTTTTGAATCTCACGAAACTTCGACGACTGTATGTAGATGATAGATTTGGGATTCCGAAAGAGATTACCGAGCGTCATGACGCCAAAGAGATCCTTGATTACTACTTCCGAATAAAAGCAGAGCGATATCCACTTAACGAGTTCAAATTGATACTCGTAGGGAGAGGCGGAGTGGGAAAGACGACTTTGGTTCATCGCCTGACTGCGGGCAAGTACAAAGAATTCGTACGCACGCCGGGAATCAACATTACAAAATGGCCGGTAAAGATCGACAGCGACAATGTCCAGGCTCACATCTGGGACTTTGGTGGGCAGGAGATCATGCACGGCACACACCGGTTTTTCATGACCGAACGTGCGCTCTACCTTGTATTGATTTCAGGACGTGAAGGAACAGAGGACCATGACGCTGAGTACTGGTTGTCGCTAGTCCGGTCCTTCGCGGGAGATGTTCCGATAATCATCCTGCTGAACAAGTGGGACGACTACCAGTTCGAGCTCAACCGCCAACTCCTCAAAGAGAAATATGGGAAGAACCTCGTCTTCGTTGAAACAGATAGCCGTTCAGGTACTGGAATGTCCCAGTTGCACGAACGTATCTGCCAACTCGCAAAAAAACTCCCCGGATTGAAAGCGGCATGGCCAATTGAATGGCGGCAGATAAAAGAAGAGTTACCGCGAAAAAGGAAAAGTTGGCTAACATTCGACGACTTCCGTGAGTTCTGTGTAAAGCAGGGCATCGATCAAACCAAGGATCAGGAAGCCCTCGCGGATAGCCTCCATCATCTCGGGCTCATGCTTTCTTATCGAAGGGAAGAGGCGCTGCGCGATTTCGGAGTGCTTAATCCGCAGTGGGTGACCAAAGGTATTTACCAGATTCTCAACTCACCTCAATTGCGCAAGGCACAGGGAAAGTTCACGTTAAAAGACCTGGCCGAGGTGTTGCCAAACAGGAGCTATCCAAAAGAGGTCCATTCCTATCTCCTTGCCCTGATGCGAAAATTTCAACTCTGCCTTCCATTAGATGATAGAGGTGAGAAGTATTTGATTCCGGAATTGCTGACGAAGGAAGAACCTGAGCTCGACAAAGAATTTCCTCCTGATGATTGTCTGGGCTTTGAATATCGTTACGACACAGTCTTGCCGGAGGGATTGCTGCCGCGTTTCATTGTCGAGACTTACTTTCTTCGCGAGCCAAAACTGGTTTGGCGAACCGGCGCGGTGTTGGAGCGGGCAAACTGTCGTGCCCTCGTGCGAGGTGACGTTCAAGGCCGGCAGGTAGTAATCCGCGTCACTGGTGTCGGTAAGGGACAGAGAGAACTGCTAGGCATCATCCGCGAACACTTCGAACGAATTCATCGCAGCTTTGAGAAACTACCCGTAACGGAGTTAGTTCCGATCCCGAAGTATCCGCACATCACCGTGCCTTACGAAGATTTGATTGCTTATGAATCCGCTGGTGATGATGAGTACAAGGTCGTGATAGATCGTATGCCAATGAAGTTTAGCGTAGCTAAGCTTCTGGATGGTGTCGACCTGCCCGGTTCTCGTGATGATCTCGCAATTATGATGGACTCTTTCGGTGGTACGAAACATGTCGGTCATCTAGATATACCAAGAGCATCGCTTTTCATTAGTTACTCACATAAGGACGGAGTATTCCTCGACGAGCTTCGCGGTGCTCTTACCCCTTACGAACGCACCGGAGCAGTCAAGGTTTGGGACGACAACTGCATTGTGGCCGGTCAGAAATGGGAAGATGAGATCCTGGCCAAACTGACGACTGCGGACATTGTGATTTTGCTCTTGAGTAACGATTTCATCAGCTCTGATTACATCTATCAAAAAGAGATGCAAATAGCGCGCGAGCGTGACAAGGCCGGCGCGTGCGCGATTGTGCCAATCGTTGTGCGTGCCTGTCGTTACGATCGACTTGAGTTAGGTGAACTTCAGGCGATCCTTCCCAATGGTAAATCGGTCAAGCAAAACAAAGATCGAGACGCGGCTTGGTTAGAAGTTACCAAACAACTCGACAAAGTAATCGCGCAGTTCAACCCCAGCGAACGCGTCTCATAATCCGTATCAGAGACGTACAGCCTCCGCCTTCGACTCTTCACTACCCTTAAGAAAATCGCACGAATTGAATGTGGCAACGAAGTTGCTCAGGAGAAAACTCTACGCTCGAACACGGGGAATCCGGATGAACAAACTCAAAAAACTTTCAGACCAGGTAATCGTCATCACTGGCGCGTCGTCGGGAATCGGGCTCGTTACCGCTCGTCTCGCTGCGAAACGCGGCGCGCGGGTGGTGCTGAATGCGCGGAATGAAGAAGCGCTCCGACAGGTCACTGATGAGATAAATGCGGAGGGTGGTGAGGCTGTCTACGTCGTTGGCGATGTGGGAAAGTTTGACGACGTTCAGAAGATTGCGGATGAAGCGATACGACGGTTCGGTGGCTTTGATACGTGGGTCAATAACGCCGGCGTCTCGATCTATGGACCGGTGCTGGACCAATCATTAGAAGATCACCGGCGTCTATTCGAAACGAATTACTGGGGTGTGGTCCATGGATCCACCGTCGCCTGTGCACACCTAAGACAACGGGGCGGCGCGCTGATCAACGTCGGCAGCGTCCTCTCAGACGTCGCGATTCCGATCCAGGGCACTTATTGCGCAACGAAGCACGCCGTCAAAGGCTACACGGATGCTCTGCGTCTGGAAATCGAAGAAGAAGGCGCGCCGATCTCAGTGACACTGGTCAAGCCGAGCACGATCGACACGCCTTACACTCGCCACGCGAAGAACCTTATGCCCGTCGAGCCGCAGAACCCGCCGCCGGTGTACGCGCCCGACCTCGTAGCCGAAGCAATCCTGCACTGCGCCGAACATCCTGAGCGCGACCTGTACGTCGGTGGCGGCGGCAAGGTGCTGGCCGAAGCGAGCCACGTCGTACCGCGTCTGACAGACAAGATGCTGGAAGCGATGATGTTTGACATGCAGCAGTCTGATCGACAGAAGCCGCCCGCTCGACCAGACAGTCTGCACGCGCCGATCGAAGATGGAGAAGAGCGCGGTGGTTATCCCGGCCACGTCGCTGAAACGAGTGTCTATACAAAAGCATCTAAGCATCCACTGATCACAGGCTCATTGATCGCAGGACTCGGTCTCGCTGTACTCGCGGCGTGGCGCTCAGTCTCTGCCAATCACTCGGAGCTCGGCCGGTCGAAAGTTCTGCTGGATAGATTGAGGTGAAAGGAAGAGATTATGCGTAATCACGACGACGCAAACATTTTGAAAGGCATGGTAGCCGGACTTGCCGGCGGCCTCCTCGCTTCATGGACCATGAACCAGTTTCAAGCAGCCTTGACTCGCATCACTGAAGGCACTGAGAAGTCGCACGGCGCGCAGTCGATGCAGCCGAGCGACGGTTCGAAAGGCGAGCAGGCCCAGGACACAGCCGAGCACAACGACGCCACAGTCGAAACTGCCAAAGCGATATCCGAAACAGTTTTCGGTCACGAGTTGCAGGAGAGTGAAAAGGAACCTGCGGGCGCGGCTGTTCATTACGCTTTCGGCACGTTGTCTGGTGGATTGTATGGCGTGCTCGCCGAAGTCACACCGCAAGTGACGACTGCGGCCGGTCTGCCATTCGGCGCAGGCTTCTGGTTACTCGCGGATGAAATCTCCGTGCCGTTGCTGGGCCTTTCGAAAGGACCAACTGAGTATCCGGTCTCGACTCATGTTTACGCGCTCGCTTCACATCTTGTGTATGGCGTGACGGCTGAACTCGGCCGGCGCGCGGTGCGACAGGTTCTGTGAAGGGCGAGTTATCAGAGCCGTCGTTGACAGACGAGGATCTGGCCCGTCTGGAACGCGACACCTTCAAATACTTCGCCGACGAAGTAAACCCCGAGAATGGGCTCGTGCCTGATAGCACGCGTCGCGGATCGCCGTCTTCGATTGCCGCTGTCGGCTTTGCGCTCACGACTTATCCGATCGCGGTCGAGCGGAAGTACATAGCCCGCGCCGAAGCAGTGAAACGGACTCTGACAACACTGCGATTCTTTCACGACGCTCCCCACGGTCAACAGCCAGACGCCACGGGTTATAAAGGCTTCTACTATCACTTCCTCGACATGCAGACCGGACGTCGCGTGAACAAGTGCGAGATATCGACGATCGACTCAACGTATCTTCTCGCCGGCGCGCTCGCCGCTGCGTGTTATTTCGACGCTGACACGGCCGCTGAGCGCGAAGTTCGTGAGCTCGCCGATGCACTTTACAGACGCGCCGATTGGCACTGGGCGCAGCACGGCGCGCTGACTGTTTCACACGGCTGGCGACCCGAGCGAGGATTCATCAGATATCGTTGGAGCGGATACTCTGAAGCATTGATCCTGTATGTTCTCGGACTCGCCTCGCCAACGTTTCCGTTGCCTGCGGAAAGCTACAAAGCATGGACCAGAACGTACAAGTGGAAAAAACTCTACGGGCAGGAGTTTGTCTACGCCGGGCCACTGTTTATTCATCACCTGTCGCACATGTGGATCGACTTCCGTGGCATCCAGGATGATTACATGCGCGGCAAGGCGATTGATTATTTTGAAAACAGCCGGCGCGCGATCTATGCGCAGCAGGCTTACGCGATGCGCAATCCGAAGAAGTTTGCAGGTTACGGACGTTTTAGCTGGGGCATTACGGCGAGCGATGGTCCAGGGCCGGCTGAGCGTCGCATCAACGGTCGTCGCGTGCGCTTCTTCGATTACAAAGCGCGCTCAATTCCGTATGGGCCCGACGACGGCACGCTCGCGCCGTGGGCCATGGCGGCGTCGTTGCCGTTCGCGCCGGAAATCGTGTTACCGTCGCTGTTTCGCTTGAACAAAGACTATCCGGAGATCACGAGTGAATACGGTTTCAAGTGCAGTTATAACCCGACGTTTGGCAACGGCTGGATATCGAAAGGCTATTACGGCCTGGACCAGGGACCAATCATCATGATGATCGAAAACTACCGCACGGAGTTTACCTGGCGACTGATGCAACGATGTCCGTTCATCGTTGATGGTCTGCGCCGCGCAGGCTTTCGTGGTGGATGGCTCAACTAAAATCGACGCGCGCGCCGGGTGAGATTTCGAGTGGCTCCATCGCTCTCCGAAAAATTCTCGCCCCCGTAGATCCGCGCAAGATCGTCTCACCGTTCTCAGTTCTTAACATCGCGCCTTCTCTCAACCCCACAACAGGCGTGTCATTCTCCTCGAGAAACTGAATGATCCGCTCTTCGCGCGTCTCGCCCATGTGCTTCGAGCTCGGATCGGGATCGAGATAGTGAGGATTGATTTGAAACGACACCAGACCGAGCGCATTGAACGACGGCGGCTGCACGATTGGCATGTCGTTCGTCGTCTTGATCGTCGGCGCGGCGACGTTCGAACCAGCACTCGATCCGATGTACGGCATTCCATTCGACACACGATTACGAATCGCCTCAATCAGATCGAATTCGTAAAGCGCCTTCAACAGCCGGAATGTATTTCCGCCACCAATGAAGACCGCGTCCGTTTCATTGACCGCCGCGACCGGATTCGCGGCAGTATGGACCGGCGTGAGCTCGTATCCCATCTTCTGAAAACGCTCTCGCGCATTTGCGGCATACTTATCTCGATCGAACAGAGCGTACGGCACGAACAGCACTCGTTTCGCTTCGCCGAGAAAACTGCGAATCTCAGGCTCGGCATGATCGAGATAGCCGCTGCCGTGGAGTGTCGAGTTGCTTATCAAAAGAAGGCGCTGCGTTTTGTTGTTGGGAAACATTTCGATAGCATTGCAACATGACTGGCAAAAATCAATCGCCGCTGGCTTGCGACATGAGGGCGATACCCGCGGACCAGCGGCCTCTGCATCTCGCGAAAAGCCGCGAGCTGTTCTCGCAAATCGATGAGACGCGCGAGCTTGCGGATGGTTACGAGTTCCGATTTGCTGATCAATCGAACCTGCTGAAGCAATTGGCGGATTTCGTATCGCTCGAGAAACTCTGCTGTCCGTTTTTACGCTTCGAGATTGCGGTTGAAGCAGAGAGTGGACCAGTGTGGTTGCGGTTGACAGGACGTGATGGTGTGAAGGAGTTTATTCAGGAAGAGGTAAGTGGTCTCGTAGGATTAACAGAACTATGACTGAAGACATGTTAGAGGTGTGGCGGGAGTCGGCGAAGTACTGGACCAAACACAGCGATACGATTCACGAGATGTTTGTGCCGCTGACGCGCGCGTTGATCGAACGTGCCGGAATTCATAAAGGGCAAAGCGTGCTCGACGTTGCGGGCGGCGCCGGCGAGCCGTCACTCACGATCGCGGAGACAGTTGGACCAGAAGGATCTGTAATGTGTACTGACGGCGTGGCTGAGATGGTTGAGGCCGCGCGCGCCAACGCACAACGGCGTGGCATCACGAACGTTCAGTTTCGCCAGTGTGCGGCCGATTCGTTGCCGTTTGCTGACAACTCGTTCGATGTGGTCGTCAGCAGGCTTGGCGTGATGTTTGTTCCCGATCCCCTCGCTGCGTTTCGCGGGATGCTCCGCGTGCTCAAACCCGGCGGCAGGCTGGCGTTTGCAGTCTGGGGGAAGAGCGACGTCAATCCGTTCTGTTATCTCGTGACCCGCGTGATGGACCAGCACGTGAAATCGCCCGCCGCAGACCCGGACGCGCCGAATGCATTTCGTTTCGCAGAGCCAGGCAAACTCACAGGCGTGATGACGCAAGCCGGTGCGATCGACGTCGAAGAGGGCATTGTCGAATTTGATATCGCAGCGCCGATCTCAGTCCAACAGTTCTGGGAAATGCGCTCGCAAACCTCCGACACGTTGCGAGAAAAACTGAAGAAACTGTCTGCGGACGAGCAAGCGCAGATTGCGGTTGAAGTCGAGCAGGCCGCGAAAGAATTCTTCCCGGCGAACCACATGAAATTCCCGGCGCAACTTCTCATCGCCACCGGCAACAAACCTTCTGAATAGTGCGGAGAAGGCACAGAACCGAGCGCGGTAGCGCCGGGTCAACTTCCATGGACACGACCGATTATTAGTTTGACCCGGCGCTACCGCGCTCGGTTCTGTCGGTTCGTTGACATTTTCAAAAATCGGTAATAAAGTTCCCGGCCTCAGTAGTGAATTAGCACGTTAAGCCCAGATCCTCTTCTCAACTCAAGCCTTACTTCCAACTCATCCTCAGGAGGTGACGACATGGATCCTAACTACATCGTATCGAATGACCTCGCTAAAAGCCTGATGCCGGATTGGACGCCGGAAGACTGGTTTCATTGGCCGCCTGACATATTTGCTTTTACGTCAATTCTCCTGCAGGCAACCGGAGTTTATAGGTATGCGGTAAGTCCGCATCACGAAACCAATAAGCGGTTGCTGAGTGACCTCAAAGGAGAAGAACGAAACGCTAGGCTCAATGAGGTGTACAGACATTGGTATCGATGGATCTTAGGAGTCGAACCAGAACTGCCGGAGGCCCTCAAAAACTGTAAACAGATTTTACTTGAGAGCGATAGCAAACTCTCGGCCAAACCAAACACAGTCGACTTCAAGACTTGTGAGGCTTTGCTGGATTTACACACCATGGCCGATGTCGCCTGCGCTAACTTCGGTCTCATGACAGCTACGCACGAAGGAAGAATGTGCGCAATTTATTTCCTCGCGAATTACCTGCTGTCAGTTACCGGCTCTTTGTCGCGGTTGCCGTCTCATCACGGCGTGGTTTTGCCTAAGATGCGAACCCCGCAAAAGGGTCTGACGATCAGATCGTTCTCCCACCATCTTACATTTCACCGGTCTGAGGCCAAGGTTCTCTGGCGATCCATTCCCTGGAACGATGCCAGCAAGACTAACAAGACGATAAACCTGTTGGCAGTTCCACTACCGTATGAGTTGAATCTCGAGGACTTTCGAGCAGTAGACGCCCCTCTTCCTTCCAGTGAAGCAAAGGGCTTTCGGTATTTTGATTTTGAACCCAGTGAACAATTCGAACCTGAACGGATAATCGGGCTTCTACAAGAGGCTCAAAAAGAAGTAGGCCAGGTCCACTTGCTGGTATTTCCTGAGTTGGCACTCACTGAGGAAAACCTGGAAGACTTACAGAGCGCCTTGCAAGAGTCGTTATCTGCCGACGAGATTCCGATGATAATAACTGGAATTAGAGGCAGGAGTAACGGCATGGGCAAGAATAAAGTCCGCTTATCCGTTTACTTTGCTCGCAAGTGGTATAACCTGGGCCAGGAGAAACACCACCGTTGGAGATTGGATAAGAGTCAAATAGAACAGTACTCGTTAAGTCGAATCTTAGACCCGGGGACCAACTGGTGGGAGGCAATTGATATCGGATCCAGACAACTTACGTTTCTGGTGCCTAACACCTGGCTTACGCTTTGCCCGCTTATCTGCGAAGACCTGGCCCAGCTCGAACCGATTTCTCAATTGATTCGCGGTGTTGGACCTAATTTTGTAATCGCAATCTTGATGGATGGACCACAGCTTCCGCAGCGTTGGCCTGCACGTTATGTTGGCGTGTTAGCCGATGATCCTGGTTCGGCAGTCCTGACCCTGACTTCCCTCGGCATGGCAGCTCGATGCGGCACGCCAGGCATGCCTGAAAGTCGAGTCATAGCTTTATGGAAAGGCCAGGATTCTCCGTGGGCGCCGATTGAGCTATCTAACAATTCAAAGGCTGTGTTGCTTAATATTTCAGCGGAGTCGCGGGAAGAGTTCACGGCCGATGGTAGAACCGATTACGGCGCCGCTGCCTCTCTGCGATTGCGCGAAACTCACAGATTGCGTGACAGCCACTCCTCGACGTTTGACAAACACCGGATCGAGAGCAGCAATCCTGAAGACCTGGTTGAGTTAACCGTCTTCTCGTTTCTAACCGACGCAATCATAGACGCACCGAGCATTCTCATAACCGAGTTCAGAGCTCGCGTGACCAGGTCCGATCAGAAAGCTCAATCGCTCCCGTGCATTGATGCGATAAAGCCTTTCGATTCGATCTGGAGTCGTATTGAAGGAGAATTACGGCGCGAAAAATTTGAAGCCAAGAAGCAGGGGAAACCGTGGACGAAGCAGTCGTTTGATGAAATCGTCGATAAATTGTGTAAGTTCATAGCTTCTTTTAACGGCCCGCTCGACAAACTGCTCTTAATGGCGGGCGAATCGCAAGCCGAGCGAAATAAAAAAATTAAAGCTGCCCAAAATCCTCTGAAGAAGTTGCAGCGCTGGGCCAATATCGCGGATGCGGCCATTAATGGAATCAACCGGTCCATCACCGCGAAAGCCAGGACCACGGAAGCACGTGAACAGCTCCGCCGGGATCAGGTGCTTTATGGATCTGTCCTCTGGGCGATATTTAATCGGTTGGATCAGCGCAAGGACAGATTAACTAACGATCCGTCGGAATGTCCTAAGGAGTGTCAGAAGGAATATAACGACTTGTTGGAAAAGGTTACGCTGGCATTATCGAGATTTTGAGCATACCAGCTCAGCAGAGATACAATAGCCGGCATGCAGCGGTCGGTGTTGGACCAGAGGTGGGCGGGTTATGTGGCGGCGGCGTTGAGTGTTGGTTTGTTGACGTTGCTGCTGAAGACCGTCGGCGCGCACGTCAACGCGGCGACGGTCTCGCTCGCGCTGTTGCTGACCGTCCTGTTCATCGCGACTCGCTGGGGCAGCCTGCCCGCGCTCGCCGCGTCGATCCTCGCGATGCTGTGTTTCAACTTCTTCTTCCTACCACCGCTGGGCACTTTCACGATTGCCGCAACTGACAACTGGATCGCGCTGCTCGCCTTTCTCATCACCGCCGTGACGGCGGGACAACTCTCAGCCAGCGCCAAACGACGCGCCGAAGAAGCCGAAACCGGAAGACGCGAGATCGAGCGTCTCTACGCCGAGCTGCGCGATGCGTTTGAGCGCGCGAGTCATGCCGAAGCTTTGCGGCAGAGTGAGAAGCTGAAGTCAGCGCTGCTCGACGCGGTCACACACGATCTTCGCACACCGCTCACGTCGATCAAAGCTTCGATCACCACGCTGCTCGACGAAGTTCGCGAGGCACCGGTAAAGCTCGACGCGGAGTCGAGAATCGAGATGATGGAAGTCATCGACGAAGAGAGCGATCGTTTGAGTCGTTTTATAAATGGACTGATCGAGCTGGCGCGGATCGAAGCCGGTGAGTTGCAACTGCGCCGTCGCTGGGGCGCCGTTGAAGAGATCATTTCGACCGCGTTGTCGCGTGCGGAGTCGATCACGCACAGTCATCGTGTCGAGCTCGAGGTTGAAAAAGAGTTGCCGGGTGTGCGTGTCGATGAACGTGCGGTCAGCGAAGTTGTTTACACGCTCATCGACAACGCCGCGAAGTATTCACCCGTTGGCTCGACGATCCGCATCACTGCACGGCGCTCGGGTGATGAGCTGATCGAGATGGGCGTTGAAGACGATGGGCCGGGAATTCCGGCTGACTTGCGCGAGCGCGTGTTTGATAAGTTCTTCCGCG
>Ga0134121_10001922_pt1 | contig 18737 bp, 22 predicted proteins | sample KB301_FD_96463 | JGI IMG/M metagenome (GOLD analysis project Ga0134121, IMG submission 96463) | Terrestrial soil microbial communities without Nitrogen fertilizer from Kellogg Biological Station, Michigan, USA - KB3-0-1 | ecosystem: Environmental > Terrestrial > Soil > Unclassified ... | reverse complement strand
CGACCCAGGCGGCTGGCGGCGGCGCTCTAGGCGGCTGAGCCGTCGGCCCCGGACGACCAAAAAATAAATAAAGTCCGGTGCCGTACCGATGGGCGTATGGTGGGTCGATGAAGCAGCGCCCAATCACCACCGATTCTCGCCACATCCTCTACGGCGCTTTCCACGATTACGTGCGCGGCGTGTTCGCCGAGCGCTCCGTCCACTCGCGCGGCCTGCGCGCGAGGCGGACGCGCTGGCTGCAGCGCCTGGGGCAGCGCCCTGGGTCCGGCGCGCCGCACCTCAGCTCGCGAGCCTGATCGCCCGCATCGAGGTCGGCCCGAATTACGCCGCGCGGCGCAGCGCGGTGAGATTCTTGGCGATGAACTGCTTCACCATCTCCTGCGCGCGCTCGGTCTGCGGCCCGGGCTTGGCCACCCACTCGTGCTCGCAGCCCTCGAACATCTCGAGCTTCGCGTCGGCGCCGGTCGCGCGCCAGGCGGCGACGAACTTCTCCTGGATCGCGGGCAGCACGTTGTCGTCGAGCGCGCCCTGCAGGATGAGGAGCGGCGGCAGCTTGCCGTGCTCCTTGCGGTCGAGGATGTACTGCGGGTTGCCTTCCTTGATGGTCTCCCACGGCTTCCAGTAGTTCTGGTTGTTCTTGATCATCTCGCCGCGCTTCATCTTCTCGGCCTGCTGGAAGCGCGCGACCGGGTCGCTGATCGGCGAGCGCGAGACCACGTACAGCACGGTGGCGTCGAGCTTCGGCGCCTCGGGCAGCGGGATCGCGGCGTATTTCGGGTCGCGCGGCTTCATCGCGATCAGCTCGCCCATGTGGCCGCCGGTCGAGCTGCCGAGGATGCCGACGGTCGAGGCGTCGCCGTTCCATTCGCGCGCCTTGTGCTTCAGCCAGCGCACGCCGTAGTTCGCGTCCTGCACCGAGGCCGGGTACGGCGCCTCGGGCGCGAGGGTCATGTCGATCGCCACCACCAGCACGCCGCTCGCCGCGACCGCGCGGTCCATCGGCTCGTTCGCGCCGCGGTCCTTGTTGTTTCAGGCGCCGCCGTGCAGGTCGAGGACGACCGGAAACGGGCCTTTCCCTTGCGGCTGGTAGATGCGCGCCATGAGCTGGCGGCCCTTGGCCGTCTTGCGGAAGGGCACCTCGCTCACCTTGATGTCGAGCTTGGCCGCGGGGTTGTAGGGCGTGGGGTTCACTAGGGCTCCTGTGGCGAAGGTGGGGATGCCGGCGGCGGCGAGCGCGGCGGCGTGCTGCAGGAATTCGCGCCGGTTCTCCATGGCCGGATCATTTTCCAACAAATCAGCGGGTGAAGAGAAGCGGCACGCCGCAGACCGCGAGCGCGACGCACACCAGGCGCTGGAACGCGACCTGGCTGAGCCCGGTGTGGATGCGGTCGCCGATCAAGAGGCCGATGCCCATCGCCGGCAGCGCGGCGGCGCAGAGGATGACCGAGTCCATCGTGAGCTCGCCCACCGCGGCATAGCCGATGGTGCGCACGATGCTGAGCGTGATGAGCATCGCCGACACCGTCGCGCGCACCACGTGCTTGCTCGAGCCGCCGGCGTCCAGGTACATGGAGAAGAAGATCGACGCCATCGAGCCGAAGATGGTGCCGACCGCGCCGGAGAAGAAGCTCGCGAGCGGGCGCAGGATCCGGGGCGGGACGGGCGGCTTGCTTCCCGGCGGGCGCGTGCTCATCCACCAGGAGTACCCGGCATAGAGGATGATGAATCCGCCCAGCGCCCGCGCCAGGAGCACGGTGTCGAGCGCCTTGAACACGAACAGGCCGGCGACGATGCCGAGCGCGCAGCCCGGCAGCAGGCCGAGGTACTGGCGCCGATCCACGTGCTGGCGGCCGCGGCCGATGATCGCCGCGGACGAAATGATGCCGACCAGGCTCCACGCCGGCGCGAGCACCTTCACCGGCAGGACGAGCGCGAGCAGCGGCAGGCCCAGCGCGCCGCCGAAGCCGAGGCTGCCGCGCAGCATGAAGTTGAGCAGCAGGACGCCGATGCAGTAGGCGAGGGCGAGGGGAGAGAGGTCCTGGAGCAACGTTCGGGTCGTCGAAAGGGTGCACGGAGTCTAGCGGTGTCGGGGCCGCACCGTCGCCGTCCAGCGACGAGGGCACGCCAGTTGCATCGCCGTAGCCCCTTTCTACTGGAGCGGCGCTATGACCTTCATCCTTTGGCTCGTGATCGGCGGCGTGCTGGGCTGGCTGGCCAGCATCGTCATGAAAACCAATGCCCAGCAGGGCATGATCCTCAACATCGTGGTCGGCATCGTCGGCGCGTTCCTCGGCGGCCTGCTGCTCGCGCCGCTGTTCGGCACCGGCACCATCAACCAGAGCGACTTCAGCATCGGCTCGCTGTTCGTCTCGTTCCTGGGCGCGATCATCCTGCTGGCGATCGTCAACTTCTTCCGCCGCCGCCGCGGCGTCCACACCTAGGCAGCCGGTCAGATCGCCTTGTCCGTGGCCAGGCGATCGAGCTCCGCCTCGGCGTAGCCCAGCTCGCGCAGGATCGCGCGGCTGTGCTCGCCGAGCGCGGGGACCGGGTCCAGGCGCGGCTCGAAGCCGGACAGGTTGAACGGCGGCCGCAGCATGTCGAGCTCGCCCGAGGGCGAGCCGACCTTCGCCCAGCGCCCGCGCGCTTCCAGCTGCGGGTGCTTCCAGAACTGCGCCATGTCGTTCAGGCGCGCGTTGGCGATGTCCGCCGCCTCGAGACGCTCGATCACCTCGGCGGTCTTGAGCCTGGAAAACACCCGGTCGATCTCGGCGTGGAACGCAGGCCCGTTCTTCAGCCGCGCGGGGCCGGATGAAAACCTTGCATCTTTTGTGAGAGATGGTTTTTGTAAAACCGTCTCGCAAAACCGCTGGAACTCGCGCTCGTTCTGCACGCTGAGGAACACCGTGCCGCCGTCGCCGGCCTTGAACGGCCCATAGGGAACGATGGTGGCGTGGTGGGAGCCGGAGCGCGGCGGCGCGCTGCCGCCGTAGGCGGTGAACAGCGCCGGGAATCCCATCCATTCGCCCAGCGCCTCGAACATCGTGATGTCGAGCGTCGCGCCTTCGCCGGTGCGCCCGCGGCGCAGCAGCGCCGCCAGGATCGACGAGAACGCGTACATGCCGGCCGCGATATCCGCCACCGGGATGCCGGCCTTCGACGGTGAATCGGGCGTGCCCGTGACCGACAGCATGCCGGCCTCGCACTGGACCAGCAGGTCGTAGGCTTTCTTCTCCGCGTACGGCCCGGCCGGCCCGTATCCGGAGATGCCGCACCAGATCAGGCCGGGATGCTTCGCGCGCAGCTCGGCCGCGCCGAGGCCGAGACGCTCGGCGGCGCCGGGCGCAAGGTTCTGCAGGAACACATCGGCCTTCCCGATCAGCCGCGCGAGGATCTCCTTCGCGGCCGCGTGCTTCACGTCGAGCGTGAGGCTTTCCTTGGAGCGGTTGGTCCAGACGAAGTGCGACGAGAGCCCCTTCACGGTCTGGTCGTAGTTGCGCGCGGCGTCGCCGCCGCCCGGGCGCTCGATCTTGATCACGCGCGCGCCGAGCTCGGCGAGCTGGCGCGTCGCGAACGGCCCGGCAATGACCTGCTCGAGCGCGACGACCGTAATGCCCTCGAGCGGCCTCACTTGAACGAGATCTTCAATCCTGCAAGCGGCAGCCCGCTGATCTCGGTGTGCCACTCGTCGCCGGCCGCCACCGGGTGCGCGTCCGTCAGGACACCGGTCGAGATGATTTCGCCGGCGGCAAGCGCCGGCGCTTCGGGTTGCCGCTTCAGTAACTCCACCAGGAAAGCGAGTGACAAGAGCGGGCTTCCGAGCACGTTGGCGCCGACGCCCTTGTCCACGAGCTTGTCGCCCTTATAGAGCCGCGCCTCCACCAGCGGCAGCTTCTCCGCCAGTCCGCGCACCTTCGCCACCGGCACGGACGGCCCGACCACGAGGCGCCCATGCAGCCCATTGTCCGTGGTGCAGTCGGCGATCGTGACCTTCCAGTCCGGGTGGTGGCACTGCACGATCTCCACCGCGTGCGCCATCCATTCGATGCAGCCCAGCAGCTCCTTCGGATCGGCGCTCTTCGGCACCGACTTCAGCTTGAAAGCGATCTCGGGCTCGATGCGCGGCTGCACCAGTCCCTCGAGGGGCACCGCGGCGCGCTGCTTCTCCGCCTGGATCAGCGTGCGGTCGTAGACCGTCCCCCACATCGGCTCGTGCACGCCGTAACGCTGCCACAAGGTGCGGTTGGTGAAACCGATTTTGCGGCCGACCGGTTTCCAGCCCCTGGAAAGCCGGTGGTGGTGCAGTGCGCGCGCGGCCGCGTAGCCGGCCTTGTCGGTGAGTCCCGGGTGGCGCGAGGTGAAGGGCGGCACCGTGAGGGCGTCTTCATGGACCGCGATCAATTCGTCAGCCAGCATCCAGGAATTCTAGCGATATGATCCGATCCGCATGCGTGCATCTACCGTCACCTGCCTGGCGCTCGTCCTGCTCGCCGCCTGCGGCACCTCCAAGGCTCCGGACGCCAAGAGCGACTGGGAAAAGGCGAACGAGGAGAAGCTCGCGGCGAGCGAGAAGGCCGCCGCCGCGAACACCATCCCGGCGCCGCCGGGCAAGCGCGGCGAGCTGATCGAGTTCTCGGTCGGGCCGACCACCGATTTCCGTTTCTTCGTCGACGCGCAATCGCTCAGCGTCGACAACGAGGGCGTGGTGCGCTACGTGCTGGTGGCGCGCAGCCCGGAGGGCGTGGAGAACGTGACCTTCGAGGGCCTGAAATGCGAGACCGACGAAGTGCGCATCTACGCGCTGGGCCGCGACGGCGCCTGGACCGGGCGGCCGGGCGACTGGCGCAAGATCGACGCGCGCAGCGCGACGCGCTGGCACTACGAGCTATCGCGGAACTTTTTCTGCCCGCAACGCGAACCGATCGCCAGCGCGAAGGAAGGCATCCGGGCGCTGCGCGAGGGCGGGCATCCCTATGTCAAGGGCCAGGTCGCCGACCCGCGCCTCGGCGGGCGCTAGCCGGGATTTACTTCTTCTCGAAGCCGCGCACCAGCCCGGCGCGCGCGGTCGCGCCCTGCATCAATAGTGAGAAATCCGAGCCGCTGAGGATGAGCTGCACGCCCATGGCGATGTGGCGCTCGAGCAGCTCGGGGGTGTACATGCCGCCCATGCCGGCGAACTTGCCGTGCTTGCGGCAGGCCGCGATCACCCGGGTGTAGGCGTCCTTCACTTTCGGGTCGTTGAACTGGCCCGGGATGCCCATCTCGAAGCACATGTCGTTGGTGCCGATGAGCAGCGCGTCGACACCCTTGGTCGCGGCGATCTCGTCGGCGTTGGCCACGCCCTGCGGCGACTCGATCATCACCACCACCATGGTTTCCTCGTTCACCACGCGCGCGGTATCGGCGACCGGCATCGCCTTGTAACCGACCTGCGCCAGGCCGCCGCCCATCGAGCGCTTGCCGACCGGCGGGTAGCGGCAGGCGTCGGCCACGCGCTTCGCCGCCGCGGCATCGTCGACATGTGGAAAAACGATTCCCTGCGCGCCGTTATCCAGCAGGCGCGAGGCGTGCCAGTGCTCGAAGCCGGCGACGCGAACGATCGGCGACACGCCGACGGCGAGCGCCGCGGTGGAGAGCTGCGACGCGTCGTCGAGGTCCATCGAGCTGTGCTCGCAGTCGATGAACAGCCAGTCGAAGCCGGCGGTCTTCGCCAGGGTGGCGATGTTGACGGTGCGCGCCTGCTGGACGCCAAGGCCGATGGCGAGCTTGCCGGCGCGCAGTTGTCGCAAGGCATGGTTGGGGATGGCAGTCATGGATTCAAGGGTAAGACATTTCGTTACACAAAAGGTCGGTGGTTTCGGAAACCTCGCCGCGCGTTTCGGGTCTGTCGGGTAAGCCGAAAAGGAGCAATTCCATGAGAGCAAAAGTGTTTTCCATCGCCCTGCTCGCCGCCGCGGTGCTCGGCGTGAGCGCGGGCGTTTCGCATCTGCCGCAGGTGAATGCAGCTGCTCCGGCAGCAGTGAGCGCACCCGCGGTCTCGCAACCCGCCGCACAGCAACCCACCGCAGTCCAGACGCTGCCCGACTTCGCCGCGATCGCGGAAGCGAACAAGGGCGCGGTGGTGAACATCACTTCGACCTCGACGGCGAAGGCCGAGTCCGGCGACGGCCTGCCGGAAGGCCTCGAGGACCTGCCGCCGCAGTTCCGCCGCTTCTTCGAGCAGCAGCAGCCGCAGGCGCCGCGTATCCGCCAGGGCATGGGCTCGGGCTTCATCGTCGACGCCGACGGCACCATCCTCACCAACGCGCACGTGGTCGACGGCGCGGACGAGGTGCGCGTGCGCCTCACCGACCGGCGCGAGTTCAAGGGCAAGGTGATCGGCGCGGACAAGGCGAGCGACATCGCGGTGGTGAAGATCGAGGCCAAGGGCCTGCCGGTGGTGAAGCTCGGCGACCCGGCGCAGACCCGGGTGGGCGAATGGGTGCTCGCCATCGGCTCGCCGTTCGGCTTCGAGAACACAGTGACCGCCGGCATCGTCAGCGCCACCTCGCGCTCGCTGCCCGACGGCACCTACGTGCCGTTCATCCAGACTGACGCGGCGGTGAATCCCGGCAACTCGGGCGGCCCGCTGTTCAACCTGAAGGGCGAGGTGATCGGCATCAACTCGCAGATCTATTCGCGCAGCGGCGGCTTCCAGGGCATCGCGTTCGCGGTGCCGATCGACGTGGCGAGCCACGTCAAGCAGGAGCTGGTGGCGCACGGACGCGTCGAGCGCGGCCGCCTCGGCGTGCACATCCAGGAAGTGACGCAGTCGCTCGCCGAATCGTTCGGACTCGACCGGCCGCGCGGCGCGCTGGTGGCGCAGGTCGAGAAGGGCAGCCCGGCGGAGAAGGCCGGCCTCAAGGCGGGCGACGTGCTGCTCGGCGTGAACGGCAAGGCGGTCGAGCGCTCGGCCGAGATCCCGCCGCTGGTGGCGGCGGTGAAGCCCGGCAACAAGGCCACGCTCAACGTGTGGCGCGACGGCAAGAAGCAGGACCTCGCCGTCACGGTCGGCCGGCTCGATGCGGACAAGACCGCCGAGGCGGCGAGCCCGGGCAACGAGAAAGCCGATACCGGCAAGCTCGGCCTCGCGGTGCGGCCGTCGAAGGAAGGCCTGGTGGTCGAAAAGGTGACCGGCCCCGCTGCGCGCGCCGGTCTCCAGGAGGGCGACGTGGTCACCGCGGTCAACGGCAAGCCGGTCAAGAGCGTGGACGATCTGCGCAAGGCCGCCGACCAGGCCAAGGGCAGCGTGGCGCTGCTGGTCCGGCGCGGCGAGGACACGGTCTTCGTACCCATCGAAGTGGGTTAACTGAAGGAAATCAAGGGGCCCCGCCTGTAGTGATCGGGCTACACGAGAAACTTGGCCCGGGCGACAGACAAAGGCCCTTCGCCTGAATACAGTGGTTTTCCCCCCGAGCCATTCGTCCTCCCTCCCTTGGACATGGCTCTTTCCCCTAGAGCCCGACTTCGGTCGGGTTCTTTTTTGCCCCTGATACTGGATATCCATACAGGTTCGGTCTATAGTCGCCGGCCGTGGGCGCGATCGACGCATTCGACAAGCTCAACCCGCGGCAACGCGAGGCCGCCTGCGCGGGCAATGCACCGCTGCTGATCGTCGCCGGCGCGGGAACCGGCAAGACCAGCACCCTCGCGCATCGCGTCGCGCACCTGATCCTGCAGGGCTGCCCGCCCGAGCGCCTGCTGCTGCTCACCTTCACGCGCCGCGCGGCGCTCGAGATGACGCGGCGCGCGAGCCGCATCGTCGCGGAAGTGAAGAAAGAGGTGCGCCTCCCCTGGTCCGGGACCTTCCACTCGGTCGCGAACCGGCTGATCAGGAAGCACTGCAAGCGGCTGGGCCTCACCGAGAGCTTCAGCGTGCTCGACCGCGGCGACGCCGCCGACCTGATGGACGTGGTGCGCCACGAGCGCGGGCTCTCGAAGGGCGAAAAGCGCTTCCCGCGCAAGGACACCTGCCTCGCGATCTACTCGCACCGCGTCAACACGCAGCGCCCGCTCGCCGAGACGCTCGCGCTGATGTATCCGTGGTGCTCGGAATGGCAGGAAGAATTGACCGGGCTGTTCCGCGAGTACGTCGATCGCAAGATAAAGAATCAAAGCCTTGATTACGACGACCTGCTGCTCTACTGGCACGCGATGATGCAGGACGAGGCGCTCGCGGCCGAGATCGGCGCGCGCTTCGACCACGTGCTGGTCGACGAGTACCAGGACACCAACGTGCTGCAGGCCGAGATCCTGCAGCGACTCAAGCCTTCGGGCCACGGCCTGACGGTGGTGGGCGACGACGCGCAGGCGATCTATTCGTTCCGCGCCGCGACGGTGGAGAACATCCGCGGCTTCGAAAAGCAGTTCGGCGCGGCGACGGTCGCGCTGGAGGAGAACTATCGCTCGACCCAGCAGGTGCTGGATTCCGCCAACGCGCTCATCGGCAAGCAGCTCTACTCGAAGAAGAAGGCCGGGGCGAAGCCGCGCTACGTCACCGTGGCCGACGACGAGGGACAGGCGGCGTACGTCGTCACGCGCGTGCTGGAAGCGCGCGAGCGCGGCGTGCTGCTGCGCAACCAGGCGGTGCTGTTCCGCGCCTCGCACCACTCCGACCTGCTCGAGCTCGAGCTGGTGAGGCGCAACATCCCGTACGTGAAGTACGGCGGCCTCAAGTTCCTCGAGGCGGCGCACGTCAAGGACCTGCTCGCGGTGCTGCGCTGGGCCGACAACCCGAAGAACCGCATCGCCGCGTTTCGAGCGCTGCAGCTCCTGCCCGGCGTCGGACCGGCAGGCGCGGCGCGCGTGTTCACGCGCTTCGAGGCGGAAGGGTTTTCTTTCAAGAAAATCCAAACGGGGTCGGCGGAACTGAACGAGCTGCTGACCTATCTCGCCGAGTCGCCGTGGGAAGGGCAGGTGCAGCGTGTGCGCGAGTGGTATGCGCCGCACCTCGAGCGGCTGTACGACTCTGCCCTGGTCAGAGCGGGAGATCTACTCCAGCTGGAACGAATCGCACAGAACTACCAGGAGCGACAAGCCTTCCTGACCGAAATGGCGCTGGACCCGCCGCAGGCCACCGGCGACCTGTCGGGCGAGCCGTACCTCGACGAGGACTACCTCGTGCTCTCCACCGTGCACTCGGCGAAGGGACAGGAGTGGGAAGCGGTGCATATCCTCAACGTCGCCGACGGCAACTTCCCCTCCGAGTTCTCCACCGGCCGCGCCGACCTGGTGGAGGAGGAGCGCCGGCTGCTCTACGTGGCGATGACGCGCGCCAAGAGCGAGCTTCACCTGATCGCGCCGCTCAAGTACTACATCGCCAGCCAGTCGCGCATGGGCGACCGGCACGTCTACGGCGCGAAGAGCCGCTTCATGACCCAGCCGGTGCTGAAGTGCATGGAGCCCACCGCGTTTGGTCCCGAAGTCGAGAACGAGCCGATCCTCGAGGCGAAACCGACGGTGGACGTCGCCGGCGCGTTGCGGAAAATGTGGATGTGAACTACCGCGACCAGGCGCTCAAGCTGTACCCGCACGTGTGCGCGCGCTGCGCGCGCGAGTTCGCGGGAAGGCGCCTGCAGGAGCTCACGGTGCACCACAAGGACGGGAACCACGACAACAATCCGCCCGACGGCTCGAACTGGGAGCTGCTGTGCATCTACTGCCACGAGAACGAGCACGCGCGCTACGAGGATTCCAGAGCGGGGTCAGGTCCCGGGTTCCCAGTCCCGAAACCTGACCCCCGCAGCACTGCCCCTGCGAAGCACCGCCCCCTTGCCGGCCTCGACGCGCTGCTGAAGAAGAAGCGCGGAAGCTGAACTGGAGGTTGCGCTCGGCGAAGCGGCAAGTCAGGTGCGCAATCCGGGCGCGGGTTGTGACATATTCAGCGGCGGTTCTATCCGGGAGTCCGATTCTGGAAATTGCGATCACGCCGAGCGGCGCGCAGTTCTCGCGCTGCCGCCGCTGGCGCTACCTGCTGTGGCGGCGCTGGGATGCTTCGCGGCCGGTGGCGAACTTCCTGATGCTCAACCCGAGCACCGCGGACGAGCTCAAGCTCGACCCGTCGTGCACGCGCGCGCGCAACTACGCCGAGCGCTGGGGCTACGGCGGGCTGATCGTCACCAACATCTTCGGCTGGCGCGCCACCGACCCGAAGGTGATGCGCTCAGTGAAGGACCCGGTCGGCCGCGGCAACGACGCCGCGATCGTGCGCGCGGCGCGCGAGGCGAAGATCGTGGTGTGCGCGTGGGGAACGCACGGCGAGCATTTGGGCCGCGGTGAAGAAGTCGTGCAGTTACTTTCCCGTGAAGGAGTTTCTCTTCGTTCCCTCAGGGTGACCGCGGATGGTTATCCCTCGCACCCGCTATACCTGCCGCAGACCCTTACTCCAGCGGAATTCCCGCCTCCTTCACCAGTCGCCGCCACAGCTCGAGGTCGGCGCGGTTGATCTCGAGCAGGCGCTCGGGGGTCGAGCCCTCGGGCGAGTAGCCGTAGCTCTGCAGCTTCTCGATCACCTCGGGCCGCTTGAGGAGGGCGTTCACTTCCTTGTTCAGGCGCGCGACGATCTCCGGCGCCATCTTCGGCGGGCCGAACACGCCGGCCCACTGGCGCACCGTCACTTCGGGTACGCCGGCTTCGGCGATGGTCGGCACTTCGGGCAGCAGCGGGCTGCGCTTCTCGAGCAGCACCGCTAGCGCGCGCAGCCGCCCATCTTTCGCGTTCGATACCGCGCTGCCGGTGCTGAGGAAGGAGGAGTGCAGGCGGCCGGCGAGGATGTCCGGATTGAGCGGCCCTTCGCCCTTGTACGGCACGTGCAGCATGTCGATGCCGGTGGCCTGCGCGAGCTGCACGTGGTAGAGGATCGACAGCGGGTTGCCGGTGCCGTAGACGAGCTTGCCGGGATTGGCCTTGGCGTGCGCGATGAACTCCTTCAGCGTCTTCGCCGGCACCGACGGGTGCACGTAGAAGAACGCGGTGGCGCGCCCGACCATTGAGATCGGCGTGAAATCCTTGAGCGGGTCGTACATCGCCTGCTTGCGCAGCGCGACCGCCGCGGTCATGGCGCTGTTGGAGGCGAACATGAGGGTGTAGCCGTCGGGATCCATCTTCGCCACCTGCTGCGCGGCGATGGCGCTGTCGGCGCCCGGGCGGTTCTCCACCACGATCGGCTGGCCGAGCGCTTCCTGCAGCGCGGCGCCGACGATGCGCGTGGTCGGGTCGGCCGACCCGCCCGGCGGAAATCCGACGATGAACTTGATGGGTTTGTTCGGATACTGGGCAAAGGAAACGCTGGAGCCCAGCAGCAACGTCACCAGAAAAGCGAAACGCTTCATTGGTTCCTCCCCTTGGCGTCTTTATAGCCGAGAAAGTCCTCGAGCGGCTGCGTGTCGCTCGCAAGAGGACGATCGCGGCGCCCGCGTGCTGCTCGCCGGGGTTAGGCGCGCTATGCAGTCCTCCAGGTCGCGGTGCACCCAGAACGCGTCGGAGCGCGCGACGATCAGGAAGCCGGGATCGGTGCGCGCCGCTTCGGCATCCGCAATCACCGGAATCCGCACCGCACGGGCGATGGTGCGCGCCTGCTCGACTAGCGATTCCAGTGACAAAAGCCCGGTGTCGGTGATGCCGAAGCGGCTCGCTGCCGTCGCATAGCTGCCGATATAGACGCACTCGTGGCCGTGCGCCTCGATCAGCCGCGCGCTGAGCGCGTCCGCGGCGTCCGGAACCAGCAGCGTTTTCCCTCGAGCGAGAAGTTTTCGTAAGTTCGCTGTCACCGTCCGTGCCAGTTGTCGCGCGCGCCCGACATTTTCGCGTGTGGATTTTCACTCTACACAACGACTACAAATTTCCGCTACACCCCGTCGTATTTAGTTGCTACAGTGCGTAGTCGATTCAACCAGTGCGGAGGGCACGACAGTGGCGAGGGGGGGGATGGTTCTCAGGCTGTGCTTGTGCCTGTGCCTCTGGCTCTGCATCGGGCGAGCCGCCGTCGCCGAGGAAAGCCTCCTCGGGCCGCGACTGGTTCAGGAAAGTGTGCGCATCCCGGCGGCCAATGGCCGCTACACCATTGCCGCCACGATCCTCAGGCCCGAAGGACAAGGTCCCTTCGGCGCCGTCGTCCTCAACCATGGCACGCCCGGCTCCGCGAGCGGACGCGCGCGCGAGTCCGCCGAGCTGCTGATCCAGTCCGCCGCCGTGTTCGCGCGGCGCGGCTACGTCGTGGTGCTGCCGCTGCGCCGCGGCTTCGGCGCCACCGGCGGCGAATTCGCCGAGGACCCGGGCACCTGCGCCAACCCCGACTACCGCAAGGGCGAGCAGGCTGCGTCCGACGACGTGATGGCGGCCTACGAATACACACGCGGCCTGCCGTACGTCGACGGCAAGCGCATGATCCTCGCCGGCCAGTCGGCGGGCGGCATGGTGTCCATGGTGACCGCCGGGACGCGCAATCCCGAGGGCCTGGTCGCGGTGCTCGCGTTCGCCGCGGGCCGCGGCGGCAATCCCGACTTCCGTCCCGGCGTGCCGTGCGCGATCGAGCCGGTCGCGAAGCTGCTCGAGTCGGTGGGCAAGAACGTGCACGTTCCGGTGCTGCTGCATTACGCCGAGAACGACCTCTATTTCAACGGCCAGACCTCGCGCCTGTGGTACGAGCGCTTCGCCGCCGCGGGCGCGCCGGCTGAGTACGTGCTGCAGCCCGCGTTCGGCCGCGACGGCCACTACATCTTCAGCGAGACCCTCGGCGTGCGCTACTGGCTGCCGGCGGTGGAGCATTTCCTCTCCAAGCACGGCGTTCCGTTCGAGCGCCTCGACGCCGGCCAGCCGATCGTGTCCGTGGAGCACGTGCCGCACGTGCACAGCGATGCGTGCCGCAACCTGTATCGCGCCTTCCTCGAGTCGCCCGCGCCGCGCGCCTACGCGGTGAGCGGCGACGGGCGCTGCGGCTTCGCGAGCGGACTGCCCGACGCGGCCGACGCCGCGGTGCGCGAGTGCCGCACCAGTGCGAAGGAAGCCTGCTCGCTCTACGCGGTGGGAGCCGAAGTGGTGTGGGCGCCCGACGGCAAGGGTACGGCTTACGCGGGTGGCAAGTAATTCGGGGTCAGGGTGCGAATTCTGTTTTCACGTACGTAAAAACGAATTCGCACCCTGACCCCGAATTACTTCTCTAAAGCGACGGCCTGGAGCAATTCCGGGTTGAGGTAGCGCTGGCGGTAGGTCTCGAAGTCGACGCGGTCCGCGGCTTCGATCTTTCTCTGCTTGTCGAGCGATTCGCGCGTGAGCTTGGCGAAGCGTTCCTCGACCTCTGCCTGCAGCGGGATGCCGGCCAGGGTGGCGCGGTGCGCGAGCGACTCGGAGAGCGTGAAGCGCACGTGCGAGTTGCCGTGGTTGCGCGCCATGGCGTGCAGCACGCGCGCGGACGGCGTGGCTTCTGCATCGCCCAATAGCTTTTTCGAGAATTCGAGCGCGTCCCGGTACCCGGCGCCGCCGCGCGTGGCATCGAGCTCGGCGGCGATCGGCTCGCAGGCGTCGAGCACTTCCTTGCCCCATTCGGCGAGCGTGACCGCGTTGCCGCGCCGCTCCAGCCGCAGCCCGGGCTTGCGCCCCTCCTGCGCGCCGCGCAGCTTGTTGCGCGCGATCATTTCCAGCTCCTGCGGGGTATCGGGCGGGCTGTCCTCGAGCAGGCAGTGCAGCAAGAGGATGTCGAGGAAGCGCATGGTCTGCGACGTGATGCCGACCGGCGTGAAGGGATCGAGGTCCATCAGCCGCACCTCGACGTACTCGACGCCGCGCTCGCGCAGCGCGTGCAGCGGGCGCTCGCCGGCCTTGATGCGGCGCTTGGGCCGGATCGGGCTGTAGAACTCGTTCTCGATCTGCAGCAGGCTGGTCGAGAGCTGGCGATAGGAGTCGCCGTCGCGGATGCCGATTTTCTCGTAGGCGGGATAGGGCCTGGTGAGCGCCTCCTGCAGCGAAGCCGAGTAGCTCTTCAGGTTGTTGTAGCTTACCCGCAGGTTCGACTGCGCGTCGCTCTGGTAGCCGAGGCGCCCCATGCGCAGCGAAGTGGCATGCGGCAGGTACATGGTGCCGGGCGCGAGCTCCTGCAGCTGGTGGTTGCGGCCCTCGATGAAGGTGGTGCACACCGCGGGCGAAGCGCCGAACAGGTACAGCGGCAGCCACGACAGCCGGCGGAAATTGCGGATCAGCGCGAAGTAGCCGTCGCTGCCGACGCCAGGGAGCGAAAAGTTGTAGTGGATGCCGGAGATGGTCTGCATGCGCCGGCCGTAGCGGTACGACAGGCCCATGCGGTAGACCGTCTTCGCGCGCCCGACGTTGGAGGTGCCGTAGCGCCCGATCGGGATCGCCTCGTCGGCCGGCAGGTTGCAGGGCATGCTCGAGGCCCACAGCATCTCCTCGCCGATCGCGCGCACCGTGAACTGGTGGATCTCGGTCAGCTCCTGCAGGCACTTGTCGGCATCGCCATGCACGCCGGTGATCAGCTCGAGCTGGCTCTCGCTGAAGTCGGTGGTGATGTGCGGATGGGTGAGCGCCGCGCCGAGCGCGTCGGGATGCGGCGTGAGGGCGAGCGAGCCGTCGGCGCGCACGCGCAGGCTTTCCTTCTCGATGCCGCGGCGCAGGTTGCCGAGGGCGCCGGCGGGCAGCGAGCGGAGACGGTCCTGGATCTTCACGGAATCGCGATCATACGCCTCGGTCCGTCATGCGCGCCGCGCATGATTCTCCTGAGGAAACGGACTGCTTTTTTTTGTCAGCCGACGCCGAGCAGCTCGACCTCGAACACCAGCGTGGCGTTGGGCGGGATCACGCCGCCGGCGCCGCGCGAGCCGTAGCCCATTTCCGGCGGGATGGTGAGCTTGCGCTTGCCGCCGACCTTCATGCCCTGCACGCCCTGGTCCCAGCCCTTGATCACCTGGCCCTTGCCGAGCGAGAACACGAACGGGTCGCGCCGGTCCTTGCTCGAGTCGAACTTCGTCCCGTTGGTGAGCCAGCCGGTGTAATGCACCGTGACTTTCTGCCCGGCGGTGGCGGCGTCACCGGTGCCGACGACGAGATCTTCGGTAATCAGTTTGTCCATGACGTCTCCTTAACTAGTGATGGTTTTTCTTGCCCAATCCAGAATGGGGGCGAGGCGAGGGGGCAGCAGGTCTTCGGCTTCGTCGAAGCTCACCCAGCGGTACTCGTGGTGCTCCGGGCGGCCGAGCTCGGGCGAAACTGGAAGCACGATTTTCTCCACGTAGGCCTGCGCCAGGTAATAGCGCGCGATCTTGTCCGCCGCATAGGGAACCGTCTCCCGGAATTCCTCGCCGAACGGATAGTCGAGATCGGTGAGGCCGGTCTCTTCGTGCACTTCGCGGCGCGCCGCGGCGAGCGCGTCCTCGCCGGGCTCGACCATGCCCTTCGGGAAATCCCAGTTCTTGTAGGCGCGCAGCACCAGCAGGCGGATGCCCCGGTCGCTGCGGCGGAAGATGACCGCGCCGGCGGCGCGGTTGGGGGCATTCATGCCCCCGATTCTAGATGCTCGCCGCCCGAGCTGGCCCTAGGCCAGAGGAGGAGGAGGAGGCTTCGGAGCTCGGACGGCGAGGCAGTCGGTTATTAGTGCGCGCCCTTGGGCGTCTGGAACAGCTTCGATACGGCGAGCCTGACCCGCGAACCGAATTCGAGGATCGCCTGGAGCGAAAGTTCCCAGCGTTCCGCGGCCTTCATTTGCGTGAGGTATTGCCCACGCACGCCGGCGGGAAGCGATTCATAGGCGCGTTGCCAGAAGCGGGTGGCGAACTCATTGCGCATGACGTAGTCCTTTCCGAAACAATCGCGCGAGGTACTCGGCGCGCATGCGGCGGGCCGAATGCTCCAGCGCGTACAATTCCGCAGCAGTTGGATAACGGTTTTTCATGCGGTGAATATAGGGCCGCCGCATGCCAGGGACAAACGATCAAATCTCACCCCTTTCATAAGAAAAGCTCACCCGTTCCGTGATTTATCGCCTGCCGCCGCTCAATGCGCTACGCGTGTTCGAGGCCGCCGCGCGCCATTTGTCTTTCAAGGACGCCGCGGTCGAGCTGCACATCACGCAGGCGGCCGTCAGCCACCAGATCAAGGCGCTCGAGGAATACCTCGGTGTGGAATTGTTCCGCCGCGCCGGCCGCGGCGTGACGCTGACCGACGCGGCGCGCGCGTGCCTGCCGAAGCTGCGCGAAGGCTTCGATTCCCTCGCCGCCGCGGTGGAGATGATCCGCGAGAAGGGCGACGCGGCGGAGCTGGTGATCACCGCGCCGCCGGTGTTCACCGCGCGCTGGCTGATGCCGCGCCTCGCCGATTTCTCCAAGCGCGAGCCGAAGGTCGAGCTGCGCGTGTTCGCCTCGAGCAAGATGGTCGACGCCGGCGCGCTCGACTCCACCGCGCTGGTGGGCGACCTCGACCTGCGCACCGAATCCTCCGCGGTGCAGATCCACCTCGGCGCGGGCGAATACGCCGGCCACCGCGCCGATCGCCTGTTCGGCGTGTCGATGGCGGCGGTGGCGAATCCGGCGCTGGTGAAAGGCGAGCCGGGACTGCGCAAGCCCGCCGACCTCGCGCACCACACGCTGCTGCACGACGACGCGATGGAGATCGTCGCCGGCGGCAACGCCTGGGAGAAGTGGCTGCAGACCGCCGGCGCGGACGAGGTCGACGCCACCCGCGGGCCGCATTTCTCCTCGAACATCCTGTCGCTCGAGGCGGCGTCGCAGAACCTCGGCGTGGCGCTCGCCCTGCGCCCGCTGGTCGACGCCGACATCGCCTCCGGCCGCCTTTGCGAGCCCTTCGAGGCGTTCCGCGTCAAGCCGCATTCGGCCTATTACCTGGTCTGCCCGGAGGTGATCGCCGACCGTCCGGCGGTTGCGGCTTTCCGAAAGTGGCTGCTGGCACAGGTATAATTGCAGCTGCAGTTTTCCCGCCTGCAGTAGTCATTACCGGTACCGAACACCGCGCCCCACCGCGCAGGAAAGGCTTTTCTCATGCCCAAGGAAGAAATGCTGGAGATGGACGGCACCGTGCAGGAGGTGCTGCCGAACACGAATTTCCGCGTCACGCTCGAAAACGGCGCCACCGTGCTCGCCTACGCCGGTGGCCGCGTGCGCCAGAACCGCATCCGCATCCTGGCCGGCGATCGCGTGCGGCTGGAGATTTCCCCCTACGACGTCTCGCGTGGCCGGATCAACTACCGCCACAAGGACGAGAAGCCCGTGGCCATGCCGGCGCGGCGCCCCGTATACCGCAAGCGGTAAAACCGACCCTACTTGAACCCCGGGGTATAGCCGCCATCTAACGGCGGTGAGATCCCGCGATTTTTCCAGCTGGATGTGGGGCGAGGCCCTGTCGATGCTCGACCGGGCGCAGCGCCTGCATCGCCAGTTCTTCACCCACGACACGGTGGCCTGGGAGCCGCCGGTCGACATCGTCGAAGTCGACGACATGCTCCAGGTGCACGTCGCCCTGCCGGGCGTGAGCGCCGATTCGATCACCGTCGGCCTCGATCCCGCCGGCATCACCATCGCGGCGCTACGCGCCTTTCCCTGCCGCAGCGAAGGCGGCCAGATCCATCGCCTCGAGATCCCCTACGGACGCTTCGAGCGCCATATCGGCCTGCCGCTGGGCGATCCGTACACGCCGCTCGAGCTGGTCGGCAAGACGCTGGCCGCCGGCGTGCTGACCCTCACATTCCGTCGCAAGGAAGGCGCATGAACCAGAAAACCCTGTCCACGGATGGCCAAGGGGTAGACCCGAAGGCGCCGCCGGCGGTGAACGCGGCGCCGCCCAGGCAGCCGGCGATCAAGCCGCTGCCGGAGGACGCGCTCATCATCATCCCGATGCGCAACACGGTGCTGTTCCCGGGCGTGATTGCGCCCATCACCGTCGGCCGCATCCAGTCGGTGACCGCCGCGCAGGAAGCGGTGCGCAACGAGAAGAAGATCGGCTTCCTCCTGCAGCGCGATCCGCAGACCAACGACGTGCAGCCGACCGACCTGTACTGGGTCGGCACCGCCGGCCAGGTGGTGCGCTACATCACCGGCGCCGAAGGCACGCACCACCTCGTGGTGCAGGGCCAGAGCCGCTTTCGCGTGCTCGAGTTCCTGCCCGGCTGGCCCTACCTGGTCGCGCGCGTGCAGGTGATCGAGCAGCGCGAGGACAAGAACTCGGACATCGAAGCCCGTTTCCTGCAGCTCAAGGCGCAGGCGGTGGAGGCGATCGGCCTGCTGCCGAGCGCGCCGGAAGAGCTCACCGTGGTGGTGCAGGGCATGACCTCGCCGGCGCTGCTTGCCGACATGGTCGCCAACCTGCTCGACATCAAGAACGAGGACAAGCAGGACCTGCTGGAAACGTTCGACCTGAAGCGCCGCCTGGACAAGGTGCTCGAGCACCTGAGCGAGCGCGTCGGCGTGCTGCGCATCTCGAAGGAGATCGGCGACTAGACCAAGAAGGAATTCGACGAGCGCCAGCGCGAGCACGTGCTGCGCGAGCAGATGCGCCAGATCCAGAAGGAGCTCGGCGAAGGCGAAGACACCGCGGCGGAGCTCGAGGAGCTGAAGAAGGCGATCGAGGACGCGGGCATGCCCGACGACGTGCACAAGCACGTGGTCAAGGAGTTCAAGCGGCTGCAGCGCATGGGCGAAGGCAGCGCCGAGGGCTCGATGCTCAGGACCTACCTGGAATGGCTG
>Ga0134121_10001921_pt1 | contig 18741 bp, 18 predicted proteins | sample KB301_FD_96463 | JGI IMG/M metagenome (GOLD analysis project Ga0134121, IMG submission 96463) | Terrestrial soil microbial communities without Nitrogen fertilizer from Kellogg Biological Station, Michigan, USA - KB3-0-1 | ecosystem: Environmental > Terrestrial > Soil > Unclassified ... | reverse complement strand
GCACGGGGAAGACGCCGCCGGGCGAGTAGATCCACTGCATCGGCTTCGTGAACAGCTGCGACTTCGCCATGAAGCGCACGCGGCGGCGGATGAACGCGCCGGTGAAGAAGTGGTCCATGAACGAGAAGTGGTTCGGCGCCAGGATCACACGGCCGTGCGCCGGCACGCTGTCGGACCCGATGCAGCGCACACGGAAGAAGATCAGCCCGTAGAGGACCGTCACGAGACGCACGGCCTCGTAGACCCAGTTCGGCTCCCGGGTGCGCGAGCGCTGGTGGAACTTGTCGAAGTACTCCGGCGGGCGCGGGTCCTTGTAGACCTGCGCCTTCATCGAGGCGAGCTGCTCGTCAGGCATCCCCGAGAGCTTATCGCCGCGGCGCCGGTATAAGTCGTGCCGTGTCCGACGCGATTCCCCCGCGCGTGCTCGTTCTGAGCGCCTCGATCGGCGAGGGGCACGACCTGCCGGCGCGCTTCCTCGTGGCGGACCTGCTGCAGCGCCGCCCCGCGATCCACGCCCCGATCGAGGACGGGCTGCGCGCCGCCGGCACGCTCACGGAGCGGCTCGTGATGAGCGGCTCGTCGTTCGGGTCGCGCTGGGGCAACCTCCTCTTCGACGTCGAGTACGCGCTGGTCACCCACGTGCCGCTGGTGCGGCGCTTCGCGAGCTGGCTGGCGCAGGCGCTCGGGGGTCGGGGGCTGCTGCGGCTGATCGCGCGCGAGCGGCCCGACGTGATCGTCTCGACGTATCCGGGCGTGACCGAGGTGCTCGGGCGCCAGCGGCTGCAGGGCAAGCTCGACGTGCCCGTCGTCTCCGCGATCACCGACCTCGCCGCGCTGCGCTACTGGTCGCATCCGGGCGTCGACGTGCACCTGATCACGCATCCGGAGTCCGAGGCGGAGGTGCGGGCGATCGCCGGCTCGCGCACGCGCGTCGTCGCGGTGCGCGGGCTCAACGACCCGCGCTTCGCCGCGCCGCCGACGCGCGCGCAGGGACGCCGCGCGCTCGGGCTGCCGGCCGCGCCGAGACTCGTCGTCGTCTCCGGCGGCGGCTGGGGCGTCGGGGACCTCGCGGGCGGCGTCGCGACGGCGCTCGCGCTCGACGACACGCACGTCGTCGTGATGTGCGGGCGCAACGAGGAGCTGCGCGAGCGCCTCGCCGCGGCCTTCGGCGCGCACGAGCGCGTGACGCTGCTCGGCTTCACGACGCAGGTGCCGGAGCTGTTCGCCGCCGCCGACGCGCTCGTGCACTCGACCGCCGGCCTGACGGTGCTGGAGGCGTGGGTGCTCGGCTGCCCGACGATCTCCTACGGCTGGGGGCGCGGGCACATCCGCGCGAACAACCGCGCCTACGTGGAGCACGGCATCGCCGCCGTCGCGCGCGACCGGGAGGAGCTGGCGGTCGAGCTGCGGCGCGCGCTCGGGCGGCCGCGCTCACCCGACCCCGGGTTCGCCCGCCTGCCGGTCGCCGCCGACGTCGTGCTCGGCATGGTCGGGGACGATCACGTCCGCGACGGCGCGTGAGGCGCCGAGCAGCGCGGCGCCGCTCGCGACCGTGAGGACCGCGAGCCCGAGCACGGCCCCGCCGAGCGCCGTGTCCCCCCAATGCTCGCCGAAGACCAGCGGCGCGGCGAGCACGGGCACGAGCACCTGCGCCGCGAGCACGACAGACGCCACGCGCGTGGCGGCGATCCGCTGCAGCGCGCTCATCTCCGCCGTGAGCGCGAGCAGCCCGGCCGCCGCGGCGAGCGCGGCCCAGGCGAGCCCCGCCCCCCACGCGCCGCGATCGAGCGCGTCGGCGACGAGCTTGAGCGCGACGGCGGCGAGCGCGTCGCCGGCCGCGGCGGCGAGCACGCGCAGGCGCGCGTCGCGCAGGCGCGCGCGCAGCGCGAACGGCACCAGCACCGGGACCGCCAGCAGCGCCACCAGCACGGCGATCCCCGCATCGCTGTCGCCGGCCCCGACGTTCGTCGGCGCGACGAGCGCGACGCCCGCCACGCCGCAGACGACGGCGCCGACGCCGATCGCCTCACGGCGGCCGACGGGCTCGTGCAGGAAGGTGGCGGAGAGCGCGAGCAGCAGCACGAGCCCGAGCGCGAGCGTCGGCTGCACGACGGTGAGCGGTGCGAGCGTCAACGCGAGCACCTGCAGCCCCGCGCCCCCGAGCGCGAGCGCGGTGCCCGCGACCCAGCGCGGGCGTCGCAGCAGGCGGCCCAGCAGCGTCGGCGCCAGCACGGCGCCGCCGCCGGCGTGGCGCGCCTCGAGCGCCTGCAGCACGTAGGCGCACTCGAAGCAGGCGGCGGCGGCGAGCGCGACGGCGATCCCGCCGATCATGCGGCGCCCGCTCCGCTGTGGCACGATCCGCGCCGTGCGCTCCCCTGCCGTCGCCGTCTCCGCGGCGCTCGCGACCGGCGCGGCATGGTCGCTGCCGGCGCTCGCGCCGCTCGTCCCCTCACTGTGCCGCTCGCTGGGGATCGAGCGGACGCTGCCCGGCGGCGAGCCGATCGTCGCGCTCACGTTCGACGACGGCCCGCACCCGCAGGGCACCCCGGCCGTGCTGGAGGCGCTCGCCGCTCGCGGTGCGCTCGCGACCTTCTTCCTCGTCGGCGAGCAGGTGCGTCGCTGGCCGGCGCTCGCCGCCGAGATCGCCGCCGCGGGCCACACGCTCGCGCTGCATGGCGACCGCCACCGCCTGCTGCTGCGCGTCCCGCCGCGGGCGCTTGCGCACGACCTCGACCGCGGTCACGCGACGATCGCGGAGGCGACGGGCGTCGCGCCGACGCTCTACCGCCCGCCGTACGGGATCTTCAGCCCGGCCGGGCTCGCGCTCGCGCGGCGGCGCGGCTGGCGGCCGCTGCTGTGGTCGCGCTGGGGGCGCGACTGGCGCCGCTGGACGACGCCCGCGCGGATCGTCGCGCAGGTGACGGAGGAGCTGGCGGCCGGTGACGTGCTGCTGCTGCACGACGCCGATCACTACAGCGCAGCCGGATCGTGGCAGCGGACGGCCGCCGCGCTGCCGCTCGTGCTCGCGGAGATCGAGCGGCGCGGCCTGCGCTGCACGAGCCTCTGACTCCGCCTCAGCGTTCGGCGACGCGCCGGCGCACGCCGACGCCGGTCGCCAGCACCGAGCCGACCAGCAGCAGCGTCAGCAGGATGTGGCCGCGCGCGAAGTGCGACACGTCGCCGGTTCCGTCCCAGAGCGCGTCGAGCAGCGTGCCGGCGAGCGCCGCGAGCAGCGCCGCCATCAGCCCGACGAGCACCAGCGCGACGTCGCGCACGACGCGGCGGGCGCGCGGGTGCGCGGGCGCGGTCTCGGCCAGCGGCTCCGGCGTGCTTGCGACGACGGGCACGGCGACCGGCGGCGCGACGTCGACCTGGGCGCGATGCCATGCGACGTAGTGACGCAGGCCCTCGGCGAACGGCGTGCGCGGCGTCCAGCCGAGCTCGGCGGCCGCGCGCTTGCCGCAGACCTCTGCGCCCTTGAAGTCGGCGGCACGGCCCTCGGTCTCGACCAGCTCGACGTTGCCGATCGCGTCGCGCACGTGCTCGGCGATCTGACGGATCGTCACGTCCTCGTCGCTGACGAGGTTGTAGGTGCGGTTCGCCGCGCACGGCTCCAGGCCGGCCACGACGCCGTCCGCGAGGTCCTCGACGTAGACGAAGCGACGCGACTGCAGTCCGCCGCCGGCGAGCGTGAGCGGCTCGCCCGCAAGCGCCTTGCGCACGAAGATCGGGATCACGGCGGCCGGGCGCGCGCGCGGACCGTAGGGGATCCCGAAGCGCAGGATCGTCGACTCGACGTCGTAGAGCTCGCGATAGGAGCGGCAGTAGAGCTCGCCGGCGAGCTTCGTCGCGGTGTAGAGGTGCGCGGGCGGAAGCAGCGCCGTGCCCTCGTCGACATGCTCGGCGTCGACGTCGGAGTAGACCCAGATCGTCGAGGCGTAGACGACGCGCCCGACGCCGTGCCGGCGCGCCGCCTCGAGCACGTTGACGGTCCCGCGCGCGTTCAGCTGCTCGGCTGCCACCGGGTCCTGCTGCACCTCGCCGACGTCGGCCGCGGCGGCCAGATGCGCGATCGCGTCGCAGCCCTCGGCCGCGCGCAGCATGTCCTCGAGCACGCACATGTCGCCGATCACGGTCTCGACGTCGGCGTGGTGAGGCGAGGGGCGCACGTCGAGGATGCGCGGCTCGTGGCCGGCGGCGAGGAGCTTGTCGACGACATGCGAGCCGATGAACCCCGCACCCCCGGTGACAAGGACGCGACTCATGCGGGATCGACCTCCGGTCGGTAGTAGAGCGGGACGCACCAGTGGCCCTCGGCCACCCAGTCGGTGTTCGGCAGCTCGTCGCCGGTTCCCATGATGCGATGGCACGGCTGGTCGTAGACCTTGCCGCTGGACTTCTCGATCGGGTCGAAGACGATGTACTTGTAGAGCCCGGAGATCATGCCGTCCGGCAGCTGAAGGCGACCTGGATGCAGCAGGTCGAGGTGGTCGCGGGCGGCCGCGTTCTTCCACGCGACGATCTCCTCCATCCGCTCGGCCTGCACGAGCCCGAGCGCCGCCGTGAACTCGCTCATGCGGAAGTTCAGGCCCTGGACGTCGTAGTCCGGCTTGCCGTAGTCGCGGAACGCGCGCGCGTGCGCGATCAGGTCGTCGTGCTTGGAGACGAGCACGCCGCCCTCGCCGGTCGAGACGGTCTTGGTGGCGTAGAACGAGTAGACGCCCGCGTCGCCGTAGGTGCCCGGACGCCCCTCGCCCCAGGTGGCGCCGTGCGCGTGCGCGCAGTCCTCGAGCAGGAAGACACCCTCGGCGCGGCACAGCTCGGCGATCGCCTCGCTCTCGAACGCGATGTGCCCGCCGATGTGGACGAGCACGAGCGCCTTCGGTCGGTGGCGCGCGATCTTCGCCTCGACGTCGGCGAGCGAGGCGCAGAGGTCGTCGCGGTTGCAGTCGACGAAGACGGGCCGTCCGCCGGCCGCCATGATCGCGAGCGGCGTCGCCATGAACGTGTTGGAAGGACAGAGGACCGCCTCACCGCGCACCCCGGCGAAGTCGAGCGCCGCGACCGCGCCGCCGGCCCACGAGCCCATCGCGACCGCGGGGACGCGGTTCCACGCCTCCCAGGCCGCCTCGAAGCGGCGGTTCATCTCGCCGTGAGACCACTGACCGGAGTCGATCACCTCGTCGACGAGCGCGTGGAAGCGCGCGCGGTCGCGCGCGTCGAACCCGATGGCGAAGCGATGCAGATCCAGTTGTTCGCCGACAGACATGAGTGGGAAGGCTAGTGATCGGCGCGGCCGGCGGACGTGCCCTGCCCGTGAACGGCGCCCGAGCGCCTGCTCAGAAACACCCGCACGAAGTCCGCGAGCTGGCGGCCGCGGTGCAGGAAGCCGCGCAGCGTGCGGCCGGTGGCGCGGTGCGTGAGCTCCAGCTCGACCTCCTCGACGCGGTACCCGGCTCGCACGGCGTCGATCGTCATCCCGATCTCCATCCCGAAGCGCGGTGCGAACGGGACGACGGCCGCGAGCACCTCGGCGCGCAGCGCGCGCTGACCGGAGATCGGCGCCTCGCAGCGCAGGCCGCAGCGGCGCTCGATCGCCCAGCGCGCGAAGCCGAGCGCCCAGCCGAAGCCGCCGCCGACGCGCCGCGCGAACGCGGCGACGGCGAGGTCGGCTTCGCCGCGACGGACGGTCTCGACGAGCGTGACCAGCTCGGCCGCGCTGGCGGCGAGGTCGCCGTCGCACAGCAGGATCACCGGCCGCGGATCGGGCTCGCTCGCCAGCGGCAGCAGGCGCTGCGCCGCGAGCGTCGCGGTCCCCCCCTTGCCCTGGTTGCGCTCCGAGCGCACGACCTCGGCGCCGTGCGCGGCGGCGACCTCGGCGGTGCCGTCGGTCGAGCCGTCGTCGGCGACGAGGACGCGTGCGTCGGGGAACGCCGCCGCGAGCGAGGCGAGCGTCGCCGGCAGGCGATCGGCCTCGTCGTGGGCCGTGACGATGACGATGGTGGCGTGAGTCATCGGGGGCGGCGGCTATTCTGGCGCCCCGCGGGGTCGGCTGCGGCGCCGTTCAGCTCTCGAGGCGATCCAGGAGGTCGAGCGTGCCCGACGTCGAGGCCCACATCACCGGCACGGTCTGGAAGATCGAGGTGTCGGTCGGCGACACCATCGACGAGGGGGACACGGTCGTGATCCTCGAGTCGATGAAGATGGAGATGCCGGTCGAGGCTGAGGATCCGGGCGTCGTGAAGGAGATCCGCTGCGAGGAGGGCCAGGCGGTCTCCGAGGGCGACACGCTCGTCGTGCTCGAGTAGCGGACCGGCCGATGGGCACGCTCAAGGTCGACGCGCCGGCGCCCGGCGTCGCGCGCCTGACGATCTCCAACCCCGAGAAGCGCGGCGCGCTGGATCGCGAGCTGCTGGAGGAGCTGACCGCCGCGCTGGGCCGGCTCGACGCGCGCTGCGTCGTGCTGACGGGCGAGGGGCGCTCCTTCTGCGCCGGCTACGACATCGAGGAGCTGATGCGCGAGGGCTACGACGATCGACCCGGTTCCCACCCGCCCGCGCATCCGTTCCCGGCTGCGCTCGCGGCGATCGAGGCGTACCCGTATCCGGTGCTCGCGGCGTTGAACGGCTACGCGATCGGCGGCGGGCTCGAGCTGGCGATCGCGTGCGACCTGCGCATCGCCGCCGCCGGGATCCAGCTCGGGATGCCGCCCGCGAAGCTCGGCGTCGTCTACGCGCACACGGGGCTGAACCGCTTCCTGACCGCGATCGGCGCGGCGCGCACGCGCGAGCTGTTCCTGACCGGCCGCCGCATCGACGCGGCGACGGCCGAGCGCTGGGGGCTCGTGAACGAGGTGGCCGAGGCGGACGTGTTCGCGGACGCCACGCTCGCGCTCGCCGCCGAGATCGCCGCCAACGCGCCGCTCTCGCTGCGCGGCAACAAGGCCGCGATCCGCGCGCTCGTCACGCGCGCGGGCGCGCTCGACGCCGACACCGCCGCGGCACTCGACGTCGAGCGCCGCGGCGCCTTCGAATCCGAGGACCTGCGCGAGGGCCTGCACGCCTTCGGCGAGAAGCGCCCGCCCGCGTGGCGCGGGCGCTAACGCACCTACTTCGACACGGTGTCGGCGTGCTCCACGCCCGCCACCACGTCAAGCGGCGCGGCGAGCGGTGCCGGCGGGGGCGGCGGTGGCGGCGCCGGCCACGCGACCGCCGCTCTGCGTGTGCTGGTGCCGGCGGCGAAGCCCACCCACCCCGAGCGCGAGCCGCCGTACACGGTTCCCGCTTCGGTGCCCGTTATCGGCGCCTGCACGGCGGCGGCCGTTCTGTTGACGACCGTCACTCTGGAGCCTTCGACGTAGCCGACCACGCTGCCCGTGCTCGCAGTCGCCCATGCGTCCTGGCGCCCGAGCAGGACGGCGAGCGCCGTGGGCAGCAGCTGCACGATCGGCGCGCTGGAGTTGAAGTAGCGGTTGTACGTCGCAAGCGCCGCGTCGAGGACGGGATAGAAGACGGCCCCTTCGGCCTGATCGGACTCCGCCAGGTTCGTCTGGTGGAAGTAGTGCGGCCGCGGGTCGTTGCCCATCATTAGCCCGAAGATCCGCTGCGACTCCGCCGCCACGACGTCTTCCCACGTCGCCGGGCTCGTTCTGCAGGTGTTCGTCGGCGATTCGACGCACCCGCCTCCGAGCGAGGGCGGCAGATAGAGGAAGTTGTACTCGTCGAGCTCCTGCGCCCGGGTCGCGACGTTGTAGTAGACGTTCGTCGGGTGGCGCGGGAAGACGCGCGCGGTCCCGTCGATGAACTGCGCGCCCGCGGGCCAGACCGGACCCGTCGTGCTCGTCGGCGTGACGGGATAGGGCTTGGAGGCGTCCGCGCCGAGGTATCTGACGCCGGTGTCTCTGATCGCGTTCGAGAAGTTCGGGTTCTGGCCGTAGGGGCCGATCTTGGCCGTGTTGACGCTCGGCGGATCGGTCGTGGAGCCGGCCGCGCCGGCGTCTCTGTATCTGAGGATCGTGGGACCTGTGTCTCTGGCCGGGTTGGCCGGCTGGGCCACCGTCCCGATCATCGCCCACGCGCCGTCGGGGAGGCTGCGCCGGTAGATGCGGTAGCCCGTCGCCTTGCAGATCGCATCCCATTCGAGCACGGTCGAGCCTCTCGTGATCCCTCTTTCCCCGACCGGCACTCTGGCGGTCGTGGTCGCGGCGACGGTCTCGCCGTTCGGCGAGGTCGCGGTGATGCCGTATTCGTAGAGGCCGGCGGCGAGCGTGCCGTTTCTCGCCACGGGCGCCGCTTCGTCGATGCTCGGCGGGTCGATCGTCCCGGGGCTGCCGGGGATCAGGTTCGCGAGCCCGGAGTGCTCGCCGGTCACGAGCTCCGAGGCCACCGTCGGGATGCCCGTGGTGGTGGCCCAGTTGACGTTGTCGGTGATCTCGGAGTCGATGAACGCGCGCGTCGAACAGTCGAGGTTCGGGTGGTCGTAGGTGTGGCTTATCCAGTTGAACGCCGTCTTGTTGGCCTGGAAGGCGGCGAGCAGCGGATCGCTGCCGCCGTTTGCTTCCGCGGCGGCGACGCTCCCGCCGCCGTTGAAGAGGTTGTCGATCCGCAGCCCGTTCGCTCTGGACCATTCGACGGCCTTCGTCACGTCGGCGGCCGTCATCCGCACGGCGTCCGCGGGGTTGAAGTCGGTGACGTGATTGACCGGATCCCAGATGTCGTCGCCGAGGAACACGTCGTCGATGTGCATCTCGAGGTAGTTGCGCTGGTCGCCGAAGTAGGTGCCGCGCGTGACCCACGCGAGCTCGCCGTGGCGCAGCAGCTGGCTGTGGATCTGGAACGAGTTGGAGTCGAACGTCTGGACCAGCTCCTGCCGACCGTCGGGATGCGTGAAGACGCCGACGAGCGAGGCGCCGTCCGGGTCGGTGAGCAGCGTCGAGTACGACGCCGCTTCGATCGGCGTCGCCTCGTAGCCCCATGTCCCCGCGCCGATCGTGACGGTCCCCTTCAGGTACGGGAAGGCGCTCTGGCCGGCCGGCGTCAGCGTCGCGTCGACGCCGTCGAGCGGACCGGCGAACGTCGGAGGATTGAGACCGACTTCGGGGCTCGGGAACGTGTAGGCGGTCACCTGGCGGACGTTGAAGGTCTGCTCGAAGGACTGCAGCGCGGTCCACTCTTCGGGCGCGAGCGCGGAGGCGCAGACGCCTTCTTCGTCGCAGCGCGGCAACCCGCCGGTCGCGACGATCACCGCCTGGTATCTCGCCTCCTGGGTCCCTTCGGGAAGCGTCGTGGAGAGCGATTCGGGTGTGATCGGCGTGTGGCCGGACGTCGCGACGAGCTGGTCGAAGGGCACCCCCTCGCGCTTGAGCTGCGCCTGCCACGCCGAGAACGACGGTTCGGTTCCGTTGGCGCCGAGCAGCAGCACCTTCAGGTCGATCCGCTGCGCCGCACCGGCGGGCGCGGCCGCGAGCAGCGAGAGCCCGCAGCAGATCGACAGGACGATCACGATCAGCTTCGCTTGCATGCGGTGCTCCCCCGGCTCCCGGAATCGATGTCGGGTGAGTCTCGTGAACGACAGCGGCCGTACCAAGGGGTCATCTGTCGCATTGGGCGTTCAACGAGCTGAACGCCTGCGCGCGCTTGGCACGGCAACGCGCGCTGTCCGCGTTCCTCCGTACCCTTCTGGGGTCCACCGACCGGAGGTTGCCGCCCCCGATGGCCGCATTGATCACCCGAGAGGAAGCGCTGCGTCTGGGCGAGATCGAGGATCGCGCCGAGATCGAGGCGCTGATCGAGCGCGCCTGGCGGGTGCGGGTCGAGAACTTCCAGGACGCGACGGACATGTGCTCGCTCGTGAACGCGAAGTCCGGCGGCTGCGCGGAGGACTGCGGCTTCTGCGCCCAGTCGCGCTTCGCCGAGGCGGACACGCCGCTGCACGCGATGATGGAGCCCGAGCAGATCCTCGAGCACGCGCGCGCGGCCGAGGCGGCCGGCGCGCACCGCTTCTGCATGGTCACGCAGGGGCAGGGGCTCTCCAAGCGCGACTTCGAGAAGGTGCTCGAGGGCACGCGGCTCGTCGCCGAGCACACGAACCTCAAGCGCTGCGCCTCGATCGGCCACATGTCGCCCGCGCGCGCCAAGGCGCTCAAGGAGGCCGGGGTCCAGCGCGTGCACCACAACGTCGAGACGGCCGAGTCCTACTACCCGGAGGTCTCCACGACGGTCCGCTACGAGGGTCGCGTGCGCACGATCGAGGCCGTCAAGGAGGCCGGCCTGGAGACGTGCGTCGGCGGGATCCTCAACCTCGGCGAGACGCGCGCGCAGCGGGTCGAGATGGCCTTCCAGCTCGCCGCGCTCGACCCGACGAGCGTGCCGATCAACCTGCTGAACCCGCGCCCCGGGACGAAGTTCGGCGACCGCGACTACATGGAGCCGATCGAGGCGGTCAAGTGGATCGCGATCTTCCGCCTGATCCTGCCGGAGGCGCTCTTCCGCCTCTGCGGCGGGCGCGTGGAGAACATCGGCGAGCTGCAGCAGCTCGCGGTCAAGGCCGGCATCAACGGCGTGATGATGGGCAACTTCCTCACGACGCTCGGCAACACGCCCGAGGAGGACCGCGCGATGTTCGAGGAGCTCGGCCTCAACGTCGCGCGCCAGCCCGACAACGGCGCGAACCCGCGGCCGGACAACCGCTCCGGCTGGCTCGAGGGCGAGACGCCGGACGTGATCGAGGCCCACCTCGCGCCGCAGGAGCCGGCGCCGCTGCAGGTGCGGCTGTGGGACCCGGCGTCGCAGCTGCGCTTCGAGAGCAAGCGCGTGATCCCGCCGCGACCCGACGGCGCGCCGAACCGCGGCGCAGGGCGCGAGACCCGCGAGCGACAGGAGGCGATGCGGCGATGATCGAGATCGAGGCCCGACTGCAGGAGCTGGAGGAGCTGGGCCTCGCTCGCCGCACGCGTCTCGTCAGCGGTCCGCAGGGCCCGCGCGTCGTGCTCGACGGCAAGCCCGTCCTGCTGCTGTGCTCCAACAACTACCTCGGCCTCGCTGACCATCCGGCGGTGCGCGAGGCCGCGGCCGACGCGGCGATGCGCTGGGGCGTCGGCGCCGGCGCGTCCCGGCTCGTCTCGGGCACGATGACGATCCACAGACGGCTGGAGGAGCGGCTCGCCGCCTTCGAGCGGAGGCAGTCCGCGCTGCTGTTCGGCTCGGGGTACATGGCGAACGCGGGGGTCGTCTCCGCGCTCGCGCGTGCCGGCGACGTCGTCTTCTCCGACGAGCTCAACCATGCCTCGATCGTCGACGGCTGCCGGCTCTCGCGCGCGGAGGTGTTCGTCTACGACCACGGCGACGTCGAACACCTCGAGTGGGGGCTGCGCGAGGCGAACGGACGCGGCGCGCTGATCGTCACCGACGGCGTCTTCTCGATGGACGGCGACGTCGCGCCGCTCGCCGAGCTCGCCGAGCTGGCGGGCCGCTACGACGTGCGGCTCGTCGTCGACGAAGCGCACGGCACCGGCGCGCTCGGGCCCGGCGGGCGCGGCGCGGTCGCCGAGGCGGGCGCCGAGGACGGCGTCGACGTGATCGTCGGCACGCTCGGCAAGGCGCTCGGCTCCTACGGCGCCTACGTCGCGTGCGACCAGCGGATGGCGAAGCTGCTCGTCAACGCGGCGCGCTCGTTCGTCTTCTCGACCGCGCCGCCGCCGCCGTCCGTCGCCGGCGCGCTGGCCGCGCTCACGCTGCTGGAGGCCGAGCCGCGCCGCGTCGAGAAGCTGCTGGCCAACGCGGCCGTGCTGCGCGAGGCGTTGACGGCCGAGGGCTTCGCCGTCGGCGCGGGACGCACGCAGATCGTCCCGCTCGTGATCGGCGACGCCGACCGCACGATGCGCGTCTGCGAGCAGGCGCTCGAGCGCGGCGTCTTCGCGCAGGGGATCCGCCCGCCGACCGTCGCCGCCGGCACCTCCCGCCTGCGCCTCGCGGTGATGGCCTCGCACGGCAAGAGCGAGCTGCGCGACGCCGCGCAGGCGCTCGCGCAGGCGGCGCGCGCAGCGGGCGTGCGCCCTGAGGAGACGCGCTCGCCGATCGCGGCGCCCGCCGTCGTCGGCGAGGAGCCGGCGGCACCCTCCTCGCGCTGGGACGAGCCGGCGCCGTTCGACGATCCGGGGCGCGCGGCGCGCGTCTTCGACGCCGAGGCGCCGGACGCGCTCGAGCACGCCGCGTAGCCCGCGGTGAGGGGCTGCTTCGTCACCGCGACCGACACGGGCGCCGGAAAGACGATCGTCGCGGCCGCGATCGCGGCCGCGCTGCGCGCCCGGGGCGACGCGGTCGCCGTCTTCAAGCCGGCGCTGACCGGCACCGACGAACCCTCGAACCCTGACTGGCCGCCGGACGACGTGCTGCTCGCCGCCGCGGCCGGCGTCGATCCGGCTGGGGTCGCCCCGGCACGCTTCGGACCGCCGGTCTCGCCGCACCTGGCCGCCACCCTCGCCGGCGCGCCGCTCGATCCGGCCGACCTGCTCGCCGCCTTCCGGCAGCGCACGGCCGCCGCCGACGCGGTCGTCGTCGAGGGTGTCGGCGGGCTGCTCGTCCCGCTGACGTGCACCTACCTCGTGCGCGAGCTCGCGCGCGACCTCGGCCTCCCGCTCGTGATCGCCGCCCGCCCCGGCCTCGGCACGATCAACCACACGCTGCTGACCGTCGAGGCAGCCCGCGCGGCGAAGCTGGAGGTCGCCGGCGTCGTGCTGACGCCGTGGCCGCGCGACCCGAGCACGCTCGAGCTCGACAACCGCGCGACGATCGAGCGGCTCGGTCAGGTCGAGGTCGCGACGCTCCCGCTGCTGCCGCGCGCCGACCCCGCGCTGCTCGCCGAGGCGGGCGCCGGGCTCCCGCTCGACCGCTGGCTCGCGGCCTAACCGAGCGCGCGGTCGATGAACGGTCCGAGCAGCCGTGCGACGGCGGCTGCCGTCGCGTGCGGATCGCCGCTCGGCAGCGTGACGTGGCTGATCGCCAGGCGCACGAGCGACTCGCACAGCAGCTCGACGTCCTCGGCCCCCGCCTGCGGCCAGCCGGAGCGGATCACGGCGGCCAGGCGCGCGGCAGCCCAGGCGACGACGGGCATGCCCTGCGTCGTGACGAGCGGCAGCATCCCGCCGGTGCCGTCGTCGCTGAGCAGGATCCGCACGAGCGGGTCCTCGCCGGCGGTCGCGAGGAAGACCTCGAGCGCCGCCTCGACGGCGGCGTGCGGGTCGCCGAGGTGCTCGCGCACCGCCGCTTCGACGCCGTCGAGGAAGCGCTCGCCCTCGTGGATGACGAACGCCTGGGAGAACTCGTCGCGCGTGCCGAACTCCTTGTAGAGCGTCTGGCGGCTCACGCCCGCCGCCTTCGCGACGTGCGCCATCGTGATCTCCGCCCACGTCCGCTGCTGCAGCGCGTCGCGCGCGGCGCCGAACAGCGTCTCGCGCAGCAGCTGGCGCGCGGCGACCGCGTACGGGGTGCGCTCATGCGTGGTGGCCATCGCCCCCATGGTGGCAGCGGGCGCGCTCACGCGTCGGGCTCGAAGTCGACCTTGTCCCGGACGCCGCAGTCGGGGCACGCCCAGTCGTCCGGCACCGCGCTCCACGGCGTCCCCGCCGGGAAGCCCTCGCGCGGGTGGCCGGCCTGCTCGTCGTAGACGTAGCCGCAGCCGGGGCAGCGCCAGCGGCTCATGCCGCGACCCGGCCATAGCGGGCGAGCACGCGCCGCCGCTTGCGTGGCTGGATGTTCGCGCGCTCGACGTCGCCGCCGTAGTGCGCGAGCAGGCGGTGGTCCATCACGCGCCGCCAGACGGGTGGGAAGAGCGCGAGCACGATCATGCCCGCGTAGCCCGTCGGGAGCTGCGGCGCCCCCTCCATGTGGCGCAGCGCCTGGTAGCGGCGCACCGGGTTGGCGTGGTGGTCGCTGTGGCGCTGGAGGTGGTAGAGCAGGACGTTGGAGGCGACGTTGTTGCTGTTCCACGAGTGCTCGGGGGCGGTGCGCTCGTAGCGGCCGTCCTCGCGCTTCTGGCGCAGCAGGCCGTAGTGCTCGAGGTAGTTGACGACCTCGAGCAGCGAGGCGCCGACGACCGACTGGATCAGCAGGTACGGCAGCACGACCGGCCCGAAGGCGACGACGAGCACGACGTAGAGCGCGAACGTCATCGCCCAGGCGTTGAGGATGTCGTTGCGGTAGGTCCAGCGCCAGTGGCCGCCGCGACCGAGGCGCTCGGCCTCCAGCTCCCACGAGGAGCGCAGGCTGCCCCACGCGGTGCGCGGCAGGAACGCCCAGAAGCTCTCGCCGAGGCGCGCGCTGGCCGGATCCTCCGGGGTCGCGACGCGCACGTGGTGGCCGCGGTTGTGCTCGATGAAGAAGTGGCCGTAGCCGCTCTGCGCGAGCGCGACCTTCGAGAGCCAGCGCTCGAGGCTCGCACGCTTGTGCCCGAGCTCGTGGGCGGTGTTGATCGCGATCCCGCTGACCATCGCCATCGTCGAGGCGAGGCCGATCTTGTCGATCGCGGAGAGGTCGCCGTGCGACCACAGCCAGCACGCGAAGACGAGCCCGGCGTACTGGACCGGGATGAAGGCGTAGGTGCACCAGCGGTAGTAGCGATCCTGCTCGAGCCACTTGATGACGCTGTCGGGCGGGTTCTCCGCGTCCATCCCGACGACGACGTCGAGCAGCGAGAAGATCACGAAGACGAGGATCGGCCCGTAGAACCAGAAGACACCGAGGCCGGTGAGCTGCACGAGGCCCCAGGCGATGAACGGCAGCAGCGGGACGATCAGGCCGAGCAGCCAGGCGTAGCGCTTCGGGTCGCGCCATGTCGCGGGCGTGAGCGCGTCCGCCTCGGCCGATACAGATGCCATGAGCGCGTCTCCTTCGAGGTCTCGCGGATAGTCAACGTCGTCTATCTTTACATGGGAGACCACTGATGTCAAGCAGCAAGACGGAATGGGGCATCTGTGTCCGGGACGCATGCGGGCCACGATGCCGCCCGATAAGAGCGGCACCGAGCCCAGCTTCATGCCGCGATTGTCACGATAGTTCGATTCTCGGTGTTCCTCCTCTGCCGTCTTCAAGCTTGTTGACACCGGCTATTCTCGGGTTTGACTTGCATGAACCGGGGAATAGCGGGGTTTGAAATAGCGTTATGGTTTCTCTTGCTCTTAGCTGTGCGGTTCGGAGTTCAAAGATGTACGTTATTTTCAGTCCGTATAGACATCTGAAGAGCAGGCCGTCGTCGACTAGGTATTCATGTAGGGTCCACATGGCGAACTGTTCGGGGTGCCCGACAACTCTGCCGTAGATGTATTTCAACGGAGAAGAGCTGAGTAGCTCGACTATCGTCCCTCCGGTGCATTCTCTGAAGGCACCTTCCGTCATCGTGCCTATTCTCGGATTTCTGGCTTCCGGCGCTTCCGATAGCGTTCCTTCGGAGTTTCTCGAGATGTTCCATCTCGAGGCGAACGCGCATTCGATGGTCGTGCCTTCGGCGGTGAAGGTCAATCTCCCCACTGAGTCTAGTCTCATGACTCCAGCCGGTTCGATTATAACTCTTGACGCATGGGCCGAGGTCACGCCCATCGACAGAGCACAGCCGATCATCAGCGCCAGGCCAAATACCTTACGCATGTGCTTCCCCCTTTCCCGCAGCACAAGTAGGTAGTTATTGAACGCAGACGGCAACCGCCTGGTTGATCCCCCCTTCCCGACGCAGCCAGTCGCTACGGCGCGGACAGCGCTCGCAACAGATTACCAATAATGTATTAGCTGGAAATGAGGGCGTTGTCAAGGACTTGGATCAACGCCCGTGTAATTCCTAGGGTGTGTACCTAGGTGGCTCAGTCCTCGTGCGGGACGAAGTCGCGCTTGCGCGCGCCGCAGACCGGACAGAACCAGGTCTCGGGGATGTCCTCGAACGCGGTGCCGGGCGGGATGCCGCCGTCGGGATCGCCGTCGAGCGGGTCGTAGATGAACCCGCAGGACTCGCAGATCCACTTCTGGGTCGTCTGGGTCGCGCTCATGCCAAAACCGTACCGGTCTTGCCGGTGAGATGGCTGTACTAGGGTGAGTCGCAGATGGAGCCAGCCCAGCCCGGACCCGGCGAGGAGCTCAATCGCGGCGACGTGACGACGCCGCGGCTCGCCGCGAGCGTGATCGTGCTGCGCGGCGGCGACGAGGCGCTGGAGGTCCTGCTCGTGCAGCGCAACCCTGCCGCGCGCTTCATGGGCGGAGCGTGGGTCTTCCCCGGCGGGTCCGTGGACCCGGGCGACGGCGAGGGCGAGCCGGGACTGCGCGCGGCCGGGCTGCGCGAGGCCGAGGAGGAGGCGGGCATCCTCATCGGGGACCCCGGCCGGCTCGTCGCCTACTCGCGCTGGATCACGCCGGCCGAGGTCACGATCCGCTTCGACACGTGGTTCTTCGTCGCGCACGCGCCCGACGACGCCGACCCGCGCGTGGACGGCGCCGAGTGCGTCGACTGGTGCTGGCGCACGCCCGCGGACGCGCTCGCCGCTCAGCAGGCCGGCGAGCTGCTGCTCGTCTTCCCGACGATCAAGCACCTCGAGCAGCTCTCCGCCTTCCCGAGCGCCGCCGCGCTCGTCGAGCACGCGCGCGGGCAGGTGGTGCGCCCGATCCAGCCGCGCGTCGTCGTCGAGGGCGAGGTGGCGCGCGTGCTGCTGCCCGGCGACCCGGGCTACGAGGACGCCGCCACGCCGGCGGGAGCCTGAGCGATGGCCACGGCCGAGGCTCCGATCAGCGTCGCGGTCACCGGCCCGACCGGCGAGATCGGCCGCGCCTTCATGCGCGCGCTCGAGCGCAGCCGCGACGTCGGCGAGATCCGCGCGCTCGGCCGCCGCGCGCTCGACCCGGTCGCCGAGGGCTGGCGCAAGACGACCTACCTGCGCGGCGACGTGACCGACCGCGCGGCGGTCGACGAGCTCGTGGCGGGCGTCGACGTGGTCGTGCACCTCGCGTTCGCGATCATGGGCGCCGGCGGCGAGGACGGCCATCGCGTGAACCTGGAGGGCTCGCGCAACGTCTTCGCAGCGACCGTGGCGGCGGGCGCGAAGCGGCTCGTCTACACCTCCTCGGTCGCCGCCTACGGCTTCCACGGCGACAACCCGCCGCTGCTGAGCGAGGAGATCCCGCCGCGCGGCACCGAGGCGCATTCGTACTCCGCCGAGAAGGCGGAGGTCGAGCGGCTGCTGAGCGAGCTGACGCGCGGCACGGCGACGGCGGTCTACGTCTTTCGCCCGTGCATCGTCGCCGGCCCCGACGCGCAGATGCTGATCCGCAGCATCCCCTACGTCCAGCTCGACGAGCGGATGCCGAGCGCGGTGCGGCGCCTGCTCGACGCGGTGCCGGTGCTGAAGCCCGTGATTCCCGACAACGGCGTCGAGTTCCAGCTCGTGCACCACGACGACGTCGCGAGCGCGCTGCGCACCGCGGTGCTCGGCCGCGGCGCACCGGGCGTCTACAACCTCGCCGGGCCGGGCGAGCTGACGATGCGCACGCTCGCCGAAGACCTCGGCTGGTATGCCGTGCCGGTTCCCGACCTCGCGGTCGACGCGACCGCCGAGGCGCTCGCGCGGCTGCCGTTCGTGCCGGCGAAGGCGCAATGGATCAACGCGCTGCGCGTCCCGGTGCTGATGGACACCGCGAAGGCCCGCCGCGAGCTGCACTGGCGTCCCCGCCACGGCGCCCGCGAGACGCTCCGCGCCACGATCGCCGAGGCGCGCGCGGGCGAGCTGCTGCGCTGAGCCTGTCGTATCGTTGGCGACGATGGCGCACCCCACCCATACGGCGATCGGGACGTGGAGCGGCGGACGCTTCATGCACTTCGGCGAGGCGCTCGACGACGAGCGGATGCTCGCGCTGCTGCGGCCGGACGCGGCGATCCGCACCGTCCTCACCGCCGACACCTACGGCGCCGGCGACGCCGACCGGCTGCTCGGCCGCGCACTGGCCGGCCTCCCACGCGACGACTACGTGCTCGTCGGCGCGGTCGGCCACGACTTCTACGACGGCGAACGCGACGGGGCCAAAGGCTTCCCGCGCTTCACCGACGCGCGCCTGCGCGGCCCTGAGGAGTACGCCGGCTATCTGCGGCGCGCGACCGAGGCGAGCCTCGAGCGCTGCGGGGTCGAGCGCTTCGACCTGCTGCTGCTGCACAACCCCGACCGCGCCGGCTATACGAGCGAGGCGGTGTGGGACGGGATGGCGGCGCTGCGCGACGCGGGCCTCACCGACCTGATCGGCGTCGCTCCGGGCCCGGCGAACGGCTTCACGCTCGACCTGATCGACTGCTTCGAGCGCTTCGGCGACCGCATCGACTGGGCGATGGTGATCCTCAACCCGCTGGAGCCGTGGCCGGGCGAGCTGGCGCTGCCCGCGGCCGCCGCGCACGACGTCAAGGTGATCACGCGCGTCGTCGACTACGGCGGCCTGTTCGCCGACGATCTCGAGGACGCGGCCGCGCTCGGCCCGCGCGACCACCGCGCCTTCCGCCCCGCCGGCTGGATCGAGCGCGGCCGCGAGCGGATCGCCCGCATGCGTCCGATCGCCGCGCGCCACGGGCTCACGCCGCTCCAGCTCGCCTGCCAGTGGAACCTCGCCCACGAGCCGGTCGCGTGCGTCGTGCCGACGCTCGTGCAGGAGGCCCGGCCGGACGCCAAGCCCGTCGAGGCCCAGCGCGAGGAGCTCGCGTCGCTGCCCGCCGAGGTGCTGCTGAGCG
>Ga0134121_10001919_pt1 | contig 18746 bp, 14 predicted proteins | sample KB301_FD_96463 | JGI IMG/M metagenome (GOLD analysis project Ga0134121, IMG submission 96463) | Terrestrial soil microbial communities without Nitrogen fertilizer from Kellogg Biological Station, Michigan, USA - KB3-0-1 | ecosystem: Environmental > Terrestrial > Soil > Unclassified ... | reverse complement strand
GCAGCGGGTGGTGAAGATGCTGGGCCTGATCCGTACACGCTGTTACTCTCGGCGCTCGGCAGTTGTATCTCGATGACGGTGACGCTTTATGCAAGACGAAAGCAGTGGCCACTCGAGAATGTTACCGTGCGCTTGCAACAAAACCGGATCCATTCGAAGGATTGCACGGAGTGTGTGCAAAACAAGGAGGGACACGTTCACCGCATCGAGCGTACGGTGAGTTTCACTGGTCCACTCACTGAAGAACAGCGCGCACGACTCGAGGAGATCGCGCACAAGTGTCCGATTCACAAAACACTGAGTTCGGAGATCGTCATCGTCTAACAGAACCGAGCGCGGTAGCGCCGGGTCAAATGCAACTAACAAGTTATCACCTGGGATTTGACCCGGCGCTACCGCGCTCGGTTCTGTGCGCGATACGGTCTTTTTAACTATTGACAACAATAGCAACCCGCCTTATCTTCCCGCACGCATGAAATCCTAATCCGGTCAGTTCCCCCGACAGACCGTCCAACGCAGCCGGCCATGCCGTCTCGCGCCTAACCCGATCTTCAAAACGGAAGGACACTCAAAATGAAATCACCCTCTACGCTTCGTATCAAACTCTCGCTTCTTTCACGAAACAGGAAATACTGGCTACTACTATCTTTACCTCTTGTCGCCGCGGCATTGATGTGGACCAGCGCGGCGCGAGCATCATGCAACTTCCTTTCGATACTGGCATCGATAGGATCCGGCGATGGGCAGGTGCTCACGCCGAGGGCCATCGCCATTGATCCCTCCGACAACGTTTTCGTTGCCGATCAAAACGATCGCATCCAGAAATTTAATTCCAGTGGTGTCTTCCAGTTTAAGTTCGGTACGGGAGGCAGTGGCACCGGAGCGGTCGTCGCGCCTTCCGGGGTCGCGGTTAATCGGACCACCGGCGATATTTACGTTAGCGATGGATTCTCGGAAAGGACGAGTGGGATAGTTCAGAAATTCAATTCAACCGGTGTTTTCCAACTGTCGTGGGGCACGTCGGGCAGCGGCAATGGCCAGTTCTTAAACGGGGCGGGAGGCGTCGCGGTTGATTCGGCCGGCAATGTTTACGTCACCGACCTCGGCAACCATCGAATTGAAAAGTTTACCTCCGGCGGAAGTTTCATTATGAGCTGGGGCAGCAGCGGCACCGGCAACGGCCAGTTCAGCGCGCCCGAAGGAATCGCAATTGACGCGTCAGACAACATCTACATCGCCGACACCGGCAATCATCGCATTCAGAAATTCAACACGAGCGGCACGTTCGTAACTAAATGGGGAGCGAACGGCACCGGTGACGGGCAGTTTGATACGCCGTGGGGAGTTTCGGTTGATGGTCTAGGTGATGTCTATGTCGCCGACACCAACAACAATCGCATTCAGAAGTTTTCACCGACGGGCACCTTCATTACGAGCTGCGGCACGAGCGGCACCGGCAATGGAGAGTTTTCTGGACCACAGGACGTCGGCGCAGATTCTACCGGCAACTATTACGTAGCGGATACCGGCAACGATCGCGTGCAGAAGTTCGGCGCGGGCGGCGCTGCTCCGGTTGCAGATGCAGGTACTGATCAGACAGTTGAGTGTGGCGGCGCAACCACTTCGGTCACGCTCAACGGGACCGGCTCAACACCAGGCACCGGAACCATTAACTCTTACTCATGGGCCGAAGGCGCAACTTCCCTCGGTACCGGCTCGACCTTAATGGTGTCGCTGCCCAAAGGCTCGCACACGATCACTTTAACAGTTACGGATACCGGCGGCGGTTCTGATACAGACGACGTCGTAGTGAACATCGTCGACACGACTTCGCCCGTCATCGACTGCCCGGATGACGTCATCGTCAATCTGCCTCCGAATTCGACAGCCACGTCTATGGTGGTTAACTACACGGCAGTGACTGCTACAGACGGTTGTTCGTCGAGTGTAAACGTGACGAGTAGTCCTGCCTCTGGTTCGGTTTTCCCGATCGGCACGACGATAGTTCATGCATCGGCTGACGACGGCACGACCACTCCGAGCACATGCACGTTCAAAGTGATCGTGCAGTACAACTTCGCTGGTTTCTTCCAGCCGGTTGACAACCTTCCAGTCTTCAACGTGGTCCAGGCTGGACGAGCGATACCGGTGAAGTTCAGCTTGAGTGGAAATAAAGGACTGGGAATATTTGCAGCAGGCTCACCTTCGTCAGGACCGATCGCGTGCAACTCGAGCGATCCGGCAAGTGATCTGACTGAAACCGTAACAGCCGGCGGCAGCAGCCTCAGCTACGATGCCACCACGGACAGATACATCTACGTGTGGAAGACCGATCCATCCTGGGCTGGCACCTGTCGACAACTGGTAGTGGAGTTGAACGACGGCACGATCCATCGCGCGAATTTCAAGTTCAAGTAACCGTGCGTTTCGAGGGCCTCGTGTCTCACCGCGAGGCCCTCTCAATTCGCGAGAAATTCCTCGATCAGCCGGCGGTCGTTTTCGTCTTTGATTCTGGTGAAGAGACGGGTGCCGAGTTTTCTGATCGTTTCAGGCTTATCGAATGGCAAGCGGTCGTACATCTTTCCACCACTAAAGTGGCAAGGCATGCATTTCGACTTGAAGATTGGTTCAATTTGAGACTCAAAATCGACTCGCGCTTTCGCGGCCGAGACCGTCGCGGACGAGACAATGCTCGTCGTTCCGGCGGGCCTAATCATCCAGCTGTTCTCTATCAGCAACAACGCAGCCGCAATCAAGACCAGTAGAATCCGCATGGCGTAATACTACTCCTGACAGTCGAAATCGTGAATGACAAGAGTGATGAGTCGTTGGTAGTGGGGGGTGGTGAGATGAAGAAATGGTAGCCCCCCAGTGGACAGTCTTCGCAACTTTTTCCTGACGGCTATGAAAATTTAACTGAATTGGTTATGAGCATTTACTCAGGGTAAGGTCTCAGATCGCGCGCGCCGTGAATCACAGTAAGGACCTGCACTTGAGCTACCTCAACAAGATAGATGATTCGATATCGTCCTTCGATAACTTCTCGAATGTCGTTCCGCTCGTACTCGGGCACCATTCGACCAGAATTGGGAAACGCCGCAATCTGGATAGAACGTCTCGTCAGGCGATCGATAATACGAACCGCATATCAGGTGAGGTCTGAGCTACATAGTCGTGGATTGCTTGAAGCTGTGCTACTGCTGAAGCCGTCCAAAGAACTTTCATGGGTGCAATCCGAATTGCTTCCGTACGTCGGATACTTCAACGACTTTCCCCGCCTCGCTATCAGCCAGACCTGCTTCAATCGATTGCCTAACATAGATCTCATGCATCAAATCATCCCAAGTGAGATCGTCAGGCAATTTCTCCAGTAATCGCTTCGCTTCTTCTTTGATATTAGCGCCCATATTCACGAATATAGACAAGTGTTATTCGCGGGTCAATCTATACATTGAAACCGCAGATCATCCCGAGAGAGCAGTTAAGAATCGCGTCTCGATCCTATGATCGGATTTCTCATCGTAGACCCAAGGCACTTGAGCCACCGCTTGCTGTCTTATCGGTTCCGATAGAATAGCCTTGCAATTGCCAATACCGGTCCACCAGGCAATGTCAATAACACCTCACCACACAACCTCCCCACAGTAGTTGGACAATATTGGCAACCTCTTAGGGCTGCGTGCGCGCTGTAGAGATTAGGATTAGCCCTTCAACTTGCACGAAAGGGTCACTAACTGTCTTTGGAACAGTACTTCTTGAGAACGTCCAACTTCTCCATGATTGCTTGGTGTTCTGCTAGGTATTCGTAATGTGCCTGGACATCAGCCAGATTATCATTGTTAAGCTGTAGTGCCTCTGTTGGGTATTTCTGATTAGCCTTGCCGATGGCTTTGCTTATGCTCTTGCCCTGCGCAGCCAGCGTACGACTTCGCAGTCATACTTCTGCTCTTCCGCAGTGCGCTCTCCAATGATTTCGTCAGCTCGGGAAATGTATTGCTTCAGAATATCCATGCTATTTTGCTTCTTCGCGATTCCGCTGCACCATCATTCTTTGGCTCACTTTTACGACTTACTTCCTGCGCAATCGAATCACATTAGCTGAAGGATTGTCGGCACTCTGAGTGCTATTAACGCGGCGCAGTAGCCCGGGGGCGACGCTCCAGTGCTCCCCGCTTTCGGTAATAATTGTAACTGTCTTTTTGTTGTAGCGGGTGAGCATACCAACTTGCACAGGCCGGCGTTCCGGCTGAAACGAAACACGATCACCGATCCTGAACTCCAGCATTTGGGCGTGTGCCCGCATGTGATTCAAGAATTTCAACCGCTCGACAACGCGGTGATTAAGATCAATTAGTTCAGCTTCAGTTAGCCCGTCGATGTCGATCCTCATGACCTATTAAGCTCCCGCGAAATGTTGGTGAAATTGCCTTGCGTCCATGATGCAGTCTTGAGATAAGCAGGGTCACCGCGCGTGGCGCGCAACAGGCCTAAGGCTTTCGTACAGTGAGCTGTTCTGAGCTTTCCATCGACTAAACCACCGCTTTATGTCAAGTAATTCGATGTAAAGGATCAGCACGGATTGATCCACTGCCCCGACGCGATTGCCCTCGATGTCCTTCAGCCGATACTGAGGCACCCTCAGTGCGCGCGCCGCGTCCTTCAGCGACAAGTCTTTCCGGGAGCGGGCGACACGGCATCTTTCGGCAACCGGCATAAAGCGTAGCATTGCCTCGACATCAAGCCCGTAAGCTTCTGCCGCAAGAGTGACACGCTCCCCCACCAGTTGATGAATTCCGCTGGCAAGGATAGCAACCTCATCGTCGTTCAAGATCGAAGTTGTAGTCAGCTTTCGCATTATGTTCACGTCTTATCGATGGGTCCTTGTCGATGGGTCACTTGGCAATTTCCCCAGTAATCGCTCGCTTCCTCTTTTGATATTTGTAGCGCTCATACTCACGAAATATAGATAGGTGTTGTCTCGCTGGTCATCTAGATTGGCAAAAGAAAGACCGCCGAGTTAATTCGAGCGACCTTTCGTCATATCGTGGCAGTCATACGGGACAATCTTCGCAGTTTCCTGTCACCACCGGCAGAAATGCTCAGTTTCTATCAACGGCGGTGAGCGGAGCTCCAAGTCCGTTTTAGAGACCGCACCATTGCGGATCCAAGTAACTCAACTGCTCCATTGCCAATCTCCCTGAGTTGGAGGTAACGAGCGATCAACAATTGACGCAAGCAGATTCGGACTAGCGTGAAACTCGTTTGTCGTTGGGCCTCAATGGTCGCACTCTACACGCGATGAGCTGACGAGATGATTCGGCTTGTAGTGCCGCGCCTCAATTGATCGTCTCACCAGACCATCTATCCCTGCCGCTCCAATACGGACATTCCGGGCATGACTCACCTTCGGGATAGTCGATCCCTTCCTCGTGCGGGCAACCAATGATGCGATCAACCATGGTTACCGTCAGTACTCCATGCTCTCGCAAAAAGGCACTGATCTCAAAACCGATTTCCTCGTCAAAACGAAGGTCATGATCCTCACTCCGCCATCTTTGCATAATGTCCGGCTCGGCGCCTTCACTAACTACAATGCCTACGGCTACTTTACTGGCTCGTTCCGCAGTAGGACCATAGAAAGCAACTGTGGCAACGGGATAGCCCCGAAAACCTCGCTTAGTGCGCTTCGCTAATTGACTCTTATTCCGATTCTTAATTTTCATGTGCTTGTTTATCACGCGAAGCGCCGAACGCTCCGTTTGAGCGGCTCCCCCACGCAACTTACCAAAGAGGCCCGCTCATGGCCAGTCCGCTCCAAGCGCTTGTTTGTTGTTGCGGCTCGAAGACTCGGGTAATAACAATCCTTAATTCATTAGATCGCGCGAAATAGGGTCCACGTGAGTCGGACTTCGTACCACTCAAAGAAACAAATGAATTCCCGGAATCAACTGCCTGTTGAGCCATCCGGTGGTGTCTTAGTTTCAGCTTCTTCTCTGTGCAATCTCTGTGTTCTCTGTGTCTCTGTGGTTGCTAGGAACGCACGAAACATCAACCAGAGAGACACAGAGAACACAGAGATTGCACAGAGAAATCCAAATTAAGACATCACCAGCCATCCTGAGTTCTTGACTAACCCGCCTTGGCAAAGAGAAAAGGCCGCTGGAGTGAATTCTAGCGACCTTCGTCAATATCGTGGCAGCCCATACGGGACACTCTTCGCAGCTTTTTCCTGACGCCACCGGCAGAAATGCTCAGTTTCTTGTAACGGTTACGAGAAGGCACGCTGAGGTGCGAGTCTGCTGCATGTCGTTATTAGGCATCATCGTCGAGGTTTCGTTTTAGCCAGGCAACATCACCTTGATCCTTATCTCGACCTGATGCAACCTTATTCTTTAGCAAATCAGCTTTTGAAGGCACGAAGAGATCAATGCCGTCTACCGTGATAGCCATCTTGTTCTCCCAAGCCTCATTAAACCCTATGCCATCAATACCGGTTGTAATGTCTATCCGACACGGCTGCACCCCAACTTGCACAACCATATCTGCCGCCATGAAATCTTGCTCGGACAGTCCAGAAAGTGGCGCGCCGAACTTCGCCAACGCGCTCATAACTCTATTAGCGTTATCGGAGGAATTTCTTACCCAGATGTCAATGTCGCCAGTGGCGCGAGGGAAGCCATGAGCAGCAAGGGCATAAGCGCCCACAATCATGAAATCAACTCTTGCTTCTGTTAAGCACAACAACATGTCTCTGAAGTCTTGGTTCAACATCGACAGTTTCCTTAAATGACCAAGCGTTGAGGGCCAACTGCCACATCATTCCGATCAACTCGTCCGGGGATTTATCCTGCAAGTCATCCCTCAGTTCGGTCTCATGGAGCTGGGCTTTTTTTATCACTATCTGTCTCATACAAATGATCCCTCAACATTGTACAGCCAAGTGCTTTTACATGATATGAGGAAGATGCCCAACGTCTGATACCGTTCCCACCTCGTTCATCGCACGTATAAATTATCGGCGGTCCAAAGTGCTTGTGTTCATTCGGGCCTGAGGAATGTTCGTGAACGATAAATTGCTCGCACCGGCCCACCAGCCCTGCCCCTTCGCACCTCGTCACACAACGTCGCTACAGGGATGGCTGCTTGATCACCTGACTCGTTCTCAGAACCAAATTAATCCCGCTAGCGGATTGAGGAAAGAGTTTGGAACTCTGCCAAAAGAAAAGCCGCTAACGTAAATCCAAGCGGGCCTTCGTCAAAATCGTGGTAGCGCATACGGGACAATCTTCGCAACTTTTTGCTGATGGCGACGACCGAAATGCTCAGTTTCATCTACCAATTGCGAGAAGAACTTTAGCGAAACTGGACGGCTATAAAAGAAACCCAGATAATCGCTTCAGATGTAGTCGTTTGCTTCATCTTGACACGAAGGGAGAGTACGGGAGAATCCTATTCGGTGCGCAGCGAACATTACTCTAACCATTATGTCTATTGTTAGCCTCATTATCTCTCTCTCAGCGTTGGGCCTCTCTGTTGTGGCCTTCTGGTTCAGTTATTTTCGTAAAGGGAAGGCGAAATTCGTGTGTTCACGCTGGACAGCGATAAGAATGGAACATGTCGATCGCCGGCCACTCGCCGCTTTTAGCGTGCATGTCTCGGTCGTAAACGACGGCAAACTGCCGCTTGAAATCCGCGACCTTTTGCTGACTGCCTCAACACCCGAACGACTCATTATTTACGAACCAATTCTTCTTTGGGACGTTCGGCAATGGATCGAGGATGGAAACCGATCTGACAAGGTTGGCCGTTCGCAGAAAGGTCAGGTACCGCTCCCGATCCAACTCAATGCAGGCCAATACTTCGACTTTCAATATTCGATTCTCTTTCTACCGTTGGACAAGGAAACGATGGTCGAACCCTTGAAAAACTATGACATTGACTTAGTATTGTATTCGCTAACGGACCGAAACATAGATTACGTATCCATCGCTCAACAACACTTTGATGCCGAGGAACTTAAGCCTCTTATCAATCAGTCGTTCTCAAGCGCGGTGTCAACCATATCGAGAGTAAAGCGGCCTGCTTTTATCAAAACATTGAACTCCAATGCATTGAATTCATAATCGGTGTTACGTCACAATCCGTCAGAGTCGAAGGAGAAATGATGGACAAAGTATCATATTGGTTAGATAGGATCGGAGCAAAATCCTACATCACGCTAGATGAAAGTCAACGACATGTCGAGACCAGAGATGATGCAATTCTCCAATTTGTTAGAATCCTTCTGTTTTTGAAGGAACAGGACTTGGGCTGAGCGAAGCAAACGCGCAAGAGTTCGTAAATGGATTGGAACGCCTAGTGTCATTTCTCAAACTCTATCACGGTTTGTTGCCCGTCGGTCGTTGGCGAGACGCGTTATCGTCGGCTGTAAATGAGATAGTATCAATTCGAAATCGCCTACAATCGGGCGACGATTCCGCGAACGGTGACCTACGGGTTGCAGTGGAAACTATGCTAAACACTATTGACGAAACACTGTTGGAACTTGCCTCAACTGGAAACTAAGGTTTGATCTTGTGGCAATCTGCGCGGGACGTGTCGACTGATCGTTGGACCGATGGCCACCGTACCTCTTTGAACACCGCTCGTCTTCTAAAAGGAATTTGGAATTCTGGTGATAAGTGCAGGTCCCAAACGATCGCGTCTGCTTGAAGAACAGACTAACACCATAGTTCTCGCAGTGATCTTCTTCACGCCAAAACTAACGAAGTTTTCTTCCTGCTGAGGTTTGAGTAATCCTTGCAATTACGAACATGTCTTGGCAAGAGAAACGGTCGCCGGAGTCAATTCCAGCGACCTTCGTCAATATCTTGGTAGCGCATATGAGACTCGAACTATACGTCGTGATCTATGGAACCTCCCCTATCCGCCTTTAACTGTGTACAACAGTTAATCCTGATCGAGGCAAAGGTTAATAACGTGAGAGGGTGGTCCAGATAGTCGATTCGCCCTGGCGACGAATAATCTCGGTGACCATGAGATACGCTTCAGCGTAGAGCGTGCGCATTTCTACTTGCGTCTGCGGGTGCTGTAGGCGCTGCTCCAGTTCAGCTTCTGTCAGCCGACTTTTCGCAGCATAACGCGAAATCAATTGGCCCTCACCCGCGAGATAAAGCGCAAAACCTTCTTCCAGCCAGCGGGGGGCGCGTTTGGTGCTGACCCAGTCGATCATGATGTGCGCTAATTCGTGTCGGAGTGTAGTGAAGAGAACGCCGCGCTGGTTCAGGACGGCGGCGGGTTGCAGTTCGATGCGATTGCCCCGGGTCGCGGCGGCGGCCCACCACGGTTGGCCCGTGCGTGAGGTGAAGTCGCCGGTGCTTTCGTTTAAGCGAATGGCGACTCGGGGGATATTCGCGATAGTAGCGCGGCGCAGATAGTCGTCGCGTGTCGATTCGAGCGTATTCAGAATCTGATCGGCGGTGCGGCGGTCGACGTTCGCGGGATACATGAGATTGAAGTGCTCGGAGGAGATCGTTAAGACCCTGGTGGCCATTCGCGTGGGAGGGAAAACTTTATAGCTGAACGTGCCGAGCAAAACGTCAGCCTTCGATTCACTTCGCTTCTTCACGACTGTCCCCGGAAAATACTTCTCGAGAATCTTTTCATAACTCGCTCCACGCGCAGCCATGACGTGCGCGCCTTCCTGGCACAGGCCGAGCCCATGACCGAAACCGCTGCCTCGAAAAATGAAGCTCGATCCGGAACGAGCAATCTCGAATCGCGAGCTCTTCAAAACATTCCAGCCGAGCGCCCGGCCGACGATGATCTTGAAGTCCCAGCCGCGAACAGTTTTGTGGCGCTCGCCGTCGAGCGTGATGAACTCCGCTCGACCCGTTTCGTCGCGCCTGCTGATTAGAACCTGGTCCAGCCGGTTGCCGACATCGGTTCGCGAATCACTTTGCAAAGCTCGCAGAAGATCGGCGCGGCTGATGGTATCGGTCCACTTCGCGTGAGGACCGTCGTCGCAGTATTCATCGCGCACGCCACGTAGATACGAAGCCGGAGTCACTCCCCAGAGGTCGTGAATGTTGGCCGTTTCGCCACCACACGATGCGCCGAAGTATGCGTCGATTGGTTGACCGCGGTCGTCGATTAACACCTGACCTTCGGTGGCGCGAACTGCGGCTGAGATGCGACCGTCAAGCAGTGATCCCTTTGGGCTAACAAACCTCTGACAATGGGTGGTCGAACAAAAGTCGTAACCGCTGGTTGCATGACGGCCGCTGTTCTTCAGCGCGTATGTGCGAATCGCAATGGCGAGGGCCTTCAATGCTTCCGGCTCGGCTTCAACTGTGCCTTCGGCGCGCATTACTCCCATTACATAATCTTCGAGTGAAAGTGTTTGCGTTATGTTTTCGCTTACCAGATGAACTTTGATCGGCGATGCCACGTCAGGGAAACGCGGAGCCTGTTTATCACTCGGGCCGGCCTCGCTTCTTGAAATGCTCTCGTTTTGGTAGTTCGCATACGTTTCGAAAACCGGACGCGCCAGCTCGGCCGCCTCCGATCCGTGCGCGCGCGACAAAAGGACCAGCACTGCAAGATTGATTTGCGATGGATCTAATTCGCCGCTGCTCTGAAACGGCGCTGCGAATCCAACAAACCAGCCGTTACTGCGAAAACCTTCCGCCGGCGTCGCCGTCCCGGTCTTACCGAAGATCGTTAACGGCAACGAATCGAGTTTCGCTGAGCGCGCTGTTCCGTAGCGGACCGCGCCGCGCATGCCCTCGACTATGACGTCGCGATGTTGTGATGCAATATCAATGTTGGCCCGCTCGACCGGTTGAAAATAATTTGCCGGAGCCGCTTGTGGTCTAAACAAATGCCCGCCGTTTACGAGAGCGGCGTAGGCGGTGAGCAACTGAATGGGCGTGACCTGGATCAGATTGCTTTCACCGACGGCTGCTCGCTCCCTGCAGTCAGCCTGTGCAGTGTTTCCGATCTCGCACGGACGCACGACGCCGCTAGCTTCTTCGTTCGCGATTCCGGTCGCGAGGCCAAAATCGAACTCGCGCAAAGTTGCCACTAACTTGTCTCTGCCGAGTCGCTGGCCTGCGGTCGCGAAATAGTAGTTGCAGGAGTAAGCGATCGCTTCGGAAGGTGAAAACGGCGGCAGGTGATTGGCGTGCACGCAAGCGAGGGAAAAATTCAGTCCCGTGAAGCGACCCGGACAGACAGTGAGCGAGTTTTCATCGATCAATTGCGCGCGGAGGGCAGCCAGCGCGGTAAAAGGCTTAATCGCCGAGCCGGGCATCAAGGCTTGCGCATAGGCCTTTTGGCTATTGACGATCGCGCGAACGCGGCCTGTTTGTGCATCCATCACGATGATCGTGCCGTCATGGTTCGCGAGCGCCGCCGCGGCTGCGTCCTGGAGCGCGGCGTCGATTTCTGCTTCGTTTCTGCCGGAGCTGTCGTTGGGCCAACTGACGGCGATCGGCTTGCTGTTTGACGAACGCAGAATGAGAAACAAGATCACCGCGCTCGCAAACAAAAGGAGCAGCGCATGCTCGCGAGTCGTGCGGTATAAGATCACGCCGCTGCCTCCGCCGGCTGCGCCACTACCGCGGTCGAAACCTCCGTAGACCAACCCGGCACATTTCTCGCGAGGGCGGTCAACGTGATTACCCAACCAACGAGGCTGAACAGGAACGCCGCCAGCAATCGCAGGCTGAAAAACACGAACTCCGTTTTGTTACCGTTAAGCGTAAACCTGGGAACCAGCGCGATGTAAGGCAAAACAAAGAAGAGGATCAGACCGAGGCCGTAGATCAAAACAGCGTCTGACGAAAAGGCGGCTGCGAGTGCGGAGCCGATGCGTTTGATAAAGGACACCGCGCCAGGTCTGAACAGACCCAGGAATCCACCGCCGGCGACCGCAATCCATAGATGAATCGTCGCAAGCGGAAACGCGACGCCCAGCAGGACAAAACGCAGCGTGGAGAAAAATAGACTGGGCCAATGAAGCGGTGGTGTTGTTGGCTTGGCAGCCTTATTTGTTGCGAATAGTTCCACGGCCGGAGGTGGATAACGAGACGCGAGCTTGTTCAGCAGAGAATAGAGTAGCCACACAACCAGCAGCACCAGAATAAACACCACCAGAAACTTCAGAGCGTCGATGAGGATCACGCGCCAGCGTAACTTCTGATCCAATGCACGATTGATGATCGCAGCTTGCAGGGTGAAGAAGCTGAGCGGAATCAGAAACATCAGCGCGTAAGTGACGAGCACCTGCCAGATCGTCGCCTCGCGTATCGAGATAAAGAGGTACGACGCGACGAGCAGAAACGCGTAAATGGCCGCAAAGACGAGTAGCGCGCCAGGACTTGCGAGCGTTGCCCTGATTGCGCTGAACCAAAGTCTCAGAATAGTCATAATCGCCTCACCGATTTCTCTGCGTCCTCTGCGTATCTCAGCGATCTCTGCGTTAAAAGCAACCTAAACGCAGAGAGCGCAGAGATACGCAGAGAAGATTTTCACTTCTTATCCAGAATCCTCATCCAGTCATTTGCTGTATTCGCCTGCACTGTCGGCTGGTACATCAGCTCGGCACGCGCCGGGGCGATCTTGAATTCGCCGGGCACCTCGACGCGCATTGCGTATTGCAGCGTCGCATCTCCGTCAAAGTAATTCTTGAAGATCGCCGTGCGGTTGTCGCGGAACTCACGATTGCTATACCAATCACCCCACTGACCACCAATTGAGTAATTCAAAACAATCCCACTCGCGCGCGCTACCTGCTCAGCGCCTGCCGGAATCGGATCTTCGATCATCACATACTGCGCGCGCGGACCCGTCAGCCGCAGCCTGACGACAATCAGATCGCCGGAACGCAACTCGCCGCTTAACGGTTCAATCTTCCAGCTCGCCTTGCCGCTCTCTTCTTCGGAGACGCGCAGCCGCAGATACTCACGCGTGATCTTCAATCCGCCCGCCGATTGCGCCGCCACGTTCTCATCGGCAGTAAAGTATTCAAGCGCACTCGAAACATATAAAGCGCCCTTGCCGTGTTTCACGATTTGGATTTGGTTTGTTGGACCAATCTCGCCGCCCTTCTTCCAAACCGTCACCGCCTGTGCGTTGATGGCATCGGCGGCGCCGACGTGTTGTCCCGCAATCTTGACCCCGTTCAAATAAACTTCAAACGTGTAGTCAGGCGACAGCTCCCGGCTGACTTTCAGGTAATCAGTCAGCCCGTAGATCGCGAACGCGGTTTCCTTAGTCGACAGCCAGTAGTAGCCGTTGCGCCGGTTTTGGACCAGCCAACGCGCCGCTTTAGGCAGCAAAGGTGAACCAGGGTTGATCCGCGACAGCGCCTTCAGCGACAGCGACGTCGCTTCGGCATCAAGATAAACATCACGACCGTAGTCGTTCACCCGCGCCGTTTGCCAGTGCGCTTCAAACTCGTCCTGGTGCGCTGAGCCTTCGATCAGCTTCGCGACTTCCTGCGCGCGACCGTCTTTGCGCTCCTGCAAAGCGAGCGCCAGTAGCGCGCGCCCATATGGACCAAGGTTGTTGCGTTTGCCGTACAGCTCATCGAGATAGTGCGTATCGCCGTCGCCACTCTCGGTGAACGCGTAAATTATGTAAGCGCGCGTTTCCTCATCGATCGGATTGCCGTTATCGTTCTTGCCGTTGGCGAGCAACGTCGACAGTTTTTGCCGTCCCTGTGATTGCCGGTAGTCGTCAACCTGATATCCCGCGCGGCGCGCCATCGTCATGCCGTCGACGACGTAAGCGGTCATAAACGGATCGCTCTTGTCGTCTTTCCACCAACCCCAACCGCCGTCGTCATGCTGATAGGCATACAGCCGCTCGAGACCTTTTCGAACTTTGTCATCGAGATCGTTCCCCACGCGAATGTTTGCTGTCGGAATGTCCTTCAGGGCCTGGGCCACAACAAGGTTCGGAACAAAACTGGACATCGTTTGCTCGGTGCAGCCGTAAGGATAACTGGTGAGATAGTCGAGCGCGCCGAACAATGCACCGGCGATCGACGGCGACACTTCGATTCGCATCGCCCGCGCCTGTGTATCCGCGCGTCCTGGCACGTCCAAATTAAAAGTCTGCTCGGCGTCATTTTGTGTAACGGTCATGGTCTTGCCGGTCGTCTGTCTTAGACCATGCGGCACGATGTCCATCGTCATCTCGACTGCGTCTGATTCCGTGTCAGTGAGCGCTTTTGCGAGCAACGTCAGTTTCCCGGTCGTGTTCGCCTGCACACGCCAGTCAACGCGATGCTCGCCATTCGGGCGAATCGTTACTGTCGAGTCAGCCGGATCGAGCAACTGCGCACCATTCAACTCGAGCGAAATCTTCGTGGACTTGTCGCTCTTCAGGAAGTTGTGCACGAGACCCGAGATCGTGACCGTGTCGCCTTCAGTCAAAAAGCGCGGCATTTCCAAACGCATGATCACGTCTTTGCGCGCGATCGTTTTCTGCACGGTGGAGCCGACACGCGTGTCGGCAGTCACGCCACGCGCAGTTGCGCGCCAGGTTGTCAGGTTGTCGGGCAGGTTGAAGCTGACTGTAGCTTTGCCATCGCCGCCTGTTACGACATCAGGTTGCCAAAACGCGGTGTCTTTGAATTCTTTGCGGACAGTGGTTTCGGCGTAAGAACTCTCGTTCTTGAAGTCGGCAAGCTGATACGGCGACTTGTTCTTCGCTAAAGCCGCCGGCTTTTCTCCACCGTAACCAGTGAACGTGTAATGAATCGCCAGACTTGTCTGCACTTCGTCGAAGCGCCGGCCATAGAACTCGCGCTTGATGTTGCCGGCCGATTCGGGTGCGATGCTGTAAATGGCTTCGTCGACGATTCCGAGACTGACTTCCGTGTTCGCAGCGGGTGATCCGTCCTCGTTGCGGGCCACGATCGTGTAGGACGCGACGTCGCGCGGCTTAAACTCGCTCTTGTTCGGAACGATATCGAGCTTCAGCATCTTGTCGCGCGCAGGCACGCCGATGATCTGGTTCTGGTTGTACATGTCGTTGTTCTTGACGAACGACACGTCGAGGTAAACATTGGGCGCGTACTTCTTGTCGATCGGCACGTCGATCACGATGCTGCGACCGGCGGCGTCGATTTGTCGCACGCTGAGGACTTCAGACAATTCAGTAGTCACCAGCAAGTGCGCTTGATCCGTAGGCAGCATGGCCAGCACGTGCGCGGTTTCGCCAGGCTTGTACGACTTCTTGTCAGGTACGAGCTTGATCGATTTCTCGTCGTAATTCTCGTAAGAAAAGTCGGACCACTGGCCTTGCTTGTCGGGAGCCCAAAACGAGCCGCCGCGGTTCACGATCTCTCTGCCGTTTTCAGTGACGATTGTTTTGACGTAGATGCTGCCGGGTGAGGGCACTGTGAAATCATACGTTGCATTGCCCTCGCTGTCGGTGTTCACTTCGCCGGTGCCCAGCTCGCGTTCGTGAAGTATGTAATCGACGACTTCATACTTATAGTTCTCATTCTCTTCCCAATGCCTTTGCCTCTCCCACTTTTGTTCGATGAACTTCAGCGTGACTTTTTGGGAGACAGGTTTACCCGCATAATCCGCGGTCTTCACGCGAACTCTGGCCGCGTCGCCCTGGTAATAGAGATAGCGTTCCGGATACGCGTCGGCCACACTGCTGCCGCGCGTGCCGATGAATGAGGCGGCGCCCTGCATCTCGCGGCGCGAGGCGTCAGTGACCTGGGCTTCCAAACGGTATGAGTAATCCCATTCTTCTTTCGGATCGGGCGCAGGCACTTCGAACTCGACATATGCCTCGCCTTTCGCATTCAGCGTGGCATCGCCTTCGGTGACCAGATCGGTGCCGTAGTAGCCGGAGTCCTGATCGTCGTCACCTTCATTTGCCGGGCCAGCCGCGTCGTCGAATTCGTCCGAGTCGTTGTCCCACCACCAGTGGTAATAGCGTTGCTTGTAGACGTAGTAATGCACGTCGGCATTCGTCACCGGCGCGCCGAAAAAGTAATTCGCGTTAATCATAAACTGAGATTTCTGGCCCACGGCTACGAATTGCTGCGGCGTCTTAACAGTGACTTTGAACTCGGGTTTCTTGTACTCCTGAACCTCGAAATAGCCACTGGCGCGGACTTCGCCGAGCGTCGCGGTGATGTTGTAGCTGCCGAGTGGCGCTTCGTCACCTAAGTCTAACTGGCCGCTAAATGTGCCTCTGTCCGAAAGCGGCAGCTCCTTTTCGAAAACCTTTCCGTTGTTTGGATCTTCGATCGCGACGTTGATCGTTTTGCTGTCGAGCAGTTTGTAACCGTTCGTGGTCCACTGCCGCAGAATGCCTTTAAAGAAGACTGATTGCGCCGGGCGATAGATGGGACGGTCGGTGTAGATGTAGCTGGTTACATCCTCGCCGGTGAGCACGTCGTCTTCGCCCTCATAGCCGCTGAAGTAAAATGAGTCGACGTCGGAGATGACGAAGTTGTCGCGTTCATGGGCCATGATCAGAAACGCGTTCTGCTGCTGTTCTTCCGGGTCGACGTCTTCGGCCGGAGTCTTCGGTGCTTCCGGAGCTTTGACTTCTGTTTTGAAGATACCGGACTTGTCAGTCTTACCCGTCGCCAGGGTGTTCCTGGCGTTTGTGATTTCGACTGAGACGCCTTCGTGTGGCGCGCCTGTCTTGCGGTCCACGATGTAGACCATGACCTGACCGTGACGGTTGGTTTTTTCAATCATCGTGAGGCTAGTCACGATGGCGAGCGAGTAAGCGCGCATGCCCTCGTTGACGCCTTCGATCAGGTACACGCCCGGCTCCAGCTTGCCGAGGGGAATCGAACGGCTGTCGTAATCATTTTCCAGCGCGGGCAATTTCTCGCGCCAGTCTTTCACCTTCTGGTCCGGATTCAGTAAAGGCACGCGCGCATAGTCAGCGACGTTCAGCGGCGTGCGCTCAGCCGGCGGCTCCGGGCGAAACTTCAGATTGAAAGTTTCGCGATGATCTTTCTGCAGGTGATTGCGGACATAGTCCTTGACTGTTCCGAAGAGCGAAGTCTTGAAGCGGTGCGTGCGCTCGAGGAGAGACAGACTCGCACCGTAACCCTGCGCGATCTCTACCTTCTCTTTCTCGCCCATCTCGTGCGGATTATCGAGTTGCATGAAGAACTTAGTTGGATCTTTCACGCGATAGACGCGGAAATCGAGAAAGTCGATGTTTTGGTAGTTGGCCCACAACCGTGCTGATTCGTTTGGCGAGTAAGAACGATTCGTCGTCAGCGAGAAGTAAGGCTTATTGTCTGAGACGGTTTGGGGCTTCTCCGGTGCGGGCGGCGTGGGCGCCGCTGCTGTGCGCGCGCGGATGATGTTGAAGCCAAGTGCCGAAGCGACGATCGCAAGGTAGATGATGCCGGTCGCAAGAAGGCGTCGGATTTTAGTGTTAGCCACGTTTGGTGATCCTCACTGCAAAAGCTTCAAGCGATAGAACCCGAGGAAATTCTTGTTACGTTCAATTGGCCGCCAGCGCGGATCGGGATGCCCATCGAGCACTGAAAGTTGAACCTTCTTCACTGTGCCTTTGTCGGTTGGCGACGAGCCGGTGTGATAAACAGCCCAGTCCTGCGCGCCGTTGGGTGCAACATGCGCCTGGCCCAAAAAGATCATCACGTGATATGGAAACTTCTGGACCCAGGGTTGGTAATAGAAGAGCAAATCACCGGGTTGAGCTTCGCGACGATCGCGACTGACGAACACGACGTTAAAATTCTTCAGCGTGCGAGCGTCAGCGAATTCTGAAAAGCGGCCGTTGCGAATGTCTGTTTCGGCGAATGATCCGAAATCGGTGCGAAAAATCTTTTCGCCGAACGAGTTGTGGTCCAGGTCAAAACTCTTAACGTCTGACGCGACGGTTTGGTACGCGGGTCCCATTTTCTGAAACCAGAGACGATCGTGATGCCGCAGCGCCTCACGCATGGCGAAGCGGGCGAGTCCGGCACAGTCGCGCTGTTCAGCCGACCATGCATCACTGAGCTGATAGAACTGCATCTCGGCAATCGCGGTGAACCAGCGGCGAAAGCTGTCGCGATCCTGGAAGGTGCGCAACTCGATAACATCCGGAATTCCGTCGTTATCAGAATCAATCAGTTCATTCCGGCTACTCGCGTTTGGCGCCGGCTTTACCGGAACGATTTTGTCAGTGTGATGAAGGCGTGAATAACTCCAGGCGAGTGCCGTGGTGGAAGCGATAACGATGCCTGCTAATGCCAACCAGCGTTTTAAATGGGCGCGTATTTGCGGGGATCGTAGCATTGCCAGGCTAGATTAGTTCTGGGATGGCTCGCGCAACACGCGGATGCTATCACGGATACAGTCGGGCAACCACTATTTAACGTTGGTCGCTCCCGCATCCCGAATGTGGCTTCCCTCAGTCGCAGTTCGATGTCAAAGACTCGGGTGGATGAATTACTCAAAAGGATTCAACGTTTTCACGCCTGCCTTTTGAAAGTCGCGAGTATTACGTGTAGCAACAATCAGGTCATGCTGAAGAGCAGTTGCAGCAATCATTCCATCCAGCAGTGGCATGGTTTCTCCCTTCCGCTTCAGTTCCACAACTAGAGTTGCCCAGCGTCGACTTGTCGCGGCGTCCCAGGGAAGGCACTCGATCGTTTCAACTACAGTTTCGTACCATTGTTCAAGGTGCTCACGCTTGCGTCCACGCGGCAGAGCAAGAATGCCTATTCGGAGTTC
>Ga0134121_10001918_pt1 | contig 18767 bp, 18 predicted proteins | sample KB301_FD_96463 | JGI IMG/M metagenome (GOLD analysis project Ga0134121, IMG submission 96463) | Terrestrial soil microbial communities without Nitrogen fertilizer from Kellogg Biological Station, Michigan, USA - KB3-0-1 | ecosystem: Environmental > Terrestrial > Soil > Unclassified ... | reverse complement strand
GTGCGATACGGAGAAACGGAGCCGCTGCTCGGTCACGATCTCGGACTGTACCTCGCCCAGCTTCCACTCTGGCGATCGTTGCACGGGCACGCGTTACTCCTGGTGCTCCTGGGCCTGGCAGGAGTGCTCACCCTCTATATCGTGATCGGAGCCGTGCGGTGGACCGACAACCACCTCGCCCTGAATAGTCATGCCCGAGTGCACCTCGGCATGCTGCTGGCGGCGCTGGCGCTGTGCCTTGTCTGGGGATATCTGCTTGAGCCGTACGAGCTGGTCTCCGGAATCGGGGGCGGCACTCAGCTCGGTCTATTCAATTATCAGCGGATAACTACCCAGATCCTGGCCGGTGTGGCGCTCATGACCGCGGCACTCTCGTTGGTCTGGGCCTGGCGCGCCAATCACGTACTGATGGCCGCCGGCTGGGGTGTCCTCATCACGGTGTCGCTGGTCGGGCACCATGTATTCCCGGCCTTGCTGGCCGGCGCTCGCCCCTCACCGGTTGACCAGATGGATCGGCGCCGGCTCGAGGCGCTGGCCTACGGTCTCACCGGCTTGCGGGACTCGACCAGCGACCGTCCGGATGCGGCTCCTCGCATGCCGAATCCGCCGACGCTCTGGTCGGCTTCGATCGTCGCCCGGCTTCCTGCATCCGACTCAGGAGAAGTTCTGGGTGCCGACCGCGCCGTGCTCCCCGTTCTGCGACGCCCCCGCCCGGTATGGCTCATCGTTCGGGGAGCTGGCGACCAGGGCTCGAGTGTTACCGCGATCGCCGACGACCAGACCAGCGATGATGGAAAGCCGCTCTACTATCCGGGCGGCGACAGCATTCCCTCGACCCAGCCGGCCACCAGGCTTCGCCTGAGCCGTAGCGCCGTATGGCCCGGCGCTCCGAATGTCGTCCTGGATACCGCCTCCGGAGGTGTTCGGGTCGGAGGCGCGCTTCGCCGGGTTGTGCTCGCGTGGGCGCTGCAATCCAGCAGCCTGCTCGGGAGAGTCGAGAGTGAGGCGCGGGCTCGTTGGTATCTGACGCCCGCGGCGCGGCTCGACCGGCTCGCGCCGTTCGCCTCATGGAGCGTTCCGGTCCCTCGTATAGTGAATGGCAATCTGGTCTGGATCTCCGACGGGTACATCGCTTCACAGACCTTCCCGATCGCGACCCGGGTGCGGTGGCGGGGTCAGCGAATCGGCACCCTTCGCGCCGACTTCGTCGGGGTCATCGAGGCGGAATCAGGAGAGACCCGGATCTATCTGCGGCATACCGCCGACAAGGTCGCGGAAGCCTGGCTCGACATCGCCGGCGGCGTGGTGTTGCCGGCCAACTCGATTCCGCTCGAGATCGGCAGGGTCGTCCCCTATCCAGCCGAGCTGCTTCAGGTACAGGGAAGAGTGATGGAGGGGCAGGACTGGGGGATCGGAAGAATGGTCGCACGTCCCGATTCGCTGGGCGGCGGGAACCCGGTCCCCGAGTCGGTGTGGGAAGCGGATACCTCGGGTCTTCAGTCTTTGGTCGTCTTTGAGAACGAGGGCGAACGCGCGGTCGCATCCCTGCTTCAGGCGCGGATGGTGGATGGGTGGGAATCCCTCAAACTGGTTCGGTTTGACAGCTCCAGTACCCTGCCGTCTCCTCAAATGCTGGAAAGCCGCTGGGGCCGCTTCCCCACCTACGAACAGATCCGCGACTCGGTACTCGGCGCCGGCGGCCAGTTGCAGGCGGCACCGGTGCGATATTGGCTGGGTCCCGCGGGACTCGGGGCCTATCAGCCGCACGTGGCCTGGACTTCCGGTGAGACGCCCGCACTGGTCTGGGTGAGCATCGCGAGCCAGGGGCGGGGCGGGGCAGGCCACGACCTGTTCGAGGCCTGGCAAAACATGTTCGGCATCACCGCACCGCTCGTAGCCGCTGCGGGACATGCCAACCGTCTCGAGGAAGCCCGTCGTCTCATGGCGGCGGCTGATTCCGCCCTGAAACGCGGCGATCTGGCCGCGTTCGGCCGCGCCTTCGACGCGCTTCGCCGGGTGCTCAACGCCAAGGAAGATCGTCAGCAGTTCTGAACTTGTTACCGCACTAGCCGAAGGCTAGTTTCCCGCCCGCGCCGGCCCTTCCAGTTCACCCGACCGGGCTAAGCTCGCTTCCTTTGACGAGGCCTCTGTGAACCTCCATGAGTACCAGGGCCGGGCAATATTTCGTGCCGGTGGCATACCGATGCCCGACGGCGATGTCGCTACGACGCCCGCCGAGGCGGAGGCGATTGCGCGACGGCTGAACGGACAGGTCGTAGTCAAAGCGCAGGTCCACGTCGGCGGCCGGGGCAAGGCCGGCGGCGTAAAGCTGGCCTCGACGCCGAAAGAAGCATCCGAAGCGGCCCAAAAGATTCTTGGGATGCAGATCAAGGGACTCACCGTTCAGAAGGTCCTGGTGGTCCCGGCCGCCGACATAGCCACCGAAGCCTACGCCGGACTAATCCTCGACCGCGCAACTCAACGGCCCGTCTTCATGGTGAGCGCCGCCGGCGGCATCGACATCGAGGAAGTCGCTGCGACTACTCCCGAGAAGATCACCCGTCTGGCAGTGGATCCGCGTTACGGTCTCCTCCCGCACCAGGCCCTGACTCTCGCCTTCACGCTCTTCAGCGACATCACTCAAGTACGCGCCACGGCGAAGATCCTCGAGCAGCTCTACCAGATTTTCATCTCCAATGGATGCACCCTGACGGAGATCAATCCTCTGGTGAGTACTCCTGACGGGAAGGTGCTCGCCCTCGACGCCAAGGTAACTATCGACGACAACGAGCTCGACCGCCGGCCGGACCTGGCCCAACTGCGGGATGAGAGTGCCGAGGAGCCGAGCGAGGTCGCGGCGCGCAAAGCGAACCTGACCTTTATCAAGCTGAGCGGGAACGTGGGCTGTGTCGTGAACGGGGCCGGGCTCGCGATGGCCACCATGGACCTGGTCAAATACTACGGCGGCCAGCCGGCCAATTTCCTCGACATCGGCGGCAGCTCGAATCCGGAGAAGGTGGTCAACGCGCTCAAGATCATCACCGGCGATCCCGAGGTGAAGGCAATTCTCTTTAATATCTTCGGCGGGATTACCCGCACCGATGATGTCGCGAACGGAATCCTCACGGCGATGAAGCAGTTCAAGGTGAACGTACCTCTCGTAATCAGGCTCACCGGTACCAATGAAGAAGAGGCTGTTCGGATCCTGAAGGCCGCAGGAATGCAGGCCCTTAACGACATGGATGAGGCGGTTCAGAAAGTGGTTGAAGTGGCAAAGGGGGCGGCATGAGCATCTTCGCCGACGGGAACACCCGCCTCATCGTCCAGGGTATCACCGGCCGTGATGGCTCCTTCCATGCCAAACAAATGCTCGAGTATGGCACCCGGCTCGTCGCCGGGGTCACTCCGGGGAAGGGAGGGCAGACCTTCGCCCCCGGGGTTCCGATCTTCAATACCGTCGCCGAGGCGGTTCGGGCAACCGAAGCGAATGCCTCGGTGATCTACGTGCCTCCAATGGGCGCGGCCGGAGCGATCTTCGAGGCCGCCGACGCTGGCATCTCCCTCATCGTGTGCATCACCGAAGGCATGCCCGTCCTGGATCTCACCAAGGTTATGCCCTACGTGAGGGAGCGGGGTGCCCGTCTGATTGGTCCCAACTGCCCCGGGCTGATTACCCCAGGGGCATGCAAGATCGGAATCATCCCCGGGAACATCTGTATTCCGGGCCGGGTGGGACTGGTCTCCCGAAGCGGGACCCTCACCTACGAGGTGGTGCACCAACTCACCCGCAATGGGATGGGCCAGAGTACCTGCGTCGGAATCGGTGGCGATCCGCTGATCGGCACTAATTTCATCGACTGTCTGAGGGGCTTTCAGGACGACTCGGCAACCGATGCCATCGTCATGCTGGGCGAGATCGGTGGAACCGACGAGCAGAACGCCGCCGCGTTCGTGAAGGAGTATGTCACGAAGCCGGTAGTCGGATTTATCGCGGGCCAGACTGCGCCGAAGGGACGTCGCATGGGCCATGCCGGGGCAATCATCTCCGGTTCCTCGGGTACGGCGGAAGAGAAGATGGCGGCATTCGAGGCGGCGGGAATCGGGGTCATGCGCCGCCCCGCGGACGTGATCGCGCTCCTCCGACAAAAGATGTGACTGCGGCCGGGTTGCTGAGTCCCCGCCGCGTCCTCGTTCCCCTCGAGGCGCGCAGCCTTCCTGAGGCGGTCATGAAGCTGGTGGCCGCCTGCGCCGCCGACGGGATGGTCGGGGACGCTACCCGGCTGGAGAGTGAAATTGCGGAAGCCTCCCCCGAAGACACGCTCACGGTGGGAGCGGATTTCTTTCTTCCGCACTTCAGGACCACCGCGGTCTCGAGTGTGGTGGTTGCGCTGGGAATCGCGCCGAAGCCGATACTCCGTTCGCCCAAGGCGAGACGCAGGGCGCGGGGCGTACTGCTGGTAATCGCACCGGTAAAGGAGGCCGCCGCGTACCTGCAAACGGTCGCGGCGTTTGCCCGGGTGCTGGCCGATGCCGATTCGAGAAAGGCCATCTTCAGCGCGACCAGCCCGGAAGAGGTGCTTGCGGTCCCCGCGCTGCGCGACCTGATCATCGAAGGTCCGCTTCGGGTGGGAGACATCATGGCGCCGGTGATCAGCATCGCGCCCGAGACCTCTCTGGGTGATGCCGCCGCGTTGATGGTTCGGCGGAGTCTTGAGGCGCTGCCGGTGGTGGGCCAACGCAATGAGGTCCTGGGAATCGTCTCCCAGGCGGAGCTGCTCGATTACCTGGTGCCGTCCTACGTCCAGCAGTTAACCACCGGCAAGGCGATGGCCGTCCGAAAGCTGGCAGGTCGAGTGATCGCAGATCCACGGGAGCTGCCGGTTCGCGAGGCCATGCGACGCAATGTCATCTGCGTAGACGAGCATCAGACCGTCGCCGAAGCCGCCGCCCTGATGGCCCACAAGGATCTCGACCGGATCCCCGTGGTGAAAGAAGGAGCACTAGTCGGCATCCTCGCCCGCAGCGACCTGGTTCGGAAGGTGATTGGCAGTGTCAAACGTGAGTCATAGCAATCGGCAACTACAACAGCGGAGGCAGAGTGGCAGGCAACATCACCCTTGGCATCGTGAAACCCGACGCGGTGGAGACCGGGAAGACCGGCCTCATCATCGCTCACCTCCAGAAGGAGGGCTTCGTCCTTCGCGCCGCTCGGCTGGTTCGGCTGACCGCTGCCCAGGCGGGAGCCTTCTACGAGGTACATAAAGGCCGGCCATTCTACGACGATCTGGTCGCCTTCATGACCAGCGGGCCCTGTCTTCCGATGGCCCTGGAAAGAGCCGATGCTGTGGCCCATTTCCGGGAGGTCATTGGAGCCACGGATCCCGCCGAGGCGGCAGCCGGAACCATCCGGAAGCTGTACGCCGAGTCCAAGGGCCGGAACGCGGTGCACGGGTCGGACAGCGACGAGAATGCGGCGCGGGAGGTGGGTTTCTTCTTCCCGGAAGGGGAGCTCGCCGGCCTCTGGAGATAGGCCAAACCGTGGTCGACCAACTTGACCCAAGTCGTTGTCCTGACTAACATTCGCGGCTATGTTGGTGATCGACCTGAGGGACCTTCATAACGGGCCGGTGGAGACCGTGGGGCGGCTTGAACCCGCCGACCCGGCCTTTGAAGGGTTAGGGCTTGAGCTGGATGGGCCGGTCGAAGTGCGGGGCCGTCTCCAGGAGACTGGGCAGGCCGAGTTTTTCTGGCACGCCACGCTGACCGGCCGCTTTCGCGGGGCCTGCCGGCGTTGTCTCACGGAGTTCACCTATCCGTTCGCCACGGACGTGGATGCGCTCTTCAGCGCCAACCCGGACACGGCGGACGACCCCAGCGTTTATCCCTTGGACCAGCCAGTGTCCCGAGTGGACGTTCGCCACGCGGTGCGCGAGGAGTTGGCGCTCTCGTCCACCGGATTCCCGCTGTGCCGGGAGGACTGCGCCGGGCTCTGCAGCCGCTGCGGAGCTGACCTGAACGCCGGACCGTGCTCATGCACGGCTTCGGCCGAAACGAACTGAGGATCGGATGGCTGTTCCCAAGCGAAAACTCTCCAAGTCCCGCAAGCGGCTTCGGCGCGGCCATCATAAGGCCGCCGTGCGAGCCCACCAGGCCTGCCCCCGCTGCGGCTCGCCCAAGATCCCGCACCGCGTCTGCGGCACCTGCGGGTATTACCGCGGCAAGAAGATGGTCGAGGTCGAGGACGCCTGAGGGTGATTCGCATCGCTCTCGACGCCATGGGGGGCGATCACGCCCCGCAGGCCGAGATCGAAGGGTCGATCCTGGCCCTGACGACGTTGCCGGCGACCTTCCGGATCGTGCTGGTTGGCAAGGCGGACGTCATTGAGGCCGAGCTCGCCCGACATCCGGAAATAGATCGGAGCCGTCTCGGCGTCTGTCACGCCCCCGACGTCATTGCGATGGACGAGAAACCTCTCTCGGCGGTTCGCAAGAAGCCCCAGTCCAGCATCTCGATCGGCCTCGGCCTGGTAAAGGCCGGTGAGGCCGAGGCGTTCGTCTCCGCCGGTAACACCGGCGCTGTTCTCGCCGCGTCCACCATCCTCCTCGGGCTTCACGACGGCGTCGAACGCGCTACCGTCGGCACGCTCTTCCCGACTTCAGATGTCCCGTGTCTCGTCGTGGATGGTGGGGCGAATGTCGACTGCACATCTCGGGAGCTTCTCGGCTTCGCCTATCTTGGGACGGTCTACACGCGGGACGTGCTGGGCCGACCGTCTCCCAAGGTTGGATTGCTTAACATCGGAGAGGAAGAGGAGAAGGGGAACGCGACCGCCAAGGAAGCCCACCAGCTCCTCAAGACCGCGCCGAACCTGAACTACATCGGGAATATCGAGGGCCGAGACATCATCGCCGGACACAGCAAGCTCGGCCAGCTCGACGTAGTCGTCTGCGATGGATTTGTCGGGAATATCGTCCTCAAGTTCTATGAATCGGTCGCCCGGCTGATCCTGAGCCTGGTGCGGAAGAAGGCTCCCGACGTGCTGGAACGGAAGGATATTCGAGAAGTCTTCCGCCACCTCGACTACTCGGAGTACGGTGGCGCACCGCTCCTCGGAGTAAAGGGTGTCTCCATCATCTGCCACGGCAGTTCGAGTCCCAATGCGTTCAAGAACGCCGTGCGGGTAGCCACCACGGCCGTGGAACACGATCTGAGTGGCCGAATCGGCGCCGAGTTCGCTCGGCGGGAAGCGGCCAATACTGCATGATCCAGCGTCCCATTGCCTATATCGCCGGACTCGGCGTCTCTATCCCCGAGCGGATCGTGACCAACGCCGACTTCGAGAAGACGCTGGACACGTCCGACCAGTGGATCGTTGAGCGCACCGGCATCCGCGAGCGTCGCTTCGCGCGGCCGGACGAGACCGTATCCACCATGGGCAAGGACGCCGCAGTGAAGGCGCTTTGCCGAGCCGGGACCACGGCATCCGAGTTGGACGGCATCATCGTCGCAACCGCGACGCCGGACAGTCCGTTGCCCTCCACTGCGTGCCAGATTCAGGCTCTGTTGGGAGCCGAGCGTGCCGCCACCTTCGACATTGCCGCCGCGTGTTCGGGGTTCGTCTACGGTCTGACCATCGCGGAGGGACTGATAGCGACGGGCCAGGGAGAACGGATTCTGGTGGTGGGCGGCGAGAAGCTCACGAGTATCACCGATTCGCTCGATCGCTCAACCGCGATCCTGTTTGGCGACGGGGCAGGCGCCGCGGTAGTGCAGCGGGCCTCCGGCGGCGATCGCGGCATTCTCTCGGCCTTCATCCGCTCCGACGGCCGGCTCAAACTGCTGCTCCATATTCCCGGCGGCGGCACGGTTGACCCGATCAGCGAGAAGGTCGTGCGGGAACGGTCCCACTACATGAAGATGGCGGGACGCGAGGTCTTCAAGCATGCCGTGACCGAGATGGCCGAGGCCTGTGATGTAGCCCTCACCCGCGCCGGAATCACCGGTGAGCAGCTCGACCTGCTGGTTCCCCACCAGGCCAATATCCGGATCATCGAGGCGACGGCGAAGCACGCAGGACTGCCGATGAGCAAGGTGATGGTCAACGTCGACCGCTACGGCAATACCTCCTCCGCCTCGATCCCGCTGGCCTTGGCGCAGGCCGAGGAGGAAGGTCGGTTGAAGCCCGGTATGCTGGTGATGCTGGTGGCTTTCGGGGCGGGGTTTACCTGGGGCAGCGCGGTCATCCGGTGGTGATCGTTCTGCTCTGCCCCGGGCAGGGCGCGCAGAAGGTTGGGATGGGGAAGGATCTGGCAGAGCGCTTCCCGGCCGCGCGCGACGTCTTCCAGCGGGTTGACGACACGCTGGGGGCGCCGCTGTCGCGCCTGATGTGGGAAGGACCCGAGGAAGAGCTTACCCTCACCCACAACGCGCAGCCCGCGATCCTTGCCCACTCCGCGGCAGTGTGGGCAGTCGTCGGCGATCGTCTGGCTCCGGCACTGAAGGCCGCCGCGGGCCACAGCCTGGGCGAGTACAGCGCCTACGTGGCCGCTGGGTCGCTCAGCGCGGAAAATGGAGCCCGGCTGGTGCGCCGCCGGGGTGAGCTGATGTACCAGGCCGGCACCCAGCGTCCGGGAGCGATGAGCGCGGTGCTCGGCCTCGCTACAAGTGAAGTTGATGCCGCCTGTCGCGAGGCGTCGAGCGCAGAGGCGATTGCGGTACCCGCGAACCTGAATGCTCCGGATCAGACCGTCATCTCGGGCGATCCGGCGGCGGTCGAGAAGGCTGGAGAGGCTTGCAAGACCCGGGGAGCCAAGCGGGTCCTGCCGCTCAAGGTGAGCGGGGCGTTTCACTCCCCGCTGATGAAGCCGGCGGTTCCGGGACTGCAGCAGGCCTTGGAACAGGTGACGTTCGCGGAGCCGCGGATTCCAATCTTCGCCAACGCTACGGCGGGACCGGTGACGACTGGTACCGATGCCAGACGACTCCTCGCCGAGCAGCTGACCGCGCCGGTTCGATGGGTAGAGTGCATGCAGGCTGCAGGAGCAGCCGTGCCCGGTGCCCGCTTCATCGAAATCGGGCCGGGGAATGTGCTGTCTGGTCTGCTCAAGCGAATCGTGCCGGGTGCCAGTTCGACGGCTCTAGGTACGGCGGCTGAGGTCGAGAAATTCCTGCAGGAGGCCTGAGTTTGACGATCGACCTGACAGGAAAGACCGCATTTGTTACCGGCTCGACCCGGGGAATTGGGTTCGCCATCGCTCACGCGCTACATAAGGCGGGCGCCAAGGTGGCGATCGTAGGGCGGGATCGCGCGAAGGCGGAAGCGGTGGCAACTCAGCTGGGGAAGGGCGCCGCGGGATTCGCCTGCGATGTGGCAGTTGGCTCCCAGGTCGACGCCGCCATTGCCGAGACTGAAAAGACCCTGGGACCGATCGATATTCTGGTCAACAATGCGGGGCTCACGCGGGATAATCTGATCCTCCGCATGAGCGAGGAAGAGTGGGATGCGGTGCTGGCCGCCAATCTCAAGGGCGCCTACTTCACGATCAAGGCGGTCACTAAAGGGATGATGAAGCGGCGCAGCGGGCGGATCATCAACATCACGAGCGTTGTGGGTATCACGGGCAACAAGGGACAGGCCAACTACGCGGCCAGCAAGGCGGGGCTCATCGGGCTCACCAAATCGGTAGCCAGGGAGTACGCTAGCCGCAACGTCCTGGTCAATGCGGTTGCGCCAGGATTCATCGAAACCGACATGACCAGCGCCTTGCCCGACGAGGCCAAGGCCGCGATGTTAGGCGGCGTCTCCCTTGGCAGGCCCGGACGCCCTGAGGACATTGCGGGAGCGGTGCTCTTTCTCGCATCCGATCTCGCCGGGTACATTACCGGGCAGGTCCTGGCAGTTGACGGCGGTATGACGGTCTGAATTACACCACCCCCCTTCAGAGGACGCCATGAGCAACGTGGAAGATAGGGTCAAGGACATCATCGTCGAGGAGCTGGGCGTCGAACGGGAGAAGCTGACTACCGAGGCCAGTTTCATGGAGGATCTCGGCGCGGACAGCCTCGACACCGTCGAGCTGGTCATGGCTTTCGAGAAGGAATTCGACATCGACATCCCGGACGAAGAAGCGGAGAAGCTGCGCACCGTAGGCGACGCTCTCAAGTATCTCCACGAGAAAATCGGGAAATAGTCGCGTGCGTCGTGTCGTCGTCACCGGCCTCGGGCTGGTGACTCCGGTTGGCAATACTGTCGCGGAATCCTGGGCCGGCCTTCTGGCCGGCCGGTCTGGTGCGGCCCCGATCACCAAGTTCGACGCCGCGCGCCAGGGTGTCCGGTTTGCCTGTGAGGTCAAGGGATTCGATCCGATTCAGTACATGGATCGCAAGGAAGCCCGCCGCTACGACCTGTTCGTGCAATACGGCCTCGGCGCCGCGCAGCAGGCGGTCGCCCAGTCGGGGCTCGAGGGCAAGTTCCCCGCGCCGGAACGCACCGGAGTTGTGATTGGTAGCGGCATCGGAGGGATGCAGACCTTCGAGGACAATTGTCGCGCCTTCGTCGAGAAGGGACCGGATCGGGTCTCCCCCTTCTTCGTCCCGATGTTCATCCCCGATATCGCTGCGGGCCTCGTCTCCATACGCTACGGCCTGAAGGGCCCCAACTACGCCACTGTCTCGGCCTGCGCATCGTCGGCTCATGCGATAGGTGAATCCTACCGCTACATCCGGGACGGTATCGCCGACGCCATGGTGTGCGGCGGGGCCGAAGCCGCAATCACCGGCCTGACGGTCGCCGCCTTCAACAACATGAAGGCCTTGTCTACCCGGAATGACGATCCGGAGAGGGCGAGCCGTCCCTTCGACGGGGACCGGGACGGGTTTGTTCTGGGAGATGGTTCTGGAATGGTCGTCCTCGAGGCCCTCGAGCACGCGGAGGCGCGAGGCGCCACCATTCTGGGCGAAGTCATCGGCTACGGCCTGAGCGGAGATGCCCACCACATCACCTCACCGCCGGACAACGGCGACGGTGCCCAGCTGGCGATGAGAATGTGCCTCAAGGACGGCCTCATCGACCCGGCGGAAGTTGACTACATCAACGCCCACGGGACCTCGACTCCGCAAGGAGATGTCGCCGAAACCCGCGCGGTGAAGGCGGTCTTCGGTGATCACGCGCGCAAGCTCGTGTTCAACTCGACGAAGTCGATGACCGGTCATTTGCTTGGTGCCGCGGGCGGCCTCGAGTTCTGTGTCTCCATTCTGGTCGCCTCGACTTGCAAGATTCCACCCACCATCAATCAGGTCACGCCGGATCCCGAATGCGATCTGTTCTCGGCGCCCAACAAGACGATCGAGCGTCCGATCCGGGTGGCGCTCTCCAACTCCTTCGGCTTCGGCGGCCACAACGTGACCCTCGCGGTCCGGCGATTCGAAGAGTAGCAGCGGCCTTTTAGCGCCCGGTTTTTCCAGACCCCCCTCGTTCCAGGGGGTCTTGTTCTTTCTTCCCGGTTGCGCCATCTCTGCAGACGAGGCATTCCACCGAACCAGCTCGAGGGTAAACATGGCTACATGGCACCGGCTTGGCACCCGCGCCGAGGTGCTGGCGCGGGTCCCGTTTTCCGTGAAGCTCGATCGGCATCAGATCGCTCTGTTCTATTACAAGGACCGCTTCTGTGCCATCGGCAACAACTGCAATCACAAGGGCGGACCGCTGTGTAATGGCCACCTGAACGGTGAGTTCGTGATGTGCCCCTGGCACGGGTGGGAGTACAGCGTGCTGACCGGTCGTGGCCCCGCGGGCTACGAGGAAGAGACGGTCCCGACCTTCACGGTCGAGGAACGTGAGGACGGCATCTACCTCAACACCAACCCGGCCACTCCGCGCCTTGTCGTGAAGCACGAGCCGCATCCTCTGCTCCATCCGACGCCGAAACCGGCCGGGTCACCACCTCGGGTCTTTGCACTTTCCACGACGGCGATGGACGAGGTCAATCCGCGCTACTCCACCTCAGACGCGCTGCTCGAGGCCGCGACCGACTATGCCAGGGAGAGCCTTGGAGCGGAAACCCGATTTCTCCGTCTCACCGACCTGAACTTCCGCCCTTGTGAGGGGAACTACTCGAAGGCGGCAAACGCCTGCACCTGGCCCTGTGCCATCACCGAAAGGGATCCCTCCGACCAGCTCACCGCGGTGTACGAGGGCCTCGTCAATTGGGGAGACGTGATCATCCTGAGTACCCCGATCCGTTGGGGCCAGGCCTCGTCGCTCTATCACCGCATGGCCGAAAGACTCAACTGCGTCCAGAACCAGGTCACCATCCACAATCGAGTACTCATCCGGAACAAGGTCGCGGCGTTCATCATCACCGGTGGACAGGACAATATTCAGTCGGTCGCAGGAGGACTGATGACGTTCTGGAGCGAACTGGGCTACGTCTTCCCGCCATTTCCCTTCATCGCCCACTCGCGCGGGTGGGACGCCGAGGATATGGAGCAGAACGTGGTCCAGGTGAAGAAGAGTGAGGTTTTGCGAGACGCGGCGAGGGAATTGGTAGGGCGTGCAGTGGAGTTCTGGAAGATTCTGGATCGGCATCGGGACGAGTTGGAGCGTCCGATGCAGCGAGGAGGCCGCAAGGCTCAGCCGCTCGACGCTTGAGAATCATTGCGGTTGCGTCGTATCGGCAGGAGAACGGGGAGGAGATCCTAGACCGTGCAAAATCACCAAGGGCGGCGGGGGGGTTGCCGCGGCGGCCAGTCTCGCCAACGGCGCGTGAGAGGGGGTAGCGGTTGAGTCGAACGCAGTCAGATGTTCGATCAGATTCCGAATCCCATCGTAGTCCGCCGCGGCGGAAGCGTCACTGAAGGAAATGGACTCCTCGTTGCTCTGGTATTTCCCATCTTCCTCTGCGAGGAGCGCGAAGAGCCGATCGATCGCACCAAGCAGGCTGTCGCTTTGCGCCACTTCCTCCTTGTCCTCACCCGCGGGTCCCGCCGCCTTCCAGCTGGTCAGTGCCCCAACCGGCCAGACCCCGCTCGCGCCCAGCCGCTCCGCCGAATCCTGATAGACGATGTCGATCTCCGCGACGGAGGTTCGGTACTGGGTCAGCATCGTTCGCAGCGGCCCGATCGCTCGCCTGGTAAGGCGAACGCTGTCGGCCGTGGCGAGTCTGGACGGCGTGAAGAGCCGGGTGAACGCGAGCTTGGCGATTCCCTGATCCAGGGCGTTAATCTGATGATCACGGGCCAGGTCTCTCCGGACGGCCAAATCCTCCGGTGTTGGAATCTGGGGTCCGGCCCTGTGGTCCGATTCGGCGGGCGACGCCGCCAGGGATTCGACAGTCGTCGGGGCGGGGCTCGGCGTCAGGGGAAGCGGATCGGGGTGCGTGGCCCCGATGTTCGGTGGCTTGGTCGCCTCGGGAATAGGAGGGGTAGGCCTGGGGAGGACGAACAGGACGACCACTATCGCCGCCGCGGCGGCTCCCCCGATTCCGATCATGAGGGGAGTGGGGTTCTTCCGCTAAGCAGAAGCTCCCGCCCGCTCCGAGATTCCATCTGTAGTACGGGAGCCGGCAGCAGGCCGAGTTCGAGAGGAACTTCTTCCAAAGAAGTCTCTTCCGATGGGCTGTCCAGCTCAGGAGTCCCGGAGAGACTTCCTTCCGAGGAGGTTACCAGCTCTAGTTCCGATGACTCTTCGAGTGGTGTGGTGGAGCTCTCCGGCGTCGCATCCGGCTCCTCCAGCGCTACGGGGGGTTGCTCGAGCGCGGCCTGATAGTCCGGATGGCTCCGGATGGGTAACCAGCTACGGGATTGCTTGTGGTAGATCTCGGCATCCGGGGCGATGACGCCACTCGCAATACCGACTGAAAGCTCCTCAATGGAGCGGAAGACGGCTTCTTCGCCAGTAGCGAGGCGGATACGATACATGCGGTCCCAAGGGCAATAGCCGGTAACCTCTCTCTGCCCTTGAGTATAGCGCCATGGCCCGTGGGGGTCGAGGCGCTGGAAATGTCGCTATTTAGCGAGTGGGGGAGGAGGGTTGGTAAGGGCGTGGACCATGTGAGGCACGGTCACCGCGGCGGCGGAGCCGGTCGAGTCGCGCCACGCCTGAGCAGTACCGAGGAGGCGGCCCCGAACCCGGTTCCATATCGTGGCCGCGGTGGGGTTGGTAAAGGAGATCGAGCCCTCTTGCAGCGAATACCGGCCCTGCTGAGACGTCAGCAGCGCGTAAAGGCTGTCACTGTCTTCCAGCATGTCCCGCACGGCTGCTCCCGCCTCATAACTCTCCCGCTGGGACCGGGTTGGGGAACGAGTCGCCCCAACTGTTTGTTCCAGCATGACCTCTCGCGCCCGGTAGGTGCTGACGATGTTGCCAGCCGCCGCGATTGACCGGCGGGTAATCCGAACCGCTTCCGCGCTTTTCAGGCGGACTGGGGCGAAGACGTGGTCGAAGCGGATGTAGTCCAAAGCGTCTTCCAGCTCGTCCTGGGCTTCGGCGTAACCAGTCTCGTAGGAATCGAGCGTGGGCGCGGCCGCAAGCGTTTCCCGCTCCCGCCTTGGCGTATCACGTTTGGGGATCCCGGCTCTTTCGAGTTCGGCGGCTGCGCTATCCGCAGATGCCTTTTCGACCGCAGCAACGGGCCCAGGAGCTGGCGCTGGCGCAGGTGCAGCACTCGCGGGAGGTGTCATCCCCTCATGCGCCGCTGCGAGCAACCGCTTGCCGTTCCCTGCGATGTAAATCGTGAGCAGAACGCTGACGCCGATCACGAGAAGCAGTCCCAGATGCATCGAGAGCATCTCCCGAAGTTTTCGCGCGCGGGTCATGAACACGTTTGTGGGCAGAGCTGGCGCGGCCTGCGGCGTCGCCGTCGACCCAGTCTCGGGGGCCTCTGTGGAGGCTCGCTTGGGCTGCTCCACCGGAATAGTTGGAGTGCTCGGCGCGGAAAGTTGAGTCGGTGCTGGCGCTGGACTCGGCGGGGCGGTCGTCTCCCCGAGCGGAATCGGGGCCAGGCTTACTGGCGGTTGAGTAACAGGCTGCGGTGGAGCAGCCGGGCTCTCGGCGGACGCCGGCTTGACCCGGGCGGCCTGAAAGTCCGGGTGCGATTCCATCTGCATCCAGCGATTGGCGTCTGGAAGGTAGACTTCGGCCGTGGGCCCAACGACGCCCGACTGCACCGCGAGCGTCAGTTCCTCAACGCTCCGGAAGACGGCTTGTTCGCCTGAGGGTAACCGTATTCGGTACATTTCTCCGCCGGTTTCGTGGGTTTGAACCCTGAACACGTTCCACTTTCCCTGCCGTCCCATCCACCGCCCACATCGGAACGCATCACTACCCGGGGATCACATGACTGCTCTGCCCATCGCCGAGTCGGCCGTCGGAAATCCGTTGTCCAGACGCACTTTCGTGCGGGCCGCAATCGGGGTCAGCATTACCTCGCTAGCCAATTCCGTGCCCGCCCCCCTTCATGCGTCACCTCAGGAGGACAGGCCTCGGCTAAGTCATGATGGATTCGAGCTTGAGGAGGTCTCAGTTAAACAACTGCAAGAAGGGATGGAGAGCGGGAAATGGACCGCCCGGAGCATTACGGAGGCCTATCTCGGGCGGATTGAAGCGGTGGACCGCAAGGGCCCGAATCTCGGCTCGATCATGGAAACGAACAAAGAGGCGCTCGAGATCGCGGATGCGCTGGACCGGGAACGGAAGGCGCGCGGGCCACGCGGACCGATGCACGGTATCCCGGTCCTACTCAAGGACAACATCGATACCGGAGACAGCCAGCAGACCACGGCCGGCTCGCTGGCTCTCGAAGGATCCCACGCACCAAAGGACGCGTTTCTCGTGGAGCGCCTTCGGGCGGCAGGTGCAGTAATCCTGGGGAAAACCAACATGAGCGAGTGGGCAAACTTCCGGTCCAATCACTCGACCAGCGGATGGAGCAGCAGGGGAGGGCAGTGCCGTAACCCTTATGTGCTGGACCGTAATCCCTGCGGCTCAAGCTCGGGCTCCGGTGCGGCAATCTCGGGGAACCTTGGCGCGGTGGCAGTGGGAACCGAGACGGACGGCTCCATTGTGTGTCCGGCTTCGGCCAACGGCCTGGTTGGGATCAAGCCGACTGTTGGGCTGGTAAGCCGGAGTGGCATCATCCCGATTTCGGCGAGCCAGGACACCGCCGGACCCTTGGCGAGATTGGTCTCGGACGCTGCCGTGCTTCTGGGCGCCCTGACCGGCGTTGATCCGGGCGACGCCGCAACTGGCGCCAGTTCCAGCCAGGCAGGGACCGACTACACCCAGTTCCTAAAGCCCGATGGTCTCAAAGGGAGGCGGATCGGCGTACCGCGCAAGCTGTTCTTCGGGTATCACGTCGCAACCGATGCTGTGATCGAGGAGGCGATTCGCGAGATGGCTCGTCAGGGGGCAACGATCGTCGATCCCTGCGACCTGCCGCACGCCGGGGAGTACGATGCGGCCGAGTTCGAGGTGCTGCTCTACGAATTCAAGGCCGGCCTCAACGCCTATCTCGCCAGGCTGGGTCCGGCTGCGCCCGTGCATACCCTCGCCGAAGTGATTGCCTACAACGACAAGGAAAAAGCCCGGGTTCTCCCGTTCTTTGGGCAGGAGACGATGATCCAGGCTGAGGCGAAAGGTCCGCTCACTGAGAAGGCCTACAAAGACGCGCTCGCCAAGTGCAGGAAGCTCTCTCGTAATTCTGGCCTGGACGCGATCTTCGCCAAACACAGCCTGGATGCCCTTGCCGCACCGACGGGCCATCCCGCGTGGCCTACTGATCTCGTCAACGGCGACCATTTCCTCGGCGCCAGCTCGACGCCAGCCGCGGTCTCCGGCTACCCCAGCATCAGTCTCCCGGCCGGATACGTCTTCGGGCTTCCGGTCGGCCTTTCGCTGATCGGCAAGCCCTGGCAGGAAGGAACCCTGATCAAAATGGCGTATGCCTACGAGCAGGCTACAAAACAGCGGCGCGCTCCGGCCTTCCTCCCCTCGGTGGACATGAGCGCGGGAGTTCCCGGGTGAGTCGTCGTTTTGCGGCCTGGCTGGCGTTGGCAGCCAACGGAACCGTCAGAGCGGTGGCACTCGCAGCGCAGGAGCCCGCCGACACACTCCCGAGAGCTTCGGTTGACAGCACCGCCGAGACTCCTGGGGACAGCACTGCGGATTCCCTGATGACCCCGCAGCGATACAAGAACAAGATCTTCGGGCTGCCATTCGTTGGTTACAGCCCGACGACCAAGTTCATCTTCGGGGCTGGCGGGCAGATTCAGTTCAAGACCGGCGAAAGCGCCTACGATTCGACGACCAGAGCGTCGAACATCGCGGCCGGATTTTCCATCACCACGGCGGGGCAGTGGGGCGTCAGTTTCTCCAACGATTTCTTCACGCTGCACAACCGTTGGTGGTTCAATAGTAGAATCCTGACGGGCTACGCTCCAACCGACTACTACGGTGTCGGGCCGTTCACCGATCCTAGCGACACTAATCGGATGGAGCAGAAGGTTGTTCACTTCGAGGCCAAGGCGCTCCGGAAGATCGGATCGACCCTGTACCTGGGGCCGTATTATCGGCTGCATGCTGCGTGGGGAGTTCACTTCCACTTTCCAGCGCTGATTCCCTCTTCACTCCACGGGGGAGATGGCTCTACCAGCTCCGGTCTCGGGTTTTCCGCGCTAACCGACTCTCGCAATTCATTCTTCACGCCCACCAGGGGACATTTCGTAGTCGTGGATGTCCTGGCGAACCTTCAGGTCCTGGGCAGCGAGTACGACTACCCATACCTGCTGTTCGACGCCCGACAGTACTTCCCCCTCGATACCAGACACAATCACGTGCTCGCTTTGAACCTGTATGGCCAGTTCAATGGAGCCGACGTTCCGATTCAGAGCATGGCGCAGATCAGTAACGTCACCAGCCAAGTCGTGATGCGCGGTGTCTACCTCGGACGCTTTCGCGACCGGCATGAGTTGATCGCCCAGGCCGACTATCGGGTGCACGTGTGGAAACGATTCGGCGCCGTGGTATTTGGTGCGGCGGGCAATGTATTCGGCTCCAACGGCGCCTCGCTGGGGGATGAGATGAAGTACACCTATGGCGGAGGGCTCCGATTCAACATCAACAAGCGCGATGCTCTCAACCTCAGGATGGATTACACTTTCACCAGTTTCGGGGGGCAAGGGCTGAGCCTCGGCGTAGGGGAAGCGTTTTAGGGGGTGGCCCCCGGCCCGTCCCGGTAGGTAAATTGAAGCACCGTGTTTAAGTGGCTTTACTTCAAGGACATACGATGCCGGCCTCGGTCCAGCTCGCTCAATTTCGGGATCCCGCTCTGGTTCCGGTGGGAGAGAAAGTCCTCAGCGGCCGGCGGCTCGACCGCGCCGATGCTCTGGCGCTCTACGAAACAGGAGATCTTCTCGGGCTCGGCAGCTTGGCCGCCTACGCCAACGAAATGAAGAACGGCGACCGGGTCTTCTTCTCCGCTAATCAGCACATCAATCCCACCAACGTCTGCGTCCTGCGGAACACCTGCACCTTCTGTTCCTTCGCCCGGATGCCGAAAGAGGACGGGCATTACACCCGGACGCTGGAAGAGGTGTATCACGAGGCGGAGCAGGCGCGGGGGATGCCGACCAAGGAGTTCCACATCGTCGGCGGGCTCCACCCCAAGCTGGCGCTGTCGTATTACACCGACATGATCCGCGGCCTCAAGGAACGCCATCCCCAGGTCCACATCAAGGCGCTCACCGCCGTCGAGATCGCCCACCTGGCCCG
>Ga0134121_10001917_pt1 | contig 18768 bp, 15 predicted proteins | sample KB301_FD_96463 | JGI IMG/M metagenome (GOLD analysis project Ga0134121, IMG submission 96463) | Terrestrial soil microbial communities without Nitrogen fertilizer from Kellogg Biological Station, Michigan, USA - KB3-0-1 | ecosystem: Environmental > Terrestrial > Soil > Unclassified ... | reverse complement strand
CGTCTGGCGCTATCAACCAGCCTCCGAATTGATGAAAAACATTCATATGGCTGGCATCAATTTCGTCTTTACGATACACCTTGCCATAACAAATAGCTCCCAAAGTTTCTTTGTTTGCGATTCTTTTTTTTATCTCCGGAAGATTCAGATAATAGTACCAAAAGACCGTATCATGTGTTCTTAGAACATTATTTTTATCAACGTAGTAAGTGTCTGACTGGCTGCGCGCCGGATGGCCTTCTGGCATATTAAATAAATCAAAAAGGACTTTGGTCGGCACAATTTCCGGTATTTTTATATCATCAAAATTTTTTAAAGCCTCGACTTCCTTTGCTTTTCTTACTATTTCCTCCAACGGACTTCCTTTCGTGCGAGAAAGATCCGGCATGGAAAGATAACGCTTAAGCCGCATCGAATGAGCGTCAGTTTTAGGTTCCAGGTCTTTTTTAAAAGCTGCTTCTTCGGGGGTTGATATGTCGTAATTTGCCATGCCCCCTTAATGTAGCTAAAAATTACTTAAATGTAAACCCGTACGCTTGGGTCGATTTGTGAGATAAGGGTTTTCCACACTTGCTATTTACACTTATCGAATAAATGCTACTATTTAAGCGTGTATAAGAATATACAGACAAATTGGTTTTTCTTTTTTGGTACTCAAATTAGAGAGCTGATGCTTGCGCTGTAAAAATAAATTAAACTAAAAAACTTACAACCTAAACACCAGCCCTCTAAAGGCTGGTGTTCTCGTTTAGAGGGGACACAACTAAAACTGTTCGTTGATAGCAGAATAAAAAAACTATGAAAATAACATATCTGGGTCCATCCGGGACGACCTTTTCTGCGCTAGCTTACGTAAAGCTGGCAGAATTGTTTGGTGCGCCTGGTTTGGTCGATGGGGAAGAATCTCTAGCCGGGACAAATGAAGAAGTCCTGTCACTTGTTATAGAGCACGGTGGCTGGGGCGTCGTTGCGATGGAGACCATGGCAGAGGGACGAGTTGAAGGGCCGGTAAACTCTTTTCTTCGCCTTTTGGATTGCCATCAAACCGCAGAAACCTGCAGAACGAAAATCGTCGGAGCGATCGAGATGCCAATTAATTTCGCTCTTATGGCCCAGAGCGGTGTGGCAATACGGGATATTGATACGGTGGTTACCCACATCAAATCCTTTGGCGCTTGTAAGAACAAAATTCAAGCACTGGGGGCGAAATTCGTTGAGTCGAGCAGCAACGGTCAAGCGGCTTTGGACGTGGCAAATAAACCGACGTTTGCCAAAGCTGCAGCCCTGGCTCCGAAGACGGCAGCATCGAAGTATGGATTGCAAATTTTGGAAGAGGCCTTTGAAGATAGGCTTGCAGTCACTACTTTCTTCCTGCTGGGACCTAAAATTAACCCTCCAGTAAGTTTGGGTAAAGTTTACAGGTCTATGCTCGTTTCCAGGTTTAAAAATAGGCCCGGGTCGCTTGTGGAAGTGCTGATACCCTTTGCCACCGCCAGAATCAACCTGCGTCACGTCCGTGATTATTACACCGGCGGCGGCCAATACGACTTCGTCTGCCAGTTTGACTGTCATGGAGATCAAGTTGTAGATCATGCGCGGGCAATGGGAGAGGCGAGTAAACACATGGAACGCCACATTCTGTTTGGCCCATTTCCGGTTGTTTGACAACCACGCGTTCGGCGAAAACCGAGCAACAGGCAGAAATCCTGATCAACTTTCAAAAACCAGCGGCATATAAAATGCTTGCTGGTTTTCTGTTTTATGTCAATAAATCACTAGCAAATTCTATATATTTCTGATATAATGGAAGCATATTATGGCAAAAGAAAAGGAGGAAAAAGCGGGGAATGGACACCATTACGACGCATCAGATATCTCGGTTTTAGAGGGTCTGGAGCCCGTACGGAGGCGTCCAGGGATGTATATTGGTACCACAGGCCCGGAAGGGCTTCATCATTTAATATGGGAAATTTTTGATAATTCGCGCGACGAAGCGATGGGAGGATTTTGTAATGATATCGAAGTAACGCTTCTTCCGGGAAATCGCGTACGGGTGGCGGACAACGGGCGAGGCATACCGGTAGATACGCACAAAAAGACAAAAGTTTCCGCCCTAGAAACGGTGATGACCACTCTGCATGCCGGAGGAAAATTCGGCGGAGAGGGATACAAAGTTTCCGGCGGCCTGCACGGAGTCGGAGCGTCTGTCGTCAACGCGCTTTCAATTTACTGTAAGGTTGAAGTGCACAGAGATGGTGGCGTATATATGCAGGAATATTCAGAGGGTAAGAAAAAGTCGGCAGTCAAAAAAATAGGCAACTCCAAATTGCACGGAACTATCGTGACTTTTGAACCCGACCAAGAAATTTTCAAGGATATAAAATTTGATTGGAATACCGTCATCAACCACATCCGTCAGCAAGCCTATCTGGTAAAAGGATTAAGAATTTTAATAATTGACGCGCGGCAGTGGGATAATAAAAAGGGAATGGATGATAGTGACGTTTTTTATTTTAGAGATCTCGGCCTGGAGCTGCCCTCAACCTCTTTTTATTTTGAAGGCGGGCTTATTTCCCTTATAAAGTATTACAACAAGTTTCAAAAGCCGATTCAGGATCATATTTTTTATGTAGAAAAAGAATTAGACGGAGTTGGGGTGGAAGTCGCTCTGCAATACGTGGATGACATCAGTGACCGCATCATTCCCTTTGCCAATAATATAAATACTCCCGAAGGCGGTACGCATGTGACTGGTTTCAAGACGGCGCTGACGAGGACGCTCAATACCTACTGCAAGAAAAATGAAATGATGAAAGAGTCTGAAGGCGGGTTTACCGGCGAAGATGTTTTAGAAGGGTTGACGGTGGCCATTTCCGTCAAACTTCGTGAAATCCAATTTGAAGGACAAACAAAGGCTAAATTGGGAAGTATGGAAGCCCAGGGAGCTGTGGCGACAGTGTTCGGCGAAGCATTTAATAATTTTCTAGAAGAAAATCCCGATGAAGCAAAAGCCATAATCAACAAGTCAATTTTGGCCCTCAAGGCTCGTAAAGCCGCCAAAGCTGCCAAGGATTCAATTTTACGCAAAGGCGCCCTAGAAGGCATGACACTTCCGGGCAAACTGGCGGACTGTCAAAGCAAGGATGCTTCAGAGTCAGAATTGTTCCTAGTAGAGGGAGATTCGGCTGGCGGCTCGGCGAAACAGGGTAGAGATCGTCGTACTCAAGCGATACTTCCGCTTCGTGGTAAGATCTTAAACGTCGAACGCGCTCGTATAGACAAAATGCTTGCATCAAAAGAAGTAAAGTCTCTAGTCATTGCTATGGGTACATCGATCGGCGATACTTTTGACCTCGCCAAGATGCGCTATCATAAAATAATCATCGCAACCGATGCCGACGTGGACGGTTCGCACATCCGGACACTACTGCTTACTCTTTTTTACAGATATTTCAGACAAGTTATCGATGCCGGATATATTTACATCGCCCAGCCACCGCTTTATAAAATAAAAAAAGGCAAAGAGATATCCTATGCGTATTCTGACGAAGAAAGATCAAAAATCGTGGGCAAAGGGGCAGATGTGAGCGAGATTGAAGAAGTCGAAGTAACCGGCGCTGAAGAGATTCCAGAAGGTGAAGAAGCCCCAGAAGAAACTGCCAAGAAATCAAACAAAGTTCACGTCCAACGCTTCAAAGGTCTCGGAGAAATGAATCCGGAAGAACTTTGGGAAACGACCATGGATCCGAGCCATCGCATACTCAAAAAAGTAAACATTGATGATGCCGAAGAAGCGAATAAAATTTTCGATATTCTCATGGGCTCCGAAGTCCCTCCTCGCAAATCTTTCATCCAGTCTAATGCCAAACTGGCGGAGATTGATATATAGAAATGAAAGTAAACGTTGGCTCAAAAAATATGACCAAGGTTCAAGCCGTAGAGGAAGCACTTCGTGATTTTTCTGAATTTGCTTCTGCTAAAGTTGCATCTTTCGAAGTCGATTCTGGTATTCATAAACAACCAAAGAGCATGGAACAAACTGTTCAGGGGGCAATGAATAGAGCTAGAAATGCTTTCAAGGATTGTGATTTATCGGTTGGCTTAGAAAGTGGACTTATTAAAGTACCAAACACGAAAAGTGGCTACATGGATATTGCCATGTGCGCCATTTATGATGGAAAAAATTTCCATTTAGGCGGTTCTTCGGTTTTCGAATACCCAAAATCAATGATAGATTTAGTTTTCGATAAAGATTATGACATTAGCCAAGCGGCCAAAGCCGTAGGTTTTTCTCATGATGAAAAAATTGGACAAAGGGAGGGAATGATAGGTCTTTTAACAAAAGGGAAATTAGACAGAAAAGGATATGGCAAACAGGCAGTTATAACCGCACTAATACATCTATTAAACCCAGAGCATTATTAAGAAAATTTATTTCTTATTCTTTATCTCTTCCAAAAGTTTTTTAAGTAAATCTTCCTTTGACATCTGACCCAAGTTACCATTGTCACGGGATTCGAGGGTAATTTTCTTGGCTTCTATTTCTTTGTCGCCGATGACTATCCAGTAGGGAACCTTTTCGTTTTTGGCGCTGCGCACCTTTGTGCCCAGATTTTCATCTTTATCATCAAGTTCTGCGCGGATATTATTTTCCTTCAACAATTCAAAAACCTTTTTTGCATATTCATTATGTTGCTCACGCACCGGGATAACTTTTACTTGCACGGGAGAGAGCCAAAGAGGGAAGACACCGGCATAATGTTCAATCAATATACCTATAAACCTTTCAAGCGATCCATAAATAACGCGATGTATAACAACAGGCGTTTTTTTCTTTCCATCTTTATCCATATATTCCAATTCGAAACGTCGTGGCTGTTGGAAATCTAATTGCATTGTGCCCATTTGCCAATCTCGGCCGATGGCATCTTTCATTATTATGTCTATTTTTGGTCCATAAAATGCTCCATCGCCTTCTGCTATAGAATATTCTTTACCAGATTTTTTTAAAACTTTATGAAGGGCTTTCTCAGCCTCATCCCAAGTTTTTACATCTCCAAGATATTCTTTTGGCCTAGTGCCCAATCTGAATTTATATTCTAAGTTGAAAATTCCATAAAATTCTTTACATATTTCCATAATGTTTACATATTCTTCTTCGATCATGTCTTCCGTTATGTAATTATGCGAGTCGTCTTGTTGGAAAGATCTACATCTCAAGAGTCCATTTAAAGTTCCAGATCTTTCATAGCGATGTAGACGGTCTGTATCTGATAGACGAAGAGGTAAATCTTTATAACTGACTTGCATTGCTTTAAAAACAATCATTGCATTAGGGCAATTCATTGGTTTAATTCCGTATACTTCATTTTCGCCCATATCTGCGATAAACATGTCATCTTTGTAATGGTCCCAGTGTCCTGAAATTTTCCAAAGCTCTGCTTTGTTTACAAGAGGGCTGGCAATTTCCAAGTATCCCAATTCAGCATGTCTCTTTCTCCAATAATTTTCCAATTCTTTGTAAAGTATCAGGCCTTTTGGCAACCAATATGGCATGCCTGGAGCAGTTTCATGAAACATCAAAAGTCCCAAGTCCTTGCCTATTTTTTTATGGTCTCTCTTTTCTGCTTCCTGTCTTTGTAATAAATATTCATCCAATTCTTTTTTAGTATGAAATGCGAGCCCGTATATACGCGTCAGCATCTTATTCTTTTCATCTCCGCGCCAATACGCTCCAGCGAGTCGGTCCAATTTAAAGCTGTCGGGGGTAATTTCCTTGCTTGGATTCTCTAGGTGTCCGCCGCGACACAAATCAGTAAACCCTCCACAGGTATAGGTGGTTATTTTTTCTCCCCGGTCCGCAATTTCGTTTATCAATTCGGTTTTATATTCGTTTTTGAAGAATTTTAACGCTTCATCTTTACTTATTTCTTTATGTTCCCATTCCTTCCATTTAGGCAAAATCTTCCGCATTCTATCTTCAATTTTCTTCAAATCTGCGTCAGTTATTTTTTCTGCGCCAAAATCAATATCGTAATAAAAACCATTTTCTATGGCTGGTCCGAGGGTAAGCTTTATTTTGTCAAATTTATATATTTCTCCCACCGAAGCTGCTAGTAAGTGTGCCAGGGTATGTCTCATATTACTCAATCTATCTGCTTTTTCCATTCGGACATCATAGCATATTATTTTTACATTCTAAAGCCTAATAAAAATTGCTTTTCAGCCGTAATATGCTAGGATAAGCCAATTATGGTAGTACGAATGAGGAGTACAAAATCACATACAGGCAACAGACGTTCTCACCATGCCTTGGAGAGCACAAGTTTTTCCAAGTGCGAGAATTGCAAAGCTTTAAAGAGACGCCACACGGTTTGCTCTGTCTGCGGATTTTACAGAGGGAAAAAAGTAATGGACTTGGTCAAAAAGACGGAAAAGAAGCAAAAGAAAGCAAAAGCAAAGAAGGCAGCCGAATAGACAGACTCTGTTCGGAGATAAGTAGCGTTTAGGCCCTAGGCCCTCTGTTTTAGATAGAAAGCTAAAACAGAGAACCTAAAGCCTAACGCCTAAATAAATGGCAAATAGGCACCTTTCAAGATCAATAGTACTGCAAACTCTTTTTGAGTGGGACTTTTTACCTGCGGAAAAAAAACAGGTTAATTCTATTGACGAAGAAATTAAAGCCGCGCTCAATCGAAATTTAAAAGAATTTGCCCCCGGACTGGAAGATGGTGCCTTCGTCTTTTCACTGATTGACCAGATTTTGAAAAAGCGGGTAATGATAGACGAGATAATAGAAAAAGCCGCGCCGGACTGGCCGATAGATAAGATCTCGGTGGTTGATAGGAATATTCTCAGGATCGGGCTGACTGAGCTTTTGTTTGGCGATAGGTCGCAAGTTCCCCCAAAGGTGGCGATCAACGAAGCCATCGAGCTGGCCAAAACTTTTGGCGGAGAGAATTCCGGCAAATTTGTAAATGGCGTGCTCGGAGCTGTCTATAAAGAGATAGGTGAGCCGGACAAAGAACATCAAAAAACATCTGACCGAAAAAGAAGCCAAGAGGGGGGCAAAGGACAGAAAGAGACAAAAGACATTTCTACATTGCCCGTCGAAAATCTGGGGGGCGCGTTGGTATACACAAAAAAAGACGGCGCAGTTTTATTTGCTTTTGTGCACGATGTCTTTGGCTACTGGACTTTGTCAAAGGGCAAAGTTGAGGCGCCTGAAGATCTGAAGGAGGGCACAGCCAAAGCGATCAAAAAGGAAATCGGACTTGATATAAAAGTGGAAGAAAAACTCGGGACAAATGAATATGTCGCCACCCATCCTTCGAAAGGCAAAAGTTTAAAGAAAGTCGTTTACTTTTTGGCTTATAGCGAATATAAAGAACTGGAGCTTGAAAAGTCAGGTGGGCTGGACGGCGCCAGATGGTTTAATATGTCTGCTGTGCCGGAGCTTCGCATGTACAATGACATTATTCCACTTATAGCAAAAGCAGTTGAAATTATCAGTAAACAATAAGCAGCCCCGAGCGGGGTAAAATTTATGATTCAATTTTCAAACTTCGAGAAAAAAACAAAAATAATTTTTAAAGACAAAAGTCTTCTAGAGCAGGCCTTTATACACCGTTCATATATAAATGAAAATCCGGGAACCAATCTTTCACACAACGAACGGCTGGAATTCTTGGGCGATGCGGTCTTGGAGCTGATCGTTACCGATTTTCTTTATAAAAAGTATCCCAATTATACAGAAGGGGAACTGACCGCCCTACGTTCGGCCCTGGTCAACGCCGTTATCATTTCCGAGATTGCGGCAGAGATAGGGATGAATGATTACCTGCTTTTATCTAAGGGCGAAAATAAAGACAAGGGCAAAGCCCGATCCTATATTCTAGCCAACACCTTTGAAGCCTATGTCGGAGCTTTGTACCTAGATCAAGGCATAGAGGTAGTGGACAAATTTATAAATAAATATCTTCTGCCGAAAACGGAAGAAATAGTATTAAAAAAACTTTGGCGCGATGCGAAGTCTTTGGTTCAGGAAAGAGCGCAGGAATTTTTAAATATTACGCCGGCCTACAAAGTTTTGAGCGAGTCGGGTCCCGATCATGATAAGCATTTTACGCTTGGCATTTTCTTTGGCCCCAATTTAATAGCAGAAGGCAAGGGGCAATCAAAACAGGAAGCCGAACAAAGAGCGGCTGAAACTGCATTAAAAGTAAAGAATTGGCTTGATTAAAATATAGCAATATGCGGCTTAAAACATTAGAATTAAAGGGCTTCAAATCTTTTGCGGAGAAGACGGTTTTGGAGTTCGACGATCCCGTCACTTGCGTTGTGGGGCCGAATGGTTCAGGAAAATCAAATGTGGTAGAGGCCATACGCTATGTTTTGGGCGAGCAATCGATAAAATCAATGCGCGGAAAATCCGGCCTGGATCTCATTTTCAAAGGTTCCAAAAATTTACCCAAGGGATCGCACGCATCGGTCTCAATATATTTCAATAATTCTGATAAAGTTTTTAAACTTTCAAATAATGAGGGAGAAAATGTAGATTTAAATTATGACACCATCAGCATTTCGCGTGAAGTTTTTTCGGACGGGCTCAACAAGTATATGTTAAATGGAGGGGAAGTGCGCCTGAAAGACATTCACAATCTTTTGGCCTCGGTCAACATAGGTTCAAGCGGACACCACATAATTTCTCAGGGCGAGGCTGACAGGATTTTGAACGCCAATCTGCAAGACCGGCGTGAAATGGTAGAAGATGCTTTGGGTTTAAAAATTTATCAATATAAAATAAAAGATAGCGTTAGAAAATTGGAACGGACGGAAGCCAACATGAAAGAAGTAACTCTCTTACGCAGGGAAAACGCTCCCCACCTGAATTTTTTAAAGAAACAAGTAGAAAAATTTGAAAAAGCCAAAGAAATGCAGAGTGATTTGGCCGTTTTATACAAAGAATACTTGAGCCGGGAAAGTATTTATTTGGAAAATGAAAAAAGCGGCTTGTCTGGTGAAAAAAGTAAAATAAAAAAAGAGCTTGAAAATATCTCTGGCAAAATTTCTGCGACGGAAGATAATAATTCTTTAAAAGGAAATAAAAAAATAGATGAACTCAGGGCTGTTGAACAAAAAATAAATTCAGTTCGCGCTCTAAAAAGCGAAATGGAGCGCAAGCTCGGCAGGATCGAAGGGATGATAGAAGCCAAGCAAAACAGAGTGAAAATTTCGGGCCGATGTCCAACCTGCGGAAAAGAACTGGGGGAAATCAGCAAGGAACAGATAGAAAATAAGCAAAACAGCGAAAAAGAATTAGAAGATTTGAAAGATTCCCAGGCCCACACTCTCTCCCAGATGCAAAAAAGCGAAGAGGAAGAGAAAAAACTTCTGCATTCGATAGAAACACTGAAAGAAGAAATAAGCAAAGAGATGGAAGCTTTGCGCGATTTAGAAAAAGAAAAATTCCAGTTTAAAGTGAAACAACAGGAACTGACTTCGGCCTTGGAAGTAGTCAATATAAAAGAGGCAAATTTGAAAGCGAGGATTGAAGCATTTGAAAACGAAATAAAAGAGGGAGTGGCGCTGATCGGGCAAGCGGTTTTGTCTTATAAGAGTTATATTCAAAAAGCAGATCAGCCCGCAAATGGTGCATCGCCAGAGGAATTGAAACGCAAAATTGAACGTCTAAAAATAAAATTGGAAGACGCTGGGATGGGCAATGGGTCAGAAATAATGAAAGAATTTAAAGAAGTCTCTGAGAGAGACGTATTTCTGGCGAAAGAACTGGATGATTTAACCAAGAGCATAGAATCGCTCAAGACGCTGATTGCCGATTTAAAAGAGAAAATAGACATAGAATTCAAAGAGGGAGTCAAGAAGATAAATGTGGAATTTCAGGAATTCTTCTCGCTTATGTTCGGCGGAGGGACAGGAGCTTTGTCTATTGTTGCGCCTCCCAAGAAGAAAAAAAGAGAAGAAGAATACGCGGACGAGATGGACAAAGAGCAAATTGTGGAAGAAGTGGCGGATGAAATCCCTCCCGAACAAGGGATAGAAATAAATGTCTCTCTTCCGCACAAAAAAGTCAAAGAACTTCACGCGCTCTCGGGCGGGGAGCGGTCTCTCACATCTATTGCTTTGCTTTTTGCCATGTCGCAAGTAAATCCGCCGCCATTTCTTGTGTTAGACGAGACTGATGCGGCACTCGACGAGGCCAACTCTCGCAAATATGGAGACATGCTAGAGAAACTTTCCAAGCATTCTCAGCTCATAGTCGTTACTCACAATCGCGAGACGATGTCTCGCGCCGGCGTGCTCTACGGCGTAACGGTGGGTAGCAACGGCGCCTCAAAACTCCTTTCTGTAAAGTTCGACGAAGCTGCTGCTATCGCGAAGTAAACTTCACTTTTTCTTCTTTGCCTTTAATTATTTGATCTGGCTGAAAAGCTGTGTTTAATTTTACTGTATCCTTGCGAGCCGTCATGGTGCCGTCTCTGTTTAATTTTATATTAAGCAACATTCCTTGCATTGTAGGTTGGCTGAATGCTTGGTCGAAAATAAAATTTCCGAGTGAATAAGCAATGTAGCTATTTTTATAAACTTCTGTATCCTCTACCACGTGCGGATGCGAACCAATCACAATTTTGGCGCCGTCGTCTACCGCTTTGTGCGCTAAAAATTCCTGTCTGGCATTATGTTTTGCTTCATATTCTTCACCAAAGTGAAATGATACAACTAAATAATCAACTTGTTTTGCCGCGTTCTTTATTATTTTATCGAAATCCGGGTCGCTGGTCAGAAGTATGCCCGCCTTGTCAGTGCCGGCGGCCATAAAGTCTGGTCCCTTGTCGGAAAAACCCAAAAATCCTATTTTCATTCCGTATTTTTCAATAATTGCCGGCGTTTCAGCTTCTGTCTTATCATTTCCTCCTCCTGTGTATAATATTTCGTTCTCTTTCATGCGCGAAAGCGTATCTAGGTAAGCAATGCGTCCCCAGTCTCCGATGTGATTGTTCGCTACGGATAAAATGCTAAAGCCTGCGCCTCGGAGCGCCGGCACTACCGCTTCGTCCATTCTAAAAGAATACAAATTGTGCAAATCGGTGCCTTGGTCCGAGGCGGTGCCCTCTAAATTTGCAAAAACTATATCTGATTTTTTCAATACATCCATTTTCTCAAACAGCGCCGAGTAGTCATTGTTAAAATTTTTAATAACGGACAATCTGACTCCGCGGTCAAGCATGATGTCGCCTCCAAAAGCAAGGGTTACAAAATTTGGATCTTTGATATCTGGCAGGCCGACCTTTTCTTCTACCCAGTTGGTGTTTGCATCAGCTAATCCGCCGTAATATATGTATTTTTTCAAATATTTTAAAATTGTGTCTACGTCTTTGTATCGGCCAGAACTTTGCAGTAGGGCAATGGCAATCGGGCGGAAGCCAGTCTCTCCAAGTGGCAGATTAAATATGGATACGACTGTTTGTTTTGCCGGATCGGTGTATCCGCTTTTTCCTCCGAGGTAGCCATCTTTGCCCAGAAATTGGCTGATGTTTGACCAAGATTGTTTTTTAACGCTTATACTGCGCTCTTTGGTAATTTTTATTATATCCGGCTGTTTTTGCATTAAATATCCGACCAGCTTGAATATATCGGAAACAGTTGATTGGTTTTTGATAGAAAGTCCGCTTGGGTCGGAGTAGCTCGTGACAGACATTTTTAGTCTGGCTGCTTCTTGATTCATTTTTTCAATAAAACTATCTCGTCCAAAGTGCAGGGCCAGCACCTCTGCCGCATCGTTGCTTGATTCCAGCAAGAGCGGATATAGCAGGTCTGTGATTTTCATTTGTCTGCCGAGCCGCAGTTCACCGTTTGTTCCCTTGGTTGCCAGAGCCGTTTTCGTCACTTCGGCGGTTTCATCTGGAGTCATTATTTCTTTCGCGACCAGCGCGGTCATAAGCTTGGAGATCGAAGCAATCGGGAATTTTTTTTCTTGGTTCTTTGATAAGATAACCTCGCCGGTATTTAGGTCGCCGACCAAGTAGGCTTGCGCGGAAACTTTCGGCTCTCCGCTTAAGTCTTTGTTTAGATAAAAATATTTCGGTTTCTCTTTCGGCTGTAAATTTACGGACGAAGCCTCTACAGACTGCACCGCTGCCGCTTCGTTGCCCTCTCCCCGGATTACCAATTGATAATTGATGTTTTTGGAGGCCGTTATCAGAAATGATGCCGAATAAATCCCCAGGATTATAGGACACAACATCCAAATTAAAAATTTAATTTTTTTCCGCATGTTTAAACAAGGCTATAATCTATTGTTTTTCTCTCCAGGTCCGTTCCTTTGACTTTTATTTTAATACGGTCGCCCAGACGATATCTCTTCTTCTTTTTTTGCCCGACAAGCTCAAGCTTTTTTTCGTTGAATACATAAAAGTCATCGTCCATATCTCGAACTCTGACCAATCCTTCACATTTCGTTTCTACTTCTTCCACATATAGGCCCCACTGGGTTATCCCACTTATTACTCCTTCAAAAACCTCTCCGAGGCGCTTGCTCATATATTCGATTTGCTTGTACTTGATAGAAGCTCTTTCTGCATCGGCGGCGCGTTTTTCTTGTTCAGATGAAATTCGCGCAATTTTCTCATATTCGCTTAGATTTTTCTTCGGCCACGGGTCCGCCGGCGAGGCCTTGCCGGCTTTTTTATTTGATAAATAATTTGCCAGAAGTCTGTGAACGATTATATCAGGGTATCGTCTGATAGGGGAGGTGAAATGCGTATAATATTCAAACGATAAACCATAGTGCCCAATATTTTCTGTGGAATAAATTGCTTTCGCCATCGATCTTATCACCGCTCTGTGCACCGTGTCGCTCATCGTGCTCTTCGCATCTTTGTTCGACAAGCTTTTCAATAATTTATTTATTTCGTGAGTCGGAATGATTCCATTCACCAAGGATACTTTATGCCCCAGACTTCGCAGGAAAAATGCCAGGTCCGCCATTTTTTCTTTGCTCGGCAAATCATGGATGCGATACAGAGAAACATTTTCTTCTTTTTTTCCATGTCCTCTCTCTCCCGGGCCCTTTGTTTTTTTGGGCGAAAGTATCTCGGCCACTTTCTTATTGGCGAGAAGCATAAATTCTTCAATTAGTCTGTTTGAGTCGCCGCGCTCTTTGGTTACTACTTTTATCGGTGTTCCGTCTTTGTCCAGCACGAATTTTACCTCTTCCTGGTCGAGCGAGATGGCGCCGTTTCTGAATCTTTCGGCTGTGAGTATTTTTGCCAAATTATTTAAAATAGACAACTCTCTATGGAGCGGCGAGCCGGAATTTTTGATTGACTCCTCGGCTTTTTCGTAAGTGAATCTTTTTTGAGAATGTATCACGGTCCGTCCGTACCATTCGCTTTTTATTTTCGCATTTTTATCTATTACAAAAACTGCGCTCATTGTAAGTCTATCTTTGTCTGGCACAAGGCTGCATAGATCGTTCGACAATACCTCCGGCAACATTGGTATCGTTCTGTCTACCAAGTAGACCGAGGTTCCGCGTCCTCTGGCCTCTTGGTCGAGGGCGCTGCCCACTTTGACATAATGCGAAACGTCCGCGATGTGAATGCCGATCTCGTATTCGCCGTTTGCTATTTCTTTAAAAGAAATAGCATCATCAAAATCTTTCGCGTCGCTCGGGTCAATCGTAAAGGTTAGAGTTTTTCTGAAATCCCTGCGTCCTTGGTAGTCAATCTCTTCAATGCCCCTAGCTTTTATTTTTTCCGCTTCCTCATAAACTCCTTTTGGCAATTCCGAATCAAATCCTTTCTCTATGGCAATTGAGTGCATTTCTACGTTGTTGTCTCCCGGTTGCCCTAAAATTTTGATTACCCGTCCCTCCGGTGCCTTGCGGGCATCCGTCCAAGATGTTATTTCTACGAATACTTTTTGCCCGGCTTGGGCGCCGTTTAGCATTTTCTCCGGGATCAAAATGTCCGTGTACATTTTAGTATCGTCCGGCTTAAAGAAAAATATATTGTTTTTTGCCCCGTCCTTGGTGGGGTCTAATTCCAAGACACCGGCGAAGCGAATTTTTGCGCGCGAAATCACCCTTAGCACCTCAGCTGCTTGCCTGCCTCCGCGCTTTTGATGGAGCAATATCTCCACTGTGTCTCCATGCATGGCTGTATTTAGATGATTAAATTCAACTTCTGGGTCTTGGCCACTTTTTTTGTTCTGTTTCCCGCCCACCAGGTCTCCGATTGCGACATATCCGGTTCCTTTTGAAGAAATGGAAATAACGCCTTGCAGTTTGTTGTTGTGCTTATTTTTTTGGTTTTTCACCCTTTAAATATAGCAAATATGGGGTAAAATAATGCTTGACAATATGGTCAAAATATGCTATACTCCGAAAGTAAAGTCAGTGGCCTTTAAAATCAATTTAAGGGTTACCCATAAAAACCAAATAAGGAAAAAAATGAAAACAACTATCAGTCTATTGGCAGCAGCGCTGGTGTCGCTCTTCTCGTCGGGATGCCTGAACCTCAACAGCGGTAACGTGGCGAGTGGCATCAAGCCACCACCGTACAAGCAGGACGAAAATGCTGTTACCCTCAAGATGATGCATCACATCGACAAAAATGGTGGGATTACCACGGACAGTGAGGAGACCAGGATAACCGGCCTGGAAGTCGCCAGAGAATTCAAGTTGAGACAGCTCGAAGTCGCCAGGGATGTCGGCATTGCCCAGGCCCGGTCGGGATTCTCAGCGTTTGACTTCTCTGGCGGCGCCGCCAACTTCTACGGAAACAATGGCGCCAACTTCTACGGCGAAGGTGTCAATACTACCGGCGGAGGTTATGTTACTCCCTACGGCGGCGGTAGCGGCTACGGCGGCAACTTTGGTGGAGGTGTCTCTCCTTACGTCGGTGGTGGCAACAGCGGTGGAAACTTCGGGGGTTCGGTCACTCCATACCACCGTTGACCCTCTCATCAACGGACTCGATGGGTTCGTAGAAAGTATCAGTTTAAAGGCGTCAGTGCGAGCCGGAAAAGGCTCCATCGACGCCTTTTCTTTTTCCATATTTGATTTCTGGCGAGTTTGCCTTTTATATAATCTGTGTTAGACTCTAGTTTATGTTAAAAATAAGATTGCAGAGAATAGGCAGAAAGAACGATCCGGCTTTTCGAGTCGTTTTGACTGACTCCAAAAACAGCACCAAAAGCGGAAAATTTTTAGAATTGCTCGGCACTTATAATCCAAAAGTGGCAGACAAGACCAAAAGAACCAATTTTTCCAGCGACAGAATAAAATACTGGATGTCTCAAGGGGCGAAATGTTCAGATACAGTGCATAATTTTTTAGTGCACGGCAAAATCATCGAAGGTAAAAAAATAAATGTTTTACCCAAGAAAAAACCAACCGTAAAGAGAAAGGAATTGAACGCAAAAAAGTAGGGCGAAAGATGACTCTGCCTGCTCCGTAGTAAATTTTGCAAAAATTGTACCACAGGGTATACTATATAAAGCAGTTACGTCGGAACACTGCACGATTTCAGCCAACGGCTGATACGCCCTTGGTGGAAAAAATTATTCATTTATTAAATTAAAAAGACTATGCAAGACGCTGACAAGGTATTTTTGGAATATATAGTGAAAGCTCTCGTTGATAATCCGAACGATGTGAAGATTGATAGAACTGTCGATGAAATGGGAGTGCTCATAACACTAACCGTGAATCCCGCAGATATGGGTAAGATCATAGGAAGAATGGGGAACACCGCTAAAGCTATTCGCACGTTGCTTCGCATTATAGGTATGAAGAATAATGCTCGAGTGAATTTAAAAATAAACGAACCGGAAGGTAGCACCCGACCAGAGCGTCCAATGGGAGGAAGTAATATGAATGCTCCGTCTTCGCTTAAGACAGTAGACCAAGCGATGGAAGATCTAAAAGGAATATAAACAAAATCCCCCGAAAGGGGGATTTTTGATATGATATAGATATGCGTTTTCATATAATCACAATTTTCCCCGAAATGTTTGATTCTTATTTAAAAGAGTCTATTATTGGGCGGGCGGTAAAGGAAAAAAAAATAAAGATCCTTTTTTATAACCCAATCGATTTTTGTAAGCCAAAAGAACGTGTCGACGGCCGGCCCTATGGCGGCGGCCCGGGGATGGTTTTACGGCCAGAGCTTTTTCTTAAGTCATTTTCTAAAATTAAGATAAAGGACAAGAAGAAAACGAAAATAATTCTATTTTCTACTAGTGGTAAAAAGTTTGATACGGCTTACGCAAAGGCATCAGCAAAAAAATATAATGATATTATTTTGATTTCTGGCCGATATGAAGGTATCGATGCGCGAGTGCAGAAAATATTAGGCGCGGAGGAGATTTCAATCGGGGATTATATTTTGACTGGTGGGGAACTGCCAGCGATGGTTTTAATTGATTCCATTTCTCGCCAAATTCCCGGCGTTTTAGGAAAATATGAATCGCTAGAGGAAGAGAGGATTTCGAGCAGTGAGGTTTACACTCGCCCGGAAGTTTTACGCTACAAAAATAAAAATTATAGCGTTCCCAAAGTTTTGCTTTCCGGAAATCACAAGAAAATAGAAGAATGGAAAAAATATAAAAAAAGTATATTATAAATATATGAGTATTGAAGGAAAAAAAGAGGATCCAATGTCTCCATTTAGAGAAGCGATGGAAACTTGTAGCTATAAATTTAGAGAGACAGTACAAATTGCCGGCCGCTCAATCCAAGTTTATGAAAAAGCGCAAAATCCAAAATATGTTATTGCCAAGGCAGAAAATCCAACCATCTTACAAGACTGCATCGCTGATCTGGCTGAAGAATTAAATAAAAATTTGGTTTTGGTAGATGGTTTTGAAAAAGATCATAATGCTAGAAGAAGTTGGATTAATACGTTTGAACTAAAAGATTCTCCTGACAAAACAATTTATGATGGTCTTAAAAAACAGAGTAAATTAAGAGTTAATCGTCTTCAAATCATGTTCTCTGTTTTAGCATTTACCAAAAATGAAATTAAAGATCAAGAATTAAAATCTAATTTTCTGGAACTTTATCAAAATCTAACAAGTTTCACAGAGTCTAAAAACTATTCAGAATTATCATTAAGCGAAAAAGTTTTGTATATGGAGGAAGTAGATAAAAAAGTTGCAGAGATTCTGGATTTATTGATGCAAGTCAAAATGTAATCGTTCTAAATATTATAGTTGACAAAAAAGACTAAATAGAGTAGGCTAGCCTAGATTCATTGATTGAGTATCGGATGGAATCCTGTATGTGTTTGGTTCATATATTACAAGGGTTTTTAACTTAATCATCTCTAAATAAACGGTAAAGACTTAAGAGAAGCTAGGGAAAAGCATTTTTCGTCTGTTTTTCCCTGTAGTCTCTTTGTTTATTTTTTGTTTATTTAGAGCAAGCAATTTATGCATACGATAACCAAGCGTCCGAAGAAGTATTTTTCTAGATACAAGAAACCTCTGGTCGAATTTCCAAACTTGATTGAGGCTCAAGTAAAAAGTTTCAAATGGCTGATTGAAAAGGGGATCGGCGAAGTCTTCAAGGAATTTTCTCCAATCAGCGATTACTCCAATAAAAAGTTTCAACTCGAATTCACCTCTTTTTCTTTGGGTGAATCAAAGACAGACGAAAATAATTCAAAAATAAACAAACTCTCTTATCAGGGACTGCTAAAAGCCCGGGTAAGATTGACGAACAAAATTTTAGGCACGGTCAAAGAGCAGGAAATTTTCATGTCCGAATTTCCTTTGATGACTTCTCACGGGACTTTTATTATAAATGGCGTGGAGCGCGTGATCGTGCCGCAGCTTGCCAGGAGCTTCGGAGTTTTCTTTACAGAATCCGAAAACAAAGGCAATCGATATTTCGGCGCCAAGATCATTCCTGCTCGCGGCGTTTGGATAGAAATAGAATCAGAATCTGACGGCGGTATTTACATAAGAATAGACAAAAAGAGGAAATTCCCTGCGACCGCGCTTCTCCGAGCGATGGGTTATGAGACCAATGAATCCATTCTAAAGGCTTTTTCCGGTGATTCTACTTCTTTGGAAACAATAAAAAACTGCTTGGCAAAAGACGGAATCAAGAGTCTAAATGATTCATACATTGAGATATACAAGCGTCTCCGAGACGGAGACATGGCGACTTCTGAAAATGCTAAAGAATTCATTAATTCCTTGTTTACTGCGGAACGATACGACCTTTCGCCAGTCGGAAGATTTAGGTTTAATCAAAGATTTGGCAAACCCATGGACGAAGCGGCGCTCGCTCGCAGAACTATTTCTAAGGACGACTTGGTAACAGTGATTATGAATATCATCCTTCTCAACAATACCCCGGATGCCAAGAGCGATGATATAGACCACTTGGGACAGAGACGTGTTCGGTTCGTCGGTGAGATACTTCAACAGAAAGTCCGCACTGGTATGATGCAAATCAAGAGGAACATTCAGGACAGAATGTCTATCATTGATGTTGATACCGCAATGCCCATCGCCATTATCAACCAGAGACCGCTCCAGGCTCGCATCAAAGAATTTTTCACTACCAACCAACTCTCGCAGTTTATGGCGCAGGAAAATGTGCTCTACGAAATAGAACACTTGCGCACCCTTTCAGCTCTTGGACCCGGCGGGCTAACCCGCGAACGCGCAGGCTTGGAGGTGCGCGATGTGCATCCTTCGCACTACGGCAGAGTTTGCCCTATTCACACCCCT
>Ga0134121_10001916_pt1 | contig 18768 bp, 13 predicted proteins | sample KB301_FD_96463 | JGI IMG/M metagenome (GOLD analysis project Ga0134121, IMG submission 96463) | Terrestrial soil microbial communities without Nitrogen fertilizer from Kellogg Biological Station, Michigan, USA - KB3-0-1 | ecosystem: Environmental > Terrestrial > Soil > Unclassified ... | reverse complement strand
TCGAGCGCGAGGTTTGGATCGTACTGCTCGATGATCGTCTTCAATTGGTCGTTCATACAACCGGCGTTGCTGTTTTGCGTTTGGGATTGAAGAACGGCGTCTTCACGACTGTGGCGCGCACGTGATGCCTGACGGCCTCGACCGTGATCTCGAATTGCAGACGCGTGCCGGGGCGTGTGTATTCGCGCTTCACAGTTGCGAGCGCGATCATGGATTTCAACGTTGGCGACCACGTCGTCGTCGTCGCTTTCCCGACCTGGATGCCTTCCTTGAACACGGGCACCGCGACTCGCGATGCCATCGGTGACACAGCGGGCGGCAATCCGACCTTTTCATAGAGACTCTCCACCTGCGGCCAATCGATCTGGAGCCCGACAATCGCGCGCGCGTGCCCACGCTTCTGCTCTTCGATCAAAGCCTGTTGGCCCACGAAGCGATTCTTGTCGAGATTCACGAGCCGCCCGAGACCCATCTCGAACGGTGAGTAGCGCTGTTCGTCGACGAGTGCTTTCTTGCTGCTATTGAAATCGACATCGATCAGCAGCAACCCGGCCTCGACGCGTGCGACATCGAGCGCGAGCATTCCCGCGGGATGAATATCGAATGCGCGACCTGTTTCCATGAGGGCGTCCCACACACGGATCGCTTTGTCCGAGTCGATCCAGATCTCATAACCGAGATCGCCGGTGTATCCCGTGCGCGAAATCTCAACCGGCACGCCCGCGATCGTGCCTTTAGTAACACGAAAATATTTGAGGCTCGCAATGTCGGCGCCTTCGACCAGTGTCTTCAGCAGTCGACCGGAAGTCGGACCTTGCAGAGCGAGTGCAGACACGCTTTCGGAGATATCTTCGATCTGCACATCCATGCCCGCGGCGTTCTGCGTAAACCATCGCAGACTCGGATCGGCGGCGGTCCAGCGATAGGTGTTCTCTTCGAGCCGCGAAACGGTGCCGTCGTCGATCACCTTCCCGCGCTCGTCGCACCACGGCGTGTAGACCACTTGACCAACAGTCACCTTGCGCATATCGCGCGTGATCACACGATCGACAAGCCGCGTCGCATCCTTACCAGTGAGCCGGTATTTGAACAGCGGCGAAATATCAATCAACGCCGCGGCATTGCGTATCGCATTGTATTCATGCTCATGATGTGGCTCATACGAGCTGACAGCATAATAACCAGACCACTCGCGATAACTAAGACTCTCGCAGAGCGGGAATGTCCGTTCATGAAACGCAGTTCCGATAGGCATTATTTTATGATTAAAACAATCGGTGAGTATTACAAGAATCAGTCGAACTCAGCATCATCGTCGGGCATGCTTATTTCCTGTTGCACGACTTCACGCCACGTCTTCATCTCTTCTTCTGTTGCGCCGAGTGAATTCAATATTTCACTAACGGGTCCTGATTCAACTTTCAAATTTGGAAACGTCAAAAACAGCATAGCAACGTCGCGCCAGTCGGTGCCGGACTTGGGTTGACCTCGCCGGGAATGAAGCGAAATAACTTTGCGCGCGATGAGCTCCGCAGCGGTTACAACTCTCACTCCATCAATCAGCTCGGCTTGCGGTAGAGTCGCGATCGGTCTCAGGTCGACCAAGTGTCGATTGCCTTCTTTCCGGATCTGAAAAACTCGATATCCTTTGCCCTCGCCGATTACTCGCACACGAACAGCAATGTGGAAACGCTCACTGAGAAAATCACGCAGTTCCTCTGCAAGTTCTGCCGCGCGTGTTGACATCAAATCGATGTCCTGTGTCATGCGCGGTTCTGAGACGTAAGCGTTCACCGCAGTCGCACCAAATACAACTACATCGTCGCGCCCGCGCACGAACTCGAGTACCGCCTCGTGAACTGTAGCCAGGGGCAATGGCTCACGCATGGCAAACTCCTGGAATGTGAGAACCCCAGCGTTCAACATCATTCAGATAATAACGCTTCTAAACTCACCTCAGCCACAAAAAGGCACAAAACGCACAGGCAGTCTTACCAAACGTCTTTATGTGACTTTTGTGCCTTTTTGTGGCTGGGTCCGTGTTTGTCAGGGCGAGCGATTATAAGTATGCTAACGCGCTTGCGGCAAGCCAACAATAAATACGACATTGTGGTGATCGGGGGCGGGCATAACGGGCTGGTTAATGCCGCCTATCTCGCGCGCGCGGGGAAAAAGGTTCTCGTGCTCGAGCGGAGGCATGTGCTCGGGGGCGCGGCGGTTACGGAAGAGGTGTTTCCCGGGTTCAAGTTTTCTGTTTGCTCTTATGTAGTATCACTGCTGCGACCCGAGATCATCCGCGAGCTCGATCTCCCGCGTCACGGTCTCGAAATTCTTCCACTCGACGGTACGTTCACGCCGATGCCGAACGGCGACTACCTCTGGCGCGTCAACGATCACGCACGCACGCGCCGCGAGATCGCGCGGCATTCGCGTCTCGACGCGGAGGCATACGACGAGTACGGCAAGGCGATGATCGAGATGGCTCACTTCGTGAAGCCGATCATGAGCATGACGCCGCCCGATCCGACTTCACTCGATCCTAAAGGTTGGAGGAACCTCGCGTTTCTCGGTCGTCGCTTTCAGAAACTTTCCGACGAAGACAAGTACAACCAGGTGCAGTTGATGACGATGAGCGCGGTCGACTTTCTCGATCAGTGGTTCGAGACAGACGTGCTCAAAGCGACGATGTCGGCGTCTGGAATCATCGGCACGTTCCTCGGTGTGCGTTCGCCGGGAACTGCCTACGTGCTGTTGCATCACTACATGGGCGAGATCGACGGCGCGTTTCGCTCGTGGGGTTTTGCGCGCGGCGGCACCGGCGCGATCTCGAACTCGATCGCTGATGCGGCGCGCGAAGCCGGCGTCGAGATTCGTACAAGCGCGCCGATTGCAAAAATTTTGCATAAGAACGGACGAGCGACCGGCGTCGTGCTCGAGAACGGCGACGAGATCCTTGCCGACGTTGTTTCGTCGAGCGTCGATCCACGGCTGACGTTCATGAAGATGATCGGCGAACAATACCTGCCCGATGATTTCTGCACAGATCTCAAACGCTACAAGTATCGTGGCTCGTCAGGAAAAGTGAATCTCGCGCTCGATGGTCTGCCCGACTTCAAGTCGCTGCCTGGACCAGGAGCGCACCTGCGCGGCGCGATCTCGATTTCGCCGAGTGTTGATTACATGGAGCGCGCTTACGATGAAGCGAAATACGGACGTTTTTCGCGTCGTCCGTATATCGACATGGTGATTCCGAGTCTGACAGATCCTTCGGTGGCGCCGCCCGGCAAACACGTGATGTCGTGCTTTGTACAGTACGCGCCGTACAACTTGAAGGAAGGAAACTGGGACGAGAAGCGTGAGGAGTTTGGCGATGCGGTGGTCGACACGATTGCCGAGCACGCTCCAAACATCAAGAGTCTGATTCGCGATCGACAGGTGCTGACGCCACTCGATCTCGAGCGCGACTTTGGTTTGTCGGAAGGAAACATTTTCCAGGGCGAGTTGACGCTCGAACAGCTTTTCTTTCTGCGGCCCGCGCCGGGTTGGGCGCAGTATCGCACGCCGATCAAGAACCTTTACATGTGCGGTTCGGCGACGCATCCGGGTGGCGGGATCATGGGCGCGTCCGGACGGAATGCAGCGTTGCAGATGCTGAAGGATATTTAACCGCGGATGACACGGATAAAAATCCGGATTTAATTCCGTGTTATCCGTGGTTAAAGAAATTCTGTTATGTATGACGTAATCATCATCGGGGGTGGTCACAACGGGCTTGTGGCTGCGTGTTATCTCGCGAAGAGCGGGCTGAAGACGCTTGTGCTCGAAGGCCGTGAGGTGGTTGGTGGTGGTGCGGTTACTGAAGAGATCCATCCGGGATTTCGTTGTTCGACGTTGGACCATGCAGCATCGGTGTCGTCGCAGGTTATCGCTGATCTGGATCTTGCGCGACATGGTTTGGAGATGATCACGCCTGAGGCGCGCGTGCTTGCGCTCTCGCCGGATGGAAGATCACTGTGCATCTATAACGATGTCGGCCGCACGGTCAGCGAGATAGAAAAGTTTTCCGCAAACGACGCCAGAAGTTATCCGGAGTTCGTCAACAGCTTCTCGCGCATTGGTCGTGTGCTCGCACCGCTGCTTTCGATGACCCCGCCGTCGATCGATCAACCGACAAAGACTGATCTGTGGCATTTAGGCAAAGTCGGACTAGCGTTTCGCGGTCTCGGCAAGAAAGACGAGTATCGATTGTTGCGCTGGGCTCCGATGGCGGTCGCGGATCTCGTCAGCGAATGGTTTGAAACGGAGTTACTGCGTGCGACTGTCGCCGCAAGGGGAATTCACGGAGCGTTTGCTGGTCCATGGTCTGCCGGGACGAGTCTGGGACTGTTGTGGCAGGCGGCGATGGACGGCAGCGCTATCGGGTCCGCGTCGTATCCGAAAGGCGGTATGGGCGGTCTGAGTCACGCGCTTGCAAGCGCAGCGAAAGCTGCGGGCGCAGAGATTCGTATGTCTGCCCGAGTCTCTCGGATCAGCGACGCTTACGGCGACAAACCGAAAGTCGTGCTCGAAGGTGGTGAGGAGATCGCGTCGCGAGTGGTTGTTTCCAATGCTGATCCACGCACGACGTTTCTCAAACTCGTCGATCCGATCGATCTCGAACCGAACTTCCTTTTGAAGATGCGCAACTATCGCGCACCGGGTGTTGTTGCGAAGATCAATCTCGCGCTCCACAGTTTGCCGTCGTTCAGCGGTGTTGACGATAACACGAAACTCTCCGGCCGCATCCACATCGGTCCGGAGATCGACTATCTCGAACGTGCTTTCGACGCGTCGAAGTACGGCGAGTTTTCAAGCGATCCTTATCTCGATATCAACATTCCTTCGCTCGGCGATCCGTCGCTGGCGCCTGCGGGCAAACACGTGATGTCGATTCACGCTCAATTCGCGCCGTACAAGTTGAAGCAAGGTGATTGGACGGGGCGTCGCGATGAGTTTGCGAGCAACGTCATCGATAAGCTGGAAGCCTACGCGCCGAAGCTCCGCGAGATGATCGTGGCCAGCCAGGTAATCACGCCGCATGATCTCGAACAAGAGTACGGTCTGAGCGGCGGACACATTCACCACGGCGAACAAACTCTCGATCAGTTTTTTACTTTTCGACCGTTGATTGGTTTCGCACAATACCGCACACCGCTCAAGCGACTTTACCTGTGTGGCGCAGGCACGCATCCCGGCGGCGGCTTAACGGGTTTGCCCGGCGCGAACGCCGCACGCGAGATCGTGCGCGACTTTAAGGAGAAGAAGGTTTGAGCCGCGGATAACACGGATTTTTGAACGGATTTGTTATGAGTAAACGCAGCTTCGCGAGCGACAACAACGCCGGTGTGCATGCGGAGGTCATCGAGGCCCTCAAAACTGCCAACGATGGCCACGTGATCGCTTACGGCAGCGATCCGATAACCGCGCGCGCGATGGAGCTGTTTCAAAAACACTTCGGCAGCGACGTCGCGGTTTATTTTGTCTTTGGTGGCACGGGCGCAAACGTTCTCGGGCTCAAGGCGATTACGCAACCGTATCACGCGATCTTCTGCGCTGACACTGCACACGTGAACGTTGACGAGTGTGGCGCGCCTGAGAAGTTCACCGGCTGCAAGCTAATCGCTATTCCGACGCCGGACGGCAAACTGCGCGCGGAGCAAATCAAGCCTCTGCTGCACGGCATCGGCGTCGAGCATCACGTGCAGCCGCGCGTCATCTCGATCTCGCAGGCTACCGAGATGGGCACGGTCTACACGCGTGACGAATTGAAGACGCTCGCGGCATTCGCTCACGACAATGGCCTGTTATTGCACGTCGATGGTGCGCGACTCGCGAATGCAGCCGTCGCCCTCGATAAGACGTTCAAGGAGATCACGACGGACGCCGGCGTTGATGTGCTTTCGTTCGGCGGCACGAAGAACGGGATGATGTACGGCGAGGCGGTCGTGTTTTTTGATAAGACGCGTGCGGCCGATTTCAAGTACATCCGCAAGCAGGGCATGCACCTGCCGTCGAAGATGCGATTCATCTCGGCGCAGTTTGAGGCGCTACTCTCTGGAGATCTGTGGCGTCGCGGCGCTGCGCATGCGAACCGGATGGCGCAGGTGCTCGGAAGTGAGCTGGCGAAGGTGCCGAAGATCAAACTCACGCAGCCGGTTGAGTCGAACGGTGTGTTTGCGACGATTCCGAAGGAATACATTCCCACGCTTCAGGAGAAGTATTTCTTTTACGTTTGGGATGAAGCGATCTCGGAAGTGAGATTGATGGCGTCGTTTGATACGAGTGAGGATGACATTCACGATTTCGTTGCGTTCGTGCGAGAGACAGTTAAGTAACTAAACATGTTACTGAGTATTGACGTCGGTACGTCAGGTGTGCGCGCGTCGTTGTTTGACGAGCGCGGCAACGAAGTGCCCGGCGCACGGGCCCACAACCCTCGCCCCATCTCGATTTCAAATTTCGGCGAGCTCTATCCGAATCGCCTTGTCAACGAAGTTGTAGACACGATCGATCAATTGCAATTCAACGCGCAGATCGATCACATCGCCATCTCCGCGTTTTGGCACAGTCTACTCGGCGTCGACTCAAACGGACACCCCACCACGAAGCTGCTCACCTGGGCCGATACCCGCGCGGCTCATTTCGCGAACGAACTACGCTCGCAATTCAACGAAGCCGAAATTCACCACCGCACGGGCTGCCGGTTCCATCCGAGTTACTGGCCCGCAAAACTACGCTGGCTGCGGCACGAAGAAACGGGCCAGTTCAACAGAACACGCTGGTGGCTTGGCTTTGCAGAATTCCTTTGCTTGCGTCTCTTTGGCGAAACCGCAACGTTTATCTCGACAGCTTCAGCGACGGGCTTGTTCAATCAACGAAATTGCGACTGGGACTGGGAATTCGTTGACGCACTCGGCCTCTTTCGCGAGACCCTACCCAACATCAAAACGCAAACAGACGCGCGGCTCACAGATGAATTTGCATCACGCTGGCCGGCGCTTGCTGAAGCACGACTCGTCACTGTCGTAGGCGATGGCGCCGCAAACAACATCGGTGCGGGTTGCAGCACGAAAGACAAGATCGCGTTGATGATCGGAACGTCTGGTGCGATGCGAGTCGTGTATGCCGGTGGGCCACCTGCGCACCTCGAGCCGGGTTTGTGGTGTTATCGAGCGAATCGCGAGCGTGTTGTTGTTGGTGGTGCGTTGTCAGATGGTGGTGGCGTTGTGCAGTGGTTGTATCAATCATTGGACCTGTACGGTGCTCCTGAGAAGATGGAAGAAAGGATGGCAGCACTCGAGCCCGACGCGCACGGATTGACGGTGATGCCATTCTGGTCAGGCGAGCGAAGCACTGGCTGGCACGCTGCTGCGCGCGGCGGTATTTTCGGACTGCAACAACAGACCAGACCATTCGAGATCTATCGAGCAGTGCTCGAGTCGATCGCATATCGATTCGCGTTAATCGCGCGTGCGTTGGCTGAAGTTGCGCCAAACGCGACCATTGTTGCGTCAGGTAACGCCCTGCGATCGTCGCCGGTGTGGTTGCAGATCATCGCGGATGTTTTAGGACGGCCGTTACTGCTTGGCGGGCCTGCGGAAGCGTCGAGTCGCGGCGCTGCCTTGCTTGCGCTGGAGGCGGTGGGCAAAATAGCAACTATTGAGGAAGATCAATTTGCAATTGACCAGGTGTTCGAGCCTGACATGTCGCGCCACGCGCGCTACCAGGAAGGACTCGCACGCCAGGAGGAACTCTACAACCGACTTTATGGAAAGTAAGATTTCTCCCGCAGCGCCGCAACGGCGCAACGAAGACCGAATTCGATTGAGTGGCGTTGCGGCTTTCGTTGCGCCGTCGCGCCGCTGCGGGACGAAAGTCTTTTACAAACATGATCCGATAGGAAAACTGACAACATGAGCGCGCCCGTGCAGAAACAACCAATCGATCAACTTTGCATCAACACCATTCGTGCCCTGACACTCGACGCCGTCCAAAAAGCCGAGTCAGGCCATCCCGGCTTGCCGCTCGGCGCCGCGCCGATGGCTTACGTGCTTTGGACGCGTTTCCTGCGTCACAACCCGCGCAATCCGAAGTGGGAAAATCGCGATCGCTTTCTACTATCAGCGGGTCATGGCTCGATGCTGATCTACTCGTTGCTGCACCTGACTGGCTACGATCTTCCGCTCGAAGAGCTTGAAAACTTCCGCCAGTGGGGCTCAAAAACTCCGGGCCATCCCGAATACGGACTGACGCCCGGCGTTGAGATCACGACCGGCCCGCTCGGCCAGGGTTTCGCGAACGGTGTCGGCATGGCGATGGGCGCCGCGCACCTCGCCGCGAAGTTCAACAAAGAAAATTTTCCGCTCGTCGATCATTACGTCTACGCGATCGTTTCCGACGGCGATCTGATGGAAGGCGTCGCTGCCGAAGCCGCGTCGCTCGCAGGCCATTTGAAACTCGGCAAGTTGATCTATCTCTACGACGATAACCATGTGACGATCGAGGGCTTCACGAGTCTCGCGTTCAGCGAAGACGTGCCGAAACGTTTCGAAGCGTACGGCTGGCACACGCAGACCGTCGCCGACGGCAACAATCTCGACGAGATCGACAAGGCGATTCGCGCGGCGCAAGCGGTGACTGACAAGCCCAGTTTGATTTCAGTGAAGACAGTGATCGGTTTCGGCATGCCGACTGAAGGGACGCGCAAAGCGCATAGCGACCCGCCGGGCGAGGAAGCGGTGCGCGAAACGAAGCGACATCTCGGCTGGCCCGAAGACAAACAGTTTTACATTCCTGACGAAGCGCTCGCGCACTATCGCGAGGCGATCCCGCGCGGTGAGCAGCTCGAATCCGAGTGGCACGAGCTGGTTAAAAAATACGAAGAAGCAAATCCGGAGGAAGCGAAAACGTGGCGCGAGATGATGAGCGACGACCTGCCCGCCGGTTGGGAAGATCACCTGCCAAAGTTTGAAGATGCGAAGTCGGTCGCGACGCGCGTGGCGAGTGGTGAAGTGATCAATGCGCTCGCGCCGGTGTTGCCGATGCTGATCGGCGGCTCTGCCGATCTCGGCGTTTCGAATAACACCGATATCAAGTCGAGTCATAGTTTCGAAGCCGGATCGTACGATGGACGCATTCTGCACTTCGGTGTGCGCGAACATGCGATGGGTTCGACGCTCACGGGCATCTCGTTGAACGGCGGTTTGATTCCGTATGGCGGAACGTTCATGACGTTTTCCGATTACATGCGGCCTGCGATTCGGCTGGCGGCGCTTTCGGAAGTGCAGGTGATTTACGTTTTCACGCACGATTCGATCGGGCTTGGTGAAGATGGACCAACGCATCAACCGATCGAGCACCTCGCGGCGTTGCGTGCGATACCGCATTTGTTCGTGATTCGTCCGGCGGATTCAGTCGAGGTGAGCGAGGCGTGGCGCATTGCGATACTCAGGCGTCATGCGCCGACGGCGCTGGCGTTGACGCGACAGAAAGTGCCGGTGATCGACCGGAACAAGTTTGCGAAAGCCGATGGTTTGCGACGTGGTGCGTATGTGCTGGCTGATGCGCCGGCGCCTCGGTTGATACTGTTGGCGACGGGCTCGGAAGTGTCGCTGGCGCTCGATGCCTGGCAGAAGTTGCAGGATGAAGGTGTGGCGGCGCGCGTCGTGTCGATGCCGTGTTGGGAGTTGTTTGAGGAGCAGCCGCAAGAGTATCGCGATCAGGTTTTACCGCCGTCGGTGAGTGCGCGGCTCGCGGTTGAAGCAGGTGTGCGGCAGGGGTGGGATCGGTACGTTGGACCGCACGGCGATGTGATTTGTTTGGATCGGTTTGGGGCGTCCGCGCCGGGCGATGTGGCGCTGAAGAACCTCGGGTTTAACGTTGATAACGTTCTCCAGCACGCACGGGCACTGATTACAAGATGAGAATCGCGGTTGGAGCAGATCACGGGGGTTATCCGCTCAACGAACGGATCATTGAAGAACTACGCAACGCCCGTCACGATCTGATCGACTTCGGCACGCACGACGGCTCGATTCCTGACGATTATCCTGACTACGCAAAACAAGTCGGCGAAGCTGTGCAGAACGGCTCCGCCGAGATCGGAATACTCGTCTGTGGTAGTGGCGTCGGTGCTGCTGTCGCCGCCAACAAACTCTACGGCATCCGGGCTGCACTCTGTGGTGACACCTATTCTTCTCATCAATCACGAGAACATGACGATTGCAACGTGTTGTGTCTCGGCGCGCGTGTGGTTGGAGTTGAGCTGGCGCTCGATATTGTGCGGGCGTTTGTGGCGGCGAAGTTCACGGGCGAGGAACGACACCGCCGTCGTCTCGCCAAAATTCAAGCACTCGAAACGAATCGCAACGCACCCGGCAACACCTGAAACTGCACGGGCGTCACGCCACGCACATTTCCATCCACTTCCATTGGCATCGCATCCTGTTGCAGGAACGTTTCGATTCGCGCGATCGTGCCTTGCGTGATCGTGACCTTCGGATTGTTCACGTGGCCGCCCGTGTGTACACGCGATAGCTCAGTCACGACATTCGCGCGCGACAAACCCGACGCCGTGATCACATCAAGCTGGCCGTCGTCGATACGCGCGTCGGGCGAAAGCATCATCCCACCTCCGCAATAGAGCGCGTTTGCAACTGCGACGAGATTCATCGGCCCGTCAGCAACCGTGCGGCCGTCAATGGTCACCCGCACGCGACGCTCGCGCCACGCTGCCAGCGCCCCGACCGCAGCAAACACAAACCGAAACTCACCCGAGAAGTTGCGCATAAACTTTCCTTGCGCCGCGACCCGTCCGGCCGTCTCGCCGCCGATGCCCATCGTTGACGCGTTGAAACAGATGAACGGCTTTTCGTAATCGTTACAACGCCCGTAAAGCACATCCATCGTTCGAATCTTGGCTGTCTCCTCGCCACGAGAACGCGCGATAACAGTCTCGAGCCAGTCTTGCAGTGGCGCGCGTTTGCCGAGCAGTCCACGCGCAAAATCGTTTCCGGTACCGGCAGGCAGAAGTGCCAGCGTCGCATCAGGATTGATTGGTGTTGGCTGAACGTCGAGATCGTCATTGAATTCGAAAAAGCCTTCAGCCGTTTCACCGAGCGTGCCATCACCGCCAACAACAACGACCGACTCGACCCCAGATCTCAACGCGGCGCGCGTTTGCAGCGTCGCGTCACCGGGTCCTTTAGTTTCGTAGGCTTGATACTCAACGCGGGCGGCGTCGAGTTGTTTCTGAATGGTGGGCCACAAGCGCCGCGCACGCGCGGCGCTGTGGTTGATGATGATTAGATCAGCCGCGGGCACGAGCACGGCTTGCAGCCTGCGCAAGCTCCCGAGCGCGTGGCATCGCGTCAACGGCGCGCGTGATCTGCGGATCGCCGTCGTTGAAAACCTGCGTCGCCGTGCGATAACCGTAAGCCGCTGACAACAGGTTGTAGCGCAACTGTGTTTCAGCAAACCCGCGCAGCTTGTCGAGCTGCTCAGGCGTGGTCTTGTAATTTGGCTTCGCTGCCGCAAACTTCTTCAACGCAGCAAAGAGCGCATCGGTGACCGGATAGTCTTCACTCACGAGATCGTGATCAAACTCGATCGCGCGTTGCACCTTGTACTGCTCGAAACCCTGAATACGTCCAGTCGTCAACTCGAGCGAAAACGCAAACAGCACATCGCGGAGATTTCGTTCAGCCGCACTGATCGTGCCCGGCTTGACTACCTCGTCAGGTGAGATTCCGCCACCGCCGTAAACAGCACGTCCGGTATCGGTATGGCTCTCCGGTCCGGCCGGCGTCGCGGGAGTCTGCTCTTTCTTGTCGGCAGCGAGCCCGCCGGGGAAGTAGTAGCTGTAGAAACCGCCGTTGGAATAATCACGCTGAATGAGTCGACCTGACGGCGTGAAATACTTCGCGATCGTCAGCAACAGCGCCGAGTCGTAATCCAACTGGAATGGAAACTGTACGAGACCTTTACCAAACGTCGTCTCACCGATGATCAGCGCGCGATCGTGATCCTGAAGCGCGCCCGCAACGATCTCTGCCGCCGAAGCGGTGTCGCCGTTGACCAGAACGACCACCGGAACGCCGTCAGGATTCTCGTTCACTGCCGCATACGACTGCGAGCTGTCGCGGAAACGTCCGCGTTGCGAAACGATCATCTGGCCGCGTTGCAGGAACGTGTTCGCCACGCGAACAGCCTGAATCAACAACCCGCCGCGATTGCCACGCAGATCCAGCACCAGCATGTTCATGCCCTTGCCGTGCAGCTCTTTCAGCGCCACGTCGAATTCATCTGCTGTGGTCAGGTTGAAACCGCCGGTCATCGCCACGTAACCGACGCCGGGCTTCAGCATATAAGCCTGCGCGATTGACGGCAGCGAAACCGCATCGCGAACGATGTTCACAGTTTCAGTCTGCTTCGTCGCCGGATGCTCGACAGTGACTTTGACGGTCGTACCGCGCGGGCCGAGCAAAAACTTCCGCACTTCCGGGTACGTCTTGCCCTTCATCGAATTGCCGTCGACGGCCGTAATCCGATCGCCAAATCGCAGTCCGGCGCGAGCGGCAGGCGATTCCGGGAAGGTGGCGCGAATGTAAGTATTGGCCTCAGTGCCGTCGCGAAGATCTTCGATCGTGGCTCCGATACCGAAGTATTCCGAGCGCTGCTCGGTGCGGAACGAAGCGTATTCAATTGGATCGAAATAGGTCGAGTGTGGATCCAGGACGCTCAGCATTCCGCTGATCGACGACTTGAAGATTGCGTTGTAATCCAGTTTTCTACCGTCGATGTGGTTCGACTGGATAACCGCGAGCGCCTCGGCAAGGTCACTCTTGATCGCGGGTCCGGACGGGCTAACCCTACTGGTTGAGCCGCTGGTCGGCGCCGGACGATCGGGACTTGTTGCTCGCCGGGCGGATCTGTTTTGCTGAGCGATAATTAATGCGGGAATTGCCAGGGCAATAACGAGGAAGAGTATTCCCGGGGCAAAAGACCTTTTTCTCACGCAACCCTCCTAAACCGAAAACCTGTAAATCGTTGGTTCTGACCGTCTGGGCCGGGTCCGGTCGGAACTCGGGGACGCCAGAATAACACGAAGCAGCGGAGCTTTTGAATGTACGCAGAGCGCCGGACGAAGTTTTCTGAAAACGCCGTAGGCATGTAGATGCTGGTTGTGAGGTTTTGGTCGCCTGCTCTGCGCAACCTCAGCGTCCTCTGCGTCTCTGCGGTAAAACTGCGCCGGATCACCGCAGAGGCGCAGAGGACGCTGAGGTTGCGCAGAGCAGTCTCCAATGCTTTATTATGACGCGCAAGCTCTCGCACGACAGTTCGACGGAGGATCTGAATGTCCACGACATTAAACAGGGATAGTCTTTTGTCTTTTGCCAACTCACACCGCGACGAATACGAATCGTTGCTGCAGCGCTTTGTCGAAACTCCTACGGTTTCCGTCGATCCGAATCATTTAGAAGACATCAGGAAAGGCGTCGAGCTCACGGTTGAAACGATCGAGGGCTACGGCGGCAAAGTCGAGGTTTATCGCGCCGAAAAGGGAAATCCTGTCATTCACGGCGTCTTCGGCAACGAGAAAAACGTGCCGACCGTGACCGTTTACAACCATATCGACGTTCAGCCCGCGTCGAAGGAAACCGAACCGTGGGACACTGAGCCGTTTCAGTTCACAAAGAAGGGCGACACTTACTACGGCCGCGGCACGACTGACGACAAAGGCCCCGCGCTGAGCGCACTTTTCGGCGCACGCGCGGCGATCGAAGCCGGTGTTCCGGTAAACATTCGATTCCTCTGGGAGTTTGAAGAGGAGATCGGCTCGCCCAACTTCGAAAAGATCATCACCAAAGCGAAGTCGAACCTGCGGACGGATTCGGTCGTGGTTTCTGACACGGTTTGGGTGTCGCGCGATCGTCCGGCGAGCTCGGCTGGATTGCGCGGGCTGCTCGGATTCATTCTCACGCTCGAAACGGGAACGACTGATACGCACTCGGGAGAAACGGGCGGCGCGTCGCGAAATCCGATTGCCGAGTTGATGCAGCTCGTCACCGATCTCTACGACGTCCGCACCGGTAAGATCAAAATCAAAGGTTTTTACGACGACGTGATTCCGCCCACCAAAAAGGAGTTGCAAGACTGGGCAAACTGCGGCTTCACGACGAAAGCGTTCAAGAAAGCGCATCACTTGAAGAAGATGCGCAGCGAAGATCCGCTCGAGTTGATGAAGCGAATCTGGGGTATGCCGACGCTCGAAGTTCACGGGATTGTCGGCGGTTACCAGGGACACGGTTTGAAGTCGATTGTGCCCCCGCGTGCGGAATTGAAGGCATCGTGCCGGCTCGTGCCTGTTCAGGATCCCCAGAAGCTCAAGAAACTGATTACGGCGGCTGTGAAGGAGCGAAATCCTGACGTGAATATTCAGTTTGAGTCGCAGGCGCCGGCGTTCCGGACGGTACTCGAAGGCGAGCTACCGCAGGCTTTGAAGCGTGCGATCAAGTTTTCGTTTGGAAAAGAAGCTGTGTTCGTTCGTGATGGTGGGACAATCGGCGCGATGACGAGTATCGAGAAAGTTTTGAACTGCCCGGTGCTGTTCCTCGGCTTGTCACTTCCAGAACATGGCTATCACGCACCGAACGAGAATTTCGACTGGCAGCAAGCTTCTGGTGGGATGGTGGCGTTTGCGAAGTACTTCGAAGAGATCGCGAATTTAAAATCCGCGTAATCCGCGTTACTGATTTAGATCAGACACGAGAGCCGTTCCTCATTCAGGGCCACGAAGCCCATTTTCTCGTAAAACCGCCGCGCCTCGGGATTCTGGAGGTGCACGGCGACATCGATGCGTGTCACGGCCTCGCGCCGTAACTGCTCCTTCAACTGATTGAGCATCTCCGATCCGGTGCCCTTCCCGCGCCGGTCAGGCTTCACCGAAACATCGTCAAGCTTCGCCACCACCGAACCCATCGACGTCGAGATCGCATAACACACCACACAGATCCCGGCGACGCCGTCCTCGTCGTAAGCCATCCAAACAAACCCCAGCTCCGGATGTTCCAGAAAAATATCGAGTGCGTTATTCAGACCCTGCAGACCGAGGTCGCCGTACGCCTGGCTGCTCGCAAGGTAGTGCTCATCCTCGCGGAGAAAGTCGCCGAGCATGTGGAACGCATCGGACACGTCCGCCGCGTGCATTTTTCGACACGTCAAACTCACGGGCACAATGATGCCAGCGGTGCTATAATCCCGCAACCGCATTCCGAGTAGTTTTTCCAACCCTTTAACGCGCAGGTCAGGAGCCATGAGAAAAATAACCACCACTCTCTTCGCCACAGCACTGCTTCTTTTCACCACCATGTCAGCATTCGGTCGCGAAGCGCGACTCGTGCGCTATCCGCATTATCACAACGGCCGGATCGTCTTCAGCTATCTCGGAGACATCTGGACCGCTGACGAGAATGGCCAGAACATTCAACGCCTGACGGTGAACCGGGCGCGCGATGTTTACGGGCGTTTCTCACCGGACGGAAAGTGGATCGCCTTCTCAAGTGAGCGCAACGGGAATCTCGACGTTTACCTGATCCCATCAGGCGGCGGCAACGCCAAACAGCTTACGACTCACTCTGCTGACGATGTCGTGCTCGGCTGGTCGTCTGACTCGCGCTCGGTCCTGTTCAGCAGCAATCGTGGCGAAGACTTCATGCCGCAGCTTTATCTCGTGAGCACGGAAGGCGGCATGCCGTGGAAAGCCGGAACCGACATGGGTGTTCAGGCTTCTTATTCACCCGACGGTTCGAAGCTCGCTTACAACCAGAAGGGCCAAGTCTACTGGCGCAAGTATTACCGCGGCTCATATTCCACGGACATCACGATCATGGACGTCGCGGCGAAGAAGTTTACCCAAATTACTGACTTCGATGGTCTCGACTCATGGCCCATGTGGGGACACGACGGTTTCATCTACTTCGTCAGCGATCGTGAAGGCTCTGGTCTCACGAACATCTATCGCGTTTCCGAAAACGGTGGCAAAGCCGATCGTGTGACGACGTTCAAGAATGGTGACGTACGCTGGCCCGCGATCAGCGCCGACGGCAAAGTGATCATGTTTGAGCACGACTTCGGCATCTGGAAATTCGATGTCAACTCAAAACGCGCGACTCAGATCAAGCTCGATATCGACGCCGAGACACAGGAAAACTTGTCGGAAGTGCAGTCGTTCAATTCGCAGGCGGACGATTACGATCTCGCGCCGAATTCACGACGCGTCGCGATCTCGATTCACGGCGAGATCTTCACCGCGCCGGTTGAGGAAGGCGATCTCAAGCAGATCACCGACGGCGCCGCGCGCGATCGCAACGTCGCGTATTCACCGGACGGCAAGTGGATCTCGTATGTTTCCGATCAGAGTGGACGTGAAGAGTTGTTTGTCGTACCGGTTGACGGCTCAGCGCCTGCGGTTCAGGTCACGGACATCGACGCGCTGAAGAACAGCTACAACTGGTCGCCGGATTCGAAAGAGATCGCGTTCGCGTCTTCCGACGACAAGCTGCGCAAGCTCGCAGTCGCAACCAAGCAGGTGACGGAGCTCGACAGCTCGCGTTACGGCGGTTTCAGCGCGCCGGTTTGGTCGCCTGACGGAAAGTGGATCGCTTATTCGAAGCCTGATTCATCACGCACGTCTGATATCTACATGATTTCGGCAGCGGGCACGGAGAAAGAACCGCACAAGGTGACGTTCGATTCGAGCAACGATCTTGGTCCGCGGTTCTCGCCGGACGGCCGCAAGCTCTACTTCCTGCGTCTCGAACCGACCGGCAACAACACGCCGTCAGTCCAGGTCCATTCAGTTTGGCTGGAGAAACAGGAACGCGATCCGGACGATCCGGAGGAACGTGATGCGCAGGCGCCACAACAACCGCCGCCGGCGGCCGCTGGTGAGGAAGGTGAAACACCGGCTCCGCGACCCAGACCGCAAGCTAATCGTCCACCGCGAGAAATCAAGATGGATTGGGATGGTCTGAAGCGTCGTACGCGACAAGTAACGCGTATGCCGTTCCCGGTTTCGAACTTCGTGCTCACGCCCGACAGCCGCACGATCGTTTTTGTGACGAGTGAGCCGGCGGGCATCGCCAGCGTGCCGGTGATCTATTCGATTCAGGAAGACGGGCGCCGCTTAACGCGAATCACGTCAGGCGCGCCGCCGCAGGATGCGGACGGTGGTGGACCGGGTGGTGGCGGCGGCTTCGGTGCTGGATTCGGCGATCTCGCGATCTCGCGCGACGGCCGCACGCTCTTCTTCCGTGAGCGCGATGGGATTTATTCAGTGCCTCTGGCGGCTGCGGCAGCAGGACCAGGTGCAGCAGCCGCAGCAGGTGCAGGTGCGGGTCGTGAAGCCGGCCGGCGTCGCATCAACTTCAACGTGCGCGTTCGTATCGATCGTCCGGCCGAGTGGGCCGAGATGTTCGACGATGGTTGGCGCACGATGAAGTATCGTTTCTACGATCCGAAGATGCACGGCATGGATTGGGACGCAGCGCGTGCGAAGTATCGTCCGCTCGTCGACTTCGTCGGCGATCGACAGGAGCTGCTCAACATCATCAACGAGATGATTGGTGAGTTGAACGCGTCACACACGGGCGCGGCGCCGCCGCCACGTGGCCCAGGCGCGGGTGGTGTCAACACGTCGCACCTCGGCATGGAACTGGAGTCAGACAAGGCGGCAGGTCGTTATCGCGTTGCATACATCTACGAAGATGGCCCAGCGGATAAAGACTGGGTGAAGGTGAAAGTCGGCGATTACCTGCTCGCGATCGACGGCAAGCCAGTCAAAGCCGGCGACGAATACTGGTCGCTTTTGAATTCGCGTCTCAATCGCAAGGTGAACGTCACGTTCAACTCAACACCGGCTGAAGCAGGTGCGTGGAACACACGTATCGAAGCGATCTCGACGAATGCTTACAGCCAGTTGCGTTACGAGCGTTGGGTGAGTGAGCGTCGCAAGAAAGTTGATGAGTTGTCGGGTGGACGCATCGGCTACCTGCACATCCAGGCGATGAATCCGCCGTCGCTGCGTCGTTTCGAGAAGGAGTTGCGCGAGTATCGTAACAAGGAAGCGATGATCATCGATCAGCGCTGGAATGGCGGCGGCAACATCGAACAGGAGCTGCTGGCGATTCTGGTCCAACGGCAGTATCAGGTTTGGCAGCCGCGTGGCACTGAAGCGACGAGCCGTCCGTTTGCGGGATTCTTCGGACCGAAGGTCGTGCTGCAAAACTGGCGCTCGGCTTCAAACGCTGAGATGTTTCCGGCGGGGTTCCGTGCGTTGGGTCTCGGTAAGGTGATCGGCACGCCGACGATGGGTGCGGTCATCGGCACGGGCAGCTACAGCTTGATCGATGGATCGACTGTGCGAACACCGGGCGTTGGTGTGTATCTCGCTGACGCGAAGCATACGAACATGGAAAATTATGGTGTGCAGCCGGATCTGATGGTTGATAACAAACCAGAGGACGTGCTTGCCGGACGGGATCGTCAACTCGAGGCGGCGGTTGAAGAGTTGATGAAGCAGTTGAATGGTTCGAGGAAAAACACTGCTACGGAAGCGCAGCAAAAGTAATCCACAGATTCCGCAGATTACACAGAATAAATCTGTGTAATCTGTGGATGGCTTTGTCATGGCGTGATGATGTTGTCCATCTTCACGACCTCAAAATTGGC
>Ga0134121_10001915_pt1 | contig 18792 bp, 11 predicted proteins | sample KB301_FD_96463 | JGI IMG/M metagenome (GOLD analysis project Ga0134121, IMG submission 96463) | Terrestrial soil microbial communities without Nitrogen fertilizer from Kellogg Biological Station, Michigan, USA - KB3-0-1 | ecosystem: Environmental > Terrestrial > Soil > Unclassified ... | reverse complement strand
GGCTTCGATCGCCGGCTTCCTCACGCAAAAGCCCGGCATCTGCCTCACCGTGTCGGCGCCGGGGTTCCTGAACGGCTTGAACGCGCTCGCGCATGCGACGGTGAACTGCTTTCCGATGATCCTCATCTCGGGCTCGTCCGAGCGCGAGGTCGTCGATCTGCAGCAGGGCGACTACGAGGAGATGGACCAGCTCGCCATCGCCAAGCCGGTCGCCAAGGCGGCCTACCGCGTGCTGCACGCGGACGACATCGGCGTCGGCATCGCGCGCGCCATTCGCGCCGCCGTGTCGGGCCGGCCCGGCGGCGTATATCTCGATCTGCCGGCGAAGCTCTTCGCACAGTCGATCGATGCGGCGGCAGGGCGCAAGACGCTCATCAAAGTGGTCGATGCGGCGCCCAGGCAAATTCCATCGCCTGAAGCCGTAAAGCGCGCGCTCGATCTCCTGAGGAGCGCGAAGAAGCCGCTGATCATTCTCGGCAAGGGCGCCGCATACGCCCAGGCCGATGCGGACATCCAGGCGCTGGTCGAAAAGACTGGCATTCCCTACCTGCCGATGTCGATGGCGAAGGGTTTGCTGCCGGACACGCATGAGCTGTGCGCGTCGGCGGCGCGCTCGTTCGTGCTGCCCGGCGCCGACGTCGTGATGCTGATCGGTGCGCGGCTCAACTGGCTGCTCTCGCATGGCAAGGGCAAGACCTGGGGCGGCAAGGGCCACAAGGACTGGGGCGGACAGAAGTTCGTGCAGGTCGACATCTCGCCGCAGGAAGCCGACAGCAACGTGCGCATCGATGCGCCGGTCGTCGGCGACATCGGCTCGTGCGTGAGCGCGCTCCTTGCCGGACTCGGCAATTTTCCCAAGCCGCCGGCCGAGTGGCTGAACGCAATCAAGGAGAAGAAGACCACCAACGTCGCCAAGATGGCCGAGACGCTCGCCAAGAACCCGGCGCCGATGAACTTCCACAGCGCCCTGAATGTCGTGCGCGACATCGTGAAAGCGAATCCGGATGCGATGCTGGTGAACGAAGGCGCGAACGCGCTCGACTTCACGCGCTCGATCGTCGACATGTACAAGCCGCGCAAGCGCATCGACGTCGGCACCTGGGGCATCATGGGCGTCGGCATGGGCTACTGCGTGGCCGCGGCCGCCGTCACCAAGCAGCCGGTGATCGCGATCGAGGGCGACAGCGCCTTCGGTTTTTCTGGCATGGAAGTGGAAACCATCTGCCGCTACAACCTGCCGGTCTGCATAGTCGTCATGAACAACAACGGCGTGTACAAGGGCACCGACGTCAATCCGCGCGGCGGCGATGTCGCGCCGACGGTGTTCGTCAAGGGCGCGCGCTACGACAAGATCATGGAAGCCTTCGGCGGCGTCGGCGTGAATGCGACGACCCCGGCGGAGCTGCGCAAGGCGATGGAGGAGGCGATCCGCTCGGGGAAGCCGACGTTGATCAACGCCGTCATCGATGAGACCGCGGGCACCGAAAGTGGCCGCATCACCAGCCTCAACCCCTCCGCGAAGAAGAAATAGCCATGGAAGCACTGAAAGGCGTACGTATCCTCGACATGACGCACGTGCAGGCGGGCCCGACCTGCTCGCAGCTGCTTGCCTGGATGGGAGCCGACGTGATCAAGTTCGAGAACCCGCAGGGCGACGCGACGCGCGGGCAGCTGCGCGACGTGCCGAACGCCGACTCGCTCTACTTCACGATGCTCAACTGCAACAAGCGCTCGATCACGGTCAACATGAAGAGCGCCGAGGGCAAGCAGGTGTTCGTCGACCTCCTGAAGAGGTGCGACATCGTCATGGAGAACTTCGGCCCCGGCGTGCTCGACCGCTTCGGCTTCGCCTGGGAGAAGATCCACGAGTTGAATCCCAAGATCGTGATGGGCTCGATCAAGGGTTTTGGCTCCACCGGGCCGTACGCCGAGTTCAAAGCCTATGAGAACGTGGCGCAGGCGATGGGCGGTGCGATGAGCACAACGGGCATACCCGATGGCCCGCCTTTCGTCACCGGCGCGCAGATCGGCGATTCCGGAACCGGGCTGCACCTCGCGATCGGTCTCCTCGCCGCGCTGCGCCAGGCGGAGAAGACCGGGCAGGGACAATATGTCGAGGTGGCGATGATGGACGGGGTGATGAACCTCTGCCGCGTGAAGTTTCGCGACCACCAGCGCCTGACCCGCCAGGACCTCGCGGAATACTCGGTGCCGACCTACAAGGGCATGGGCGAGGTGCCGCGCGCAGGCAACGATTCGGGCGGCGGCCAGCTCGGCAACGCCATTCACTGCAAGCCGCACGGCGCGAACGACTGGCTCTATGTGGTCGTGCAGGAGGCGGTGTGGGAAGACCTTGCCAAGCGCGTCGGCCCCGAGGTCGGCATGCCCGACATGGCCGCGGATCCGCGCTTCGCGAAGATCGGCGAGCGCCGCAAGAACCAGAACCTGATGTGGACGCTGATCAACAAGTTCGCCGAGAAGTACACGAAGCGCGAGCTGATGGCGATCCTGAATCCGCTCGACGTGCCGTGCGGCCCGATCATGAGCACGCAGGACCTCGCGACCGACGAGCACGTGCGCGGGCGCGACATGTGGGTCGAGCTCGACCATCCACAGCGCGGCAGATGGTGGAACGTCGGGATGCCGATCAAGCTTTCGGCGTCGCCGGCGAAGATCAAGCGCTCGCCGACGCTGGGCGAGCACACCGACGAAGTGCTGCGCGAGGTGCTGGGCTACGACGCGACGAAGATCTCGAGCCTCAAGAACGCCGGTGCGTTCTCCGCGCCGCCGAAGAAGGCCGCATGAAGATCGCCCTCTGCTTATGAGGCTCGCAATCATTGGACAGCAGGACTTCGGCAAGGCCGTGCTCGAGGCATTTCTCGCGCGCAAGGACGAGGTCGCCGGCGTGTTCTGCGCGCCCGAGAAACCCGGTGCGCGGCCCGATGCCCTGAAAGTCGCCGCGCACGAGCGCGGCGTGCAGGTCTGCCAGTTCCAGTCGCTGAAGAGCCCCGAAGCGACGGCGAAGATGCGCGAGCTCGGCGTCGACATCGGCATCATGGCGTTCGTCCTGCAGTTCGCGCCGCAGGAGTTCGTGCAAATACCCAAGCACGGCACGATCCAGTACCACCCCTCGCTCCTGCCGCTCTACCGCGGCCCGTCGTCCATCAACTGGCCGATCATCCGCGGCGATCGCAAGACCGGGTTGACGATCTTCCGGCCCACCGACGGCCTCGACGAAGGACCGGTGATCCTGCAGAAGGAGACCGAGATCGGGCCGGACGACACGCTCGGTACCGTCTACTTCGACCGCCTCTTTCCGATGGGCGTGAAGGCGATGCTCGAGGCCGCCGATCTGGTCGTTGCCGGAAAACACCGCGAAACCGCGCAGGACGAGTCGAGGGCCACCTACGAAGGCTGGTGCCGCAAGGCCGAAGCGAGACTCCACTGGGCGAACCACGTCGACTTCATCTACAACGCGATCCGCGGATGCAACCCGGCCCCCGGCGCGTGGACCACGTACGAGGGGAAGGAGCTGCAGATCTTCGACGCGCGCAAGCACCCGGTGCGCACCTTCGGCGCGGTGAAGGGCAAGATCGGCGAGGTGGTCGAGGTGACCGACAAGAGCTTCCAGGTGACCGCCCAAGGGGGGCGCATCGAAGTGCTCCGCGCGAAGCTCGGTGACGGGAAAAAAGTCGCATCCGCCGAGCTCGTCTCCGGCGGCCAGATCAAACCCGGAGCGCTGCTCGGAACCTGATCCGGCTGTCGCGACCGGAAAGTCGCGTAAGCATTTGACGCGGCTGATGTTTAACTGCAACAATGCGCCTCAGGGTCCTGTTTTAAGGGGAGTTGTGAACGCGCGCCGGCCTCAGTTTCCTCTAGGGGCGTAGCGTAGAATTTTTTCGCGGCACAACGAGCGGGGAGGGGCGCGGGAGTGCAAGCGGGTTTCTGGAAGGCCGACTGGTTCCTCGGCGTTGTCGTCGTGGCGGCCTTTGCGCTTTTCGCCTCCATGAACGAGGCCGTGCCGAGCCTCGAGCGCAAGGCCTATGACGCGGCGCTGCAGGCCGCTTCCCGCACGCCTTCCGACAGGGTGGCGGTCATCGCGATCGACAAGCAGAGCATCGACAACATCGGCCGCTGGCCCTGGCCGCGCGACTTGCACGCCCGGATGATCGACCTCCTCTCGCAGGCGAAGGCGCGCGCCATCGGGTATCTCGTCTTCTTCGCGGAGCCCGAGAACGAGAAGATCAATCGCACCCTTGCCAAGATCATGGACTCGGCCGCCCCGGCCGAGGGACAGCCGCCCAGCCCCGCGCTCACCCTGCTGAAGCAAGCCCAGGACGAGTTCAACACCGATGCCAAGCTCGCCGCGTCCATGCAGCGCGCGGGTAACGTGGTGCTGCCGCTGCTCTTCGTGCTCGAAGCCCCGCGTGGCCGGCCGGACAAGGAGTTGCCGCAATTCATTCGCCGCTATGCGGTCGCGAACGATGGCGCTTCGCCAACGCCGAGCTCCGCGCTCGCGATCTCGGAACTCGAGAGCCTCGGCAATGCCGCCGCGGGGCTCGGGCACCTCAACGTCGTCCCCGACGTCGATGGCGCGATCCGCAGCGAGGCGCTGGTGGTGTCGCACTACGACGAGGCGTATCCCTCGCTTTCCGCGATGCTCGTCGCGCGCAGCCTCAATCTCGGTGCGAAGGACATCCGCGTCGCGCCCCACGTGGTGCGCATCGGCGCGCTGCAGGCGCGCACCGACGTCGATGCGCGCACACAAACCGCCTTCTACAAGTACGCGGGCGAGCGGGCGCCGTTCACCGAGGACTCCTTCTTCGATGTGCTGAACGGCAAGATCGCGCCGGAAAAATACCGCGACAAGATCGTGCTGGTTGGACCGACCGCGGCGGGCGTGGCGAACGTGTTTGTCACGCCGGTCAACCCTGCCATGCCGGCCGTTGCCCTGGAAGCCCAGGCGGTGTCCTCGCTCCTCCAGGAGCATTTCTTCGTCGTTCCGGCCTGGGGGCGCTCTGCGGAGCTCGGCATCCTCCTCGCGGTGGCGCTCTACCTCGCCGTGCTGCTGCCACGGCTAAGCGCCGGTGCCGCCGTCGGCCTTTCGACGGGGATGCTGATCGCGCTGGTCGCGGCGCAATTCATTCTGATGATGAACGCGGGCGTCTGGCTGCAGCTCATGGCGCCGGCTGCGCTTCTCGTGGTGGGACACATGGCGCTCGCCTCGAAGCGCTTCATCAGCGCCGAGCGCGCAAAGCGCGACTCCGACGCGAGCTCGGCGGAGTCGAACCGCATGCTTGGCCTCGCCTACCAGGGGCAGGGCCAGCTCGACCTTGCCTGGGACAAGTTCCGCCACGTGCCGGCCTCCGACGCTCTCGCCGAGAACCTCTACAGCCTGGGGCTCGATTTCGAGCGCAAGCGGCAGTTCAACAAGGCTGAAGCCGTGTTCCGCCACTTGCACGGTTTGCAGCCCGATTTCCGCGACGTCGAGACCAAGATCGCGCGCAGCCGCCAGCTCGCCGAGACGGTGGTGATCGGCGGGGTGGCGAGCCATCCAGGCGGCTCGCTCGTGCTCGATGGCGCGGTGGAAAAGCCGAAGTTCGGCCGATTCGTGGTCGAGAAGGAGCTCGGCAAGGGCGCAATGGGCGTCGTCTACTTGGGCAAGGACCCGAAGATCGGCCGTGAAGTGGCGATCAAGACGCTCGCCGTCGCCGAGGAGTTCGAGCCCGAGGAACTCGCCGATGTCAAGGAGCGCTTCTTCCGGGAAGCGCAGACTGCAGGACGCCTCGCCCACCCGAACATCGTGACGATATACGATGCCGGCGAGGAGCACGATTATTGCTACATCGCCATGGAATTTCTGCGCGGGGAGAGCCTTGCGCGCTTCACCAAGCCGGGACAGCTGCTGCCGACCGAGAAGACGGTGTCGATCATCGCGCGTGCGGCCGATGCGCTTGGCTATGCGCACCGCGAGGGCGTCGTGCACCGGGACGTGAAGCCCGCTAACCTGATGTATGACCCGGCTTCCGATACGCTGAAAGTGACCGACTTCGGCATAGCGCGTCTCGCCGCGAGTTCGAAGACCAAGACCGGCATGGTGCTCGGCACGCCTTCCTTCATGTCGCCCGAGCAGCTTGCCGGCAAGAGGATCGACGGCCGTTCCGACCTCTTCTCGCTTGCGGTGACCCTCTATCAGATGCTGTCGGGCAAGCTGCCGTTCGACGGCGAATCGATGGCGCAGCTCATGTTCCGCATCGCCAATGAGCCGCCGACGCCCCTCGGCGCGAACGTGCCGGCGGCGATTGCCAGGTTCCTCGAGCGCGCCCTCGCCAAGGACGCGGACCAGCGCTTCCAGACGGGCGAGCATTTCTGCGGCGAGCTGCGTGCGGCATTCGCGGCCTCCGCCGCGCAGGCCGCGGCCAAGACCGGCATAGATCTCGAACTCTGAGCATGGATCTCACGCAAACCCTCGAGATCGCGACCTGCACCGACCCGGGCATGGTCCGCTCGCACAACGAGGACTCGATCGCGGCCGATCCGGCGAACGGCCTGGTGGTGCTGGCCGACGGCATGGGCGGCTACAACGCGGGCGAGGTGGCGAGCGGCATGGCGACCACGGTGATCGTCACCGAGATGCGCCAGATACTCACCAGCGCGAAGCCCTACGAGGTCGACCAGAAGAACAACGAGGAGATCGCCGCGCGCATGGTGCGCGAGCAGGTGCTGAAGGCCAACACGTCGATCTACCAGGCCGCGCAGAGCCAGCCGCAGTACGCCGGCATGGGCACGACGCTCGTCGTCGGCCTCTACTACGACAACCGGATGCTGGTCGCGCACCTCGGCGATTCGCGCATGTACGTCCTGCGAGACGGCAAGTTCAAGCAGGTGACGCGCGATCACTCCCTGCTGCAGGAGCAGATCGACTCAGGGATCATCACGCCCGAGCAGGCGAAGAAGGCCGCGCACAAGAACCTGGTGACCAAGGCGCTGGGCATCGATCCGACGGTGGAGCCCGAAATTCACGAGTACCCCACCAAGCCGGGTGACATCTACCTGCTGTGCTCGGATGGTTTGTGCGACATGGTCGACGACGAAGACATCGGCATGACGCTGCAGACGCTCGGCGGCAACCTGAAGCTCGCCGCCCAGCAGCTAGTGCAGATGGCCAATGACAACGGGGGTCGTGACAACGTTTCGGTTATACTGGTCCGGGTCCTGCGGGAATACCCCGGCGCCAAAGGCGTCATGGCCAAGATGTTCTCGTGGCTAAAATAACCCCCCGTCTGGGCCACTTATGGCGAAACTGATACTCAGCATGGACGGGCTCGTTCTCAAGGAGATCCCCTTGACGAAGGAGCGCACGACCATTGGCCGTAAGCCCCACAACGACATCCAGATCGACAACCTGGCGGTGAGCGGCGAGCACGCCGTCATCGTCACCATCCTCAACGACTCCTTCCTCGAGGATCTCGGCAGCACGAATGGCACCGTCGTCAACGGCAACGCGATCAAGAAGCACTTCCTGCAGAACAACGACGTCATCGAGCTCGGCAAGTACAAGCTCAAGTTCGTCGGCGAGGCCGCGCCCGCGGCAGGCGCCGGCGGCGAGAAAGCCGATTTCGAGAAGACCATGGTGCTGCGTCCATCGGCCATGAAGGCCGCTGCAGCCGCCGCGGGTGCCGCGGGTGGCGGCGCCGCAGCGGCCGTCGCGCAACGCCAGGCCGCCGTGCAGGCCGCCGCTGCGACCGCGCAATCTGCTGGCATCGCCGACAAGGACGCCGGACCCAAGATCGTTCCGCCTCCCGCTGCCGTCCCGGCGCCCGCGCCCGCGCCGGCCGCCGCGGCGCCCGCTGCTGCTCCGGCGGCGGCCGCATCTCCCAAACCCGCGGCTGGCCAGCCGCTCGGCGCGATCCAGCTTCTTTCCGGCGGTAATGCGGGCAAGGAGCTCGAGCTCACCAAGCCGCTCACCACTCTCGGCAAGCCCGGCGTGCAGGTCGCCGTGCTGACGCGCCGTCCGCAGGGCTACTTCATCACTCACGTCGAGGGCGCGAAGCGCCCCACGGTCAACGGTCAGGAAATTGGCGCCGCGCCCCATTCCCTGAAAGACCACGACGTCATCGAATTGGCCGGCATCAAGATGGAATTTTTCCTTAAGGCCTGAAGTCGCAACTGCAGGCCTGAAAGGCCCGGTCTGAGACAGCACCTCGTAAGGATCGTCCTTGGCCTTGCGATCGTGCTGTTCTTCGTCGGGGATGCGCTGCGCCTCGAGCGCATCGGCTTCGTCACACAGCTCGACAACATCCTCTATGACTGGCGCCTCGCGATGACGATGCCGCGCGCGCGCGACGAGCGCATCGTCATCCTCGACATCGACGAGAAGAGCCTGGGCGAGATCGGCCACTGGCCGTGGAGCCGCAACGTCATGGCCGAGCTCCTCGACCGGCTGTTCGAGCGTGAGGGCGTACAGCTCGTCGCGTTCGACGTCGTGTGGGCCGAGCGCGACCCGAGCTCGGGCATCGATGTCCTCGACAAGCTCGGCCAGGCCGAGCTGAAGGGCATCGCGCAATTCCAATCCGCGTACGCCGCCCTGCGCCCTAGTCTTGACTTCGACGGCCGCTTCGCTGCGGCGATGAAGGGTCGGCCAGTGGTGCTCGGCTATTACTTCAACAGCGAGGATCGCGCGGTGCGCGTGAACGCGCTACCGAAACCCGTGCTGCCCAAGGGAACCTTCAAGGGCACGAACGCCGAGTTCCACGAGTGGAAGGGCTACACCGGCAATCTGCCGCCGTACGTGCAGAGCGCGGCGGCCGTCGGCCACATCAATCCGTTCCTCGATTCCGACGGCGTGCTGCGCCGCGTGCCGCTGCTGATCGAGTTCGAGGGCGATTACTACGAAGCGCTGTCGCTCGCCGTATTTCGCACGATCACCGCAAAGACGCTCGGCGGGGTGCAGCCTGTGCAGCCGGGATTCAAGGACCGCAGCCTCGAGTCGCTGCGCGTCGGTCCCTTCGAGATCCCGGTCGACGACAACGGCGCCGCCCTGATTCCCTACCGCAACGGAAAGCCGAGCTTTCGCTACGTGCCCGCCGTCGACGTGCTGAAGGGCCGCCTGCCTGCCGGGACCCTCAAGGGCCGGATCGTGCTCGTCGGCGCCACGGCTTCCGCGCTCGAGGACCTGCGCTCGACCCCGGTCAGCAACGTGCTGCCGGGCGTCGAGGTGCACGCCTACATGATCGCGGGCATGCTCGACCAGGATTTCAAGCGGCGCCCCTGGTTCACCTACGGCGCAGAGGCGATGCTGATCTTCGTCGGTGGCGTGACGCTCGCGGTGCTGATTCCGCTCCTGACGGCTTTCTGGGCCAGCGTCGCCGTATTGCTGGGCGCGGCGGCGATCGTGTCGCTCAACATCGCTCTGTGGCAAATCAACGATTTCGTCATGCCGCTGGCAGCCTCGCTCCTCATGGTGCTCGCGCTCTATACGATGAACATGGCCTACGGCTACTTCGTCGAATCGCGCTCGAAGCGCCAGGTGGCCGACCTCTTCGCGCAATACGTGCCGCCGGAGCTCGTGCAGCAAATGGCGCGCGATCCGGCGCGCTACACGATGGAGCCGAAGACCGCCGACCTCACCATCTTGTTTTCAGACGTGCGGGGCTTCACGTCGATCTCGGAAGGGCTGGACGAGAAGGCGCTGCGCGAGTACGTGAACGAGTATCTCACCGCGATGAGCGTCATCATCCGCGGCCAGTACCGGGGCACGCTCGACAAGTACATCGGTGACGCCATCATGGCGTTCTGGGGTGCGCCGATGGCGGACGCCCAGCACCCGCGCAACGCCGTGCTCGCCGCGCTCGACATGCAGAAGGCCTGCCGCACGCTGAACCAGCGCTTCAAGGCGCGCGGCTGGCCTGCGCTCAGCATCGGCGTGGGCGTCAACTCGGGCAGCGTGCGCGTCGGCGACATGGGCTCGCAGCTGCGGCGCGCGTATACGGCGATGGGCGATGCGGTGAACGTCGCCGCGAGGCTGGAAAGCCGCACCAAGTATTACGGCGTCGGCATCCTGGCGGGTGAGGCGACGCGCCGCCAAGCGGACGACATCGCGTGGCGCGAGATCGATCGAGTGAAGCTGAAAGGAAAGGACGAGGCGATAACTGTCTATGAACCATTGGGCATCGCTGCCGCGCTGGGTGGGGCCGTGCAGGAAGAATTACGCATTTGGAACCAAGCTTTACGCGCCTATCGGTCGCGGAACTGGAGCCTGGCCGAGGTCGACCTAATTAATTTGCAACAACTCGCGCCAAGCTGCATCCTGTACCGCGTGTACGCAGAAAAAATCCAACGCGCACGCAGCACGCCGATGACCGCCGACTGGGAGCCGGTCACGGTGTTCGACGAGAAATAGGCCGCGGCATGCGCCTGCGCGTGCTCGGCTGCTCGGGCGGCATCGGCGGGCGGCACCTGCGCACCACCTCGTTCCTCCTCGACAGCGACATCCTGATCGACGCCGGCACCGGGGTCGGCGACCTGACGCTCGCCGAACTCTCGCAGATCGACTCCATCTTCATTACGCACTCGCATCTGGACCACATCACGTCAATCCCGTTCCTCGTCGACACGGTCGGCGGCATGCGCTCGAAGCCGCTGGTGGTCTACGCGACGCGCGCCACCATCGAGATCATGAAGAACCATCTCTTCAACTGGGCGATCTGGCCGGACTTCAGCGAGATCCCGAGCGCGGAGGCGCCGTTCCTCCGCTACGCAGAGGTCGCCGTCGGCGAGACCGTCAAGCTCGGCAGCCGCCGCATCACCCCGCTGCCGGCCCGCCACACCGTGCCGGCGGTCGGTTATCACCTCGACAGCGGCAACGCGAGCCTGGTGTTCACCGGCGACACCGGCCCGAACGACGCGCTCTGGCGCGAAGTGAACCGCATCTCGAACCTCAAGTTCCTGATCATCGAGACGGCGTTCTCGAACAAGGAGCGCCAGCTTGCCGACATCTCGCGGCACCTTTGCCCGGCGACGCTCGCCGATGAGCTCGCCAAGCTCGAGCGCCATGCCGAGGTCTACATCACGCACATGAAGCCCGGCGAGATCGAGCCGACCATGCTCGAGATCGAAGAGTGCGCGGGCAAGTTTCGCCCGCAGATGCTGCAGAACAATCTGGTCCTGGAATTCTGATGCTGCGCACGCATGCCACCGCCGAGGAGCTCGGCGCGCTGGCGCCGCTCGCGGGCCTGTCGCAGGACCGCCTCGCCGAGCTCGCGCAGATGGCGGTGATCGAGCGCGCGCCGCGCGGCTCCGACCCCTTGCGCGGGCGGGCGTCCGGTCGGTCGCTTTTTCTGCTGCAGGGCGAGCTCCTGCTCTACTTCGAAGGCGGTGGCGGGGTGCTGGTCGTCGGCGCGACGGGCGAAGGGGTGCACGCCGTGAACCGGCGGCGCGAGCCCGTGCTGCGTTCGAAAGCGATCACCGACGTCGACCTGCTGGCGCTCGATGAGGAGATGCTCGATACGCTCGCCACGTGGGATCAGGCGGTGCGGGGCGACGCCCGCTTCGTGAGCGGTGCGTTCGCGCTTTCCAGCCTGAAGGACGGCGCACTGGCCCAGCTGCCGGCAGCGCACGTCGAGGAACTCCTCAGGCGCTTCGAGCACGTGCCGATGAAGCGCGGCAACGTCGTGATCCGCGAGGGCGAGGAGGGCGATTACTATTACCTGGTCGGATCGGGCCGGCTGCAGGTCGATCGCCTGGTCGGCGGCGCAAGAGTGGTGCTCGCGGAGCTGAAAAGCGGCGATGCCTTCGGCGAGGAGGCGCTGGTGTCGGAGGCAAAGCGCAACGCCACCGTCACCGCGCTCTCCGATGGCGAGCTCCTGCGTGTAAAGCGCGGCGACTTCAACGAGCTCCTGCGAGAGCCGCTGCTGCGGCGCCTGTCCTTCCGCGATGCCGTGCAGAAGGTCGGCACGGGCGCGCTGTGGCTCGATGTGCGCTACCCCTCCGAATACCAGCACGACAAGCTGCCCGGTGCGATCAACGTGCCGCTGGCCGAAGTGCGCAACATGTTCCCGGTGCTCGACCGTTCGCGCGAGTACGTCGTCTACTGCCAGAGCGGGCGGCGCAGCGCCGCGGCCGCGTTTCTGTTCGCCCAGCGCGGCTTTCGCATGTGGCTGCTCGAGGGAGGGCTCAAGCAAGCCGCCGAACGGCGTCCCTGAGCGTCTTCAGCGGGGGAAAAAGCCTTGGTAAATCAGGGTGCATGACGCTATCATCACGTGAAGCTAAAGCGGGTCCCGGGGTCCGTAAGCACAGGCAGGGAGGTCTGAAATGAGCGCAGTTCTGAATCAGCCGGCGGCGGCGCATACCGACGTTGCTGCACGCCTCGCGTTCCAGAAACAGCTCCAGAACGTTACGAACAAGGTCCACGCCACCAACAATATCGACGAGATCATGTTGGAGGTGAGCGCGGATATCTGCGCGCTTTTCAACGCCGATCGCCTCACCATTTACTCGGTGAGCGAGGACAAGCAGTCCATCGTCTCGAAGGTCAAGACCGGCCTGAACTCCTTCAAGGACCTGAAGCTGCCGATCGCCGAGCACTCGCTCGCCGGCTACGTCGCCTTCGCCAAGAAGGCGATCAACATCAAGGACTGCTACGACGAGGTGGAGCTCCGCGCGATCAACCCCAATCTGCGCTTCCTGCAGGAAGTCGACAAGCGCACCGGCTACCGCACCAAGCAGCAGCTCGTCGCCCCGATCCTCGAGCAGGGGACGAGCGAGCTGATCGGCGTCATCCAGATCATCAACAACAAGGCGGGCGTTCCGTTTGGCGCGCTCGCCGAGGAAGGCGTCGCCGAGCTCTCGCAGACCATCGGCATCGCCTTCAAGCAGCGCTCTAAGCCGCAGCTCGCCAAGACGAAGTACGACTACCTGATCGCCGACGCGGTGCTGTCGGCCGGCGAGTTCGAGCTGGCGGCGCGCCAGGCACGCAAGAAGGCCATCGACGTCGAGCAGGTGCTGACCGACGAGTTCCAGGTCAAGGTGCCGGCGATCGGCGCGGCGCTGTCCAAATTCTTTGGCGTGCCCTACGAGGCGTTCAAGTCCGACCGCGTGAAGCCCGCGGAGCTGCTGAAGAACCTCAAGCGCGAGTACGTCGAGGGCAACCAGTGGGTACCGATCGACGATACGAAGGACGGGCTCGTCGTGGTGTGCCTCGACCCGGAGCGCATCCGCTCCTCGCGCATCGCGTCGAATGTGTTCCCGAAGGCACGGATCATCTATCGCGTCACGACGCAGAAGGACTGGAAGGAGACGATCAACCAGCTCTACGGGCAGGAGGGCGCCAGCGGGGCCGACCTCGGCAACGTGGAAGACCTCCTCTCCGGCATGGAGGACGACTCGGTCGACGTCACAGGCGCCGCCGACGGCTCGTCAGCCGACGAGGCCTCCGCCGCGGCCGACAACGAGCTCGTCAAGCTCGTCAACAAGATCATCGTCGACGCGTACAACCAGAACACGTCGGATATCCACATCGAGCCTTATCCCGGCAAGGCGAAGACCGAGATTCGCTTCCGCAAGGACGGCTCGCTCGGGCCCTATATCGAAATCCCCGCGAGCTACCGGGCGGCGATCGTGGCGCGCATCAAGATCATGTGCGACCTCGATATCTCCGAGAAGAGGAAGCCGCAGGACGGCAAGATCAAGTTCAAGAAGTTCGGCCCGCTCGACATCGAGCTGCGCGTCGCGACGATCCCGACCGCGGGTGGCGTCGAGGACATCGTCATGCGGATTCTCGCCGCCGGCGAGCCGATCCCGCTCGAGAAGATGGGCTTCACGCCGTTTAACCTCGAGAAGCTGCAGAGCACGGTCAGCAAGCCGTACGGTCTTTTCTTCGTCTGCGGCCCCACCGGCTCGGGCAAGACCACCACGCTCCACTCGGTGCTGAAGTTCCTGAATACGCCGGACACCAAGATCTGGACCGCCGAGGACCCGGTGGAGATCACGCAGAAGGGCCTGCGCCAGGTGCAGGTGAACAAGAAGGCGGGACTCGACTTCGCGGCGGTGATGAAGGCGTTCCTGCGTGCCGACCCGGACATCATCATGGTCGGCGAGATGCGCGACAAAGAGACCACCGGCACGGGCATCGAGGCCTCGCTCACCGGCCACCTCGTATTCGCCACGCTGCACACCAACTCGGCGCCGGAATCGATCACGCGCCTGCTCGACATGGGCATGGACCCCTTCAACTTCTCGGACGCGCTGCTCGGCATCCTGGCGCAGCGCCTGGCGAAGCGCATGTGCTCCTGCAAGCAGGGCTATACGCCCGAGCCAGCCGAGCTGACCGCCTTCTTGCGCGAGTACTGCGAGGAGCTGATGGCGACGGCGAAGTTCAAGGCCGATCCCAAGGGCTCGATGGAAGCGGTGTACAAGGAGTGGATCAAGAACTACGGCAACGACAAGGGCCAGCTCACCTTCTACAAGCCTGTGGGCTGCGACAAGTGCGGCGGCTCCGGCTTCAAGGGTCGCTGCGGCCTGCACGAGCTCTTGATCGCGACGGACAAGCTGAAGAAGCTCATTCAGGAGCACGCGCGCGTCGCGGAGATGCTTGGCCAGTGCCTCGACGACGGCATGCGCACGCTCAAGCAGGATGGCATGGAGAAGTGCCTGACAGGCGTGACCCACATGAAGGAAGTACGCGCGGTCTGCGTCAAGTGATGTAGCGATGAGCGCGTCGATCGACAGCACCCAGGGCCTGCGGTTTCCGGCCGGCACTCGGGTCAGTCCTGCCGATGACCTCGCGCAGCGCCTCGATCAGCTGAATGCCATCGGCGCGTCGCTCTCCGCCGAGCGCGACATCAATCGCCTGCTCGAGGCGATCCTCACCGCGGCGAAGACCATCACCCGGGCCGACGGCGGCACGCTGTACCGCGCCACCGAAGAGAAGAGCCTGCGCTTCGAGATCGTGCGCACGAGCTCGCTCAAGTTCTACCTGGGCGGCACCACCGGCAACCCGATTCCCTTTTATCCCGTACAGCTCTACAAGGAGGGCAAGCCGAACCACGCCAACGTCTCGGCCTACGTCGCGTTGACCGGCGAGACGGTCAACATCGAGGACGCGTACAAGGCCGAGGGTTTCGACTTCACCGGCACGCGCGGCTTCGATGCCAAGACCGGCTACCGCTCCAAGTCCTTCCTCACGGTGCCGATGCGCAACCACGAAGGGGAAACGATCGGCGTTCTGCAGCTCATCAACGCGCAGGACCCGCACACCAACGAGATCGTGCCATTCTCCTCGTCCGACCAGCGGCTCGCGGAATCGCTCGCCTCGCAGGCGGCGGTGGCGCTGACCAACCGGCTGCTGATCAACCAGCTTGAGACGCTGTTCGAATCGTTCATCAGCCTGATCAACGGCGCGATCGATGAAAAGTCGCCCTACACCGGCGGCCACTGCCAGCGCGTGCCGGTGCTGACGATGCTCCTCGCCGAGGCGGTGAACGAGACCAAGGCCGGCCCGCTCGCCGAGTTCAACATGAGCGACAAGGACCGCTACGAGCTGAAGATCGCGGGCCTGCTGCACGACTGCGGCAAAGTGACCACGCCGGTGCACGTGGTCGACAAGGCGACCAAGCTCGAGACCATCTTCGACCGCGTCCAGCTCATCGACACCCGCTTCGAGGTGCTCAAGCGCGACCTCGAGATCGACGCGCTCAAGGGCAAGAAGAACGACAAGGAGCTGCGCGACGGCCTGCGGCAGCTCGAAGAGGATCGGCGCTTCCTGCACGTGTGCAACATCGGCGGCGAACGCATGAAGGACGAGGACGTCGCGCAGGTAAAGCGCATCGCCAAGTACCGCTGGCGCGACCTCTCCGGCCACGAGGCCGACTTTCTCACCGAGGACGAGGTCAAGAACCTCACGATCCGCGCCGGTACGCTCACCGATGAAGAGCGCAAGATCATCAACCACCACATCGTCGCCACGATCAAGATGCTCGAGGCTCTACCCTGGCCCAAGCACCTCACCAACGTGCCGGAGTACGCCGGCGGCCACCACGAGCGCATGGACGGCAAGGGCTATCCCAAGGGCCTGATGCGCGAGCAGATGTCGGTGCAGGCGCGCTGCATGGGCATCGCCGACATCTTCGAGGCGCTCACCGCCAAGGACCGACCCTACAAGAAGGGCAAGACGCTTTCCGAGTCGCTCGAGATCCTCGGGCGCATGAGGCTCAACCATCACGTCGATCCCGATCTCTTCGATATCTTCGTGCGGCGCAAGGTCTACCGGCGCTATGCCGAGATGTTCCTCGACAAGGAGCAGATCGACGACGTGGACGACTCCAAGATCCCGGGCTACGTCCCCTAGGCGGGGCCGGCGCACCACGTGCGCCACATTTCGCGGTACGCCTGCTCCAGGTCGCGAACGAAGCGCGGTTCATCCATGAGCGGTGATGCGGCCATGCGGCCGCGCATCGAGCCGCGCAATTGCGCGAGGAGCTCGCGCTCGCCCGCGAAGCGCACCGCGCGGCGCACATAATCCTCCGGGCTCACGGCGATCCAGTCAGTCAAGCCGACGTTGGTGAGCACGCTGCTCGCGCTGCGCGAGACCGAGCGCGTGCCGGGCGCCGTAACGATGGGCACGCCCATCCACAGCGTATCGCAGCTCGTCGTGCCGCCGCTGAAGGGCATGCTGTCGAGCGCGATATCGACCTCATCGAACAACCGGAGGTAGCGCTCGAGCGGCGCATACGGCACGCACGTAATGCGCTCGCGCGAGACTCGCGGCCCGGTCAGCTCGCGCAGCAGATCGTCTTGCGCGCGGCCGCCGGCGACGCCGATCACGAGGAGACGGGAGTCGGGAACCTCAGCGAGGATCTGCGCCCACAGGCGTCGCACCGTGCTCGAGATCTTGGCGGCCTGGTGGAAGGCACCGAACGTGACGAAGCCCTTTTTCGCCGAAGGGGGCGCGAGCGCATGCGCCGGCGAAAGAAACGGGCGGTAGCACCATTGGCAGTTCGGCAGCCGGACGAGCGACTCCGTGTGATAGCGGTCGGTGACGCCGGGCGGATCCGCGAATCGATCGGTGATCCGGTAGTCGATGCGCGTGAGGCCGGTCGTATTCAGGTAGCCAAGCCAGGTCGCCTGAACCGGAGCGGGACGCTGGGCCATCGTCGCGAGCTGCAGCGTGCCGGAATGGCCGCTCAAGTCGATCAGGACGTCGATCGCGTCGGCGGCAATCGCCTCGGCGAGCTGCGACGCCGAACGGCCCGCCGCGGGACGCCACACGTCGGTCTTGGCGGCGATTTGCCGGGTGTAGCTGTCCGTCGAGTCGGCGGTCGAATAGCAATAGACCTCGCAGGAGGTGCGATCGTGCCGCTCGAGCACCGGGAGCATGAAGAGCGTCACGACGTGATAGCGGAAGTCGCCGGAAAGGTAGCCGATGCGCAGGCGTCGCTCGGGATCCCTGGCGTTGCGAAAGGACGTACGCGGCGGATAGGCAGCCTCGAGGCGCTTGCCGAAGGCCCCATGCCGGGCAAAGAGCTCGGCGTCGGAAATGCGGTCCGAGCCGAACAGCGCGAAAAGCTCCGCCGACTCGAGCCCGAAGTCGTCGGGGTTCTCACGCCGTGCGGCGCGATAGACCTCGAATGCCTCATCGCTGCGGCTTTGCGCGGACAGCACTTCGCCGAGCATCCGGCTGGCGCCGGCATGGCCCGGTCGCTCGGCGAGGGCGCGCCGAAAAGCGCTCTCGGCCTCGTCGAGGCGCAGTTGCCTCCTGAGCAGCGTCCCGTAGTTGAAATGCGCGTCGGCCCAGCCGGGCCTTTGCGCGAGCACGACCTCAAGCTCGGCGATTGCGCCCGCGGCGTCGCCTTGCGCGGCGAGGATGTCCGACAATGCCGCATGGGCGTCGGCGTTCTTCGGATCCACGACGATGGCGCGCTTTAGCACATCGCGCGCCTCGTCCAGGCGGTTGAGCGCGCGGAGCGTCGCTGAATAGTGGAACAGTGCTGCGAAGTCGTCGGGCCGCTGCCGCAACGCGGCTTCGAGCTCGGTGGCGGCGTGCGTGAGGGCGCCCTGCGAGAGGTGCACGAGCGCGAGCACGACTCGCGCTTCGGGAAAGTCCGGCCGGCTTTGCAGCGCGCGGGCGAGGAGGGCCGACGCGCGCTGCAGCTCGCCGCGACCGTACATCAGTTTGCCGAGGTTGTAGTTTGCGAAGGGATTGTCGGGCTCGCATCGCAGCGCTCGCTCATGACTGCCGAGCGCGCCGTCGATATCGCCGAGCGCTTCGAGGCCGATGCCGAGATTCAGGTGGGCTTTGGCGTACTCCGGCGCCTGCGCAGCCGCCTGGCGGTACAGGGCGCAGGCCCCTCGGAAGTCGCCGGCTCGCTCCGCCTGATTGCCCGCATCGATCAGCCGGTCGGCGGCGTCGGCGGCTGCGGATCGAGCGCCCTTCGCCTTTTTTGACGGCCAGCCGAGCACGCCGGGCATTCTACGCGGTGGGGGGCTGACCAAAATTGCCAATGGGCGACGGAAATGGGCTATCTCCTTGGAATAAAGCCACGTTTCAAGTCAAAAAGGTCTTGTTCGAGACGCGCCTTGCGTGGCATAAACGTTGCGGGCTTTCAAGCCGGATCGGGTACCAAGACCGATCGTTCGTTCCAACCAAGGGGAGTACCGATGAGAACATTGCAAAAGGGCTTTACCCTGATCGAGCTGATGATCGTGGTCGCGATCATCGGCATTCTGGCGGCGGTCGCGCTGCCGGCGTATCAGGACTACACGATCCGCGCCAAGATGTCGGAAGTGATTCTGGCG
>Ga0134121_10001914_pt1 | contig 18793 bp, 14 predicted proteins | sample KB301_FD_96463 | JGI IMG/M metagenome (GOLD analysis project Ga0134121, IMG submission 96463) | Terrestrial soil microbial communities without Nitrogen fertilizer from Kellogg Biological Station, Michigan, USA - KB3-0-1 | ecosystem: Environmental > Terrestrial > Soil > Unclassified ... | reverse complement strand
CATAAAACTCATCGCGCGCGCCACTAAAGCGGTGATTGCTCGCATTGATCAGCACATACTTCTTCGGATTCCCCGCAGTCGCAAACAACGCATTACCAACCTTCTGCGGACTCGCGGTGTCAGACGTGCTCTGGATCATCACGAGTGGCACCGGCGCGATCCGCGGCAACATATCTTCACTGCGAAATCCGAAAAGCGCATTCGCTTCATTTTTCAAGTTCGTATGATTCGCACCGACACCACTCACGAGCTGGTTCTGTTTCGGCAGTCCGATCGAAATGATCCCGGCCCAGTTCGAGCGCGTTTCAACATCAGCGCCGACCGCGATTGCAAAACCGGCGCCGAGTGACCAGCCGTAAACATAAACAGGGGTCGCGGCGTCAACCTTCGCATAACTTCTTAAAGCCACGGCAACGTCAGCGTAATCGCGCGCCAGTTGGACCGTCGTCAGCGGCGTCGTCAGCGAAGAAAACTCTCGTAGGTAAACCTTTGAATCGATCCCGGCGACGGCGAAGCCCATGTGTGCGAGCTGCATAGCCGTGCGTGGCGCGAGTCCTCTCCAGCCGCCATCTCCGCACGCATAAATCGCCGGGATCGTTCCTTTATCACCTTGCGGGCGATAAAAGTGAATGCTGAACTGCTGCCCTCTCACGGCGACGTCGCGATCTTCAGTCACGACATCGGGCCAAGTCTTCGTGTCGTCAGGATCGTAGTGATCTGCCGGCTGCTGAGCCGCGACACGGATCACGACGACGAAGAGAGCAACGCCCAACAGAACCCAACGATGAATGAGGCGGCGTGTTTCCATGTCTTAAACTTGTCCTGAAAACCTCTGCGCCCGAGCAGCATCTCGAGCGTGATCGCGTTACGAACCTGAATGACCGCGTACAACATGCTGAGCGACAACCGTCGTTGATTGAAACAGAAGTAGCGCGGCTCCCAATTGTGTGGGTGATACTTGGCTTTGTAACGATATAAAAGCTTGAAATCGTAACCGATGTTGACCTTGTCAAAGACGAAGCGCATCAGACGCGCGAGCACCGGATGGTCCAACAGGTCCGGATCGTCAAGAAGTGCGAGCGGCGCAAGTCCCATCGAGGCCATCTCGAAACCCTCTTCTCCCAGCAGATTGAGGATTTCCGCGGAAAGGAGTTCCATCGTTCCACGGATAGCATCGTGCCTGCGCCGCGTCACATCGAGGTAGTAGCCACTACGTCGATAAATTGGCTCACAAATGATAAAGCCTTCGATTCGTCCAGTGCCGTTTTCAGATCGCGCGATGAAATAACGCTTGGCTGATGGACGATCGAGACTGAGTGAGCCGAGTACAAATCCCAACTCATGATTGCCTTTGCAACTTAGCCACGCGTCAGAAATCTCGCGTAGCTCTTCATTGATTGCGGCGGCGTTTTCGGCGAACGGATGATGTTCGCTGACGACAACCCCTTCGCGTCGCGCTTTGTTGGTGGCGGCGCGAACCAGCTCCATCTTTCCGCCCGCGAGGGTAAAGCGTCGTAGATCGAAGGTTGCTTCTTTTCCGATCTGAACGTCGGCAAAACCCTCAGCGCGGAATGCCTCCAGCATCGCCGGCGAAACCTGATACGCACCGACCGGTCTCATCATTGCACTCCTGAAATCATTGATGAGCCGGCGCGCCTGTTGCGGTGCGCATACCGGATCGCCGGCGATTAGCGCGATACCGCCGCTAACCTGATAAGCGAGAAATCCATCCACCCTGGGCGACGTGAAATAGGATTTTGGGCCCTCGAGCAACACGTACGAGTTGGAGTTTGTCCCGTACCGGCGGACCCACGAATCAAGTTTCGCTTGCGGTACTTGCATAAGCCCCTCGGCCATTAGTAGCTCAAGTGGTTTTTGCGATGACGGTAATGCCGGTGGTGACGATGATGATGCTTCCAGTAATTCTTATCGTGCTTGTCTTTGGCATTCGCCGTCGCCGACTGCAAACCGAGAGTCGCCGCACCAAACAACATGACGGCCCCCAGCAAAAATGAAACGACTGTTTTCATGTATTCGATTTTCCTTTCCAAAACTTCGAAGTTCGCTTCGGCACTTCGCAACGACCATGCCAGCGACAAATCGTCAGATTGAGGCCAAAAAGCGCCATCAGACCTGTGACACTCTTGCGATCACAAACAAGACCGCCACACCGCTAATGCCCACAAGAAGCACAAAAAGCTGAAAGACTCAGTGGAGTGATTTGTGCATTGTTGGCGTGGTATGGCGACGAGACTCACAAAGAGCACAAAATCATCAGTAAAACCTTTGTGCCTTTTGTGGTCTGGTTTGTGCCTTTTGTGATCGACGATGCGAACTTTCCGCCTCCACGCTAAAACAACGCTGCTGAGCTCGGTGCTCATGGTCACCATGCTGATCGCGGCGCTCGCCGTCACGAGCGCGGCAATCGCCAACATCGAGCGCACCGACGACCAGACGCTAGCCGAGATTCAGGCCCGCGACCTGGCCCAACACATCAGCGACATGGGCTCGCGCGATCCGGAAACGCTTACGCGCGCCGCAAACCTGATCAAAGGAACGCGCCCCAACATCATGAGCGTGCGTGTTTGGAAACTCTCGCAGGGTGACTTCGTCGAACAGGCCGCCGCCAGCGGGAGCGCGCCTGCGACACCGATACCTGAAGTTACGAAAAGCGTGTTGCGAGGTGGTGGGCCAGAGCCAACCCACGTTTCAGACCAGTCGCTATATCGCGCTTTCGCAACAACTTTTGAAAAGGGCCGACCGGTTGGCGCGGTCGAGATCGTCCAACGCTTCGACAGCATCCGCGCCGTCGCGTTTCGTTACCTGAAAAACGTCATCTGGATGTTTCTGATCGTGATTGCCTTGATCATGCTCGGCACGTATTACCTCTTCCGGCAATTGCAGCTAACGACAAAACTCGAAACCGAGCGCGGCATCCTGCGCGACCGCGTGCGCGACGCCACCATCGAGCTCGAGAAACGAAATCAACAACTTCAGGAAACTAACCTCGAGCTCTGGCGCACGAACCGTCGCATGAACGAGCTGGGCCGCCTCGCTGCGGCAGGCCAGACAGCCGCTCACTTTGCACACGAAGTCGGCACTCCGCTCAACCTGATCAGCGGGCACGTGCAGTTGCTCAAATCCGATCTCGATCGCGATCCGCATGACGCTGCCGCGCGAATCAGAACGATCAGCGCTCAGATCGAACGTATCGAGAGAATCGTGCGCCGCATGCTCGACAAAACGAGATTTGAAACTGAGCTCGCGCCACTCGATCTGAATTCAGTGTTGCGCAAACTGTGCGACGCGATGGCGCCCGCGCTGGACAAACGCAACATCCGGCTCGTCGAGAAGTTCGCAGACACTCTGCCGCTGATGGCGGGTTCGTCAGATCGTTTGCAGCAACTGTTTCTGAACCTTATCAACAACAGTCTTGACGCGATGCCTGACGGTGGTGAGATTCAGGTTCACACTGCGAGCGAAGGCAAGCCCGGGAAATCGCAACGAGTCAGCGTGGATTTCATCGATACCGGATTCGGAATGACACCTGAAGTCATGAGTCACATTTTTGATCCGCTTTACACGACGAAAGATCGCGGTCATGGCACCGGGCTCGGTCTCGTGATCGTCAGTCAAATCGTTTCTGAACATGGAGGGAGAGTTGAAGTTGAGAGTGAGATCGGGAAAGGCACTCGCTTTCGTCTCACCTTTGCGGCGATACCGAATGACGTGGCGGCCGTGGTCGAAGAGCCTGAGCTGGAGTTGGGTGTAGGTCGATGAAACGCATACTTGTTGTCGATGACGATCGTGATTCGTGCGAGCTGCTGCGCGAGATCTTCTGCGCGGAAGGCTGGCACGTCGATACGGCGCTCAGTCCGACACAGGCTTTTAGCGTGGCGGAGAAAGAGAAGATCGACCTGGTCGTCAGCGATATCAATCTAGAAGCGCATCAATCGGGGTTGGACCTGCTGCGTGATTTGCGCGCGCAGTGTCCGGTGATTTTAGTGACGGGGTTCGGCACGCTCGACTCCGCCGTAGAGGCGGCGCGGGAGGGCGCCTGGGATTTCATCTCCAAACCGTTCAAGGTCCAGGAAGTGGTGGCGATTGCACGCAGGGCCCTCGAGCAGGACCGAAACAGCAGCAGTGCTGAGCGTCGCGCCGAGCAGCTTTCCGGGCCGTATGAACAGGGCGGATTGCTCGGACGCTCTCCTGTAATGATCGGACTCTACAAAGAGATCGCGCGCGTGGCGCCGACTCGCTCGACAATTCTGATCGCCGGTGAGTCAGGAGCGGGAAAGGAGCTCGTCGCGCGCTCGATTCACCAACACAGTACACGTTCCGGCGGATCGTTCGTCGCGATAAACTGCGGCGCTCTGACTGAGACGCTTTTGGAAGCAGAGTTGTTTGGTCACGTGCGCGGATCGTTCACGGGCGCGATCGGCGATCGCAAAGGACTCTGGGAAGAAGCTGCTGGTGGAACGTTGTTTCTCGATGAGGTTGGCGAGACCAGTCCGTCGTTCCAGGTAAAACTGTTGCGTGCGTTGCAGGAAGGTGAGATCAGGCGGGTTGGCTCATCGCGCGCGACGCAAGTCGACGCGCGTATTCTCGCAGCCACCAATCGCAACCTCGAGCAGGAAGTGAAGGCCGGAAAGTTTCGCGAGGATCTTTTTTACCGGCTCAGTGTCGTGACGTTGCGCGTGCCCGCGCTCAAGGAACGTCGCACCGACATTCCACTCCTGGCTGAGCGGTTCCTCGCGATGGTCCTCGATCGCGAAGGACACAACCACTTAACTCTTTCGGAAGAGACCATCAGGACCCTCGTGGCTTACAACTGGCCTGGGAACGTGCGCGAGCTCGAGTCGGCAATCGAATACGCCGTGCTGCACGCGCGTGGTCACGCTATCGCGCCGGAAGACCTGCCGGAAAAACTTCAGTCAGCGCAGGTGCGCACCGCCGCTCGCGCGCCGTTATCAGCACTCTTCGAAGATCTGCCCGCGCTCGACGAGCTCGAACGCCGCTACCTGCTCTACATCCTTGAGATCGCGGGCGGCAATCGCACGCGCGCCGCCGAAATCCTCGGCATCGATCGCCGCACCCTCTACCGCATGATCGAACGCTACGAATGAGGCTTTTTTGTTTCCGGGTCCTAAATAGCCACAAAGTTTTAGCCGCGGATTTACGCAGATGAACGCAGATCTGCGGTTATCCGCGTAAATCCGCGGCTTAGAAATTGCCGTGCGTGAACAGGCATGCGGTTGAGGGTTAACCTACAGCAAAAAATTCTGCTGCTTGTGGCGGCTTCGATGTCGTTGATCCTGCTCGCTTCATCGTACCTCCACAGCAGCAGAGTTCGATCGCTGATCGAGAAGGACCATTACGACAACGCCGTCAGCCAAACGATCGCGCTTGGCAATCGCATCGCGCAGTACGACTACTTCTCAAACCTCGAAGATCTCGAGCAGGAGATGCAACTCGTCGTCAGCTCGCGGCCTGACTTCCGGCAGATCGACGTTTACGAGAACCAGCAAACTGTCCCGCGCCTGATCGCCACGACCGCTTCCGGCACCGCGAATCTTCTCTCCGCCTGGGACGACAGCGGTCCAACGATCACAACCGGCGCGACGTCATCTCAGATCAATCGCAACAACCGCGAGTTCTGGCTGATCACAACACCGATCAGCAATGGCCAACACAGCGGCTTCATTAAAGCGCTCGTCGTCAAGAGTTCTCATCGCGATCTGGTCACCAGCCTTCATCGCGAGTACAACGTCGTGCTGTTTGGAGCCGTGATAGCGTCGGTGCTCCTCCTCTATTTCCTCTTCGTTTATTTTTTCCGCAAACCCGTGAAAGACATCGTTCAAACGATGGCACATGCTCGCAACGGCGATCTTTCGGCGCGCGCGCTCGTGCATCGCGACGATGAGCTTGGAGAAATCGCCGGTAACTTCAATCAGATGATGGACGACATTGCGTCGAGATCGCGGGAGCGCGAAGAGTTGCTGAGCCAGATTGGCAGTTTGAATAACCAGTTGGTGAAGAAAGTTCACCTCGCTACTACTGAACTGCGCGCCGCTAACGGAAATTTAATCCGCACGCAACAGCGTCTCTCGCATGCGGAACGAATGGCTGCAATCGGTCAGGTGACGGCTTCGCTCGCACACGAGATCGGGACGCCGCTGAATGCCATCGCCGGACACCTGCAATTGCTGGCGCGAAATCATCCGAGCTGTGGCGACACGCAACGGCGACTGACGATCATCAACACGCAAGTCGCTACGATCGTGCAAACAGTGAAGAGCTTGCTCGAGCGCACGCACAGGCGACCGATCGAGCCGCAGCCTACCGATATCAACGAGATCGTCGAAGAGCTGTTGATGCTGGTCGGGCCGATTTTTGAATCGCACAACATTCGCGTGTCGCAACAGGTTGATGAAAGTCTGCCGCCGGTGCTGGCCGATCGCGAGAGTCTGCACCAGGTGTTTCTCAATCTCGTGAACAACAGTCTCGAAGCGATGCCTGAAGGTGGTGAGATGAGATTTGTTACGACTTACCTCGCCGCAGCGAAAGTGATTGAGGTGCGGTTGATCGACACGGGCATCGGCATTTGTGATGAGGCGAAGAATCATTTGTTCGAGCCGATGTGGACCACCAAACAATCCGGCAGCGGCCTCGGTCTTGCAATTGCCCGCGAGATCGTTCTCGAACATGGCGGCCGGATCGAGTGCACGATGGACGTCGAGAAAGGCGCTGAGTTTCGAGTGGTCCTGCCGGCGGTGGAGGTGAAGTCTGTGACACCGGAATTTGCTGAGGTGAGTTTGGATGCCGCGTAAGATCCCGCAGATCCTGACTGTCGACGACGACGCGGTCACGTGCGAGTTGCTCTGCGAAGTTTTTGCTCGCGAGGGTTTTGGCGCGATGTTCGCGAATAGCGGTGAAGCGGCGCTTGCGGTCGTGGCCCAGCAGCCGCCGGATCTGTTGCTGAGTGATATTCGCATGAAGACTCCGCTCGATGGCCTCTCGTTGCTGGAGATGGTGCGGCGCGAGTATCCGTCGATTCCGGTCGTGCTGATGACGGCTTTTGGCTCGATCGAGACTGCGATCAGGGCAGTTAAAGAAGGCGCGTTCGATTACATCAGCAAGCCGTTCAATATCGACGAGCTGGTGGCGATTGTGCGACGCGCACTCGCAAATGGAACGGGTAAGCAAGTGAGATCCGAACTCGATGATGAAGAGCGTACGTCGGGACTGATCGGGCGCACTCCCGCGATGCTCGATATCTACAAGATGATCGCTCGGGTTTCCGATTCGCGCGCCGCAGTGCTGATCACAGGTGAATCGGGGACGGGTAAAGAGCTCGTGGCACGCGCGATTCACAATCACGGTTCGCGATCGAATGAACGCTTTGTGGCGGTGAATTGCGGCGCGTTGACGGAGACGCTGCTCGAGTCGGAGTTGTTTGGTCACGTGAAGGGATCATTCACCGGCGCGATTGCGAACAAGCGCGGGATCTTCGAGCAGGCGGGTGAAGGCACCGTGTTTCTCGACGAGATAAGCGAGACGAGCCCGGCCTTGCAGGTGAAGTTATTGCGCGTGTTGCAGGAGCGCGAGGTGGTTCCGGTTGGCGGTACGGAGCCGATCAAAGTTGGGGCGCGCGTGATTGCGGCGAGTAATTCCGATCTGGAAAAGCTGTCTGCTTCCGGGGCTTTCCGAGGCGACTTACTTTACCGGCTGAACGTTATTCAGTTGCACCTGCCACCGTTGCGACAGCGACGAGACGACATTCACCTTTTGGTCGCGCACTTCCTACGCAAGCACGCGCCTGGACCTTCAATCGCGTTGGACCAAAAGGCGATGGATTGCCTAACGGCATACTCCTGGCCCGGCAATGTGCGTGAATTGGAAAATGTGATCGAGCGCGCGGTAACGCTGAATCAGGGTGGCGTCATGACGATGGACGATCTGCCGGCGCGCATTCGTTGCCAACCATCACACGACACGCCGCCGCTCACGTCAGACGATCTCGATGAATTGTTTTCCGGTTTACCGAATCTCGACGAAATCGAGCGCCGCTATATTTTGTTTGTCCTGGACGCCACCGGGAACAACCGCAAGCGCACCGCCGAAATCCTCGGCATCAACCGCAAAACCCTCTACCGCATGGCCGCAAGGTTCGAGATCGAGTTTGGTCACTGACGGATTAATCATTAGGATCAATTTTTAGTAAATGTGAAGAAACGCTCAACCAGGCGGACCCTACAGTAAGCATCGGGTATTGGGTACCATGCCACTCCGGTCATTGTCTTTTGATCTTCAGAGATAGTCAGCAAAATATCGACTAATGCTTTTGTCCCTGCGATACCGCACTGCCGTTCGAGGTTCGAGAAACCGTAAAAAACAACATCTTGGCCGGTTATCGTTTTTCTATTCAAAGTACCTAAAAACTCAACCTCCCCAGGTTTGACAAGGGCAGTTATCTCAGGATTAACTCTCTCATAAATTGCAGTAACATGATCTCCGTTCAATGTGATTCTGAAGGTACTCCCTTCCATAAGCCACAGTCCTGCAATAGAAGAATTCGTCATTGCTAAAGACTGCAACACCCAGTTCCAGATCTCAGATCTAATCTTAGGACCGTAGTTTTCATTTTCACTACCTGTTGTGTGGACCCCGACAATTACTGCTTGCGTTCCCCAGTTTCCGTACAATGTCCTACGTAGAAATATAGGTGCGCCACTTAGTCCGCTATAAGTGTTGGTCCTGTAATAGACCATGTTAGCGTCAACTCTTATCACATTACACGGTGTGTCTTGTAAGGATTCACCGTCATAGTTAGCCTCGCTCGGATACCCCGCGATATGTACATTCTCACCGCGCCAGTTGGTATTGTCTGCGGCCATCATTTGGGGCCAGCCGGTTTGCGTTCCAATGTCCTCCCGCGTAATCACGAAAGCCAAATCATAAGCAGTGTCTTTATATTGGGTGTAGCCTCTCATTGAAATCAGCTTCACCCCCCAAGTGGATTGAAAGGGTTGTTTTCCACCGTTGTACCCTGGCATTACCTGGATACTTCGTGCCCATTCACGCCTTCTCGGATCAAAAACATTATGTGCTGCTGTCAAAACATGATGCTTCCCCACGATTGTGCCAGTTGCGTAGAACACTCCCGTCGAAAAGATTACCCTGATTCTGCAGATACTCCTCCAAAAACCCTGGGTTGTATCCGGCACGGGTTTGTAAGTGTCGGGAACACCGGCCGGCAATGCCATTCTAAAAGTTATAGCTGGACTCTCCTCAGCGGGGCTGATATCAACCGACGTCATATCTGCCTTGCCGTATTGCGCAGTAACACTAACAGCGCTCAACGTCAGCACTATTAATCCCAACAGCGTGTTTATGAAAGCTTTCAGTTTCATTACACTCGTGCCGTTTAGACGTTTTTGCTTTGGCTCAGCTTATCGAGAGCACGCAACCACTGCATTGCTGGGCTTGGGTAGCCCGTATTTCCGGTCCTCAAGGCAAACATCCCAATGGCCGTCAGAATTTTTGTAAAGCGCATAACGGCTGCCATTTTCCAGAGATCGTTCTACGGACACGTCATTCGTCCAGAGTTGAATATGAGTGGCATACTCGTAGGCTTCCCAAGTGTTTGGGGCCAATTTAAATTCCACTAAACGGCCCTTGTCACCGTTCTTCAAATAGAGGATTTGTTGATATTGCGTATTGTTATTGATAACAAATCCCTTCGGTATGATCTCATCCTGCTTCGTCTGCGACAACACAACCGAATGAAACGCAAACAGCAACACTACAACTGTTAAGTAGAACATCACATCTTTAGTGGCCATCATGTTTCCCCCCCTCACTTCTTCCGTTACTTCTGCCTAGTAGGTAGCCTGCTACGGTGCCAAAGAGACCAACCACCGGAGCAATGTCGTGAGAGCTATAACCCGCGACAGTGGTTATCAACGCTCCAATCAAGATCACGGTGACACCGAATATTCTAAGAGCTTCTTCGGCCTTAAGCTTTGGGTTCTTTCTCATAAGCGCATATTCCATGATCAGAGTCGCTAGTCCGAGACCCGCTATTATGAGTGATAAATAAAATTCCGGCTGGCTTATATATATTGGACCACCATATAGAGCTCTTGGAAGATCTTCTCGGCTCTGTGCTGATTCATTTCCTCCGTGAAAAGGCGAAGATGAAGATTGTGGTGATCCTGTTGGTGCTGCATTGGCGCCCGTTGTGACCTGGGCATTACAGGGAAGAGGCACAAACCAACAGTAAGAGGAGAGGGCGATGAGCAGGATAAGGACTACTCTCATATGATCCTTCCGTGAACTGAACAAGATTCACTCTCGATAAGTGATTGAATCTTGCAAAAACCTCGTCAGAAAAGAGTCGTCATTTGTTGGATGCAATAACCACGCCAAGGAGCTGATTGCAAGTTAGACGGCACGTAGCTTCAAAAATCGAGGTCCGAGTTGTGAGAAAAGCTGAAAACTTGGAGGTCGTCCAGTTTTTTGAATAACATTGGCCCACAGTCCTGGGCCAATGTACAAACAACTGAAGGAGCAACCCTCCGTGGCCGCGCGTATCTCGCAAATAACGCATGGCCGAACAACGGGCAGCCACTACAATTAATTGCATGGTGTAACATGGGCCGATGCGACTTGACCACGGCGACGAAAAAACTGGTATTGTTCTCATTCTGCTGGGCTGCGCCTCGGTTGTGCTTTACCGGGCTGGTCTGAGTGCAAGTGGCGTTGGTGGGATACGGTTTTTTATGAAGGTCGCGTTTGTTCAATCCGCGATCTACCTCATTGCCGCATGGATTGTTGTTCGCGCTAGACCTTCAAACTCAACGCTTCTGATCGCCGTCGCGTTCGCGATCGTGTTTCGGCTGAGCATAATCTTCGCGCCCCCGTACCTCTCCGACGACATCTATCGATACGTTTGGGATGGGCGAGTACAGGCCGCGGGCATCAATCCTTATCGCTACATACCCGCGGCGCCCGAGCTGGCCCACCTGCGCGATGAAACTATCTATCCGAAGATAAACCGAAAAGACTGGGCCCACACGATCTATCCGCCCGTTGCTCAAGTCGTTTTCTTTCTCACCACCAGAATCAGCGAGAGTGTCACGTGGATGAAAGCAACGATGCTCCTGTTTGAGTTGGTAACGATCTGGGCGGTGGCCCGGTTGCTCACTTTACTCGGCCGCCCGCGACAACTGCTCCTGATGTACGCGTGGCACCCGCTCGTCGTTTGGGAGTTTGCCGGTAGCGGACACGTCGACGCCATCTCCATTTGCTTTATTGCTTTGGCACTTCTTGCGTGGCAGAAAAAATCCGATCTGGGCGCGGGCGTCGCGCTCGCTTGCGCCACACTCGTCAAACTCTTCCCCATCGTTTTGGTTCCGGCGCTGCTCAAGCGCGGTCGCTGGCTGATAGCACCGATTCTTGCGATCACGATCATCGCAGGCTATCTCGCCTATCTCAGCGTTGGCCCAGCAGCGGTCTTCGGGTCGTTGCCCGGATACACACAAGAGAGAGGACTATTTACCGGTCAACAGTTTTATGCGTTGAGCCTGGCGCACAAGTTTGGACTGGAGTTGCCTTCACTCGCTTACCTGATCGCGGTAATGCTGGTCATGAGCGCGATCGGGCTCTGGGTGCTTTTAAAAGGTCGACGTGAGGATTATCTGAAACACGCGCTGGTCCTTGCGACCGCAACGACGGTGCTGTTCGCGCCACATTTCTCCTGGTATTTCTGCTGGCTGGCTCTCTTCCTGTGCTTCACGCCGCGGCTGTCAATCTTCTACCTTACAATCGCCAGCTTACTTCTTTACGCAACGTGGCTGGGCGACTCACCTGATGAGATGTTTGCGATCAACTCTCTGATCTACCTGCCTGCGTTGCTGATCGGAATAGCGGAGTTCTTTTGGCGACGTCTCGGATTCCAAAAACTGAGCTTCAGCGAGGCCTGAGAAAGCTGTAAACAAGCATCATCGGGTAAGCCACCTTTTTGCCCTCCAACTCCGCCGGCTCAAACTGAAGTTGACGCGCCGCCGCAATGGACCGCTCAGTTAACCCGAACGGCAATCCCCTAACAACGCTGATCCGGGTGACCTGCCCGGTTTCCGCCAACAATACGCGAAGCAGGACCTGTCCGCGGACGTTGTTGCGGCGCGCTTCCTCCGTGTATCCAGCATCCGGTTTCGCAAGGATGCGCGGCCGCTTGAACGTAGGATTTTTATGGTAGGACGCGTAATCGGGACCCGGCGCCGGCGACGCGGGTGGAGCTACGTCGTGCATAGTGTGCGAGGTAATTGCTGAAGAGCCGACTTTGCCGAGCGAGCCTTGTGACTCCTGCGCATATGAGGTGACGACGCACGCGAGTAGAAGTAATAATATCTTCATGTGTAAACGGCGAACAGCCTATAAGAATTTGGCCAAAGCTGCAAATTTTTAGACCAGAGACGTGGACACACTCGATAACAAATATCAGATCGAGCAACTCCTCGGAAAAGGAGGAATGGGCGCCGTATATCGCGCCACGCATCTCGGCACGAAACGCACGGTGGCGGTCAAAGTCATTCACCCGCAGCTCTCGGCGCACGATCAGTTTGTCGCGCGCTTTCGACGCGAAGCGGAAGCCGCAGGCAGATTGCGACACCCAAACGTTGTTGACGTTACTGATTTCGGCATCGCACATACGGGGAATGGTCCGATCGCTTACCTCGTGATGGAGTATCTCGATGGCTGCACGTTGGCTGAGATCGTTTCCGAGGAAGGCGCACTTCCTATTGCGTGGGTGATCGACATTCTGGAACAGGTCTGTGCGGCAGTTGAAGAAGCGCATCGCGCCGGGATCATTCACAGAGATCTCAAGCCGGACAATATCTGGCTCGAGCCGAACGGACGTGGCGGTTACACGGTCAAGGTGCTCGACTTCGGACTAGTTAAGCTTCGCGGCGCGGATGAAATTAGCCGCGGATCTACGCAGATAAACGCGGATCTGAGCGAGTTTTCTGAAGAGTCGGCCACGCTGATCAAATCGGATAGTCTGACTGCGGTCGGCTCGGTGATGGGCACGCCTGTCTACATGTCGCCGGAACAATGCCGTGGCGAGCAGCTCGATACGCGATCAGACATTTACAGTCTTGGAGTTGTTGCTTATCGGCTGTTAACAGGCGAGACGCCTTTCACGGGTTCGCCACCCGAAGTGATCGAGCTACACAAGACTGCCGCGCCGCCGCCGGTCCGCGAAAAGAATCGCAAGCTGCCGCGAAAGATGGCGCGCATCGTGATGTCGGCGCTCGCTAAAGATCCGGCAGAGCGACCGCAGAGCGCCGCCGGATTCGCCGCAGCATTGCGCGCGAGCTGGGAAGGACCGGGTCACTTGTTGCGACAGGCATTCGCGCTCTATAGCGAACACTTTCCGACGTTTTTCAAGATCGCACTGATCGGATATGCGCCGTTCACCGTGCTCGCGCTCTTGAACGTATTGAACGTTTTCGATGGAAGGCAACTCGCACAGGAACAACTGATGTACCTCGCCATCGGATTGTTTGTCACGATGGTCATCACGCTCTTGTTTGCGTATTTCTTTGTTTCGGCAGCGACTGTGCCGGTCGTGCTGCAACTGACGATCGCGCCACTCCGCGCAGTGCAGATCAAAACGGCGTTGACTGCCTTGAAGCGACGCTGGCGAGTCTTTGCGCTCGCGTCGCTACTCGTCTTGACGTTGATTCTGCTCGGCTCGATTTTGTTTGTGATACCCGGATTGATTGCGGCGCTTGTGTTTGGACTTTACGCGCCGGTGGCGATCATGGAACAGCAGGGCGTGCGCGGCACACTGCGGCGCAGCCGAACGCTGAGTCGCAGATCATTGGGAACTGTGCTGGTCATCACGCTCGTCCAGTTCGCACTGCCGGTTTTAGTCTGGAAGGCGGCGGTCCACACAGACTTCACGCTACAGTTCCACGACGACTGGTCTCCGAAGCAGGTTGGCTTCAACTTCTCGATGTCAGGACCGTCGGCGCTATGGCAGTTGTTGAATGTCTTCGTCACTCCGCTTACGGCAATCATGGCGTCGCTACTATACCTGAAGACAAGAAAGGCGGGCGGCGAGTCGCTGCGAGACGCGAGCGAACAGTTCGAAGCGCTTGATATCCCGCGCAGCAAGTGGCAACAGCGAATGAAAAGCCGCTGGACCATCACTTAAAGCCCCAGCGCTTTAGCTTTCGATCGTTGCGGCACACGGACAACGGGCGAGCCTTGGCGCTCTCGATCTTGATCACTTCATGCGTCGCACGGTCTACCTGCACTTTTAGGCAGGCGCAGCCGTAGCCGTAATGGACGTTGGTTTCGATCCATTGCTTTGGGCCAAACTCAGGCCAGTCGCCCTCGGCTTGATAGCCACCTTGCACAGCGATGATCCACTCGCCGTCGCGATCGTGCAACGAGGCATTCGAAGGCGTGGGATTGCTGAACCAGCCGCAACGCATCTCCGACTTTTCGACTTCAGCAGCGGTGTTGGCCACAAAAAGGCACAAAAGGCACAAAAGGCACAAGGACATGAAAAGAAGCGTCGCGTACGTTTTGTGCTTTTTGTGCCTTTTTGTGGCTTTCATCAGTTCTTCTCCAGGAACAGGTCGCGCAGGATGGTTTCCGTTCCCGGGCGACATTGCGTGTTTTCGTAAAGCTTCAGACCTGCTTGTAGCTTAACAGATAAGTCTGAATTCCCTTCCCGCTGAGCCGCTGCGATCATTCGTCGTTGCCAGTCGGCTGCTTCGCTACAGCGGCCGAGTTCTCCGAGAGCAAGTGCGACGAGAGCGCCGTGTTTAGCCAAGCTGGTTGCGTTGTAAACGCGCTGCGCCAGATCGAGTGCTCGAGCGCCGTTGCGCAGTTCAGTTTTTGGTGAGGCTGCGAGTAAGTAGGCCACGCGTGAGTATTCCACGAGGGCTTCATCCGAGTGTTCTGAGTTTTTTAGCTCCTGGGCTAGAAGAAGCCTGGCGTTGAGATCGTTTTCGTCGATACGTAAAGCAGAGCGCAGATGGGTGACCGCCTGCTCGTGTTTGTTTTGACGCGCGAAGAGTACGGCGAGATTGTAGTGGGCGTTTACGCTTCCGGATTCGAGACGAAGGGCTTCCTCAAACTGCTCCACTGCGCCGTTCACGTCGCCGACCTGCGTGAGTGCAGCGCCCAGATTGATGCGCGCAGTGAGACTGTCAGGCTTTGCGGCAACAGCTTTGCGAAACTCAGTTATTGCATCCGCATATCGTTGCGCTTCGAAAGCGACCTTCCCGCGCGCGAGATACACGCGTTCTCCGGTGATTAAATCCCGCAAACCATCGACGAGTGGATCTGCGACGCGGACGCCAACCGATCCTTGTTGCGCGAGGTGCGTTTTCGCCTTCTCAGCGTCTCCGAGGCCGCGATAAGCCATCGCGAGCACATAATGAACACGATTGGCGTCAGGTACCTGGGCCAGCGTTTTCTCGAAGTGGTCCACGGCTTCGGCGTAGCTGCGCTTCGAGATGGCCACTTGCCCGAGCCCGTAGTGCGCCGCAGGATTGTTCCTATCGATCTCCAGTGCGGCGGTGAAACTCTCCCTTGCATCTTCCAAACGGTTCAATTCGAGAAAGATGTTGCCGAGGTTGACGAGCACGGCGATGTAATCAGGACGCAGTGCATGCGCGGCCTGGTACCGGCGTATCGCGTCGTCGAAACGACCTTCCTGCTGGTCCAATTTTGCGAGGAGGTAGATCCAGCGAAAGTCTTTCGGGGCGAGCCGGTTGGCGTTCAGGTAACAGTCGCGGGCTGCGGGGATGAGTGAATAAGCGTGGTAGAGCTCGCCGAGTTTTCCGTACTCTTCGCTCAGGATAGTCGGGGGGCTTTTTGCAGCAGCAGCGAGAGCGGCCTGGGCGGTGGTGATCTGGTCGCGAACGCTTTTTTCGAGGTTTGAAAGATCCGTTTGGGAATAAACGGGCAGGCTGAAGGCGAGGATCAAAAGAAAGATTCTCACGCAGCGGCGCAACGGCGCAACGGAAGTCTCGGGGCTCATATTCTTCCTCTGCGCCGCTGCGCCGTTGCGTGAGAAATACCTTCTTTTAAAGTCGTATACTGATCCACCTTTACATCTTTCCATTCTTCAGCCGATCCATCCGGCCAACGCACGCGCACTGCTTTCACGCGCGTCGCCGCGCCCAATCCAACCAGCACGCGCGGGTCGTTTCCGGAAAGATAACCGCCGTCAGTTCTCACCCGGCGTCGCAGAATCCTTTTATCGTCGACAACGATTTCCACCTGCGCGCCCAACATGTCTCGACCCGCTTTCCCTACCAGCCTCAATCCTAACCAGTGATTTCGGTTTCCGACTTGATTGAGGAATAACCGCGCTGGTCCATTGTTGTTCGTGACGAGAAAATCGGTATCCCCATCATTATCAACATCACCAAACGCGGCGCCACGCCCAACCTCCAGCAACGAAAACTCCGGCTCATCGACGATCTCAACAAAACTCCCTTTCCCTGTGTTACGAAACAGTTGATCCGGCTGGCCCAAGGGAACCAACTGCACGGCTCCATTCGCGACGAACAAATCAAGCCACCCATCATTGTCGTAATCAAAGAAGAACGTGCCAAAACCCGTGTACCGGCGACCTGGCATGCCGAGCCCCGCTTCGCGTGTGCGATCTTCGAAGAGCGCCTCGCCGAGATTTACGTAAAGCGTGTTGGTCTCATCCATCAGGTGAGTGATGAAGATGTCGTCAGTGCCATTGCCGTCGAAGTCTCCGGCATCGACACCCATTCCCGCCTCAGTTTGTCCGTTTCGGTTCACCGCGCACCCAGCCAGCAGCGCGTCGTTCACAAACCGTCCGTTCTTTTGATTGATCCAGAGCTGGTTCTGATCGCCATCGTTCGAGACATAGATGTCGATCCAACCATCATTGTTGAAATCCGCAGTAACAACACCCAATCCATGTCCAAACTCCTTGTCGACTCCCGCCGCAACAGTTACGTCTTCAAAAACTCCATTGCCCTTGTTATGAAACAGACGATTGCCCGGCGCGCGAAAGACGCGCGGCGTGCAATAGTCTCTTGCGGTGGTCGCAGCGTAGCAGGCCGGACTGTTAGTAACAGAAAAATCAGCGTAGTTGACGATCATCAAATCCAGCCAGCCGTCACGATCGTAATCGAGGAACGACGCGCTCGTGCTCCAACGCGGATCATCAGTCCCACTCTCTTTCGTAACGTCGACAAACTTGCCGTCGCCTTTATTGAGATACATCTGGTTCGGGCCGAGATTCGAAATATACAGGTCCGGCAGGCCGTCGTTGTTTATGTCGCCAACAGCCACACCCATGCCGTAGCCGTTGGCGACGATGGCGCTCTTCTGAGTCACATCGGTGAATGAAAGCGTCTTGCTCGGGATGAGCTCGTTGCGGAAGAGTTTGCCAAACAACGTGGCGTTGGGCCGGGTGTTCGGTTCGAGCACGTTGCCCTGAACCAGAAACACGTCGAGATCGCCATCGTTATCAAAATCGAATAGCGCTACGCCGCTGCCGGTGATCTCGGGCAGGTAAAACTTCCCGGTCATGCCGTTGTAATGCTGAAATTTGAGGCCCACCTGCTCGGCGACCTCTTTAAAGAGTTTTTGTTGCGCTGGAACTACGAGACAGTCCGCAATGAGGAAAAGAGTTAAGCCGCAGATTTTCCAGCGGCTAAAAATAACTGTCACTGGTCTGAACTTCAAAGCTATAATCCCTTACCTCTCACGCAAAGGAGTCACACAATGCCAAAAGTTAGTTTCCTCTTGATTCTTTTACTGGCTACTGTTGTTTCGGCGCAAACGTTTCGCGGCACGATTCTCGGCACGATCACCGATCCGAATGGCGCGGTCGTCACCGGGGCCACGATCACGATCAAGAATACGAGCACCGGTATCGAGCGTACGACGACAAGCGACTCCGAAGGCAACTACACCGTTGCCGAGCTGCCGGTTGGTCCATACGAGGTGCGCGTCGAGCAGCCCGGCTTTACCAGTTTGATCGTTTCGAATGTCACTGTCGAAGTTGCTAGCGAGCGACGCGTCGACGTGAGCTTAAAAGTTGCCGCTCCGGAAACGACTGTCCTCGTGGCCACGAACGTACAAGTCGAAACGACCACCAACACGCTGGGCGGCACGATCACGACCAAAGCCGCCGCAGACTTGCCGGTCAATGGCCGCGACTTTACGAAGTTTCTCGTCACGGTTCCCGGCGCGACCGGCGATCCATCAGGCGCAACTGACTCACCCGGCTCGTTTGGCTTGTTTAGCGCGAACGGAAATCGCGGGCGCGCCAACAACTACCTGCTCGACGGCACCGACATGAACGACGGCTATCGAAACCTGCCGGCCATCAACGAAGCCGGCGTTTTCGGAACTCCCGCGACCATCCTGCCCATCGAAGCGATTTCAGAAGCCGCGATCCTCTCAAACTTCGAAGCCGAATACGGCCGCAACTCGGGCGCGATCGTCAACATCGTCACCAAGTCAGGCACAAATAGTTTTCACGGCTCGCTGTTCGAGTTTTTCCGAAACAACAAGCTCGACGCGCGCAACTTCTTCAATCCAAAACCCGACCGGCAAACGCAGTTTCGCAACAATCAATTCGGCGGCGCGTTAGGTGGTCCAATCAAGCACAACCAAACGTTCTTTTACTTCGCTTACGAAGGCCAGCGCGAACGAGTCGGACTGAATTCGAGAGCGCGCGTCCCCGATCCTAGCGAGATTGCCGCGCTTGGTG
>Ga0134121_10001913_pt1 | contig 18811 bp, 3 predicted proteins | sample KB301_FD_96463 | JGI IMG/M metagenome (GOLD analysis project Ga0134121, IMG submission 96463) | Terrestrial soil microbial communities without Nitrogen fertilizer from Kellogg Biological Station, Michigan, USA - KB3-0-1 | ecosystem: Environmental > Terrestrial > Soil > Unclassified ... | reverse complement strand
TGGGAAAATAGCATTAAAAAGATGTTACAAACGGGTGTAACACCGGAGTCTTTAGTTAAACAAGGTCATATTGATCCTACACAGGTTGAGCGTTTTAGACCTTTTTACAAGGCCATTTATACTGAAACTCCTTCGATAACTCCACCAGCTAAAACTCCTATTGTAACAAATCCTGATATGCAGTATGATCGTAAACCGATTTTTACAGGAACTCAGCCTTATCAGAGTTATCAGTATCCGGATGTAAATGCTGGTTATGGTAATCCGAATTTGTTAACAACTCGACATTTTTACACAGACCCTGCTACGAAAGCTGAAAGAGAAATTGATCCTTTAAAGTCATATGATTCTTCTGGAAAGTTTGTTCCTTCTTTTTCTTATCCGGAAGGTGATGAAAGAGGATTACCTTCATACGGAACGTTGAAGAAAAGAAATTTAAACACTAATAGTGTTATTCCGAATGCAAATTATACCGATTCAAATTCTGCGAAACCAGAGAATGTGATGAGTAGTGGATTTGCTTTTGGAGGTGAATTTGACATAAAGAAATTTATAAAAGGTTATCTTAAAAAATTAGGTGGATCTAATTCTTCTTCTCCGCAAGGAGAAACGATGAATGATTATATTGACAATCATCGTTCGACATTTACAAATTTTTTGAAAACAAATGCGATAAAACATATTATGGGAGAAGATATCCCTGATATGTATTATCAATTTGGTGGTTCAGCATGGGGTCCTACGTGGCAGAATCCTAATCAGGTTCCTTCGTATGTTCCGAATCAGAATCCTGTTATGATAGATCCTACTCAAACTATGAATACTCCGTATGTTACTCCTACTATGGGAAATTATAATACGTTTCCGATGAGTTCTGCACCTACAACACCTGCTGTAAATAATCCCGCAAGTAATACTCCAATGAATCAAGGTGATAAAAAACCTTTTAATGCGCAAGGAGCTGTGAATGGAATTTTAGGTACCATGGATTTTTTCTCAAACATATTGGAACAAAATCAACGAAAAGAATGGGAGAACAGAAGAAAATCTTACATGAATGCGGATAATGTTTTTCAAGTTAATTCTTCTCAGAATCGTGGGAATTATGATACTAACACAGCAATGTTCCGTCCCAACAATATGGGTTATGCACAAAATTCTGGATATGGAATGTATAAACATGGTGGTGCGCATAAGACAGGTGAGATTGTTTACATGGATCTTGGACAAATAGATGCTTTTTTGAAATTAGGTGGTCAATTGGATATTTTAGATTAATTAATATGAGAACACGTTCGACATATATTCCAAATATTATTAAGCAGATGAATCCTGCTATTCCGAACATGTTTTCGGAAGATCCTCTTTCAGTAAATAAAACACTGAAACCGGTTGAGGAAAAGGATGCAAATTTGGAAGCGGAATTGGGCGAAACGGTTGTTACAGATATGCAAGATGATGGACTTCCTGAGCAATATAAAGTTGCTGGTAAACGTCATTATGCGGGAGGAACTCCTTTGAATCTTCCGGATGATTCTTTTGTTTTTTCTCGTGATAAAAGTATGAAAATAAAAGATCCCGCTATTTTAAAACAGTTTGGAAAATCAGGTAAAGATTTTACACCTGCTGACATTGCTAAAAAGTATGATATTAACGAATACAAAAAAGTATTAGCTGATAAAAATTCAGATCAATTGCAGAGAGATACTGCGGAAATGATGATTGCCAATTATAATGAAAAACTTGGTAAACTTGCTCTTGTACAAGAATCTTTGAAAGGATTTCCCGAAGGTATTCCAGCAATTGCAATGCCTTATGTTGCCTCTGCGGGTTTTAATCCAGCAGATATTTATTCAACTCAAGGAGAAGAATCGGATCCAAATGCTGATAATGGTCAATCCAAATACGGAGGAAATATTGTGAAAGAAATGTTCCCTGCAAAAATGAAATTAGGAGGTGGTAAAAAAGTACGCATTGTTTCTTTACCGAAAGCTCAACAGGGAATGGAAGTTTATCCTAAAGAATTTTTGGCTAATTATCTGAAACGTTATTCTGGAAAAGATACATCAGATGCATTTCCAGCTTATTTAAAAAATAAAGATACTCGTAAGGAAAACATGCAGGTGGATAAAGTTCAAAAACCGCGTGGAGAAAATATTTATGGTAAGTTTGATTTCCATTCACCGGAAATGATGAATGACTTTAAAGCGCGTAATGAATGGTATTTTAAAAAGAATCCGAAATTTAATCCACAAAACGCAGAAGAGGTAAAGGATTTCCAAAAAGCTTATAACAAACGTGCGAGTGAAATGGGACTTGGTTCTTATTTCAAAGAGGATGGTAAATTTGGACAGTTGACTCACGGAGCCCCGGATTTGGATTTTGCTCCAAGTACAGGTCCAGAGCAACCGGTTTATAAAAGTACTCCGGTTGTTAATACAGCGGAAAATCTTCCTGTGAATCATTTGAATGCGGGGAATCAAGATGATCCAAATGCAGCTCCTTTTTGGTTGCAGGATATTATCGGAACCATGGGCGCAGCTTCTGATCTTTTTAGTCTTAAAAAATATTTACCATGGCAAGCTGATTTTAGTCCTTATTTACCATCAGCTACCTTTTATGATCCGAGTCGTGAATTGGCAGCGAATGCTGAAGGTGCTAATATTTCAAGTCAGGTTGCCGCTATGTTTGCTGGTCCTCAAGGATTGAGTGCTCGTTTAAGCGATATTCAAGGTCAAGGCGCTAAAAATGCTGCAGATATTCTTGGTAAATACAATAACTTGAATGTCGGTGAAGCCAATCGAAATGAAGCACAGCGTGCTGATATTTTAAATAACGCAGGTTTAACTAAAGCGAATCGTAAAACCCAGCTTTATGATGAAACCGTAGCTGCTAATCAGAATTTTGATAATGCTAAATTGGCTGCTCGAAATCGTTTACGCGAATCCCTTGTAAATGCTATTACAAATAAATCTAATACTCAGGTGTTAAACAGCATGTACCCTCAATTTAAAGTGGATCCTTCAACCGGAGGATTGGTTAAATTTACTCAGGGTAAGAAATTGACCGGTGCTAATACTCAAAAATCCTTGGAAGACAAGTTCTCTGAGTTAATGAGTGATCCTAAACTCGCGCAACACCCTGAAGTGGCTTATAAAATGGCGCTTCATTCATTGGGGATACAGGATGATAATCAAGCTTCTAATTTTATGCATGATTATTCTAACATGCTTCCGTAGTAAGCGCACAATATCACCAAAAAGACTATTTCTTTTTTAACCAAAAATATTATTTTAATTTAGAGGATTAAAATAAGCGACCATGGCTACGTATATTCCCGGATCTTCAGATTTTGTTCCTCAGATTCAACCATTTCACGCGGACCTGAATTATTTTTCGAAAGTGTTGCAAACGAAACAATCGCAATACGATCAGGCGAATAAATCTTTAAACAGTGTTTATAGTACGATGTTAAATTCACCGATGCTTCGTAATTCAAACATCGATCGTCGAGATCAGTTTTTTAAAGCGGTGGATCAGGATATTAAAAAGATTTCGGGACTCGATCTTTCTCAACAAAAAAATATCGATGCAGCCATGCAGGTATTTAAACCTATGTATGAAGACAAGTACATGGTTAAGGATATGACTTACAGTAAGCAATTACAAAAGCAAATTCAGAAAGGTGAGAGTTTTAGAACCTGTATCGATCCTGAAAAATGTGGTGGTTCTTATTGGGAAGAAGGAATGAAGGCGTTACAATATCATGCGGAAGAATTTAAAAATTCATCAGATGACCAATCGTTGAATATGAAAGCTCCTGAATATGTACCATTTGTAAATTTAACTCAGAAAGCAGTAAAGGCAGCGAAAGATGCTGGTTTTAATATTTCAGTAGATACAAACAAGGGGGGTTATATTGTTACTGATACAAATGGAAATTTATTGTTGAACGGTGCTAATGGTAAAGCAGGAATTCTTCCGAATTATCTTCTCGGTTTATTTAAAGATGATCAAAAGGTAATGGATGTATTTAGAACCAAAGCTTATACTGCACGTAAAGATTTTGTTAAAGCGAATGCGGTACAATATGGTTCTGAAGAAGCTGCTGAAGGTGCTTATGTTAATCATGTTATTTCATCGACTGTTCCTAATTTGGAACAGCAAGCTGTTCAAGCTAAAAAAGCTTATCAGGAATTAGAGAGTACAAAAGGTGTGTTGGAAGATAAAGCTAAGGTAGATGGAGGAATGGTAAAAGGATCTCCGGAAGAAACTTCTTATAGTTTATTGTCAAAATTGTTGGAATCAAAAGCAGATAATGAAGCTCATCATGATCAGGTTTTAAATACAATTGATACCGCTAAAAATTTACAGGATTTTACTCAATTGAAACATCGTGTTGATGCTATTGTGGCTTATGGTGATTTTTATAGCACATTAAATAATGCTGCTAAAGAATATGCGATGGCAACACAAAAATCAGAAATGAAAGCTGATCCGTATGAGTTGGCAAAGTTTAATTCTTCGTTGAGTTTAAGAAATACGCTGTCAGCTCAAACTCATGATTTTGATATTTGGAAACAAAAGAAAACTTATGAAAACGCAGAACTTGCCAAGACACTTTCTGGTTTAGGTATTGATCCTTCGTTGGCAGGTAAAATGAGTGCTTCTGACATCAAGGATATTATTCGTAGACGAGGTAAAGGTACCGGTGCAGGATTGGATGTAAATCCTTTTGGTCCTATTGCAGGAGGTGCTGTTACCACAGGAGTAGATCAAAATAACGAAGCTTATAATAATCAAGCACAACGTGTTATTTTTAATTCTTCAGGTTACCTGAAAAACATTGCAGATGCAATGAAGTCAAGTTATGATGGTTTAAAAAATGATTCGAGTGAATCTGCAAAAAACAAAAAAGTTTTGTTAGTTAACAAAGCAAAAGAAATTTTTAAAGGAACTAATTTTGATGCAGAACAGTTTTTAAACGGTAATCGGAGTCTTGATGATATTGATAAAATTGAAGCAACTTCTGCGGTGAAGAGTTCTGACAGGGCTACTAATATTTCAAATGAACCAACTTCTTTTTTCTGGACATCCGGGGTTGATAATAAATTAAAAGCAGATAATGCAAAAGATCGTCAGATTTTTTCCAAAATGCTTCAGTTGAAAAAACAAGGTGCTGTTTCTACAGTTACTTCCATGTTAGCAGATGCTACAAAATTAGGTACTGAAGAATTTGCTGTTCAACGTGCAGGAATTGCCAGTATTTTAGATGGGTTTGGAAATCTTCGTGATTCAAAAAGTGCTGCTAAATTTTATGCAGATCAGGCTTATAAATTATATAAGGACGATCCTAAATATATCCAAAGAAGAGACGAATTAGTTCCTAATTATGCAGCGAAAACCGCACATCAAAAAGCAGAAGAGGATTTTGAAAAGAATAAATATCCTGAAATTGTCAAGCAATATAAAACACAATATAAAGGACAGGTTTTAGGTGGTAGAGAGGAAGCTGGTTATCAGGGAGGAGCTACTGCTCCGATCAAAGCGAAGTCTTATAATGTTAGTCCAAGCGAAGATCTTTCTCCGGAAGTTGCGGTTGCTAATTCAGTTGTTTCAGGAATAGAAAATAATTTAGGAAATCCTAATGTATCTTTTTATCGTGGTGATGTAAAAGATCCTTCTGATATTAAAAATGATCCCGCTACACAACAGTTTGCGATGAATTATTTGAATCTTTATAAACAAAGTTTAGGAGAAAAAAGAACAGAAAGTTCCCCAGCTTTTGTATTAAAAGCTCAGAAATTGCCTGCAATGAAAGTATCAGGCGATATTTATGAGGAAGCTAACTTGTATAAATTTGAACCAAATCCTGCTGCAATAAAGAAAATCATAGGTGCTAAAGAATATGATCCTTCAAAGGATTATAGTTTTACAATCAAAGTGCCTTCTGAAGTAGATCAGAGTGAATTTAATTTACGTACACAACAATCTCCAGCTCAATTGTTGATGACTTTACCGGGACAAGCTTTGACTTATGAAGATCCAGCAAAAGGTTCTTTGACTTTAAATAGAGATAAAAACGGTTTTTATTTTACTGGATTTTATAATTCTTTTGATACTAAAACAGGAACTTATTATAAAGAAAATGTTCCCAACAATAAAAACAGAATTCCTTCTAATTTAAATGCAGATGAGGCGTATAATTATATGCAACAATCTTTGAATTATGTTAATTCACAAGTGGAAACGATTGTAAAAAATTATCTTAAAGTGAAGAAAAATGGCTGATAAAATCGAGATCCCTGAAAATAAATATGGTCTTGATAAAGAAGAAACATCACCATTGAGTTCTTCTGGTATATCATCTCCTTTAACCAACACAGATCTTCAATTTGATGATCCTACTGCTAATCAAAATTACAAGGTACCAAATATTAATTTTAATCAGGGTGGAACCGGTTCTTCAGAAATGAAGATAGATGAGAATTTCGATTCGAAATCTTATATTAAAAATCTTGTTGCAGATTCTTTTGGTCAGGTTGTTGAAAAATCTCAGGATCCTTATTCTTATCAAAAATCTTATGCTTTTAATCCTGAAACAGATGAAAGACAAAATCAGAATTTTGAGCGTTATTATTCTCACAGTAGTTTCAATAAATTAGGATTTAATCCATGGTCAGATAACGAAGCTCGTTATGATGAATTCGGTTCTAAATTGGGAGATGTTCAACGTGCTGTTAAATCCGGAGCTCGTTTGTTATATACCGGATTCACTTCACCTCTTCGTTCTTATGCTGATTTATTTCAAGGTAATCCACAGGGTTTAGATTATACGTCTGCACAAGAAATGTCTCATTTGAATACAGTTGGCGCATCTTCTAAAGGAGGAGCTACCGGATTTGTTTCTAATTTATTTGTGAATTCGGGATATACAGTTGGATTGATCGGAGAATTGGTTTTAGAAGATATAGCTTTAGGTGCATTAGCTCCTGAAACAGGTGGGGGTTCTTTAGCTGTTGCTGGAACCCGGACCTTTAATGCAGCAAAAAATCTTGGAAATTATTTTAATGGAGTAAAGGGGTTGTCGCGTGCAATGGAGAATCTTAAAAACTTCAGTGTTGCTGCTACTGCTTATAAAGCGTTTAAGGCTACCGGGAAATTCTTGAATCCTTTGGAAAATAGTGTAGAAGCAATTCGCGCTATAAATGCTTCAGAAAACATAACCAACTTAGCGAAAGCTTCTAAAACTGCAGGTGCTTTTTACAGAGATCTTCGATCAGCAAATTTAGTTTTAGCAGAATCTAAAATGGAAGGTGCTGCGACCGCAGAAGAAACTCGAAAAAATCTTATTGATAAATATTATGCAGAAAACGGTAAAAGTCCTGATATAGATGAATTAAATCGTATAAATCAGGTTGCCAATGACGCAGGTGATAATACCATGTATGCTAACATTCCTGCAATATATTTGACGAATAAACTTGTTTTTGATAACATGTTTAAGCGTTTTAAGAATATGGATGATTTTGTAACAAAGTATCGTACAAAAATCGGTTTTGAAAAAGGAAAAGGTTTTGAGGTTGCTGAAGAGAATTTAAAAACAGCTATGAAAGGTTTGTTGAAACCTAAAATGTATGGTAAGGTTGCGCTTAATTATTTCAAAGGGAATTTAGCTGAAGGTTTACAGGAATCTGTTCAGGAAGTTATTTCAGGAGCAGCTAAGGATTATTATACTAATTTGTATAAGAACCCTTCTATACAGTGTTTGGATTATTCTGTTTCTGAAGCAGTGAGTGATAATATTACAAAACAATTTACCGGTCAGGGTTTTGAAACTTTTGCTTCTGGTTTTTTTATGGGAGGATTGATTGGTGTAGGAGGAAGAATAGGTACTGTAGCTAAAGAACAATTATTGAAAATTAAAGATAAGGATCGTTACGCTGCTTATCAGGAAAAGAAAAAAACGTATGCTCAAAATCAGGTTGATAAATTAAATGAGCTTTATAAAGATCCGTTGAAATATTTTGGTTCTGGAATTTTAAATTATGCGAACGCTTCTCAGGAAGCGGAAGGACAAAATCTTTCTAGTGTAGCGGGTGATAATAAAGTATGGCAGGATTGGAATGATCAATCTGTTTGGTCTCATATTACAACTGCTCTTGATACCAATACGTTTGATGTTTTTATGAATCACATTGATGATATAAAGACAATGAACAACGAAGCCATTAAAGAAGCTTATGGAGTGAATGCACAGGAAGTTTTATCAAAAATTAATAAAATAAAACAACGTGCTGAAGATTTAAAAGATGCTTATAATCATTGGAATGAAAAAGCTCCTAATCCTTTTGATCCATCTAAATACAAAAAAGATTCGTCTGAATATAATACCCAGGCTATATCGTACTACGCTTGGAATCAAGCTAAAAATCATGCTATTTGGTACAATCATTCTTTTGATAGAAATCAAAAAAGAATTGAAAGTATTGTAGGAGAAATATTGAACAATTTACCTATTGCAGAAACATCATCAAACGATTTTAAAGTTTTAGTTGATCCTAATCTTTTACGAAAAGAAGTTTCCACTCTTAAAAAAGAAATAAGTTCTTTAAAAGAAGTATTGGATATTCCGGGTTCAAAAAAAGATTTAAAATATAAGGAGAAGAAGTTATCGCTACTTAAAAATTACAGAGATGCCTTAGAAGATTTTTTTGTCGGTCAGGTTATGGAAACATCCCCCGAATCTGATACTGAAGATGTAGCTGCTTTGTTGCAAAGATCTCCTGAAAAATTAAAGAAGATTTACGAAGAACATGTTAAACACATAGCTTCGGAGAACAAAGGAAATCTTATAAACAAAAATAAGACCGATGATATTTTTGAAAAAATATTAGATGTTCATCGAATTGCTCAAGATAATGTTAACTTATCTTCTACTATAAACATACTTGCTGATCCAGCGGGGTTTCATGAGTATTATGATCGGTTGAATAAAATAATGAGTGATCTTTACAATGATCGAAGTGTTCAAATTGAAAATTCAGTTAAAGAAACTCAAGCAAGAATTGAAACAAACACTTTATTAAACACTCTTTATAAAAGAGGATTTGTTGTAGATGCAAAAGATCTTGAAAATCTAATTGAGAAAAACGAACTCCCGGATCATTTTTATGATGTTGCAAGTAAGCAGGTGGTTACTAAAGATGTCCCGCAATATGATATTTTTGAGTTAATTGTTCGTGATTACATAAACGCCAAAGAAGGAAAACTGGTTGAAACTCCTGTGACTGAAGAAAAGAAATCTGAAATTAAGTTGATGTATCAAGGTAGAGAAAGTGTGGAGTTAGATGCGCGTAATTATGATTATTGGACTGAAAGCGAAGCTGAAGCTAAGGATTATGGTTCTGTTTTACGGGCTGCTTATATTGATACTACTGGATTTTTAAAGCGTAAAGATAATGAAGATGAATATCAAGCTATGCGAAGTGAATTCGAAAAACAGACTGGTAAAATTTTCGATATACTTGATAATACGCCAGAAGGACTTGTAACGCAAGCTGAGTTTTTTGATTTTTTGAAAGCTAAAGGATATAAAGGATTGGATCACACAGGATGGGAAGATAATAAGTATGTTGTTACTTTCGATCCTTCTTCTGTTAAGGATAAAGCTCCGGAAGTTAAGAATGAAACTAAAGCTGAAGTTATCGGTAAGAATGTTTCGTTTGATGTTATGGATCGTTTGAGTAAGATTAAGACAGGTAAAGAACTTGAATTACTCGAAAGAGAATTGGTTGGTAAGTTGGAAGATTTTGATGAGGCTTCTAAACTTGGATTAAACAGTACAATATTAACTGAGCTTGTTGAGGCTAAGAAATTTGAGTTAGGAAATGTTTTTGATTTTGAAGATATTAAAGTAGGAAATGTTGTTATGATGGTTGATCCTCGATACGGATTGATGGTAGTGAAGGATAAAAATAAAAACGGATTGAAACTTTATAAACTTGGTGAATCAGAAAACACACTGCTCACGGTTAAAAAACATGAAGCAGCTAAAAATATCAAATATAAATACGACGAAAACATGCAAGATATTTTGACAGAAGGTTTGAATTCTGATGAAAAAGACAAAGCGAATACCAATAAGAAAAATTCTGACAATCTTATGTCTGATGTCACAATGTTGAAAAAGCTTCAAGATGATGCTAAGAAAGAAGGAGTAGAAAAAGTTGATAAAGATTTCTTTAATAATTTAGGTTGTAAGTAATATGAACTGTACGTTAACATTAGATCAGCAAAAACAACTTTTCAAAAAAGTTTATTCGGATTTAATTCATCATCCGTCAAATCTTCCTTTTGATTTTAAAAATTACGCTGTTGATTTTTATAAATCGATCTTAAGTAAAACTGATGATAACGGTTTGGCTTTATCTTACGTGTCTTTGTTGCCTCAAAATATTCGTGTTAATATCGGTGTAAACAAAGATCTGAGTAAAAGATTTGGTTCCATATTTCAGGAGATGGTTCAACATGAAAGTGATTTTGATAATTTTGATACTGTTGTTGCTTTTGTTACCCCTGATGTCGGAATTATTGAAACCATAAAGGAAATTCAAACTGCGGTTCAAGAAGATTCTTTGGATCCAGATAAACAGGTTATTACTGTTGAACCTGTTATTGAAGAAATTGAATACGAACCGGTGATCACTTCTTTTTTATCGGATAATCCTTACGAAAGAAATGCTGAAGATGCAAGTAAAGAAAGCTTTTACGATGCTATAAAAAAGAATATCATAAAAGATACTATTGAAAACAAACGTAAAAGTTTTTTAACTGTAATGAGTTCTTCCCGATTGGAAGAAAAATATTTACGTGATGATTTGCGTACTGGTTTACAAGAAGGAAATGAAAAACTAATAAAGGCTCACAAAGAAGGTGTCGTGTTAGTGGTTACGGATTCAAGTGGAGATGTGATCTACTTTAATGATAAATTAGAACGTACTTCTTCAGATAAAGGTAAACCTGCTTATTATAATATCCGTAATCCTAAAATGGAAAACGGAAAAGTTATTTTTGAGCAACCTTATGATACTTTTGAAACCTCTGATCTTAATCGTGCAAAAGCTCTTTCAAAAAGAAACAATATTTCTTTAGAAGATGCAAAAGCACTTGTTACACGTCAGTTAGAGCTGTATCGAAAAATGCGCGAGTACGTTAACAAATCTCCTGATAAAAATTCGATTGTGATGAGTGTAAATGGAGGAGCTTATGGTCAGGTTATAAAGGATAAAAAACTCACTACACCTCTTTCAGCATTGAATTTAACCGGTGAATCTTTCGTTCCTTTTATTGCTTCAGAAGATAATTCTGCAGTTGGTCAGAAAAAAGGAATGATGTACATCAAGGTTAAGGGAATTGAAAACATGGTTCAAATTGAAAAAGGAACCTTTAAAAGAGAATTGGCTGATAAATTAGCTTCATTGTTATTTGATGATATTAAAATTGATACTGCAAAAGGTCCCCGTACTATTACTGCGGGTGAAAGAATTAAATTGTTTGAACAATTTGTTTATACGGGGGTGGATAAGATTCGTGTTTTTCCGACTGCGGATGATACTGGAATTAACATAAACATCACTGGAGATAAATTAGATGTATCAGACAAAGAAAAAGCCAAACAACAGCTTGTTGATTACTTAACCCGTCTGTTGCCTACTCGGGAAATAAAAGAATCTCAAGCACAAGGGAAACGTGTTATAAAGAGTACTAATCCTGATTATAAAAAGAAATTCGGTATTGATTCTGTTTTACAATTCATTGATGAAGGAACAGGTAAGAGTAGGTATTATGTCATTGAGTATGCCAAAATAAATACTAAAAAGGATTTATTACAAGCGGATAAGTATGATGATTTTGATATTACGAACGGTGTGTTGAGTAAAACTCCTCGTTCATATAGTGAATTCATAAAAAATAATTTTGTTTTATTTCACCCGTTGGATGCAGCAGGACACATTCAGTCTTTAAATCCTTATTTTACATTTGAACCTAAAGAAGGAGAGTTGAAAAAACTTAATGATAAATTTTCTGCTTCCGAAATTATCGAAAAAGCAAAAACAGAAGTTCCAAAAGAAAGCGGATTAACCGAAGAATCTCCTGAGAATAAGAAGAGTTCTATAGATAAGTTACGCGATAAGATGCGTAATAATCCTAAGTTTAATAAACTAATTGAACAACAGGGATTAAAAGCTACAGAAGAACAAATTTCCAATGCAGAGAAATGGTATTCTAAACATTTGTTGAGTAAATATTTTCCTTTTGAGCAAGCTTTTAATATGGTTAATGTTAATCAGCCAAATTCTATTGCTACTTGGCAAATGAATGGAATTACTCTTTACAAAGGAGCTGATTTTTCAGATTTATATCACGAAGCTTGGCATGGATTTACTCAAGGATTTTTAACTGGAGAACAAAAATCTGATCTTTATAAGGAGACTCGTAAAAAGTCTGGAATTTTTGTTGATTACAAAGGAAATAAAATTTCATTTGCTGAGGCTAGTGATCTTCAAATTGAAGAATTTTTAGCTGAAGATTTTAGAGAATACATGTTGACAGGTAAAGTGATGAAAGAAACTCCGGTTAGAAATACAATCTTTCGTCGGATTTTGAATTTTTTCAAAGCTTTATTTGGAGATATTAGTGTTAGTCAGATAGCTTTGGATTCTAAAGTAAATCAAACTGTAAAAGATCTTTATGATAAATTACGTATTGGTGATTTGAGTGAGTATACGTTTGCTGCTGAGAATAGAACTTTTGCTGTTTTAAACAAGGGATTGGAAAGAATAAACAAGGCAGAACCTTTGGATTCTCTTAGCTATGAGGATTCAAATTTGCTTGTTGAAACGATTGATTCTTTATTTTCTGAATTCGCAGATGATATCAACGGTGGTTTAAATGATGAACAAAAATTAAGAAAAGCTGATCTTGAAAATAAACCGGAACTGAGTGCAGATGAAAATCGGGAATTGAATGATTTAAAAGGTCAACAGACTTATAAGTTTTCAACAGTTTTGTTTTCTACAAAAGAAGGATTACAAGGTGCCTATGAATACGCACAATTGAGATTAGCTGATATTCGTAATAAAATTTCTGATCAGAAGAAAAAAGATCTTTTGGATTACGCTCTTCGTAATTTTGGTAACATTGACGAATTAAGTACTAATGAAAAAGGAAAGGGAGTTATAGGTTATCATTTATACAAATCTGAATTTATTTCACCTGAAAGTATAGAAGATGTTTTTGAAGAAGAACAGGATATTAAAGCTGAAGCGGAGGGAAAAGAAGTTTATGATCGTGGTGGTAATGAACAATCTCATTATGATCTAGCTTCAAAAGAAATTATTTACATGATTCGTGGTTTACATAAAACTGATGAATCAGGTAAAATTATTACTAATCGTTTAGGTGTTCCTGAATTAGCTCCGTTTAATGAAACATATAGAAGATTGGCTGAAACATTGAAAGGTGTTTCTACTCGTCAAAAAATGTACGAATTGGTAAAAAAGGAAGCTGATAGCTATCAACCTTTAAATCAATTATTGAATAAACTTGGTCCTGTTTCTTATTCTGGTCAAAGTGATCGTGAAGTTACGAATTGGGTTAAGTTTTGGCAGACTTTTAATAAGCCTCGTATCGAACTTATTCAAATGAATATCGATATGATCACTCAGGATGATAACGGTAATCAATTAAATAAACCCGAATTCAATGTTACGATTGGAAATGCTTCTGCTGATTTTCGTAAAATAGGTTTAGCTTGGGAAAGTGCTTTTAGTGAAACATACGATCATCCTTACATTTTAAATGATGTAGGTGGAAATTATTTGAACTTGGTAAAACTTACCGAAAAATATCCTGATTCCGAAAGTATCAAAGGAAAAGAATTTGAGTTCCTAAGAGACATCGGAATCGATTTAAAAGATAGTAGAGCAGTTAAAGATGCTTTGAAAAAAGAAATTGCGTCCGGAGAAATAACCATAAGTAAATTTCCTGAGAAATTATACGGTTTATTGATGAAGGGATGGAAGGTTCGAAATATTCGTACTATAATTGGGGAGGTTGAATTCATTGATCCGAAAGATAATAAAACTAAAGTATTTCAGGGTGAATTTGGTAATTATCAAAAGTTACAGAAATTAGAAATGCGATATTCTGATATGTATTCGGATTTTATGGTGACTAATGCTGCAGGTGATGCACAATCCGAATTTACATTAAATACGTCTTTGACTCAAATACAAAAGCAAATAAACGAAGCTGAAAGTTTTGTAGAACTTACAGGAGTTCCTATGATGTCTTATTTAAATAGAAATCGTAATCCTTTCAGTAAGGCTTCAGTGTGGTTAAATTCTTTATTTGATTTGGAATCTCCGAGAGGACCTAAACGTGAAGGAGTAAATTTAAATGTTCAGAATTTGAGTGGGGTAGCTATGTTGAAAGATGGTAATGCTCTTTCAGAAGGTGTTGTATCTGCTGAAGCTGACGAAGCTACAAAACTTATTTTGGATTTACATTTGCAGGTAATGAGTGGTACTCCGGAACTTATTCGTTCTGCTGATAAAAAAACATCTCTTTCTGTTTTTGTAAATGATTTGAAAACAGAAGGAAAAAACAAACGTTTATACGTAGATACGGAAAATTTCATAAATCAAGATGGTGTTATTCTTGGAGAAGATCAGGCGTTTAATATCATATTACCTTATTTAAAAGCAGAATTAGAGCGTGTAAAAGAATGTCGTAGAATGTTACAATCTAATTCTGGTGTTACGGATTTTGATTTTGATTATTTAAATAGAGGTAAGAATTTTGTGATGTTTGATGATATGTTGGAAGATTCAACTAAAAATGAATTATACAATTTGGAAGGAGAAATTGATACAGATTTAAGAATTAAAATTGCTACTGATCTTTCTAAGTATTTTGATACTAAATTTTTCGAGACAAGAAACAAATTTGATGAAGCTAAGTTTATTTCTGAAGCGTTGAGAAATCAAATAAAAAACGATGCTGTTAAGGCTAACATTTCTCAAAAATATACTCAGCAAAAAAATATCGATGATGCTATTATTCGTTCTTGGGTATATAACAATTGGATACATCACTTCGAGGAGATGATTTTGTTGTATGGTGATTATGCTTTGTATAACACTGAAAAGGATGATTTGCATAAACGTAACGCAAGTGTAAATTCTACAGGGGATATTTTATGTACTGATAAGGATTTTATTGATTATGTGAATGAAAAAGTAGGCAGACCTTATACTGAAGGTGTTGGAGAATATAAAATAAATCCTTATAAGGGAACTTTTAACACTGCGGTTATGGCTGATGTGGAAATAGGTTCTGTTTATTTTGAGGAATATAAGAAGACATTAGGTAAACAAGCTAAAAAATATGATGAAGGAAAAGTAAATGAAGGAGATGCTCAAGGAATGATCGGTTTTGATGCTTATCGTATTATAGGAAAATCTTTGGCAGATTGGTCAGATGATCAGGAAAATCTTTTTCAAAAAATTGCAAAAGGAGAGTCTGTAAATCCTTCGGATATAAATACCTTTTTCCCGGTTCGTAAAATGTCTTATTTTGGAACCTTGCAGATCGACGGATTGCCTTTAACAGCTTTGCATAAGTTTTCGTTATTTCCACTTATACCTACAGTTATTCGTGGAACCAATTTAGAAAAGCTTCATGATAAAATGATGCGTGAAGGAATGGATTATGTTTTGTTTAAATCTGGTTCTAAAGTAGCAACAGTCACTCATGAGGGTAAATCCGATAAGCTTTATACTGATAATAAGCTTCGTACTTTTGATGAAACTCCTTTTACAAAAAACGTTGTATTTGCTGATTATTTAAAAGATCAAATTAAGGTATCGACAAAATTTAAAAACAAAGTTACCTTCTTCAGTCAACTTCGTAAGTTGATTGACAACGGATTGATGAATAACGGTGTTCCTACGGATTTTAAAGGAAGTAAAGAGGAGTGGAATAAACTTTCAGAAACAGATAGGGTAAAAAAATCAGAACGTTATAAATTGCGGGATAATTTCCTGAAATCTGTATTTAAATTAGGTCAAGTTAAGAAACAGGAATTGTTACGTGAAATAGGTTGGAAGATTGAAAACGGAAAACCTACAGGAAGTTTAAAGAAATTATTAGAGGTTGTTGTTCGGGAATTGGATCGTAGTGATCTGTCTGAACATGAAAGAGCTTTTATTGATTTGGGTCCGGATGGTAAATTGAAACACGATCTTTCTTTATCACAAAGTGCTGAGAAGATTGAAAAAGTTTTGATGGCTATTGTTAATAAACGTTTGGTTCGATATAAAGTAAACGGGGAACAGCTTGTACAGGTCTCTGGAGCTGGTTTTGAAAATATAGGATTTGCTTATGGAACAGAACGTAAATTCGAAAAACCCACAGAAGAAGACTTAGCTAAATACGGATCTAACGATCTTCCAACTTATCATAAAGGTAAAGATGGAAAGACTAAAGCAGCTAAAGTTAAAATTGCTATTCAGGGTGATTTCAAAAAATTATTGAGTCTTCCGGAAGTTATGAATAGTGGTAATCGATTACAAGCATTGAACGCTTTATTAAAAAATGAAGAGTGGTTGAATAAGGATGATAATCGTCGTATGATCACTATGATTGGAGCTCGTATTCCAACGCAAGGGTTGAATTCAATGGAGTTTGTTGAAGTGTATGAATTTTTACCTGAAGAAGCTGGAAACATTATTATAGCGCCAGCGGAAATTACTTCTAAGTCAGGTACTGATTTTGACTATGATAAACTTCCAATGATGATGCCTAATATTGGTCGTGTAAATGGTCAGATAACTTTAGCGAAAGAATATTCCAGAAAGGAAGCGAAACTTATTTATGATACGCTGGTTAAATACGAAGTGAATAAACTTACTTTGATAAATGCGGATCGTAATGAGTTACGTAAATTCATGAAGCCCGGAGTATTTAATAAATTTGAAGAAGCTATCGTTAAATTACTTGGTCCATCTTATTTTGAAGAACTTGAAAGCATTGTAAAAGAAGATAATAATATTCCGGAGTTTGAAGAATTCTTTGAAAGATTAAATGGTTCGAAAGCTGTAGAGAATGATATCATTCAGAATGTTCGAAATATTTTAGAACAACCTGAGAATTTTGAAAATCTCATTCGTCCGAATGATACTGATTTAGCAGAACCGCTTGCTAAGGAATTAGAACCGCTTGTTTCGGATTATAACCCTAAGAAAACTGTTTTTGGAAATTCCCGTAAATCAGGAACCAGAGGATTAGAAATTCTATTCAATAATTATAAACATCAATCGAATAATGTTGGTAAACAAACATTAGGAATTGGTGCAGTAGATAATACTTACAACACGATCTTCAATGCGATTGGAATGCATTTGAATCCATCGAACAGTCATTTAACTCAAAAACAATATCAAGCGCTTTTAGCTAAACCAAAGTTGACAAAAGATGAAGCTTCAGATGTTTGGAAATATCGTCGTCAGATTATTTTAATGCCACACAATTCTGTAAACGTAGGAGAAGAAAAAGCAGTCGCGTTAAGTTTCCTGAAAGATGCTGTGAATGAAAATAATATTTCAGATATCATATCACAGTTGATAAACGGATGGGTAGATGTTGCCAAGGATGCATGGATTTTTAATATTCAAGGGAATAAGGAAATAGCTCCTACGTTGTTGTTTTTAGTTCAAGCAGGTGTGCCTTTTAAACAGGCAGTTTATTTTGTATCTCAACCATTGGTTAGGGAATATGTACGTCAACAGCGTCTTAAAAAGAGCACATTTGCCGAACCTTTAGGTAAAGCAGCATCTACACCTATGCGCTTCCGGGTAGAGGCTCGTAATGAGATACTAGATAATCCTCAGTATGGTTTTGAGATTGGTGAGTTGAAGGACAAATATATTTACGATGCTACGGTAGAATTAACCGGTAAAGTGGGAGAGAAGCCGTTCGGTGAGCAAGCGCTTTTAACAAATTTAACAAATCCTAAGATTGATGATAATGCGCGAGCTGTGTTTCTGCATTTCCTTGAAGTGGAGAATATGGCTAAGGTCATGACTGCTATTAAGAGTAAAACTAACATCGATACCAGTCCATCTATTACTTTGTTTGAAGCTCAGGAGGCTGTCAATGAAATTGCCGGTTTGAAAGATAACGAAAGAGTGCCTTCTAAATTTATCGATCAGATTTTGACAAATAGTACCATCGGTGCTTATTATGTTCAACCTTTTGCGTTTGATCTTTTCAAGGATCTTTTCAAATTGAGAAACCATCCGGTATTGAATGAATTTATAAATGGTCCTTTGGGTTTCAGTAAAGATGCTAAAAAAGCATTCGGAGACAGAGAAAAATTCGTATCGGAATTCCGAAATGATTTGATGAGTTATATTTTTCAAAATGCAGCACGTGCATTTGATATAAATGATAATAACTATAAAGGATCTTCGATAAAGGAAACTCCTGTTAAAGAAGTTGAAGGGTTGAAATTCGGAGCTTTTGTTAAAGAAGGTGTTTTACATGTTGATAAAGATCAATTGAAAACAGATTTCTTATATAAGAACTATACTGATGAGCAATATGAAAAGAGAGGATTGGCTACTGTAAATCATAATACTTTTGTTCTTGAAAAAGAATATTTCCATTTGGTTTATGAACGCGAAACACTTCGTTCAATGTATCCTTTTTCTGAAATTAAGAATGATATTGATTACAAAAACAC
>Ga0134121_10001912_pt1 | contig 18835 bp, 12 predicted proteins | sample KB301_FD_96463 | JGI IMG/M metagenome (GOLD analysis project Ga0134121, IMG submission 96463) | Terrestrial soil microbial communities without Nitrogen fertilizer from Kellogg Biological Station, Michigan, USA - KB3-0-1 | ecosystem: Environmental > Terrestrial > Soil > Unclassified ... | reverse complement strand
TGATCCGCGCGAGCTCAACTTTTACTCCCGGAACGCTGCGGCCTCCATCAGAAAATACGCTGCCCCTGATAAAGACGATCGAGCCCTCGTCAATAGTCAGGTAAAGCTTGTCGCCCAGCGTGCGCGTCTGCCCCGCTTTCACTGACACGTCATCGATCGTGCCGACAGCCAGGCCGGCTTTGCGAAACTTAAGACTGTAAGTTCCCGGCGGCACCCGCGTAACTACGAAGTCGCCTTTCTTGTCGCTCATCGTGCGCGTAACTTCGCGTTCACCCTGCAGCACGATGACCGCGACGCCTGCAGGCGAGCCTCGCTCGACGCGCACCTTACCTTTAATCGTCGCATTCGACTTATCCTGCCCGAGGCAGGCGCACGAGAATATTAGTAACAGGGCAAGAGCCATGCTCGATCTGATCAGCTTCATATGAATATCCAAGTACCCGTAAAGTTATCATGGCTGGCAACCACGAACCAGCCATCGGTTAGAAAGCGAACGACCGCACGGCGTTGCTCAGCATCAAATGGTTCGCGCTGTTTTCGCGGCGTATAATTACGCATTCATCATGGCGAGAAATACTCAATCCCACTTGGTATTCCGAGTAATCTCATTTGTTTTCGCCTGCGTTGCCGTGTTGGCTTTGATGTCTTCCTCGGCCGCCCAGGAGAAACCTGCCAACCGGGAACGCCCCCGCCGGGCGCTGCCGGCCGACGCGGAACCGCAGGATGTCATTAAGATCGACACTGACCTTGTTCCCGTTGATGTCACCGTCACGGATTCCAGGGGGCGGCTGGTGCGCAACCTCACGAAAGAAGATTTCAAACTGTTTGAGGATGGCGTTGAGCGGCCGATTGCTTCGTTCAATGTCGAAAAGATTGAAGGCTCGCCGCGACCGGTGGCGATTGTGTTTGCGATTGACATGTCAGGCAGCATGACTCCTGAAGAAGTCGCGCGCGTGACCGACGCAATGCGTGAATTCTCGCGCCGGCTCGCCGAACATCCGGCAACTTTCGCACTCATGACTTTCGGCATGAATGTAAAGACGATTCAATCGCTGACGAGTGATCGCGAAAAGCTCGATCGCGCATTTGAAAAACTGTCGCACGAGCCGAATGGCCTGTCGACGCATGCCTACGACGCCGTTGACGATGCCGTGCGCATGCTCGCTCGTCATGCGCCCCTGACGAAGCAGCGTCAACTAGTGAAGCGCGCCGTAGTCGTGATCACTGACGGTTTCCCGGTCGGAGATGTTGTCTCGCCAGACACCGTAATCGAGCGGGCGAATGCCGCCGACACGAGTGTCTATGTGGTGACGATGCCGTCGTACACGCGTTTGCTGGCGGCTAGTCAAACTACGACTCCGCTACCGACGCCTCTCGATGTTAGTGGGTTGGTGGAAAAGACTGGCGGCCGCAGCGTCTATGCAAATCAGAATGATTTGGGGCCTCTGTTCCGGGCGATCGCGGAAGAGGTAGCGGCGGCTTACGTTTTGGGATTCTATCCGCCGGTGGAGAATCGCAAGGACGGACGTGCGCACACGATTCGAATCGAGGGTCCGGCAGGATTAACGCTGCGGCAAAGTCGCGATCGATACCAAAGCCAAAAACCAGAAGGCAACAAGCAGTAGGCAGACGGCAGGAACTGGATTATTTTTTCCTGCTTACTGCTTTCTGCGTACTGCCGTCTGCTTTTCAAAACTCATCTTCGTCGTCGTCATCATCCAAATCTTCCTCTTCCACCATATCGAGCTCGACGGGATCGAGGCCGACAACTTCCAACTGCACGCCACACTCTTCACAATCAACAATCTCGCCTTTGTCAGCGTCCGTATCGACATGGACGTCGGCTTCACATTCAGGACACGTTCCGGTCGGCACTTTTCTCGTTCCTCCGTTTTTATTCCACCCAGCTCAAATCAAGCGTCTTGTGTATTTTAGGCTCAGGCTCAATCTAACCGGAGCCCTGTCAATTTGCAATACTCTTTTGCTTCTTTTTTTGTCGCGTGCGCGCAAACGTCGCCGCGATTAAGACCGTGAGGAAGATACTCCCGAAAACTGTAGTCGCGGTGCGATTGTTGGACGCTTTCAATTCACGCGGCGCCGTCGGCGGCTCGTCGCTGACCTTGAAATAGTCGCCCGTACCTCCCTTTGTGCGGAGCAGCCGCTGCACTTCTTCGAAGGTGAAAGGTCGCGCACCACGACGCCCAAAGACCGCGATTTGATTCCCGCTTTCGTCCGTCGCGCGATCGCGATCGAGAGCTTTCGAGACTGCTAAAGCTTCGCCTTTGGTTTTGTAAGTCGCGATTAACTGCGGCTCGGGTCGCGGGCTGAAGCCGGCATAAGTTGGCATCGTTTCCGGCGAAGTGAGTTGCAGGATCCGCAGGCCATTCTTACCGTCAGCGACGTAAGCGAACAGACTCGCGTTCGTCATCGCCACTTTCACCTGCTGCGTATCGTTGAGCTGACCTCCCGCGTTGTACGTCTGATCGAGGCGCGGCTGCTCCGGATCCTTTACGTCGATGATCGCGACTCCATCCTTCCCATCGGCGACGTAGGCGTAAGTGCGCGCGACGTAAACGTCGTGAGCATCGGCGAGCGGAATCAAAGCGCCGTCGATCAGCCGTGGCTGCTGTGAGTTGGTAACGTCGAGGATCTTCAAACCCTGGTCATCCACCACAAAGCCATATCGAAATTGAATCGCGACCGCTTTCGGATGCTGCAACGCAAGCCGATTAACCATCTTTGGATTCAGCGGATCGTCCAGACTAACGACAACCAACTCTCGCTCAGTCGTGATGTACGCGTTCGTTCCCGCAATCGTAATGTTGTTCGCTCCGGTCAGCGCCCCGTCAGGATTGAACGCGGCATTTGGATATTTCGATTCGTCGAGCTCCCGCTTCAGATAATTATTCAGCGGATCGCCGTCAAGCAGCGTTGCCGCATTCACGACGATCAATCCTTCAAACTTATCGACGACGTAGAGATAAGCGTACAGCGGATGAATCGGTTGTTCTTCATTCAAGAGCTGTTCCCGCGGCAGCCGTCGCGCTTCATCGGGCGAAACCATCTTGCCGTTCGTGGTCATGCGCCAGCGCGCGGGATCGACTGCCAGCGTCGAAGGCGCCGCGACCGCCGTCGCGTACTTCGTCTTCACCCAAAACTTCTGTCCAAATCGTGAAACCGGCGCGGTCGTGATGCGCTCTGAAAATCCCTTCTGATCGATCTGCGCCACGTCGTAGACGCGCAATCCACCTTCGCCGGCAGCGACGTATGCATACTCGCCACGCAACTGCACACCGAGCGCGCGCGGATTGCCCTTGTGCTCGTAAGCTTCACGCAGTTCTCGGCCGCCGTTGACGAATTTTTGATAATTCGAGGGAAAGGCAATCTTGTGCAGCGAACTTCCCATGACCGCCTGCGGTTCTGCTCGTTCGGTCGCGACCACTGCTTCGAGCGAGTCATTCGCTGCTACGTAAACATATCGCCCCATGAAGTTCACGAAGTTCGTGCCCTGCAACAGCACCTGGGCCATCCACGCGTTGTTGTCATTCGCTTTCGCCACGTGGCAGTCGGTGCAGGTCTTCGTCTCAGTCGCGCGCACCGTGTGCGGCACATGTGTATTGAAAGTCTGGCCCGAATAGCCCTCGGCGGAAACTGTCTGCTGCTGCGAATAGATCCATTCACGATTCTGATTTTGCGAACTAACGAGTACGGCGCTCGATGAACGCACCGGCGCGATACGATTGCCCGTCACAGTGCCGTCGCGTCCCAACATGAAGACATCGTCGCGCAGTACCTGGTAGTTATAAGTCGTGAAATTCCGCGAATCGCCACCTTCATTGTGCCGATTCGGCATCTTGCGATTCGCAGTCATCGAAAGATGACAGCCGAAACAACTGGTCACCCACGACGAGTGACACGCAAAGCAGGTCATGTTTTCGTCGCGATGCGCGAGCTGCTTGTTATCCGCCGGCACATCGCCCCACGTCGTCGCATCCGTGCGCATCGTCTTGGCGTAACGCGATTTCAGGCTGTAGTCTTCCGCGTGCGGCGCATTCGGATTGATCGTGTCGATAGTTTGTTTGACCCGCCACCAGCGGCCGGGGACGACCATCGAGTTCTGCACGATGTCGCCGGCCTTCAATTGAATCTCGTTGCCCTGCTCGTCCTTCTTCTTCTGGTCCGCGCGAATTCTTTGAAACAACAACACGCGGCCGCCTTCCGTGTCGCGAAAGCGAATCGTCGCGAGATTGCGCCCCGGGCCATCGACAATTTTTTCGTCTTTGATACCAACTCCCGATGCGAACCCCGAGGTTAACAGCGTTGCGCGTTCGCGAATCGTGCCATGACAGTCGACACAATTTATTTCAATAGCAGCCCGCGGTTCCGCGTAGAGAATCCCGTTGCCATGCGCGTCCTGCCGGAAGTGACAATCGACACAGTGCATCCCTTTTTCCAGATGGATGTCGTTCAAGTGCACCGCTTTCTTGAATCGATCGGGATCGTCAGGCGAAACGACTGCGTTCTTCGCATCGAGCAAATTCCCTTGCCGGTCGCGCTTGAAGATCTGCCGAAACATCCAGCCATGTCCGTGAAAATCAGCGAACTGAGTCTGCTTCAATTGTGAGTTGAATTCCGCCGTACCGGTCTTGTTTAGAAAGTCAGATTCAGACCAAAGACCGCGCAAACTCGCGGCTTCCGGATTGTTGCTCAGCTTGCGTGCTTCCTCTTCCTGCGAAGGGTCGCGCTGCTGCGCCGGATACATTTTGTCGCCGTCGGTTTCGTTGTCCCACCAGGTCAGCCCGAGATATGACGCGACCATGTTCTCGCCCGGGTGCATGTGACAGATCATGCACTGCGAAGTTGGAATGCGGCTGGTCAATTGATGCCTGATCGGATGACCCGATTCGTTTTTGGGAATGCTGACGTCGTTCGACTGCGACGTGCCCAGATTTCCCGCCGTGCTGTAGAACGCAGAATGTCTCGGATCGCGATCGTTCGCATAGACCACATGACAGGCTGAGCATCCCGACGATCGAAAATCGCCCGGGTGATTGTTCGTACCCAGAAAATTCAGCGTCGGATCGAGCAGACGCGTCTTTTGCAATCCGAGATAAACCGGATCCGTTCGTTGCGCCGTGCCGAGCCCGCGCGCGCTCAATCCTTTGTCTGGCTTGCCCGGATCTTCATCCTTGTCCGGCAAGCCGGTTTCCAAACGTCGCTTCCCACCGCGCTCGAACACGCGCAAGACGTTTCCCGGCTGCGAAATCTCCCAACGCGGGAACGGATCGAGAAACGAGAGGATCCCTTTCAGTCGTCTCTGTTCTTCCGTCGGCTGCGGAATTTGAATGAGAGTTTGCGGTCCGCCGTTTGGGCTGTAGCTCTCGCCAAAATTCGCGTCTTTGATCGGAAAGCCGCCGTTGTTGTAAAGCGCCGCGCCCCAGAGCATCGCGCCGTGCGCCATCATGCTGCGCGTCGCACCCTTCGCCTGAGTGCTGTGACAGTCTGAACTGCCGCAGGTCGTTTCAGCGACCCGCAAATCGCCGGGATTCAGGAACCGGACGAACTGCAGACTCTCGCGATTGAGCAGTGGCCCAGAACGCTCCGGCACGCGAAACTTTCCGTCGCGCGTCCACTCTTTAGGGAAACGCGGCTGCACGTGCGCTTCTTCTTTCGTGATCGCGACTGGATTGCCGCCGTGACATGCCGTACATGTCAGGCCCAGCCCGTCTTTGCCGTTGTCTAATTTGTCCAACGCGCCGGCAACCGTGGGACCGTAACGATGCATGGGCTCGATCTTGTCGTGACATTTCAGACAGCCTTCGAGCGGCGGAGGAGTCGCAGGCTTCTGTTCCGCACGCGAAGAGGACAGGACAATCGCCACTGAGGCACAGAGGCACAAAGATAGTGTCAGAAGCCCGCGCGCTAGCAAGGGCACCGCTCGCGAAATTTGCCCTCCCTCGCGGTCGGGCTTCCGACACGGTTCTTCCTCTGTGTCCCTGTGTCTCTGCGGCTTCATATGTTCAAAAAACAAACTTCACCTGACCGAACAAATTGAAGAGCGGCTTGCTCGGATTGATATTCACCTTGTCCGGCGTGCAGAACTCAATTAAGTTCGCCGGGCAGTCGCGGGTTCGATCCGTGTAAATGTCGCGAAAGCCGCGCCCCGGCTTCAAAGTCGCCGCGCCGAACGTCAGCGTCATATTGTTGATAAGCAGCGGACGATACGCGACACCTAAACTCACATCCCAGCCAATCTCGTGACGAATGTTCGGTTGAAACAGGATGTATTCCAGCGACTCAGTCCGATGAAAGCGCAGGTAGTTCACATTAAAAACCGCTTTCAAACGCTGCGTGATCTCCGCATCGACGCCGACGTTGTAAATCATGATTCCCGGATTGACGAAGTTCGCCTGACCTTCGATCTTGCTGCTGCGAAGCGACGGCAGAATGCTGTTCGGCTGGACCAGGCCAACTCCGGTCTGCGTTAACCGAATCCCATTTCGATTCCAAAATGAAAACTGTCCGCCGACAAAATTCGGATCGTCGAAGATGGCGTCGAATCCGTTTGCCTGACTATCGGTCGGATTCTTATCGCCCTGCGCGAAAAAGAATGAGCCGCGAAACCGCAGAAAGTCATGATCGATAGAAGCTTCGACTGCCGCCATGTTCGAACTCACGTGCACCGGCTTGCCCGCGATCGGGTTCTGATCATCGCGCCCAAACGCGTAGTAATACGAATTAGTCAGATTGATCCGGCCAAGATGACCATCGCCGTTGACTCCGACATAACCAACTTTGATCGAATGCGGCCGCACGTCACCGATCAAAGCAGGCCGCACGAGAAATCCGTTGCGATCGAATTTGCGGCTGTGCCGATCGTCGTTGTACAGCGCACTGGCCTGAATCGTGTAGCCCTTCTTGATGAAGTCCTGCCGAAAAATATTCGCGACGTAAACATTCTGCTGCCGCCGATCGAATCGATTGAGACCACTGTTCGTGTCCTTCTCGAGCTGGGCGAAGTAAGCCGCGTTGAATTGATATCGATTATTGTCGAACGAACCAAAGATCCGCGCGCCGAGGTTGTTATCAGAAAATATGAAGCCCCGAAAATCAGAGACGAACGGCTGAATACCGACGCGCGCCGAAACGAAATCAAAGTTTTCGCTTAGATCTTTCAACTTTACTTCGGCGAATGCTTCTTCCAACGAAACCTGCGTGTCGGTGCGATTCGTCCCGCGGCGCACGTCGATGTTCACTACACCTGTTTCGCGCGCGTTGAGATAATTCGGCAGGCTGAACGTCGGCGAAATTTTGATCGCCCAGTCGCGCGGACGGAACGTCGAGTCACCATGGAACAATTCGAATGTAAATTGAAAAATCTGATTGACGGCGAGCGCTTCCGGCTTGCCAAAGAATTCAGCGCTGCCGGGGCGTGCGCTGCTGACGTCCGAAGGTTTCGGCGTGCGGCTTAGCTCAACTGTTGATGAACTGACGGCGGACAGGATCATGAAAGTCTTATTGCCGATGATTGGGTAATCGCCTTTCAGCCAACTTTGATTGTAAGGGTCGTACCAGCGACCTTTCTTGAATGGAATGTCGCGCCCGCGTGCGCCCTTGTCGCCATAGCGATCGTATTCGGGAAAGCCTATGCGCCAGCGGTCGCGCACCTCGCGCCGATCCGATTGTGTCTGCGGTTCTGATTCGACGCTCGTGGCGCCGGCCGCGCCGAGAGGTTCGCGCGGCGGCACATTGACGATCGGTTTGTCTGCCAGCTTCTCGATGGTGAAATCGATCTTCGTTTCTTTACCTTCGCTGACGATCACATTCTCAAGCGAATCGTCGCGAATCAGCGCGTGTTCGCCATAGGTCTTCCCCTTATCGAATTTGGCAACGTAGGGCGCGGCTACCGTCAAACGGTAGGCGCCGGGGCGAATGTTCAGCGAATAAGTGCCGTCCGATTTGACTGGCGCGCGCGCAGCTCTGCTGGTGACTTGATTGGTCGCGACCACCACGACGCTGGTAGTCGGGGGCGAAATCGTGCCGTTGATCGTGCCTCGCTTTTGTCCGAGTGCCGCCGCTGCGACAACCATCATCAGCCCTGCGACAAATGCGAGTCGCGCTAAGGCATTCGGCTGGCGCCCGATCATCACGAGAATGAAAATTTGACTGATGCTGACTTGTAACACACCAAAGCGAAAGCTATCAATCAAAAATTTGTTGCGAGAAACTCCGCAAATAAAATGTTTCGCTCGCCCGATGTTTAGTGATAGATTTCCCCGTCCTCCGCGAAACAATTGCGAACGCGAAATCATGGTACGTCGATGAGAGGGAACGCATTCCTCAGGCGCGGGACAATCTTTCTGGCTGTCTCTGTCGCGATTGGCACACTCGCCTCGACTTCGGCGCTCTTTGATCACAGCCGCGCGCAATCCGCCAGACTCACCTTAATCAGCCAGGAAACGTCGACGCGCGCCATCGCCCTCGATTCAGTCACGCAAAAGCACGAGCCGTTCAATTCAACTTCCGAAGTAACCTGGGGCAACGATAATCGGGAGCGCGTGATGCTGTTCGCGATGGGACTGGACCGAAACACTCCGCCCTCAGACATCAGCGCGACCGCCGAAGATGGATCTCATAACATCTATCCTTTGACGGTGGAATATATCGGCCCAGTCCCTGAACAAGACTGGGTAACTTCAGTAGTCATTCGTCTCAACGATCAAATCGGCGACGTTGGCGATGTACTGATCGGAATTAGTTATCAAGGCCTGAAGAGCAATCGAGTGCGCGTCGGCATCGGTCACGTCGGCGATGGCCCGCCGGATGATCAAGGAGCTGTGCCAACACCGGGCGGGATCACGCCGCCGGTTCAACCCGCGGCATCCGCCGGAACGTTAACCACGAGCGAAGTACAGACGATCGTCGCCCAGGCCGTTTCGGCGGCAGCCGCGATCAATCATCCGGTAACCGTCGCGGTTACAGACCGAGAAGGCAACGTGCTCGGGGTTTTCAAGATGACGGGCGCGCCGGCGACGACGCAGTTGCGCGGTGGTGGGCCAGGCGCGACTCTGGCTCCGAATCCGATTACCGGATTTGTGGCGACAGGTTTGGATGGAACGATTGTGCCGGCAAACCTCGCGGCAATTTCGAAAGCCGGAACGGCCTCGTTATTCAGTACGCGCGGCAATGCGTTCACGACCCGCACCGCCGGCTTCATCATCCAGGAGCACTTTCCGCCCGGCGTCGATTTCAAATCAGGCGGCCCGCTCTATGGCGTGCAGTTCTCTTCTCTTCCGTGCTCGGATATCAAGAAGCCCGCGCTGCCGCTGGGCCTGAGCGGCGATCCGGGCAGCGCGCCGATTTACAAAAACGGTGAAGCGGTCGGCGGTGTTGGTATCGAAGGCGACGGCGCTTACACAGTCGATCGCGATCCGACAGATTTCGATCAGCCGTTTGAGGAAGTGATCGCGGTTTCGGCAACGCGCGGATTCGAAGCGCCGTCATTGATTCGCGGCGACAACATTCTGGTTGACGGGATTCGCCTCGCATATCTCAATGTTACGAGCGCGCCGGCGCTTCCGACGATCGCGTTCGGAAGTTTGCCTGGAGCTCTCGATCCTCTCTTTCCAATCAAGAGCGCGCAAACCTCTGCCTTCACGCCGGCGGTAGTTGGCGGCATCGCCGGGGAAGTTGACACCCGCTTCTTCCCCTTCATCGGTAGTCCGACTGTGACCGCAAATTCTTTGACTGCCGCGGACGTGAACACAATCATTTCGCACGCCGCACAGCAGGCGAACATCACGCGCGCAGCGATTCGCCAGCCGCTCGGCAGTAACGCGCGCGTTTCGATCGCCGTAGTCGACACGAATGGAGTCGTGCTGGGCGTGTTTCGCCAGCAGGATGCGCCGGTCTTTGGCTTTGATGTGTCAGTGCAGAAGGCTAGAACGGCGGCATTTTATTCGAGCGCGAATGCGGGAGCGTTGTTGCGCGCGGCGGGATTTGGATCGTATGTCGATCGCGCGGCGGCCGATGGTTTGAAGCTGGACGGTTCAGTCGCGTTCACGGATCGCGCGGGCGGATTTCTGCACCGGCCTTTCTTTCCCGACGGCATTAACAACACCGCGGCGGGGCCGTTCAGTACGGAACTGAACAGCTGGAGTGTTTTCAATGTGGGCCTGCAGCTCGATCTAATCAAGACGAACTTACAAACTGTTTTGAGTGGCGGCGCGGCGCCGTGTACTTCGATTCCAAATCTACCAAACGGAATTCAAATCTTTCCGGGCAGCATGCCGCTCTATAAGAACGGCGTGTTGGTCGGCGCGATTGGAATCAGCGGCGACGGCGTCGATCAGGATGATTTGATTGCCGCGGGCGGCGGCGCTGGTTTCTCGCCCCCGGCAGCCATTCGTTCAGATCAAGTTCTGGTGCGCGGGGTGCGCCTGCCATTTCTAAAGTTTCCGCGGAGTCCGAACCTGTAACGCAAGCTGTTAGCTTGCGTGGTTCGCAAACTGAAGTTTGCGTTACAACGACCGGCCGATTCTGATGACTCGATTCTACATAGTTTCAATCGCCTGTTGCTTGGCGCTCTGCGCGTCATTTGCCGCGCACACGCAAACGCCTCAAACCGCGCGGGGCGTTATTCGCCTGAAGGTCCGATACAAATCGGCAAGCGGCATGAAGGATTTGCCGCGCAAACGTTTCTTTCTAATCAAGGGTTCGCTTGATCAGAACCAATCGCTGATTCAGCAAATCAAACAAACCGACATGGCCTCGCGCGAGTGTTACTACCGCGCGCACGGTGCGAGTGAGCAGTTGATCAAATGGCTGGATGAGAATGATTGCGAATCTGTCTATTGCCGGGAGATCGAGGACAAGTACATCAGCGGCAGTGAAGCCATTCCTGAGTTCAAGGCCGCGTACGATCAAGCGCTGAAAGAATTGAAAACGCCGGAAGTCGCGCGACGATGGTTGCCTAGTTACTTGCCGGCGGAACTGCGTGACGGTTACTACAAGACCAAGCGACAAACGATCGAGGGTCTGGTGAAGCAAGCTGAAAACGCGAGCGGCAAGCCGACTATGTCCATCATGACCGATCGCAAGGGGACTGCTTACCTCACTGACATCGATCCGGGCGTTTACACAATTTCAAATTTCATCGGAAGCGAAACCGAAAAGACGAGCATCCTCTGGATTTGTGAACGCGAAGTGAAGGCCACCGATTTATACGCGGCCATGAAGCGGCCATTCACTCTATCGAATGAGAAAGATCCTAAGGTGAAGTGCGAAGTGATCGAACGGCCCTTGCCGGCGTGTGCGAAATGAGCATAAGCGAATTGAAACCGCAGAGAACGCCGAGGATTTCGCAGAGGAGCACAGAGCTTTCCTCTGCGTCCTCTGCGGCAGCCTCTGTGGTCTCTGCGGTTAAATCGAATCCTGCATCTCGATTGCTTGTACTGATCCTGGCGCTTGGCATGATCGCAGTAGTATCCGCCCAAACGCGACGGCGGCCGCGTACTATTCGACCACAAACTCAAACCCAGGCGCCTCGTGCTTCGGCGGCAAAGTATTCAGCGTTCCTTCATTCATCAGACAAACACAAAAGCCTGGCGTGCAATGCCTGTCACAAAGTCCCCACTGCATCGAATGCGAAGCGGGACTTTCCCGATGTCGCCGACTTTCCTGATCACGATGCCTGCGTGCGCTGCCATCGTCAGCAGTTTTTCACGCGCCAGGTGTTGGTGGGGACGGGCCCAGGCATTTGCACCGTGTGTCACGTGCGCGCCGCACCCCGTGAAGATGCGCGCTTCGCATTTGGCTCGCCAAACGTCGCAAAGCTCCCAATGAAGCAGAAGCAGGAATGGCAGTTCACGATCGAGTTTCCCCATGACAAGCATCAGAATGCGATCGCTCGCGTGGAGTGGAATAGATCTCAGTCTGTGAGGTCTGAACTGCATCACAGACTAAAGTCTGGGCCACTTGACGATAAGAAACCCGATTACAACAACTGCTCGATTTGTCATCGGACTGATATGACACTTGCGATTGTGGCACTGGTGCCGGCGAATGCAGACCCGGCGATGCTCCATCCATTCAAATCAATGCCAGGCAGTCACGACAGCTGTTTCAATTGTCATTGGAAGAACCTGAAACCGGCGAGCGATGACTGCGCCGGCTGTCACAAATTAGCGCCCTCGGCCTTCACGCCACTGATTGGGCCAAAGCGCATCTCGGCGAAGTTCGCGCACGAGGGCGGCAAGGGCGAGCACGTCATGGAGTGCACCAGCTGCCACATCAACATTACGCGCGCCTCGACGCTGCGCGGACTGACGCCGGACGTGCCCATCGCCGCGTGCGCGAGCTGTCACAAAGACAATAAGAAGACGACGTATCCGAAGGCCGTGACGATCGAAGAAGAGTTCACCCAGAACAAGAAGACTGGCGAGTGCACGTATTGTCATACGCCGGATGTCGGAAAGAAGAAACCACCGCCGAGTCACGATGCGGCGGCGCAATGATCTGTTACAGAACCGCGAGCAGTAGCGAGCGGGACACGGGAAAATGTTGATTTCTCTTAACAAACGGATGCTCTGCCGAGGCTTGCGCCATTATCCCGCTTACTACCGTGCGCGGTTCTGTAACGCTGGCCGCGCCGTTTGCGCAACAATCTTCCTGCTTGGGGTCTCCCTAACTGCCGTTCACGCACAGGGCAACGATCAGGACTACTCGAAATTTCTGCACACAAGTTCAAAGCACGCATCGATCGGCTGCAACGAATGTCATCGCCGCGCCGACAACTCGTCGCGTCCAGGTTTCCCCGGACACAAAGCGTGCACCAGTTGCCACCTGACCCAGTTCACCACGCCGACATTGCCGATGTGCTCGATCTGTCACCAAAGTGTCAATGGCAATGATCCGCCGCGCAAAGCCTTTCCTGACAAATTCAAAGAGAGCTTCAACATGAAGTTCGATCATGCGCAACACCTGACCGGGAGCGCCAAGCCGAAAAACGGATGCATGGGTTGTCACAGCGGCGGGTTGCGACGCGGCGCGGCCTTGTCGATTCCCGCGGGAATGGGTGCGCACGACGGCTGCTACACCTGCCACACGCCGAACGCAACTGCGAACGGACGCGATCTGGCATCGTGCGGCGTGTGCCACGCAACTAAGGCCTATGCGCGTACGCCGACTGACTCACCGGCCTATCGAATTGGCTTTAGCCACGCGGAACACGGCGCGCGACAACGCCTCGAATGTTCCAGCTGTCACAACTACACCGCGGGTCTTCCGCAAAGACGGCAAGTCAGTTCGACGCGGGCTCAGCAACATTTTCCGACGGGCAATAATTCGTGCGCGACCTGCCACAACGGCCGGAGATCGTTCGGTGGAGATCTCGACTTCAAAGCCTGCCGGCGGTGTCATGAGGGGACGAGTTTCCGAACGGGATGATTAACCACAGAGGACTCAGAGGAAGATAAGTAGGCAGTAAGCAGTAGGCAGTAAACAAACCAGAGCGAGACCGTCAATATTGAAGAGTGAAATTGCAAACCTGGATTGCTTCGCTGCCTTCTGCATTCTGCCCACTGCCTACTTGTCTCCCTCTGTGTCCTCTGTGGTTAACTGATCGGGCAACGGTGGTTAATTGACAGCGCAATGAGAGTCTCCCTAACATGCGATCCACTTAACGAAACCGGGAGGGCATATGAAGCGAGTTCTGATCGGACTAATTGTAGTGCTGGCGGCGGTGGCGCTCTTCGTCTTGAGTACCGGCGCGCGACCTTCAATTCAGGATCAAGCGATCCCGAAAGAGGGCAGAGATCAACCGAAGAAGGTCACGCTCGATCAGGACAGCCTCGATGACAAGTGGGGCGCCGTCGCCTTCGATCACGAAACCCACTCAGTCAAGAAATACAATCCTGACGGCGCGTCAACAACGGCGTGCACCTTTTGTCATCACACCGATCAACCGAAGGATCAACTGAAGCCACCGCTCAAGACTTCTGAACGCGACGTCGTGCTCACCGCCGACGTACTGAAAGATGCGGCCGCCAAGCCGGTCAAGACTTGCCGCCAATGTCATTTGCAGGCCGGCGATGACAGCAAAGAGCTGCCCGTCATTGAGAAAGACGGCAAGCAGGTGAAGATGGATAACGAAAACGCTTATCACATCAACTGCTTTGAATGCCACGACGCGGCCATCAAGGCCAAGCCGGAATTGGCCCAGAAGATTTCCGGATCAGATCCGAAGGGTTGTGTGAAGTGTCACGTGGCGAAATAGTGAGCAGTGAGCTGACGCGCTAAAGAGTCGCAGCGTTCCTTACCTTCGGAGTCTCCTTTTCAAACACGAACGCCAGGGTTTTGTAGATTAGCTTCGCGCACAGAAACGCTGACGCGCTCTGGCCTTCCACGTAGGAATACTCCGTCAGATCCATTCCGACTACATTCCGGTTCCGGGCAAGGGTTCTTATCAGGCCAATAGCATCGTACCAACCCAATCCGCCTGGCTCAGGCGTGCCCGTGGCGGAAACCAGCGAAGGATCGAGACCATCGATATCGATCGTGAGGTAGACGTTCTCCGTCAGTCCTTCAACTGCGTCATCCCACCAATCATCGCGCCCGACGATGTCTCTGGCCCAGAAGATTCGCGTCGGCAGCTCGTCGAGATCGCGCGCCTCTTCCGCCGAAATTGATCGGATGCCGACTTGCACAGCCGGAATCTTCAGGTCCTTCACGACGCGCGCCATGATCGACGCGTGCGAATAAGGCGTTCCGTCGTACGTGTCGCGCAGATCCGCGTGCGCATCGATTTGCAGGATTGAGAGGTTCGGATATTTTTCAGCATGCGCCCGAATCACGGGCGCACTGACCGAATGCTCTCCCCCGATCATGGCGACGAATTTGCCGCTACCAATGAGTTGGTTCGCACGGTCGTACAGGGAATTCATCATCCGCTCAGGCGGATCGATTGCGGGCGATTCAGCGACGGTGTGAATCCCCAGCTTGTAGACCTCGGCGTCGGTCTCGTCTTCGTACAACTCCATGTTGCGCGACGCATCGATGATCGCCTCAGCACCGCGGCCTGTGCCGCCACCGTACGAGACCGTGCCTTCATAGCTGACCGGCCAAACGATGATGCGCGATTTGTCGAAGCTTGAGAATTCTTCTTCGGCAATGCCGCCGAAGTTCATGGGCAGGGACTGCGATTCGGTCATGAGTGGAGTTTAGCGGCGCGGTGTCTGTACGCCAAACGCAAATTAGCCGCAGATTAACGCGGATTTACGCAGATACAAAAACCTTCACGTACTGATTTGTTTTATCCGTGTAAGTCCGCGTTCATCCGCGGCTGAATGTCTTACGGCACGTCAATGATCAGATCTTTGCCGCTAAAGGTGAAGCTCGGCCGGCGCCGGCCCTTCATGTACTTGGCAGCGGTTTGCGACAGCGCAGTGATCACGATTGGCAGAGCGATGGTCGCGTCGCAATTCACGTAAGCGGTCAGCGCGCCGCGCGCGAGCTTTCCATACACGATTGATTCGTCGAACGAGACGGCGCTCGAGCGTCCGCCGGGGTGCGGAGCGTCCGCGGAAAACTGGATTGCGTACTTATGGCCATGCACCTGTTGTTTGAAGATGTGCGCGGACATTTCGGTCTGTTTCAGGAAGCTCTTGGTGATACCGCCGCCGATATTAATGACACCCGAGACGCGCGCGCGCAACGCAATCTGCGCCATATCCAGAACATCCTGCACAATGTCGAATTGGAAATTATTCTTCTTCTCGAAGCGGGAACCGGCGATGCCCACAGCAATACCACTATCGGCTATCCCGGGACAGAAAACCGGCACGCGTGATTTGTAAGCCGCCGTCAGCAAACCATCTTCCGCAGCAATCTCAGCCAGCTCTCGTCCGAGCAGATGGAGAAACTCGCGGGTTGAATAAGGCCGCGTTTGATCCAACTGGCTCGCAAATCCGCCGACCCATTCTTCAGCCTCGTGATACTCATCTTCGCTCGCGAGCAAATCCCACATGCGGCTGATCTGCGAAGCTTCCAGCTCGGCATCGGTCATGTTCGGATGCGCCTGAAAGTGATGACGGCCGAGCGTCTCGTGCAAGTCATGAAAGATGACCGAGCCCGAGAGGATCAGCGCATCGACGAAACGGTTTTTGACGACGTACGCCAGGAGCCGGCGCATGCCGGCAGGGATCAGCGCGCCTGACGCCGCCATGAAAATCGTTGTGTTGTCCCCGAGCATGTCCAGCCAGATGCGATGCGACTCAGCCAACTGTCGTCCGCCAAACCCGGTGCCCTCCATCTTTTCGAGCAATCCGGCGATCGAGCGATCTCGATCGACCTGGACCGGGCGAGTGGGAATTGTCAGGTACTTACTCGGTTTGGGCTTGCGCTGTGTAACCATGGAGAGTTTTCCTTTTGTGAATAATGTCAGGCCTCAGGCCTGTGCGTTTCAATAATCATGACGCCGCCGACCCCTCGGCCGGTTACCGTTAACTGAAATATAGGTGTAAGCGTCAAAGCGTGATTCGTAATAATTGACGAGTTCGGCACCTTCGGCTTCCGTTAATTCGTCGTCTTTAATGCGTTGGGCCACTTGTCGCCGAAAGCCGTCGTGCAGCAGCCCGCGTTCATATCTCGCGCGACCGGCAGCTTCCCCGACAGTCGTGCCTTTGATCACTTTCTTGATTAAGTAGCCTTCTTCATCGATGTGAATCTGTGCTTCGTTCGGCGCGCCGAACAGGTTGTGATTGTTGCCCATCACTTCCTGGTACGCGCCGACCAGCATGAACGCGAGGTAGTACGGTTCGTCAGGATCGATCTTGTGAAGCTCGAGCACCTGCTTTACGTCATGCAGGTCGACGAACTTATCGACGACCCCGTCTGAGTCGCAGGTGATATCGCAAAGTGTCGCGAACTCGGTCGGCGGTTTGTTCAGCATTTGAATCGGCACGATCGGAAACAACTGATCGAGCGCCCAATGGTCGGGTAGGGACTTGAATACCGAAAAATTGGCGAGATACTTGGCGCACAGCAACGTTCTAAGATCGCCGAATTCTTCGGGAACATACTTTGATTGCTGCGCATATTTGTCCGCGCGTTCGCACACGTCCCAGAAGAGGACTTCACCCTTCGCCCGATCTTCCAATGAAATCAGCCCGAGATTGAAAAGGGTGAACAATTCTTCGCGATGTTCGAGCGCGTCGTGATAGTACTCGCGATAATTTTTGATCGTGATCGTTTCGCGCAGGTCGCCCAATTCGATCACGACCTGCGGATCGTCCTCATCAATTTCGATCGGCGTGATGTCTTCGACGACCGTCTCGATCTCTTCCAGCACGTTGGTTACCAGGATCGCGTGATAGGCCGAAAGAAACCGTCCCGACTCCTGAATGATTGTGGGATGCGGCACATTCTCGTCATCGCAGACCTGTTTGATGGTGTAGATGACATCGTTGGCAAATTCCTGCGAGTTGTAATTTGCCGAAGAATCAAACGCCGTCTTTGAGCCGTCGTAATCGACCGCCATGCCGCCGCCGACATCGAGCAGATCGATCGGCACTTTCATCTGATGGACTTTCGCATAGACGCGCGCGGCCTCTTTCATCGCGTTCTTAATGCGCTTGATGTCCGTCAGCTGCGATCCGATATGGAAGTGCAGCAGCTTCAGCATGTCGATGCGCCCCGCATCCTTCAGCCGGTTGATTACTTCGAGCAATTCCGTGGTCGTCAAGCCGAACTTCGCCGCCTCGCCGCCGGATTTCTCCCAGCGACCAGAACCTTTTGAATAGAGCTTCACGCGCATGCCGATGCTCGGCATGTTCCCTTCGGTGGCCTCTGCGATGCGAAGGATGTGATCGAGTTCGCTCAGTTTCTCGACCACGATCACGACGCGCTTGCCTGATTTGGCGCCGGCGAAAGCGAGCTCGATAAACTCCTCGTCCTTAAATCCATTCAATACGAGCAGACTATCGGGTGATTGCTCGAGCGCCAGCGCCGCGTACAACTCAGCTTTTGAACCCGCTTCCAGGCCAAAGTCGTAACGGGAACCTTCGCGGAGATACTCCTCAACCACCGAGCGCTGCTGATTCACTTTCATCGGGTAGACGCACATGTGCGCGCCCTGATACTCGAATTCGCGGATAGATTTGCTGAAGGCACGCTGAAGTTTGCGCACCTGTGCCGCCACCAATTGCGGGAATCGCAGCAGAATCGGCGTGGTAATCCCGCGCCGCGCCAGGTCCTCGATGATTTCGCGCAGATCGGCCGAGCGAGGATCGCCTTCGGCTGGACGCACGATCAGATTACCTTTTCGATTTACGTCGAAATATCCAGCGCCCCAGTTTTCGATTCCGTAAGTTTCTACGGTCTGTTCGATGGCAGTTGTCAACTAGCGGTCTCCTGGTCTGCCCTTAGGTGCACGCATAATGCGGCGTGGCTGTTGTCGGCAAAGCGGATTATTGGGGTGGTTACCTTAATCGGTGAATTTAACAGAAAAAGTGGGGCTGGTCTATCACTTTTTTGTCGCGAAATCTCATTCGACGCCACCCCAAAACAACAGGATCTTGAATTCGCTGACTACTTCTTGCTCGGCTGGCTCAGATCAAACCGCCATGCCGCCGCTGATCGTCGAAACTGAAAAATTACATTTGCGAAAAGAGTTGACAGATCGAATTCTCCGTCTATAATGCACGTTTTTTAGTTGCGCGGTTGATGACGTTACGCGCTCCGCAGACTGCTCATTCCACCACTGACTTCGCACCACAGGGACGCTTCGGGGCGAAGGTTACCAGCATCACTCACTTTTTTTTCGATAGGAGCTTAAATG
>Ga0134121_10001911_pt1 | contig 18836 bp, 6 predicted proteins | sample KB301_FD_96463 | JGI IMG/M metagenome (GOLD analysis project Ga0134121, IMG submission 96463) | Terrestrial soil microbial communities without Nitrogen fertilizer from Kellogg Biological Station, Michigan, USA - KB3-0-1 | ecosystem: Environmental > Terrestrial > Soil > Unclassified ... | reverse complement strand
TGGGGCAGATCACGCCCTTCTATCCGTCCGCGGAGTTCTCCCCGTTCGGTGGCGCTCTCGTTCCGAAGCGCCTCGAGGGCGCTGCGGCCGAGGGAACGCTGCTCTCCCCGGTTGGGGACGTGGCGTGGGACGCTGACGCCGACACGGTCACCGGCAGCCTGAAGCCGGGGCTGCGCTGGGGCGCCAACGACGTCTCGAAGGCGGAGAAGGGCACGATGAGGCCCGGTCTCAACGCCGTGCTGCTGAGCAAGGCCGCGATCGATTCCGGCGGTCTCGACAGCGCGATCCAGTCGATCGCCCAGAGCGCGAACATCGTGTCGGTCCTGCCGCGCCGGACCCTGCTGGTCACGGTCGAAGCGAAGGACATGCACACCCTCCGCAACAATCCGGCGATCGAGAGGACCCGCGCCTGGGAGCCGGCCTGGAAGATCGACGTGAACCTGGGCGGGCACCCGTACATCCAGAAGGCCCGCGCCAGCAACCCGAATCTGTTGATCAACGTCGCCCTGCTGCCGGGCGTCACGACGGCGGACGCCGCGCGCACCATCTCGGCCATCCCCGGCGTCTCCGAGGTGACCGAGAACGCGATGGGCGGCCAGCTCTCCGCCAAGGCGCACTACGGCGCCATCGAGAAGATCGCCCGTCTCGACTCCGTCTCCCACATCGAAGAGCAGATCGAGTGGATGCTGCAGAACGACGAAAACGTCCCGACGGTGCAGGGCGGTTCGGCCGAGGACACCAACTTCCTCCATCCGTTCGACCTCGCGGGCGTCGACGGCGGCGGTCTCAACTCGACCGGCCAGCCGAACGGAACGCGCGTCAACAACGGCTCGGCCCAGGTCGCGCCGCAGATCGTTGCGATCGTCGACAACGGCATCTCGCCTGATACCCCCAACTTCTCGCAGACGGCCACCCAGGTGGCCCCCGGCCTGACGCCGTTCGGTCCTTCGCACCGCAAGATCCAGGCGATCCAGACCGTCGTCGACAGCGGCACGAGCTGCGACGCCCAGCTTTCGGGCGGCGGCACGCACGGCAACACTGTGGCCGCGGCCATCGGCGCCTACGCCAGCCAGTTCGGCGTCTTCGCCAGCAAGGGCACGTACGGTCGCGTGACGCACGTCTTCTCGGCCAACCTCGACGGCGTGGCGCGCGGCTCCCGCATCATCATGGAAGACGCGGCGACCACGGCGGTCTGCCTCATCAACAGCCTGATCGAGAAGGGCGGCAACGTTTCTCCCGGCGCCATCATCGACCGGATGAACCTCGCGCTGTGCCCCGCCACCGGTGGCGTGGGTCCCTGCGCGGGCGTCACCGGCGGCGGCACCGACGTCCACCTCGCGGTCCTGCCGTTCGGCGTGCCGAACTGGTCCACTGACCAGTTCGCCCTGACCAACGGGCAGTACGACCAGGCCGCGGTCGACACCGACACGTTCCTCTACAACAACCGCGACTTCATGATCATGGCCCCGGTTGGCAACAACGGAAAGCTGATCGACGCCAACCGTCAGGGCCGCGCCGGCGCCGTCTTCCCCGACCTGTTCAACGGGACGGCGATCGACAACAACCCGAACGTCCCGAACGGCATCGAGACCACGTCGCCCGCGACCGCCAAGAACATCGTGTCGGTCGGCGGCAGCAACGCGGACTGCTTCACGCTGTTCGGACCGACGGACTGCGAGAGCAGCCTCTCGGCCTACTCGTCGAAGGGCCCGGCGACCACCTCGCTGCGCATGGCGCCGATCATCGAGGCGCCGCAGTTCGACTTCCTCGGCGGCGGCGGCAATTCCTACACCGGCGCGGTCGCGGTCTTCCGCTCGAACGACAACGACCTGCTCGCGCCGATCGACGCGCAGCTGGACGAGGGCAACTACGGAACGTCCTACGCCGCCGCGTACATCACGGGCGCCGGGGCGATCATCCGTGACTACTTCGCCCAGGGCTTCTACCCGACCGGTTCGCGCGTCACGGCGAACCGCGTGCCGAACGTCTCCGGCGCGCTGGTCAAGGCCGCTCTCGTCGCCTCGGCGAAGTTCTCCGAGGGGCTGAACAACACCGGCCAGGATCCCTCCATCGCGGGTCTGCGCCGGACGCGCGCCATGGACATCGGCACGGTCGCCGGCGTTCTCGGCGGCACGGTCAACGTCGGCATCATGGGCAACAGCGAGCAGGGATTCGGCCGCGCGGTTCTGACCGACGTTCTGCCGCTCTCGAACTGGTCCGCCGATTTCACCCTGAACCCGGCGGCCGTCAGCCAGCCGGCTTGGCCGTCCAGCGGCCTCCTGGTGTTCGACACGATCGCCACCGGCGAGCCGCTCCTGAACAACTCGACCAACACCAGCAAGACGCACAACTTCCGCGTCGTGGGCAATCACGTCGTGACGCTCGCGGGCGGCGGTGTGGCCCTGGCCCAGTCGCAGTTGAAGGTCGCTCTGGCGTGGCCGGATCGTCCTTCGACCGCCGGCTCGGGTGGACCGCTGGTCAACGACGTCGACCTCGTGGTCACCAGCCCCGGTCCCGATAACTGCCTGTCGGCCGCCGACACGAAGCCGGATGGCTCGGCCTGCCCGGCGAATTCCGCCGACGACAACGTGTTCTACGACGGCAACAGCTACGACGGCCACGCGGCCGCCAACGCCAACGCCTTCCCCGACCAGTGGTCGCTGGGCCGGACCACGGGCGGCGGGACGGAGAAGCACGACTTCCGCAACCCGATCGAGGCGGTGCATCTGACGTCCGACAAGAACGCCAACTTCGACTCCACCGACTCCCAGATCCCGCTCGGGCACTGGCAGGTGACGGTGAAGCGTGGTCTGGGCGGCGCCAATCCGGGCAGCCTGACGATCCTCGGAACGGGCGCCAACGGCGAGGACGCCAACCACAACTTCAAGCTGGACGCTGGTGAGGACGGAGTCGGCGGCACGGCCAACGGCCTGCTCGACCTGCCCGGACAGGACTACGCCCTGGTCGTTTCGGGCCCGGTGGTCCTTGCCGAGGCGGTTCCGCCCGCCGGTCCGACCTCGTACCCGGGCAGCCAGATTTCCTGGGACTCGGTCCGGTACGGCTGCTCCTCCAACGCGACCCTCCGGATTATCGACAGCACCGGCGCGGCGAACACTGCCAAGTCGAAGGCGAACACCACCTTCCAGGTGCTGAACACGGCCGGCACGGTGGTCGACACCGAGTCGAGCTACAACTTCTCGACCGGCGCGCCGTTCCAGACCGTTTCGGCGGCGGTTCCGATCCGTCTCGCCGGCCCGGCCGTCTCCGGTAACGGCGTGCTCGAAGGCGACACCGACTTCACGATCGTCGCGACGTACGCTCCGGCCGGCCAGTCGGCCGTCACGGCGCGCGCGCTGATCAACTGCTCGCCCGAGTTCATGACCGGCGCCTTCCTGACCGCGGGCGGCAACGCCTTCGGCAGCCAGCTGGCGGTCAATGGCGGTTGCGACAACGACGAGAACCTGGACGCGGGCGAGGTCGTGAACTACGGCATCGCGCTGCAGAACACCTCCAGGGTCGATTCATACGCCGACGTGACGGCCACCCTGACGCCTTCCGGTCCGGGCGCCGCCGCGGTTCGCGTTCTCGACTCGCCGAAGAACCTCGGGACCCTGCCGGGCTCCGGGACCAACGGCATCTTCTTCCACGTCTTCGTCGACCCGACGATTGCCAACGGTCTCTCGGTGGCCAACCGCAAGGTCACGATGACGTTGAGCCTCGATTCGCTCACCAAGGGGAAGAAGCTCAGCCGTCAGAGCTACGCCTTCACGAGCGCCATCAACTCCGACCGCGAGGAGCTGTTCTACTCGACCGACCACCCGGTGGGCGGCCGCGAGGTTCGCGACATGAATCGCAACCTCGTCATCGATCCGCCGGACACGGTCGACCCGTTCCTCGGGTTCATCGTGCCGCGCGAGGACGTGACGTTCTCGACCCTGTTCTCAGGCTCGGGCGCTCCCGCGGGACACTTCACCAACGAGCTTGGTGAGGATCTCGACCTGTCCGGCACGTTCACCGGGACGGAGCGCGACCTGCTCCCGAACGGCACGGTGGACAAGGGCATCCTTTCCGGCAACGTGCCGAACGCCGCGCTCGACAAGATTCCGTGGAGCTTCGACGTCAACAACGGCGGGTTCGCTCCGTTCCGTCATCCGCAGAGCGTGCCCTCGAACAACATCAGCTCGAACCCGTTCTGGGAGTACGTGACCTCCGGTCTCTGCGGCTTCCAGACCACCGGCGGTGCCGGCAAGTACGGCATCTGGCACGCTGGTGACGGCAACCCGGCCACCCCGGGCGGCGCCGCCACGGCCTGCGACAACTACGGGATGCCTTCCGATCCGGCGACCCCCTCCAAGGTCGAGATCGTCATGGACGTCCTGGAATCGCCGATCGTCGCCAAGGTCAACCAGAACAACGACGCGCGCGGCTTCCCGTACGTCGTCGAGTTCCAGCGCCTCGGCCTCAACGAGAACTATCAGCTCGCCGACGGGTACGGCGGCGGCGGCATCATGATCGACAACGATGCCGACAGCGACAACATCGCCAGCCTCCTCGGCGAGACGATGGACACCTACTACACCCGCCGCAGCGGCGGCTGGCCGACGGTCGTGTTCCGCGATTCCGGCTTCTACTGGCCGGGCGCGGGCATCAACCCCGCCAGCGCGGCGCCCAACCAGCGCACGTTCGGTCCGTTCACCAACCCGAACGGATCGCCCGCTCTGGACGGCGACGAGACCGGGTTCAGCGGGTTCACCAGCAACACCAACCCGGACAGCAGCAGCCCGATCCCGACGGCCGAGCCCGATTACCTGGCCTATCCGGTTCCGGGCGCGCCGGTGCCCGGCGTCTGCGACGGCGGCACCACTCCGGGAGCCACCTGCGACCCGCTCAACGGCGCCGATCCCTGCATCGTGGCCGGCGGCGTCTGCACGGCGTCCCTGAACAACACCCCCGGTCCGGTCCGCAACTTCGACACCACGCTGATCGGCTTCGAGGGCAACTTCGCGAGCACGCTGCACAGCGCGGCCGACACCGAGAACTTCTTCTTCTGGGAGCCGGGCAAGCCCGGCAACCGGTGGCAGGTGGGTATCGGCTTCTTCGTCATCGAGAGCGCGTCGGGGACGACCGACTACGGTAAGTCGATCGACGACGTGGTCTTCGAGTGGAAGGAGTACCACCCGCAGGATGAGGCGTCCTTCCTTCCGGCTCACCAGCCTGCCTGCGCCCGTTACGGCCAGGTCGGCCAGGCGGCCGGCGGACAGTGCGCCACCATCGCCGTCGACCGCACCAACATCTATGAGTGCGACGAGGGCACCGAAATCACGGTCTACGACGCCAAGTGTCGTTCCGTCGGTTCCGGCGCCTGCGGCGCGGGCGGCGCGGGCAAGTGCTTCGATGGCAGCACCTGCGGCAGCGACGCGGCCTGCACGGCTCACTTCTGTCAGACCAACGCCCAGTGCGGGACCAGCGGCGTCTGCACGGCCGCCTTCCCGAACATCCAGGTTCAGATCACGACCGACAGCGACTCCGTGCTCCAGTTCGTCGGAGACGTCCAGGTCCAGTTCCCGAACGCCAAGCTGTTCACGCTGAACCCGGTGGCCGGCGTCCCCGGTCTGTACAAGGGCACGGTCATCTTCTCGACCACCACGAACGACGCCAATCACGTCTTCACGGTGCCGGGTCACGACGGACTGTTCTCGGTCTACTACCACGACCCGCAGTGCGACGGCGACCGCGACGGTCAGGCCGGTGAAGAGAGCTTCACCAACCTGGACGGCGACAACGTTCCGTCGACCGGCTTCCTGGCCAACTGCCACGGCGGCGCCGTGGCGTCGTGCAACGACAACTGTCCGTTCATCTTCAATCCGACCCAGGCCGACCAGGACAACGACGGCATCGGGGACCTGTGCGACAACTGCCCGAAGTTCGCCAACGGCCCGAACGCCTCGATCGCCCCTGGTGACAACCAGACCGACAGCAACGGCGACGGAGTGGGTGACATCTGCGAGTTCACCGACTACGACGGCGCAGGCGCCTTCGGCACCGGCGACGGTTTCCCGGACAACGCGGGCGACAACTGCCCCGGCGTCCGCAACCCGAACCAGGGCGACGTGGACGGTGACGGTCGCGGCGACCTCTGCGACACCATGAAGAGCTACTACCCGAATGGTGCCAACGCGATCGCCAGCCCGAACAACTGCAACACCGGCACGCACCTGTGCGAGCTGAGCGGCACTTGCAACTACGGCGCCGGCAACCCGACGCCCGCCTGCCAGTTCACGCTCACGACCGGTCTGGCCCAGAACCCGTGCCCGGATATCGGATTCGGCATCGGGGCCTGCACCCTGGCCTTCACCTCGCCGCCCTCGTCCGTCGGGCACGCGTGCAACATCAACAGCGACTGCAACGCCGACACCGACCGCGATGGTGACGGGGTGGTCGACGCTCTCGACAACTGCCCGCTGACCGCGAACCCCACCCAGGTCGACAGCGATGGAGACCTGATGGGCGACGCGTGCGATCCGGACTGCTCCGGGACGACCTACGCCAAGATTTGCAGAGGTGGCGGCGGTCTCGGCGTCGGCGCTTGCACCACGAACTGCACCAACCCGTTCGGGCTGCTCGTGAGCTGCCAGAACTACATCACCAACACCCTCGCGTGCTCGACGGTGGACGACGACAAGGATGCGGACGGCGTCGAGGACAGCATCGACGACTGCCCGACCGTCTTCAACGCGCCGATCATCGCCGGCACGCAGCGACAGCGCGACACCGATCGCGACGGACTGGGCGACGCCTGCGACCCGCAGGGCACCAACGACGACGACAACAGCGGATACCCGGACGACGTGGTGGCCTTCAACGGCGCCATCTCCTGCCGCACGCTGCCGCTGGCCAACTTCACCATCCTCCAGGCCAAGTACCACGACCTGGGGAACGTGAACGTCGCCCTCGGTGACAACGACGCCTTCCCGGACACGGGCGAGACCGGCCGAATCCAGCTCGATCTGCAGAATCGCGGACCGGCGCTGACCGACGCCACCCTCGTCCTGACGTCTTCCGACCCGAACGTGGCCTGCATCACGCAGCCCTCGGTCGTGGTGGGCACCATCGCCGCCGGCGCCACCTTCTCGGTCGGCGACTTCATCAGCGGGAATCCAGGCTTCCAGTTCGTGGCCAGCAATTCCATGAACTACACCGGTCCGCCGGCGCCCGCCCCGAATATCGCGATGTGCATCACGGTCGTCGCGAACGAGACCCTCGGTGTCGCCCAGCCGATCTGCTTCACGCTGCTGGCCGACCTGGACGCTCCTCCGGGCGCGACCCAGATTCCGACGCTCGGTCCGGACGGCATCGCCGGAACGGCCGACGACGGAGTGACGACCGAGAACTTCGACATCGACAAGAACGGTGACGGCAACTTCACCGTCGATGATACGTGGCGGACCAACACCGCCCCGAACGTCTACCGCGGCTACTGCTCAACGGCCCCGCAGACGACCTGCCAGACGGGCGCCGACTGCCCGCTGGACGCGACGTCGAACCCCGGCATCTGCTACGCCGGGACCTACATCCACGGCAGCGACACCGCCACGACCCTCGGGCTCGTCGCGGGCGTCAGCTGCGGTGGGTTCGACACACCGGCGACCAACGATCAGTGCATCCTCGACCCGGACTTCCCGATGGACTGGCACTTCCATTGCGCGCCCGGCTCGACGCACTGCCCGAACAACGAGAACATCCCCGGGACGAGCTCTCCCAGGGTCTGCGCCGGCGGCTGCAGTTTCGACACTCCGGCCAACGGCCAGCACTCCACCAGCGGCACCCAGTCGCTGCACATGGGAGCGCACTTCGACGGGACCGACTACGCGAAGGGCGACACGACCCACTTCCGCACCCTGCAGGGCTTCCAGGGCGCACCGTTCAACCTGGCCCTCTTCCCGGGTGACATCCCGGCGACGAGCGGTCAGCTGACGATGAGCTTCTTCCACATCGCCGACCTCATGCGTGACTCTGGTGAGGGCAACGGCGGCGTCGGCGGCGGCAAGCAGGGCGGACAGTGCGCCGACTGTGGTGACGTTCAGATCCAGGTCGACCAGGACCCCAACCCGAACATCGATTCGTGGGGCTTCTGGAACAAGCTGGTTCCGTTCGAGAACGTCTACGACAACAAGGCGATGGCGTGGTCGGCGTTCAGCAGCTACTACTGCCTGTTCACCCCCACGGACACGGGCACCGCTCCGCCGAACCCGCGGGGCGTGCACGAGACCATCTGCTTCCCGCAGGGCGCCTGGGCGAACTGCGGCGCGCAGAACGGCACGACCACCGGTAACACTCACCGGTGCGGCGCGCCGAGCGTGCTCGACCCGACCGGGACGGGCACCTGGATCCGGACCTCGTTCAACCTGGCCGGCTACCTCGGTCAGCGCGTCCGGGTCCGCTGGATCGCAGAGTCCTGGAACTTCGGTTCCGCGCAGGGCTCGTACTTCGAGACTGGCAACGGCTGGAACGACCAGTTGTCGGAAGACGGCTGGTGGCTGGACGACATCCGCATCGTCGGCACCATCCAGGCGCAGTTGACGCCGCAGCCGGACACCAAGCAGAAGGTCGGGTCCTGCCCGGCCGAGCCGTGCAACAACCTCGTCGGCGACAAGGGCACGAACGTCGTGCTCAAGATCACCGACCTCAGTGGCAACGTCCTCGACGGAGTCAACAACGTCGCCCTCGGTGGTCAGCCGATCCGCGTCAGCGCGATCGACTCCACGATTCCGGGCGGTTGCGTTGCCGGCGTCGCCGAGTACCAGTTCTCCAAGGACGGCGTCGTGGTCCAGGCCTTCGGTCCGAAGTCCTTCTACCTCGATGCTCCCGAGGCGGCGGCGCGCTACGATGTCATCGCGCGCTGCAGCACCGACTTCAACTGCACCAGCCAGGTCGGCGGGACGATCAACTCGACCATCTTCGCTGGCGACGGCGGTGACTCCTTCTTCGGCGAGCGCAACAGCCCGCCGAACACCACCACCGGCGTCATCTACTACCGTGGCGTCTGCACTGCCGGGGCCAACGGAGTCGGCTCTCCGTGCAACGTCGCGGCGGACTGCGGCGCCGGCGGCGCGTGCAACGTCACGGCCACCGTGGCCGATGACACCACGCGTCTGAAGTGGTGGGCTCCCGGCAACTTCGGGTCCGACGTGATTCGTGGCACAGTGCCCGGAGCGGCCCCGAAGGGGACGATCGCGGCACCGTTCATGAATCTGCCGGGCCTGGGCGCCAACTGCTTCCTCTCGAACGTCAGCGGGGCCACCTCCCCGGGTGGCGGTTCGAACTACACCTCCGGCGCAATCAGCCAGGGGACGGACCCCAACCCGGGCGCTGACAACACCTGCACCACGGCTGGTGTGGGTGCCTGCGGTGCCGGTGGTGCGGGCAAGTGCTTCGACACCTCCACCTGCGCCAACGATGCCGCCTGCCAGGGCCACTACTGCACGGCCAGCTCGCAGTGCGGCACCGGCGGGGCCTGCACGTTGAACACGGCCACGTACTACAAGGTCTCCTCCAACGCGCCGGGCGGCCAGAACGTCAACGCCTTCGGTTGCGCCAACCCGGCGGTCTGCAACAACGCCGGCTGGTGCGAGCTGGGAACGAACCCGGGTGGTCCTTGCAACGTCGACGCTGACTGCGCCGGCGGCGGGACCTGCAAGATCCAATCGACCTTCTGCGCCACCGACGGTGGCATCGGAGGCTTTGGTGGTTGCGCCCGGTACCAGGTGTGCTCGCTCGGCACGAACGCCGGCCGGCTCTGCGTGGCGAACACGGACTGCCCGGGTGGTGGTACCTGCCCGACGCTCCCTGTGAGCACCACGACGGCTGGCCAGCTCTGCTACAACCTGGGAGGCGTCACGCTCCCGGCGACCCCGGGTGGTGGCTGCCCGACCGTTGGTCACCCGAAGCGGATTGTCGATCGGGTGGGTGGCGGCGGTCTGGTCTGCCCGTAGTCAGTTAGAACGCGAATCACAGGGGGGTCCCTTCGGGGACCCCCCTTTTTTTGTCTCGACCCCGCTCATGGTGACGCGCAGGTTGTGGTGTTCAGCTGGGGTGGCACGGGGCGTGGTGTTGTCGCCGGGGTGGATTGGCGCAGAACTCCCGTTGAGCGCGTTCAACTGTTTCGGCCGCCGTTTTGTCCCTGGCCGGGCTGCTCCGAGCACCGACGCGAGGGGCGCGGATATCGGTTCCGGCGCCACGGCGTCTATCGGACGCTTCGGCGAACCGTGCCACGGTTTCTCTGTCCGACGTGCGGGCGAACGTTTTCGCGGCAGACCTTCTCGACATCCTATTACTTGAAGCGTCCCGAGCTACTGGCGCCGACGGCTGCGGCCCTGGAGGCCGGCGGAGCCCTGGGCCGGTCTCACCCGCGATGCAGGTCGGTCTGGCGCGGGAGCTCTGGACCTGGCCCCGTGTCCTGTCGCGCCGTCTCTTCCCCGAACGGCACTCCATGAGCGCCATCGAGCGCGCGCTCTACAACCGCGATTGGAAAACGACCCAGCTGCCGTGCAACCTCCGGCACGACCGGATCCACGCCTACTGAATCAACCCGCCCCCGCCGCGTTGCCCACAACAAGCTGCGCGCCACCAGGCTACTCGTCGCCTGTGGCCAGCGACCCGGCCCACTCCAAACCCGCCAGCGTCGCCGCAATCGCGACGGAAGGAAAGAGGATCGGCCACCATGCCACCTCCACCGTCGCTCTCCCTTCAGCCAGGATCATCCCCCAGGACGCGGCCGGAGGCTGGATGCCGAGGCCTAGAAAACTGAGCGAGGACTCGAGAAGGATCGCCTGGGCGACGCCGAAGGCGGCCTGAACGACAAGCGGGCCGGCCGCAAGGGGAAGCAGGTGCCGCAGCGCCAGTCGCGGAAGCCCCGCGCCGCTGGCCCGGGCGGCGATCCAGAGACCGGCGCCGCGCCGGCGCTGCACCTCGCCGCGGACGAAGCGCGCGGTGGACGCGGCGCGGCCGAGGCCGACGGCCACCACGATCGGCATCAGACCCGCTCCGCCGGCGACCGTGACCAGCGCCAGCGCCAGCACGAACGGAGGGAAGCATCCGAGGACCTCGATCACGCGGCCGAGGAGGAGGTCGACGGCGCCGGCCCGGAGGGCCGCTGTCCCTCCCAGCAGGGCGCCGAGGACGAGGGCCAGAAGCGTGGCGCCGAACCCGACCTCGAGAGAGACGCGCGCCCCCTGGACGACGCGAGCCAGGAGGTCGCGGCCGAGCGCATCGGTCCCGAAGGGGTGGGCCCCGGACGGCGCCTGCAGGGCCTCCGGCAGCCGGATTTCGGTCGAGGAGGGGGCCACCAGCACGATCGCCCCGAGGGCCCCCAGAACGAGAAGCCCCGGCAGCAGCCGCCGCCCCAGGGCGCCGCCCGTCCGCCGTGGATCGGATCGATCGGCGGTGGTCTCAGCCACCGTGCGACCCGTCGGGAGCGACCTGCTCCCGGAGGCGCGGATCGAGGGCCGGGTAGGCGAGATCGACCAGGAGCTGTCCCGCGAGCACGGCGCAGGCGGAAAGCAGGACGAGGGCGAGCACGACGGGATAATCACGTCCCTCCACGGCATGCACCAGGAGCCGCCCCAGACCCGGCCACGAGAACGCCTCTTCGATGACCACGCTGCCGGCGACGAGCGCCGGGACCACGGCCCCCAGAATCGACACGAACGGCAGGGCCGCCATCGGCGCGAAGTGCCGCGCCAGGCGCAGGCCGGAGAGACCCCGGGCGCGAGCGGCGGCTACGCTCCCGGCGGGGAACAGGGTCCGGAACAGGGCGCGCGCGTAGCGTGTGGTGTAGGCCCAGGCGGCGAGCGCCAGGCAGAGGACCGGCAGCACCAGATGCTCCGCCAGCGATCCGAGCCGGGCCGCTCCGGTCGCCTCTCCCAGGCCGGTGCCCTGCAGCGGCAGGAGACCGAGACGGACGGCGAACAGGCGCTGCATGAGCAACGCCGCGGCGAACGGCGGCACGACGAACAGGATCAGGAGGATCCTCCGCGACCACCGGTCGCCCTGCGAGCCGGGCCGCCGCGCCCCCAGAAACCCGAGCGGCAGGCCGACACCGTAGATGGCCGCCATGGCGCAGAGATTCAGGAGCGCCGTCCAGGGAAGGGCCTCGCCGATCACCTCCTGCACCGGGCGCGCATCGCGCAGGGAGCGGCCGAGATCGAGACGCACGACGGACAGGAGCCAGTCGGAGTACCGCTCCGCGGGGCCGCGCCCGGCGCCCAGCGCCGCGCGCAGCCGCGCCTGCGACTCGGCGGACATCGGGACGCCGGCTTCCGACCAGGTGAGGACAGGGTCGCTCGGCAGCAGGTTGAGGATGACGAAGGCGACGAGCGTGATCCCCAAGAGCGTCGGGAGACAGGCGAGCAGGCGGCGCAGCAGGAATCCGCTCATCCGATCAGCGGCCCTGGGGTGACGTGGAGGAAGCCGGGGACCCGGTGGCGGGAAAAAGGGCGAGCGCGCCGGGATTGTGGCCGAGGATTCCCTGCGGCGAGGGAAGGGCGCCGTCGAATTTCCGGCTCATGGCGGCGAGGACGACGGGCGCGAACAGATAGGAATACGGCTGGCGCTCGAGAACGCGTGCCTCGATCCGGCGATAGAGGGCGGTGCGTTGCGTCTCGTCGAGCGTCCGGCGGGCGGCGTCGAGCCAGGCGTCGACATCAGGATCCTTCCAGGCGGCGTAGTTCTGTCCTCCCTCGATCTGCGAGGAATGGAGCATGCCATAGAGCGAATCGGGATCGGCCCCGGGCATGAAGCCGGAGAGGGCCGCCTCGAACCGGCCGCTCTTCAGGCGCGCCCAGAGCGTCTGCCAGTCGAGACGCTCGATGCGCATCTCGATGCCGAGCGCCTTGAGATTCTGCTGCGCCACCTGGGAGAACTGGACGTGGTCCTCGCCGCCGCTGTAGACCAGGAGCGTGAAGCGCAGCGGGACGCCGCCGCGCGCCCGCTTGCCGGTCTTCGGATCGGCGCGCCAGCCCGCCTCGTCGAGCAGACGCGCGGCGCTTGCGGGGTCGGGCCCGGCCGGCGGCTCGGGCGATCCGGCCAGGAGCCCCTGGAACGGGCTGCCCGCAAGCCGACCGAGGCCATGGTAGACGGAGCGGACGTAGCCCTCGCGATCGAGCGCCAGGGTCATGGCGCGCCGCACCCGCGGGTCGCCGAAGAAGGGGTTCGAGCCGTCGCCGCGCCAGGCGATGTAGTAATAGAAGAGGGGGACGAATCGCACCTCGCGGTAGCGCTTCTGGAAGTCGGCGTCGGTCCGTCGCGCCTCCCACTCGGGAGGCTGCAGCCGCGCGTAGTCGACCTCGCCCGTCAAGAGCGCCTGGAGCGCGGTGTCGGACGATGGGATGAACCGCAGGTCGATGCCGTCGATACGCGGGCGGCCGCCCCAGTAGTCGGGGTTGGCGTCGAGAACGATCCGCTGTCCGGCCTCCCAGGAGACGAACCGGAACGGGCCGGTGCCGACCGGGGCGCGGTTCTCCTTCGCGGCCGCGAAATCGGCGCCGCGGTACAGATGCGCCGGCAGGATCGGGATCTCCCAGCCGCGCAGGGCCGGCGCGTACGGCTCGCGATAGGTGACGCGCACGGTCGCGGGATCGGGGGCCTCCACCTTCTCGATCGGCAGGAACGGGTCGACGCGGCCGACCGCCTTGCTGGCGGGGTCCATGATCCGCTCGTAGGTGAAGACCACGTCGTCGCTGGTGCACGGCACGCCGTCATGGAATCGAACCCCGGGCCGGAGATGGAAGGTGAGGACCTTCCCGTCGGCGGAAACGTCCCACGAGGCGGCGAGCCGGGGCACGACGTGCAGGTCGGGATCGTGGTCGACCAGCAGGTCGCCGACCAGGCGTTGCACCAGGACGCTCGACTGGTCGGTGCCGCTCACGAAGTTGAGGGTGGCGGGCTCGATCGGCAGCGGAAAGACGAAGCGGACAGGCCCCGTCGGCGCGGCCCCCGCGGCCCCTGAGGACCCCGACGGAGCCGGCGACCGGCCGCAGCCGGGCAGGGCGGCGAGGAGCAGCAGGAGGGCGGCGCATTTCAGGATCGCGGCGGGCCGGGCGGACGTCCGTTCGCGCCGCCCCGCGCGCCCGCGCCCCGCCGGCTCCCCGCGCGCTGTCATCCGCCCCTGCCTCCGCTAGTCGGTCGTGAAGGTGGCCTTGCCCGCTCCGACGTTTCCGAGCAGGTCGGTGACCCTGAAGATGACGGTGTGCTCGCCCGCCCGCAGCCCATCGAGCGGCAGCGTGTAGGTCTCGCTGCGCGAGTCGCTGACGCCGTCGGCGGGCGGCACGAGGATCCAGCGCCCGGCGTCGAGCGAGGCGTCGGCGCGCGCGATCGGACCGATGTTGTCGGTGGCCGAGACCTCGATGCTCATGGAGCCGCCCTTCGAACCCTTGCGCGCCGTCACCTGGACCGCCGGCGGCGTGTTGTCGACCAGGAAGCTCTCCCCGGTGAGGCTGGCCGTGCGGGCGGTGTCGCCGGCGTTCGACGGCGCGTCGGTGACGTCCAGACGGACGCGATAGAGCCCGTCGGGGAGCTGCATCGAGTCGAAGGCGAAGTACGGCTCGCGCAGCCCGCGCGCCAGCGGCTTCCAGACCGCCTCGCCCTCGCCGCGGAACCAGAGATCGTAGGCGAGCGCGTCGTTGTTCGGGTCGTCGGCCTCCCAATCGAGCGAGCGCATGCCGCGAACGTAGATTTTCTTCTCCGGCACGGCGCCCTGCAACCGGCCGGCGTCGGAGGTCGTGCGGATGCCGGTGAACGCCAGCTGCTCGGGATCGACGTCGGGCGGTGACTGCGGCCGCTCGCGGATGATCCCCGGGGGCTGCAGCGTCAGCCGCTTGAGCGTGGGTGGCAGGTTCGACTGCACGTAGGCCACCGAGACGGCGGAGAGCACCGGGCTCTCGCCGCCGGCCTGCCGGTTCAGCCGGGCGCGCCACTGCAGGAACCGGCCGGCGGGGCTGGCGATCGGGCTCCCGTCGGCCCCCGTGTAGGTCTGCGACCAGTCGCTCCAGGTCGAGTCGGGCACCGCGCTGTTGCCGGTGCGCGTGGCGATCTCGATCTTCCCGCCCGGGGGCAGCGTGGCGCGCCAGCCGATCCGGCCCCAGTGCGCGACCGCCTGCGCGTCCCAGGGCGGCGACAGGTAGCTGCCCGACGGCCCCTCGCCGGGATCGAGGACGTAGAGCCGTCCGACGTTGCTCGACGCGGCGTAGAGCTGCTTGCCGGAGGCGGCGAGCGCGGTGACCTGCGACGGCGGGACGCGGGCGACGAGGCTGCTCTGCTGCACGCCGGTGATCAGGCGGATGCGTCCCGGCTCTCCGGTTCCGATGACCGGACGGCCCTGCGCGTCGAGCGCCAGCGAGTAGGCGATCTCGGTCGGCGACGACCACAGGGTGACGACGGTGCCGTCCGGCTCGACGCGGTAGACCTCGCTCTTGGGTGGCGGGCCCTGGGCGGTGACCAGGGCGCTGACCGTGGTCACCGTGACCGTGGGGGTCGCCTGCTCCTCGATCCCGGGCAGGACGACGGGGGGCTGGCCGGGGAGACCGGCGGGCGCCGCTTCCCGTCCCTGGGGAACCGCCGCCGGCTGCAGGAAGGGAATGGGGGGATTCTCGCCCTCGAGGCCGATGGCCGCCGCGTAGACGGTGCCGCGTGAATCGACGGCGACGGCGGCGATCTCCCGCAGCGGCGAGTCGTACAGCACCGTCGCCTTTCCCTGCGGGGTGATGCGATAGAGCAGCCCCTTGCCGTCGGAACCGGCGATCAGGTTCCCCTGCGAGTCGACCGCGAGCGCGACGATGTGGAACTCCTCGCTGTCGAAGAAGACTTCCGCCTTCCCCTGGCCGGTCACGCGGTAGACGATGCCGCGCTCGCCGGTCGCCGCGTACAATTCCCCCTTCGGCCCGGTCGCGAGGGCCCAGATGTAGCGGTCTTCCGGCTGGTAGTAGGCCTCGCCCTTTCCCTCGCCGGTGATGCGGTAGATCTTCCCCTGCGGCATGGTGCCGGCGTACAGCACGTCGCCGCGGTCGACGGTCAGGGCGTGCACCGCGAGATCGCCGGTCTCGAACCAGACCGAGCCGGCCCCGCTCTTCGGCACGCGGTAGACCGAGCCGCTCTTGCCGCCGCCCGCGTAGAGCGTCCCCTTGCTGTCCAGCGCCAGCGACCAGAGGAACGGATCGGCCGAGGACTCCAGGGCCGGGACGTTCAGGGCGGTCAGCGCCGGGCTCAGCGTCAGCTCTCCGGACGCGCCGATCGAGACGCCGTCCGGCTTGCCGCGCTCGAAATCGTCCAGGGTTTCCGTGGTCCAGAGGACCGGCGTCACCGCCGGCGCCGTCCGGGCCCCGAGAAAGGTCGCGAGAGCCGCGGCGGCCGCGGCGGGCCAGAGTGTCCGGCCGGAGAGCGTCACGTCATTCCTCCACGTCGATGGACAGCAGGCGGTACCCCTCAACGGCATAGCCGAGGCCGACCGACTCCTCGGCGACGCCGCGGTAGAGCACCTTCAGGTAGTTGCCGCGCGTCTGGGGGCGGGCCATCACCTGCGACACGGACGGCGGCAGGTTGGGCAGGCGCTCCCCCTGGAACAGCAGGCCGTTGTCGCTCCGGGTCAGGATGGCGTACAGCCGGTCGTTGGAGCGCAGGTGGTTGATGAGAAAGATGAGCTGCTTCAGGTCGCGCGGCACGAAATCGTCGGTGCGGTCGGCGTCGGTGCGCGACAGGTCGAGCGCGTCGCCGACCTGCAGGAGAAGACGCCCCGGCGTCACCTCCTGCGGAACGGTGATGTTGATCTCGCGGGTGACCTCGGGGCCGCGGAACGGCTTGAGACCGACGGCGACCTGCAACGTCTCGCCGGCCTTGACGTGATCGCGGCTCACCCAGGCGCGCTCCAGCCGGGCGGTGCGGCGCTCGTCCGAGGCGCCGAGCACCAGGTCGATCCCCTCCAGGTGGACGGCGCGGTACTCGCTGTCGAGCAGGATCTGGGTGATGAAGGCGACGGTGCCGGTGGCATAGAGCCTGGCCATGTCCCCCGCGTACAGGTTCTTCAGGGCGATGTCGTCCTCGCCGGCGATGCGGATGACCGAGCCTTCCTTGTAGGTGAACGACATGTCGCCGTAGTCCTTCTCCTCGCTCGACAGGACCGCGTTGAGGGCGGCGTAGAGCAGGTACGGCGCGAGGAACGGGTCCTCGGTGATGTCGAACGACAGGCGTCGCGGGCGTCCCTTGTCGGGCTGCAGCTCGATGCGCACCGGGATGGTGCGCGGCTTCTTCCCGACGTAGCCGAAGACCGCCGTGGAGCGATCCTGCCGGAAGACGCCGACGTCTTCGCCGGCGCTGGCGAACTTGAACGACGCCTCGAGCGAGGGCAGGAGACCGCTCACCGTGGCGGTGGTCATCACCACCTCGGTCGGGCCGAGGCTCAGCAGCGGGTGGCCGCAGGCCCAGATCCGATCCCCCTCGCGATGGGTCACGGTGCAGACCGCGGAGATCTCGACGTCGCCGCGCACCAGCCCCAGACCGACGCCGCCGCCGGGCTCGATGCGGGTCTCGCCCTGCCCGCCGGCGCGACCGGTCGAGCCGCCCTGCACCGCCACCAGACCGGCGCGCGCCAGATCGGGCGCCAGCTCGTCGACCACCGATGACGGGAAGCCGCTGAACAGGAGGGGAGTGCGGATCGGATCCATCGACGCGGCCGCGAGCGGGCGCATCGCGTTGTGCTCGAAATAGCTGCCGTAGTAGGCGGCAATGCGCGACGGGTCCCGCAGCCAGGCAAGGCCCGCCGGGCCGGCCTCGGGGGGTGGAGAGGCCGCGGCCCGTGGCGCCGAGGCCGCCTCGTGCGATTCGACCGAGAGCATCTCCTGGATCGGCACGACGCCGGCGATCGGCTCGCGCGCGAAACCCCAGGAATAGGCGACGGCGCCCGCGAGACGACCGTTGAAATAGACCGGGCTGCCGCTCATGCCGGCGAGAACCCCGGTGCCGGCGAGCGGCCCGCCCGACAGCCGGGCCAGGATCAGGTTGCGGTGCGGCGCGATGTTTTCGAGCGTGCCGATCACCTCGACCTGGAAGTCTTCGATCTTGGTGCCGCTGAAGACGGTTCGTCCGACCCCGGTCATGCCCGCCTTGATCTCGCTGAACGGCAGGATGTCCTGCGGGGTGGCCGGCGCCGGCACGGCAGGCGGCGCGGCCGTCGCAGCGGCGATCGACGCGGCGGCGGCGAAGCAGACGGGGAGGAAGGACGGCATGTCGATCATCGAGTCGGTCCCGGTCCCCCCGGCCCGCGGGCGACGGGATGATAGCACAGGCGCAGAAGCGCTTACGGCGCGCGCCGCGGCGCGAATGCGCCTCTGGAACCGCGCCCGCGCTTCACATCCGCTCGGGAACCGGGATCCCCATCAGCGCGAGCGCCGTGCGCATCCGCGCGATGAACAGCCAGGTGAGAACGATGCGCAGCCGGCGCCAGCGCGGGTCGGTCTCCTTCATGACCGGGAAGCGGTGATAGAAGGTGTTGAAGCGCTGCGCCAGCGCGAAGGCGTACTTGGCCAGGAGCGACAGCTCGAGCGTCGCGACCGCCTGGGAGACCTGCTCGCGGAAGCGATAGATCGCGACCGCCAGGGCCCAGTGCTCCTCGGCCTCCTCGCCCTCCGGCACGTCGAACACCGCCTCGCCCGCGAGGCGCGCCGCCTCCTCGAGCGTCGGCCCGCCGGCGGCCGCCATGCGGTCGAAGATGCCGGCGGCCCGGACCACGGCGTACTGAAGGTAGGGGCCGGTCTCCCCCTCGAAGGAGAGGGCCTCGTCGAAATCGAACG
>Ga0134121_10001909_pt1 | contig 18854 bp, 22 predicted proteins | sample KB301_FD_96463 | JGI IMG/M metagenome (GOLD analysis project Ga0134121, IMG submission 96463) | Terrestrial soil microbial communities without Nitrogen fertilizer from Kellogg Biological Station, Michigan, USA - KB3-0-1 | ecosystem: Environmental > Terrestrial > Soil > Unclassified ... | reverse complement strand
GGTGGAATCGGTATTCGAGTGCTGTGCCATGACGGCGAATATTGAGGGCCGCGACTTGTCGTCGAAGTAGTGGATGTAGCCTGCCAACGCTCCAAGGGAGGTGCCGAGCTTGGGATTGGACTGGAACACCGGCGCGAGAAGCCATGGCGACTTCTCGAATTTTTCCACGGCGTTCTCTTCTGCCGATGCCGCCTTGGATTCGGCCTGGGCGAACGCCGCCGAACAACTCAATCCCAGGACCACCCCTGCGAGCAATCCGCTCTGACGAACCACGCAACCCCCTTTCCCTGACGCGGAGTGTTGCGGGGGAGGCGGCAGCTACGCTATTGGACCTTGGTCCAACGGCCAACCGGTCAAATGAAAAGGGCCCGCGAAACGCAAGGCCCTTTCGGCTGGCGGCAACCTGCGCCAGACACTACTTCATGCGGTTGGCATCGCTTGCCTTGACGCGGCTGCGGCCACGAAACCCTGCGTCACCTCGTTCTTGTGTGCTGCGAAGGCGGCCAGGACCTCGCCCTTCTCGCGCTGCGGCACCTTGACGAAATCAAGCGTGCGCCCGAGCTCGGCCGCGACCTCGTCGAATTCATCCGGCGAGATTCTGAGGTCTCGATGCGCTTCCTCGAGACCGAGCTTGGTTTTTCCCGCCTTCGTGGGCGTGTAGGGGAACGGGCCGCCTGCGACGCTGCACACCCACAGGGTTCGCATGAACTTGAGGCCGGGTAATCTCCCCAGGCTCTTCGTGTGCCATTCCCTGAGCGCTTTGTTCTTCGAAGTCTTGCCGACGCTCGGGTTCTGCACCACCGCGTCGCTGAAGTGGTCAACCACCGCGGCGATGGCGAAGACGCCGCCAAGCCGCTCGTACAAGGTCTTTTCGCTCAAGATTGGATCTCCAGTGTGGATTGGCGGGCGCACCAGGCGCCGCATGTCCACGAGCATCCCCGCCGCCCCGCGCCGCGTCCGTGCGCTCGCGCACACAACCCCGGTCTGCAAAGCGCCGCGTTAAGCGGGCTCCAGGCCGTGCTTCCGGATCACCGGGGCCGCGGCCGGCGCGGTGAGGAACTTCACCAGCGCCCTGGCGGCATCGGCCTGCTTCGCGCCGGAATGGATGCCGGCGGAGAACATGGTCATGCGCTGCAGCTCGCCCGGCAGCGGACCGACATAGTCGATGCCGGCGAAATGCACCAGCTCGGCGATCTGCTGGAAGCCCACCTCGGCATCGCCGTTGGCGATCAGAGTGCCGACGAATACGCCGGACGGCGTCTGCCTGAGCTTGCCCTTGACCTGATCCGCGATGCCCAGCTTCTCGAACACGCTGAGCATGTAGACGCCGCTCGGGCCGGTGGAATAGCCGATCGATTTCGCCGTCAGCAGGGTTTTCTTCAACGCGTCGACCGAGCTGATGTCGGGCTTCGGCGCACCGTTGCGCACAGCGAGCCCGGTGCCGGATTTCGCCACGTCGACCCGGCTGCCGGCAACGGCCTTGCCGAGCTTGATCTGCTCGTCGATCGCCGCGCCGGCCATGATGATCATGTCGTAGGACTCGCCGTCGGCGAGCTTCTTCTGCACGTTGAGCGTCCCCGAGAAGAACGTGGTGACCTTGTGCCCCGTCGCCTTCTCGAATTGCGCCACCAGCTCCTGGTACGCCTCCTGGGTGGCCTGCGTGGAGATCACGTTGATGTCTGCTGCGTTGACGGTGGCTGAGAGCATCATGGCGCTCGCTGCGGCAATGATCGATGCGGTTTTCATGTTTCCCCCTCCGGTGCGGCGATTCTATGCTCTAGACTTCGTGCAGGGAGGGTGACATGACGATTGTTCGGTTCCTGCTGCTGGCGGCATTCTCGCTTGCGGTCCACGCGCAGCCCTATCCGTCGAAGCCGGTGAAGATCGTCGTGGCTACGGGCGCGGGAACGGTCGACGACCTGCCCGCACGCATCCTCGCGGAAAAGCTGAGCCAGACCCTCGGCCAGCCGTTCTTCGTCGAGAACCGGCCCGGCGCCGGCGGAAGCATCGGCCAGACCTTCGTGATGAAGTCGCCGGCCGACGGCTACACGCTGCTCCTCGCCGGCGGCTCCATGGCGGGCGCGCGCTACGCGAACGCAAACGTCACGTACGACCTGCTGCGCGACTTCACGCCCATTTCCCAGGTCGTGACATCGGAGTTCGCGCTGGTGGTTAACCCCGCCCTGCCGGTGCGCGACGTGAAGGAGCTGATCGCCTACGCCAAGGCCAATCCCGGCAAAGTCACCTACGGGACGATTGGGGCGGGCCAGATGCCGTACTGGAACCTGATGCTGTTCAACTCCTTGACCGGCGTGCGCGTCGTCGAGGTGCCCTACAAGGCCACGCCGGAGGTCCTGACGGACATCATCGCGGGCCGCGTGGACTACTACATCACGGGCCTCGCATCGAGCCTGCCGCTGAAGGACAAGCTGCGCATCCTCGCGGTGACGACCCGGAACCGCTCGCAGACGGCGCCCGAAGTGCCGACGATGGCCGAAGCGGCGCTGCCCGACTACGACATGCCCTCCTGGGCAAGCATCATGGGTCCGGCGAAGATGCAGCCCGAGCATGTCGCGATCCTCAACAAGGCGATCGGCGAGGCTCTCGCGATGCCTGACGTCCGCGAACGGTTCCAGAGATTAGGCATCACGCCGGCATCGAGCACGCCCGAGGAGCTGCGCAAGCGCTACGAGCACTGGATGGCGATCTTCGGCAAGATCGCCAACGACGTGGGGCTCAAGCCGCAGTAGGAAAAGTCCCGCGCCGGGTCGCGGCGCTACTTCGCGGCGGCCGGGAAGGCGGGCAGCTTGCCGATATCGCGCGTGTCGTGCTGGATGACGACGGTGGCGTGCAGGTTTTGCGCCAGCTTCTTCACCCGGTCGAGCGAAGCCAGCGTCTGCGCCCGGTCGAAGTTGAACCAGGGCACGCCGCTGCTCTCGTAGTTCTCGCGGAAGTGCGCGAGGTCGCCGATCAGGATCACCGGGCCCTTTCCCTTGAGCCGCACCAGCAGGGAGCTGTGGCCCGGCGTGTGGCCCGGCGTATGCAGCACCACGACCGTGCCGTCGCCGAACACGTCCTTGTCGATCGCCAGCGGCTCGACCTTGGAGCCATCCTTGAGCCAGGGCGTGAAGCCGAGCGCGTTCGCGCCCTGCATCGGCGGGTTCGAGCTGACGCCTTTCCAGTCGCCCTCGCCGATCAGCAACGTCGCCTTCGGGAAGTTGATCAGCTGGCCGGTGTGGTCGCCGTGGAAATGGCTGATGCCGACGTACTTCACCTGGTCGGGCGTGACCTTCAGCTCCTTCAGGCGCTCGACGATGCCGACCTTCGGCGCGTTCGGGTTCGATCCCGGCGCGAAGCCCGTGTCCCAGACCATGTAGTCGTCGCCGTGCTTGACCAGGTAGCAGCTGAAGGTGAAGACGAGGTTCAGATCCTTGTAGGCGAAGGTGTCGGAGAAACGCTCGTTGACGTTGGTGGGCTTGGCGCCCGTGCCGCAGTCGATGCGCGTCAGCGTCACTTCGGGCGTCTGCGCCAGGGCCGGCAGGCCGACCGCCAGGCCCGCGCCGATCGCCAGCAAAGAAAGGGCTCGCAACATGTTTCCTCCGTGAATTTGAGTAGCGGATGGTGCGCTGTGGCGCGGTTTTCGGTCAATGCCCTGTCACACCATGAGGTCGGCGAGGGCCTTCATGTCGTCCACCCAAAGGTCCGGCTGATGAGGCGTGCGGCCGAACGGGCGCTTGCGGCGGTCGATGAACGCGCTGTGCATGCCCGCCGCCTTCGCCCCCACGCAATCGAACGCGTGGTTCGCCACGAACAGAACTTCCTCCATGCGCACGCCCATGATTTGGGCCGCTTTCGTGTAGGTGGCAACGTGGGGCTTGAAGGAGCCCGCTTCCGCCACGGAAATCACCTTGTCAAACGGGATGCCGTGGTATTGCCTGGCCGTTTCAAGCATGTCCCGGTCTCCGTTCGACAGCACGACGGTCTTGAATTTCGTCTGCAGCTTTGCCAGCGCAGCCGGGACATCCGGGAAAGGCTTGAGGCGTTCAATGCAGCCGACGAGGTATCTCACTTCGTCCTCGGTATACGTGATTCCGGCGCGATCGAGCGTGTAGCAGACCGCGCGGAAGCCGATCTCGCGATAGGGCGTGTGCTCCTTGTGCAAAAGGGCATCGATCATCGAGTTCTCGAAATGCGTGCGCCGCCACCACGTGACGAACGACCCTGGATTACCGGTCCATCCCTTGTTCTTCAAGTAAGGCGCAGCGAACTCGGTCAAGCCCTTCTGCATGTCGACGACCGTTCCGTACTGGTCGAACATCACCACCTTGACCAGCTTCTTCAGCGCCTCTGCCTTGTTCATGGAATCGCTCGCGACCCCCTCATGCCGGTGGGCATGGCTTCGCCTTGCGGGCCTTGGCCAGGAATGCGCTGATCTGCGCTGCTATGCCCTTGAATTCCTCGACCTTGCCGTAGTTGGCGACGAAGTTCTCGAGCACCATGCGGCCGTCGAGCCGTTCCTGCTCGGCACGCCGACACTCGGCCGCGGCTGCCTCACGCGCTTCCTGTTCGGCGCGCTGGCGCGCACGGGCTTCCGCCTCAGCCTTCTCCTTGAGTTCGCGCTCTTCCTGGGCCTTGCGCGCGGCCTCGGCCTCCAAGCGCTGGCGCTCGGCCTCCAGCCGCTGGCGCTCGGCCAGCGCCGCGGCCTCCAGCCGGCGGCGCTCGGCGGCGAGTCGCTCCTCCTCGGCAGCCCGCTGCTTCCGGGCGGCCTCTTCCAGGGCAAGCTGCTCGGCGCGCTCACGCTCGAGGCGCTCGCGCGCGGCGCGCTCCTCGGCTTCCTTTTTGGCCCTCGCCTGCCGCTCTTCTTCCGCGGCCCTGGCGCGGCGCTCGGCCGCGGTGACCTCGCGGCACATCAGGTTGCCGCCGCCGGTATCGACCGGTCTGCTGCAGTCCTGCTCGCTCACCTTGCGCGTCGGATCCATCGGCGGCACGGCGGCCCCCTCCGGCGCCGTGCTGCTGCAGGCGGCGGCGAGCACGAGGAGCAGGACGACGGTGATGTTCTTGTTCATGGCTCTCCCTTCGGGTTGTAAGCGCGCAGCGCCAGAACTGCGCGATCTTTGAAGCGAAGGATACCCGCAGCGCGCTCGGCGCGCTGCGGCACAATCCCCATCCCGCCGGCTGCTGTTTCGAAGCCATGATTGTCGTTCCGGGCCTGCGCGCCTACTGTGTCGCCAATGTCACTCAAGGAGGAGGCAACGTGAAGCTCAAAGGTCTGGTAGTCGTCGCCGCGCTCGGGGCCGCTGTCGGCGCGCAGGCGCAGCAGCCGCGCTCGCTGAAGATGCAGTCGTCCTGGCCGGCCGGGATTGCCGCGCAGGATCATTTCCGCATCTTCGCGGACCGGCTGGACAAGATCAGCGGCGGCTCGCTGAAGGTCGAGGTGCTGGCCGCCGGGCAGATCGTGCCGGCGTTCGAGGTGCTCGACGCCGCGAACAAGAAGGTGATCGACGGCTTTCACTCGATTCCGTACTACTGGGTGAACAAGAACCGCGCCGCCGTGCTGTTCGCCGGGCCCCCGGGCGGGCCGTTCGGCATGGACCACGTCGATTACCTGGGCTGGATGTGGGAGGGCGGCGGGCATGAGATGTGGATCGAGTTCTATCAAAAGGAGCTCAAGCTCAACCTGATGCCGTTCTCCGCCCACCCGACGAGCCCGCAGGCCTTCGGCTGGTTCAAGCGGCCGATCAAGAACCTGGCCGACTTCAAGGGCATGAAATGCCGGCAGACCGGCATCAACGCCGAGGTGTTCCAGCGCATGGGCATGGCGACGGTCAACATGCCGGGCGGCGAGATCCTGCCCGCGGCGCAACGCGGGGTCATCGACTGCGCCGAATGGGTGGGCGGCATCGAGGACCTGCGCCTCGGCCTGCACCAAGTCTACAAATATCACTACACGCCGGGCCTGCACGAGAACAACACCATCGGCGAGCTCACGTTCAACCTCGACGTATGGAAGAGCCTTTCGCCGGTGAACCAGGAGCAGGTGCGCTCGGCGCTGCGCGACGCCTTCCTCTCCTGGATCGCGCGCAACCAGAAGGAAAACGCCGACGCGCTGAAGGAGTTCCGCGAGAAGCACGGCGTGCAGGTGCTGCGCACCCCGCCGGACATCCTGCTCGCCTATCTCAAGGCGTGGGACGACATGGCGGCGGAGGAAGCCGCGCGCAGCCCGTTCTTCAAGAAGGTGTGGGACTCCCAGCGCCAGTGGGCTTCGGTCGTGGTGCCGGCCAAGCGGTTCATGCAGCCGCCGTACTCTTTCGCGGCCAACTACTACTGGCCCCCCGAGAAGCCCGCCGCGAAGGCGGCAGCGAAAGACAAGAAGTGAGCAGGCAGGAGCTGATGGTCGACGGCCTGGCGCCGCCGATCAGCCATTACTGCGACGCGGTGCGCTTCGGGGACCTGCTGTTCATCTCCGGCGTGCCGCCGACCGACGCGAAGGGCGCGCTGGTCGGCGGGGCCGATGTCGCGGCGCAGACCCGGCAGATTTTCAGGAACATGAAGCTGGTGCTCGACGCCGCCGGCGCGAGCTTCGCGGACGTGCTGAAGGTCACGGTCTATCTGCTCGACGTGAACGACCGCAGCCGGATCAATCCCGTGCGCAAGGAGTTCTTCGGCGCCGCGCGTCCCGCGAGCACCCTCATCGGCGTGCGCGAGCTGGCAATTCCCGGCATGAAGGTGGAGATCGAGGCGGTGGTGGGGCTGGGGACACGCCCGCGTTAGCCACCGGCATGGCGCTTCGCTCCACGATCTACCGGGCCGATCTTTCGGTATCGGACCTGGATCGCCAGGTCTACGGCGCGCACGCGCTGACGCTGGCGCGCCATCCGTCCGAAACCGAGGAGCGGTTGATGGTGCGGCTTCTCGCCTTCGCCATGCATGCCGACGAAGCGCTCGAGTTCGGCCGCGGACTGTCCGCGGAAGCCGAACCCGACCTTGTGCGGCGCGATCCGACCGGCGCCATCGACTTATGGATCGAAGTCGGGCTGCCCGACGAGCGGGACGTGCGCAAGGCCTGCGGTCGTGCCCGCGAAGTTGTCGTGCTCGCCTACGGCGCGCGACGGGTGGACAGCTGGTGGAGCGACAACGCCGCGGCGTTCATGCGGCAATCGAACCTGCGGGTGCTCACACTGACCGGCGAGGAGACCGCCGCGCTGCAAACGCTCGCGGCCCGTTCGATGTCCCTGACGTTCACCATGCAGGAACAGCACATCTGGCTGGCGTCCAGCGCTTCGACCATCGAGCTCGCGCCGGCTCGCAAGATGTCGTCGCAGAAATGAAAAGGCCCCAGCTCTCGCTGAGGCCTTGCATGGTCTGGCGCGCCCGGCAGGATTTGAACCCACGACCCCCTGGTTCGTAGCCAGGTACTCTATCCAACTGAGCTACGGGCGCGAAGGCGCGATTATAGCTCGCGCCCGATGCGCCGATCGACCGAATAGGGTCCGCCGCCGCGCAGCGCGATGGCGAGCATCACCAGTCCCCAGAACAGCGGGTACTCGTAGCCCGGCGAGGTCCAGCCGAATTTCGGCAGGTGGTGATAGGCGATGACCATCATCTCGATGAAGACTGCCGCCGCCCAGAAGCGCGTGAACAGTCCCAGCGCGATGCACAGGCCGCCGAGCGTCTCGAGCGTGATGAGAACCACGGCAAGCGGCTCGGCGGGCGCGATGCCGCGCTTGACCAGTGCCATGTTGGCGGTGGCGGTCACGCCCATCATCAGCTTCGGCCAGCCGTGCGGGATGAGCATCAGGCCGGCGGTGATGCGGATCAGCGCCCAGGAAAGCGGCTCGACCCAGCGGTAAAACGGCTGCAGCTGCGGAACAAGCAGTCTCGGCTGGCCTGCGTCCATGTTTTCCTCCCCCTTTCGCATTAGATTACTGGAAAAGGAGACGCCCATGAGCTTTGTCCTCGCCGTGAACATCCGCATCAAGCCCGAACACGTGGAAGCGTTCATGAAGAAGCTGGCCGATAACGCTTCGGCCGCGCGCAAGGAGCCGGGCTGCAAGCAGTTCGACGTGCTGGTCGACCCGAAGGACCGGACCAAGGTGATGCTGTACGAGATCTACAACGACGAGAAGGCGTTCGAGGCTCACCAGCAGACGCCGCACTTCAAGAGGTACGTCGCCGAGGCGGTGCCGCTGCTCGCCTCGCGCGAGCGCCAGGTGTTTACGAGGGTCTGAGCGCCAGGAACAACGCGGTGATCGCGAACAGCACGGCGGCGCTGATCGCGAGCGACCAGTGGATGCCGATCACGCTGCCGCCGAGGCCCACCGTGAGGCCGCTGAACGCGCGCAGGCCGAGCGCGGACATCGCGAACAGGCCGATCACGCGGCCGCGCACCTGCGCCGGCGCGTTGACCTGCACCAGGGTCTGCGCCATGGCGAAGAAGGCGAGCTCGAGGAAGCCCGCGGCAAAGAGAAGAGCCAGCGCGAGCGGATAGGAGCTCGCCAGCGCGAAGGCGCCGATCGCGACGCACCAGAGGATGGCGAGCACCAGCGCGGTGCGTGGGTTCGGCGGCAGCAGGCCGCGCCCCTCTAGGATCAGGCCGGCCGCCAACGCGCCCGCGGCATCGGCGCCGAGCAGCGCACTGTAGGTGATGCCGCCATCGGCGTGGCCGAGGTCGTGCGCGAACTCCGGCATCTGCGCCTGGTAGGCGTTACCGACGATGAGCGAAGCGCAACCCACCAGCACCACCATCGAAGTGATGACGCGGTTGCCGGCGACTGCACGCCATGTCGCCACCACATCGGCAATCGCCCGCACCTTGCGATCCGCCGGCATCTCCCGGCGCTTCCATGGCGCGCGCGCGAGCCAGACGATCACCGGGATATAGATCAGCGCGTTGAACAGGATGCCCCAGGCGGGACCGAAGGCAAGAAGGATGACGCCGCCGACCGCGGGGCCGAACAGCAATCCCAGCCAGCGCGCGGTTGCGGTGAGCCTGATCGCGCTGTGCAGGTGCTCGCCCTCGACGATGTCGTGGATGAAGATCTGCGCCGCCGGGCTCCAGAGCACCCCCGCGCAGCCGTGCAGCACGAGGAGCGCGGCCGCGTGCCACATCTCCAGCGAGTCGGTGAGGAACAGCACGCCCCAGCCGATCGACGCCGCCATGAAGAACGCCATGCCGATCTGGATCAGGCGCCTCGGGTCGTAGCGGTCGGCGAGGCCGCCCGACCACAGCGAGAACAGCAGGAACGGCAGCCAGTGCGAGATCACGGCGAAGCCGGCGAGCGCCGGCGACTGGAACTTCTGGAACATGATCCAGTAGCTGATGACGTGCTCGATGCTGTCGGCCATCATCGCCGCGGCCGCGACCAGGAAATACCCGCGAAACACCGGGTGACGGAGCGCGCCGAACGACTGCGAAGGTGCGGTCGCCACTGCTAGCCGAGGAGGACAGCCCCGAGCACGCCGCCGGCGGCGAGGAACCAGAGCGGGTTCAGCTTCGTCGCCAGGAGGCCGGCCGCGCTCGCCGCGGCGATCAGCCACAGGCGCCAGTCGGGCGTCGCGCCGGGCGTGGCGAGCACCACGCCGCCGGAGAGGATCATCGCCACTACCACGGGAGCGATGGCGCGCTGGATGGCGCGGCGCCAGGGCGATTCCTTGAACCGGTCCCACAGGTCGACGACGAACCAGGCGAGCACCGCGGCCGGCCCGCACATCGCGGCGAGCGCGATCAGCGCGCCGGCGAGACCCGCGACTTGCCAGCCGACCAGCGTGGTGATCAGCATGTTCGGCCCCGGCGCGGCCTGGCCGACGGCGAACGCCTGCATGAATTCCGCCGGCGACATCCAGTGCTTCACCTCGACCACGTAGCGCTGCATCTCGGGCATCACCGAGGGCAGGCCGCCGACCGAGAACAGCGACAGCACCATGAAGTAGAGCGCGATGTCGAGGAGGGTCACAGCTTTCCCCGTCTCGCCAGAAGTAGCGAGATGCCGAGCCCGACCGGCAGCACGATGATGAGCGAGATCCGCAGCACCGCCACGCACACGAAGCAGGCCGTAATGATGATCAGGACATAGGGATTCTTCGCGATCGGCCGGCCGAGCTTGATCGCGGTGCCGATGAACATGCCGGCGCCCGCCGCGCCCACGCCGGTGACGATGGCGCGCAGCAGCGGGCTGGTGGCGGCGAAGTCGGCGTAGAACGCGAACAGCGTCAGCACCCAGACGAACGGCAGCGCGAACAGGCCGAGGAAGGCGACCAGCGAGCCGACCACGCCGAACCAGCGCTTGCCGTAGACGATCGAGGCGTTGCCGACGTTCGGGCCCGGCAGGAACTGGCACAGGCCGATGGTCTCGGTGAAGTCGGCCGGCGTGACCCAGCGCCGCTCCTCCACCATCACGCGGTGCGCCCACGGCATCACGCCGCCGAAGGAGCGGGCGCCGATGGAGAGGAAGCCGAGGAATAGCTCGGTGAGCGAACGCGGCGGACTTACTTGCATTCTTTCGCCGACTATACTGGAGGGATGCGCCTATTGCTCGGCTCTCTCCTCGCCTGTTTCATCTCCTCGGCCGGGGCGCAGCCGTTGCCGATCTTCGACGCGCACCTGCACTACAGCCACGACGCGTGGGAAAGCGTGCCGGTGCAGGACGCCATCGCGATCATGCGCAAGGCCGGCCTCAAGCGCGCGCTGATCTCCAGCTCGGGCGACGACGGCCAGCAGCGCCTCTACCAGGCGGCGCCCGACCTCGTCATCCCCGAGCTGCGGCCCTACCGCTCGCGCGGCGAGATCGGGACCTGGGTACGGGACGAGACCCTGATTCCCTACTTGCAGGATCGGCTTTCGAAATACAAATACGCGGGGATCGGCGAATTCCACCTCTACGGCGCCGACGCCGACCTTCCGGTGGTGCGCCGCATGGTCGAGCTGGCGAAGAAGCACGACCTCTTCCTGCACGCGCACTCCGACATCGACGCCATCGAGCGCCTGTTCAAGCAGTGGCCGCAGGCGCGCATCCTCTGGGCGCATTCCGGCTTCGAGCGCCCGGAGCGCGTGGCCGAGATGCTGCGCAAGCATATGAACCTCTGGTGCGACCTCGCCTTCCGCACCGATCACGCCTCCGGCGGCAAGGTGGACGCCGCCTGGCGCACCGTATTCATGCAGTTCGCCGACCGCTTCATGGTCGGCACCGACAGCTACGTTCCCGAGCGCTGGCACTACATCCCGGAGCATGCCGACTGGTCGCGGCGCTGGCTTTCGGACCTGCCGCGCGACGTTGCCGAGCGCATCGCATGGAAAAACGGCGAACAGGTCTTCGGCTCGCTCTCGCAGCGGCCGGACTAGCCCTCGCCGGCGCCGCGGGCGCCTGCGAGCCTTCACTTCAAGGCACGCGCCTCGAATCCTCGCGGTATGTGCTGGCGTTTCAAGCCACCCCGGAAGTCGGAAAGTTCTTCACGCTCGAAATCGCCGCGTGTGCCAAGCCCGGCAGCCCGGCCCCGGAAAGCCTGAAAGTCGACGCCCACATGCCGGAGCATCGCCACGGCATGAATTACGCGCCCGAGGTGAAGCCGGCCGGTCCCGGCCGCTGGCGCGCCGAGGGGCTGATGTTCCACATGCCCGGAAAATGGGAGTTCGTGTTCGAGGTGCGGGCCGCGGGCCAGACCGACCGCATGGCCTCCTCGTTCCAGCTTTCCGAATTCTCCAGGGAAGAGATCGCGAGGATCCTGCAGCACGGACCCTGGCCGCCGCCGCCGCGGCGCGATCCGAGCAACCGCGTCTCCGGCAAGCCCGAGGCGATCGCGCTCGGCGAGAAGCTGTTCTTCGAGCCGCGGCTGTCGGGCACCGGCTCGGTGCTGTGCGCGACCTGCCACGCGCCGTGGCGCCAATTCCAGGACGGGCGGGCGCGGGGCTTCGGCCTGGAGCTGGTCGACCGCAACACCCCGACGGTGCTCAACGCGGGCTTCTACCGCTGGTACGGCTGGGACGGCGCGAACGACAGCCTCTGGTCGCAGAGCATCCGGCCGCTGCTGGATCCTCGCGAGATGCATGCCAGCCCGGCGCATGTGGCAGGGGCCGTTCGAAAATTATTGAGCACTGAATATCGGACGGCGTTTGGCCGGGACGTGCCCAAAAACGATGAAGAAGTTCTGGTCGACGTGGGCAAGGCGCTCGCGGCGTTCCAGGAGACGCTGGTCAGCGACCGTACCGCGTTCGACGAGTTCAGGGATTCACTGCAAAAAGGTGGCGCCACGGACTACCCGGCGGCGGCGCGGCGCGGCCTGAAAATCTTCGTCGGCAAGGGCAACTGCAGCACCTGCCACTTCGGCCCGCATTTCACCAATGGCGAATTCGCCGACACCGGCATCCCGTTTTTCATCGCGCCGGGCAAGGTGGACGCGGGGCGGCTCGAGGGATTGAAGCGCCTGAAAAGCAGCCCCTACAACCTGCTCGGCCGCTACAACGACGATTCATCCGGGAAAGCGCTGGTGGGGACGAAGCACGTGGAGATGCAGCACCGCAACTTCGGCGAGTGGCGCGTGCCGGGCCTGCGCAGCGTGGCGCAGACCGCGCCCTACATGCACAACGGCAGCCTCGCCACGCTGCGTGACGTGGTGAAGCACTACTCCGAGCTGAACGAAGAACGCTTGCACGCCGATGGCGAGCGCCTCCTGAAGCCGCTCAAGCTCTCGGCGGGAGAAGTCGACGACCTGGTGATCTTCCTGGAATCGCTCTCCCCGAGATGACAATTTTCGGCTGTCGCTGACGCAAATTGTCATAGGGAGAATTGCTCAGCCGGGCCGCCAAAAGCCGGCTCCGCTCGTCAGATAGTGCTCACCGTTGCTAAGAAAAACCCGGGGGCGTGACATACGGCCCTTCGCGTTTTCGAAGGCATCCCTACCATGGTCGGGTCACTTCTAAAGGAGTCGACCATGAGTTGGAAGAACGTACTTTCGATAGCCGCAGCGAGCGCATTTCTGGGAGTGCCGCTGCAAACGGTCGCGCACAACGACGATCACCAGCATGCGCAGAAGAAGGCGGAGCTCGCCGCGCAATTCGAGGCGAAGCTGATTGCGGGTTACGCCGTGCTGGTCGGCTCCACCGCCAACGCTACGTCGCTGGTCAAGGGGCTGCACAACGACACGTTGATCATGCTGAGCTCGCCCGGCACGCCCGGCACGCCCGGCACGCCCGGTACGCCCGGCAGGGATGCCATACCAGGCAGCCCCGCTGTGCCGGCTGTGGATTGCGGCTCGACCCGGCCGATACCGGGATGCGTGCCCCAGCCCGCGATCCCTGAGGTACCCGCGCAACCGGCCATTCCCGCCGTACCCGCCACACCAGGCACACCCGCCATACCCGGAGAAGAGGTGAGCTTCAACTCGCCCACCAAGGCGCTGAAGTACAAAGAGGTCAGTATTGTCCTGTGGTTCATGCACGCCAAGCTGGTGGAAATGGACAAGTCCATGACCGCGGCCAAGCCGACTCAGGTCAAGGAGGCGCTGATCGGGGATACCGGCATTCTGACGATGCGTGCCAAGCACATGAGCTGGCACCAGATCGCCCGCAGGCAGGGCTTCACGTTCGTGAAGAATGAGGACGACGTCAAGAAGGGCCATGGCAAGCAGCACGACCAGGATGACGATGACGACGACGACGACTGAACGCGTCGTCCGGTAATCACCAGCATCAACTTTCGGGGCTGCCCGGCGACGGGTGGCCCCGAACTTTTTTCCGGGACGCGATGAGCAGCAGCCCGGCGGCGAGCGCGACGGCGGCGAAGATCGCCCACGCCGCGCGCCAGCCGAGCGCGTCGCGCAGCACGCCGCTGAAGAAGAGCGCGCTGCCCATGCTCACCGAGGCGACCAGCGCCCAGGTGCCCTGGTACGCCCCGCGCTGGCCGGCCGGCGCGAGCCGCGCCACGGTGGCCGGCACCGCGGAGCTGAAGACCACCTCGGCAAAGCTGAAAACGACCGTGCCCACGAGAAGCGCAGCGGCGACGCCGGGAATCGCCGCATAGCAGGCGTGCGCGGCGGCCACGATGAGCGCAGCCGCACCGAGGTAGCGCAGCGGCCCCTGCATTTCACCCGACCGCTCGATGCGCGCCGCAACCGGCAGCGCCAGCAACGCGACCAGGATGCTGTTCGCGCCCAGCACCAGGCCGATGTAGCCCTCGCCCACGCCGGCGTCGGCGGCAAACAGCGGTGTCGCCGACACCACCAGGCCCATGCTGAACGGAAACACGAAGCCGACCGCGGCGAAGCGCAGCAGGCTCGGGTCGCGCAAGCCGTCGAACGGCATCACGCGCGCTGCGCGTTCAAGGGGTAGAGCTCCTCTTAAACACATCATGTAAAGAGCAACAACGAGAACGTACCCCGCACCTGCTGTGGCGGCGAGAAAGCCGTAGCCCTGTTCCGCGATGTAGCCGGCGGGCATCACCCCCAGCGTATAAGCGACGCTCATCGAGGTGTAGTTCAGGGCGAGCGTCGATTGGCGGCGCTCGGGCGGCGCGAGGTCCAGCAACAGCGCGTTCGCCACCGGCATGTTGACCGCGCCGGTCAGGCCGAGCGCGAGGCTCCAGGCGAACAGGCTCGCCGGCCCTTCGACCAGCAGGAAGCACGGCAGGACCATGGCGGTCATCGCGGCCGAGGCGATGAGCAGCGAGCGCCGGCCGATGCGGTCGGAGAGCGCGCCGAAGAGCGGCGCCGCTACGCCGCGCAGCAGGTGCTCGCAGAGAAAGGCGACGCCGACGGTGGCGAGGTCGATGCCCGCCTTGCGCACGAAGTAGATGCCGAGAAACGTCACCAGCGACATGCGCGCGGCGACGGCGATGAAATTCGCCGCAACGACGACAACTATGCGGCGATCAAAAACCCCAGTAATCGAGACCCTCGGGCAGCGGCTCACCGAGGGTGAGCGAGGCGAGCTTCGCGTACTGGCCCTCCGAATAGAGCAGCGGCTTGCCCTTCTTGCCCAGCAGCACCTGCTCCACCTGCCCGAGGAAGATGGTGTGCGTGCCGTGCACCAGGCTCTTCACCACGCGGCAGTCGAACGACACCAGCGCGTCGATCAGCACCGGCGAGCCGGTCGCCAGGCGGGTCCAGTCGCGCGACTTGAAGCGAGCCTCGCCGCTCTGCGCGCCGCTGAAGGTGGTGGAAAGCTCCCAGTCCTCCGAGCGCAGCACGTTGACGCAGAACGCCTTGCTTTTCGCCACCGCGTCGTGCGTGCTGGCAAGCTTGTTGATGCACGCCAGCACCGTGGGCGGGTCCGCGGTCGCCGAGCACACCGCGGTGGCCGTCATGCCATAGCGGTGGCTGGCGTTCGTGCTGGTGATGATGTTCACCGCGCCCGTGAGCGCGCGCATTCCCGCCTTGAACTGCTCGCCATCGACGGGTTTTTGTTCCATGAGAACATTGTACTCATATGGAAACCCACGGCTTTCTTCAGCAGGCGATCGTCTATCTCATGGCGGGCGTGATCGCGGTGCCGATCTTCCGCCGGCTCGGACTCGGCTCGGTGCTCGGCTACCTGATCGCCGGCGTGGCGATCGGCCCGTGGGGATTGCGACTGATCTCCGATCCGCAAACCGTGCTGCAGTTCTCGGAGCTCGGCGTGGTGCTGCTGCTCTTCCTCATCGGCCTCGAGCTCAACGCGCAGCGCGTATGGGCGATGCGCCGCGCGATCTTCGGCCTGGGCAGCGTGCAAGTCGTGGCCACCATCGCCGCGGTGACGGCGATCGCCGTGGCGCTTGGCCAGCCGCTCGCGATCGGCCTGGTCGCCGGCATGGGCATCGCGATGTCGTCCACCGCGATCGGCCTCGCCACGCTCGGCGAGAAGAACCTGCTGCCGACGCCCGGCGGCCAGGCCTCGTTCGCGGTGCTGCTGTTCCAGGACCTCGCGGTGATTCCCCTGCTGCTCGCGATCGCGGTGCTGGCCGGCGAGGCGGCCGAATTTGCCTGGCTGGACCTCGCCAAGGCCGTCGGACTGATCGTGGCGCTGATCGCCGCAGGCCGGCTCCTGGTGCGCCCGTTGCTGCGCTTCGTCGCCGAAGCGCGCCTGCGCGAGGTGTTCGTCGGCTTCTCGCTGCTGCTGGTGCTCGGCACCGCGCTGCTGATGGAGTGGGCCCACCTTTCGATGGCGCTCGGCGCCTTCCTCGCCGGCGTGATGCTGGCCGAGAGCGAGTACCGGCACGAGCTCGAGCTCGACATCGATCCGTTCAAGGGGCTGCTGCTCGGCCTGTTCTTCATCGCGGTCGGCATGTCGATCGACCTCGGCCTGTTCCTGCGCTCGCCCGCGCTGGTGCTCGGCATCGCGCTCGGCATCGTGGTGCTGAAGAGCGCGATCCTCTACCCGATCGCGCAGCTGTTCGGCTATTGCAACCGCGCCGACGCCGGCATGTTCGCGGTGGCGCTGTCGCAGGCCGGCGAGTTCGCCTTCGTGCTGTTCGCCGCCGCTTCACGCCTGCTGCCGCCGGAAACCATGGCGATCCTCAACGCCGCGGTGGCGCTCTCCATGCTGGCGACGCCGTTCGTGTTCAAGGCCTACGAGCGCGTGCTCGCGCGCCAGCCGCGCGACGAACGCGCGGCCGACGCGATCGACGAGTCCAATCCGGTGATCGTCGCCGGCTTCGGCCGCTTCGGCCAGGTGATCGTGCGCGTGCTGCGCGGACTGGGCATCCGCGCCACGGTCATCGACCACGATCCGGGACAGATCGAGACCGTGCGCCGCTTCGGCTTCAAGGCCTATTTCGGCGACGCCACCCGGATGGACCTGCTCGAATCCGCGGGTGCCGCGCGCGCGAGGCTGCTGTTCATTGCCATCGACGACGCGGCGGCGGCGATGCAGACCGTGAGGCGAGTGCGGCAGCGCTTTCCCGGGCTGCAGCTCGTGGTGCGCGCGCGCAGCCGCACCGATGCGTACGAGTACGCCGAAATGGGCATCACCGCGGTGCGCGAGATGTTCGCCTCGGCGCTCGACGCCACCGGCCGCGGCCTCGGCGTGCTCGGCTATTCCGAGGACGAGGTGGTGCGCATCCTGCGGCGCTTCCGCGAGTACGACGAGGCGCAGATCCCGCAGCAGGCGCCGCACCGCAACGACCTCAAGGCGCTGATCGAGATCCAGCAGCGCGGCCGCCGCGACATCGAGCGCCTGCTAGCGGCGGAAGTTCACCAGCGCGATGCCGGCGGCGATGAGCAGCGCAGCCGCGGCGAAGTGCGCGCTGAGCGGCTCTGAGAGGAACACCACGCCCGACAGCATGCCGAACAGCGGCGTGAGGAACGACAGCACGCTGATGCGCGCCGCCAGGTAGCGCGTGAGCAGCCAGAACCAGGCGAGGTAGCTGGCGAACGCGACCACGATGCCCTGGTAGGCGAGACTCGCTAGCACCCGGCCGTCGACGGCCGTGACGCCCTTCTCGCCCAGCAGGAACGAGGCGATGGGCAGGACCAGCGCGGACACGGCGAGCTGGTAGAACAGGGTCTTGGCGGCGCTCGCGCGGGCGAGGCCGGTGGCGCGGATCAGCACCGTGGTCGCCGCCCACAGCGTGGCCGCGGCCAGCCCGCACAGGTCGCCGATCCACGTGCTGCGCCCCGCCGACAAGCCCTCGGCGAACGCCAGCACCAGCCCGCCGAAGGCGAGCGAAACGCCGAGCCACTGGCGCGCGCCGAGGCGCTCGCCGGCGACGAAGAAGTGCAGGCCGAGCGCGGTGAGCGGCGGCGCGAGATACACGAACACCGACATGCGCGAGGCGTTGGTGTGCGCGAGCCCGCCGTAGATGAACACGAACTCGAAGGCGAACAGCAGTCCGGCCGCCACGCCTGCAATCAAGGTGCCGTCGCGGGCGAACAGGCGCTGTTTCGTGAAATAAGACCAGACGATCAGAAGCAGCGTCGCCACGCTCGAGCGGATTGCGGCCTGTGCGACGAGCGAGACGTCGGCGGCGATCCACTTGATCGTCACCTGCTGGAATCCCCATAGCGCGGTGAGCACGACCATTACCGCAAGCGCAGTCGTGTCGAGCGCACGGCGTTCTTGACTCATCGCGCAGATTTTGGCGTACCATGGCTTCATGCCGCGGGGAAAAAAACCGGCCGTTTCGAAACACGACAGCGCCCCGGACCTGGCGCCGAAGGACGAATCGGTGTCGGTGTCGGTGCCGCCGCCGGGCCGCGTGATCGAGCGCCCCGACGGCTTCTACTGGGAGTCGAAGACGACCAAGGAGCAGCGCGGTCCCTTCGCCACGCGTGCCGAAGCCGACGCCGACCTGCTCGCGGGCGGCGAGGCCGACAGCGAGTTCGACCCCGAAGCCGAGACGTTGCAGGAAGCCGAGTCCGAGCTCGGCATCTCCGAGTGGATCGATCCCGATACGGGCGGTCCGGCGGAGGACAACGTCCCGCACATCGAAGACCACTGAAGTCCGCGGCTTTCACCGCAGCGGGCGCACTCGCCCTCCACGCCGGGATCGTCGGTGCCCAGGGCCTGGGCAAGGAGTACGACTGCCTGATCGAGGCGCGCCAGACCGTCGAGGTGCGCTCGCCGGTCGAGGGCGTGATCGAGACCGTGCACCTCAAGCGCGGCGCCGACGTGAAGAAGGGCCAGCTGATCGCCAGCCTGCAATCCGGCCCGGAGCGCGCCGCGCTCGACCTGGCGCGCTCGCGCGCGGTGATGGAGGGCGAGGTCAAGTCCGCCGAGGCGCGCGTCGACCTCGCGCGCAAGAAGTTCGAGCGCGCCGACGAGCTGCAGAAGAAGAACTTCGTCTCGGCGAGCGCGCGCGACGAGGCGGAAGCCGAGCTGCGCCTCGCCACGGAGCAGCTGCGCGTGGCGCGCGAGAACCGGCGCCTGGCCGAGCTCGAGGTGAAGCGCG
>Ga0134121_10001907_pt1 | contig 18860 bp, 16 predicted proteins | sample KB301_FD_96463 | JGI IMG/M metagenome (GOLD analysis project Ga0134121, IMG submission 96463) | Terrestrial soil microbial communities without Nitrogen fertilizer from Kellogg Biological Station, Michigan, USA - KB3-0-1 | ecosystem: Environmental > Terrestrial > Soil > Unclassified ... | reverse complement strand
TCGTGGAGACAGGTGACGACATCTTTATCGTCGGCGCGCCGTACGGTTTGAGCAACACGCTGACGGTGGGCCGTATCAGCGCACGCCGGCCGGATGAAACACGCGGCGGCATTCTCAGCACGAGTGAGTTTCTGCAAACTGATGCAGTGGTGAATCCGGGTAACTCCGGCAGTCCCGTGTTCAATAAGGCTGGAGAAGTGGTTGCGATTGTGAGCAACGTGGTTAGCGAGTCAGGTCAGTTCCAGGGCGTTGGTTTCGCGGCCACGATCAATACCGCGCGCACACTCCTACTCGATCGCGATCCGTTTCTCAACGGTCTCGAAGGCGTGCTGGTGACGGGCGTCGTGGCGAAAGCCCTCAACGTGCCGCAGCCGGCAGGATTTCTGGTTACGAATGTGGCTCGCGATTCACTGGCCGATCAGATGGGACTGGTTGGCGGCCAAGTCGAAGCGGTAATCGATAACGAGAGTCTGCTGATCGGCGGCGATGTGATCCTGAAGATCAATAGCGAGACAGTTACTATCGACAGGCGTACTTATCGATCAATATTTTCCAACATTGCGAGGGCGAATGCAGGCTCCGTCGTGCGTTGCTCCGTGTTACGAGCGGGGAAAGTCGTCGAGCTGTCCGTAAAAATCCCGAGCTCGATGTCGACCTCTCGCGCTCCGCGACCGTGAGACTCTCGCTATGTTCACCTTTAACTTAACGACAGATTGCAGCTTTCCCCCGACCGTGAAGCATTTTCAGAGGAGGCGAGTTATGTGCCCCGACGGTCCACCGACCCAACTTGCAACTATGCATGGTCGTAAAAAGAGCACTCACACGTTCCTGTTTCTTATTTCAAAAATCTGGTCCTGCTGGCATCGCAAGATGTCGCGTCCGTTCACGCATGAAGGTGAAACATATCGCGTCTGCCTCAAGTGTGGCATGCGGCGCGATTTTGATCTCGAGGCGTGGAAGACAGGGCAAAGTTACTACTTCCCGAAGGTTCGGGCGAGCATTGTTGCGCAAGGCAAACTCCGCTTGATCAAACTCGAGCGCGCATCGTGAGGATTAACCATGACTCGAAAAATCATTCTGGTGCTGTTGGTTGTTCTGGTTAGTAGTACGGCAGTCTTCGCGCAAAAGAAAAAGCCGCGCATCCGGTACTACTCGATCAGTGCGAACCGCACGTTTCATGTGCGGATGAACGATTCACTCAATTCGGGTTCGGCCCGAGTTGGCGACACGTTCTCGACTACTACCGTCGATCCGGTTTACTCCACGAATGGAGTCGAGCTGGTCCCATCGGGCAGCACCATCACGGGACGCGTCACCGCGGTGCAGAAAGCGCGGAAGGACGGTAACCCGGGCACGTTGTCAGTAATTTTCTATCACCTGAACCTGCCGAATGGTCGTGGTGCGTCGATGAGCGGCTCACTCACCGATTACAGCGCGGGAAACTCTGCGAGTGACAACGAAAGCAACGTGTCAGCCAAAAAGACTTCTCACCGGAACGCGAAGTTCATTGGCGGAGGCGCAGGCGGAGGCGCGTTGATTGGAGCAATCGCCGGTGGCGGGAAAGGTTTGGCAATCGGTGCTGGCGTTGGCGCGGGCGTGGGATTCATCGCGAAGAAGTTGAAGAAGGGTGACGAAGCCAAGGTCAATCAGGGAACGGAGTTTGGAGTGATCCTGAACCGTGCAGTCTCGCTGCCGGCCTATCGACCATCGTAGTTCGATCCACTGGTAATTTAGACAGGGTTCCAGGTTCCAAAGACTTGCTAGGGTAACCCTGTCAAATTCTCAGACTGGAGAACGACTCGAAATGACAACCTGGAAAATCGTGTCTGCCGTCAGTTGTGTGGCCTTGCTGTTTGTGATTTCTGCGCGGGTTGAGGCACGGCTGGACCATCCGTCGAAGAAGTCGAAGAAAGCCGACAAAGCGTCAACTACGAAAGAGGCGGATCCCCCAACATCAGAAACAAAAGCCACCGCAACCACTGCGAACAAGGCGACCGCTCCGCAAGCCGGTTCCAAGTGGGAGTTTTCAGTGGCGCCGTATGCTTTCTTCGCCGCACTCGACGGCCGGGTCGGAGTCGTCGGGCAAACCGCACAGGTCGACGCCAGCTTCGCGGATCTCTTCAAAAACCTCGACTTCGCTGCGATGGGCGCGTTTGAAGCTCGCAAAGGGAACTGGTCCTTTGTTACGAATGCGATGTACATGTCGCTCTCCGGTAAGAGGGTCACGCCGAGTCCGTTCTTCTCAGACATCGACGTTAAAGTGAAGGAGCTCATTGTCGATCCGGTGGTTGGTTATCGGGTGATGAAGCTCGAGCGAGCCAACATCGATCTGTTGGGAGGCGCACGCATTTGGCACGTGAAGAGTCACCTCACCTTTCAGCCACGCATTTTGCCACTCGTGGATGTTGAAGGAAGCAAGAATTGGGTTGATCCGATAGTTGGCGCGAGGGGAGTGGTGAGTCTTTCGCCGCGTGTCTTTTTTACGGGCCGGTTCGACATGGGCGGCTTCGGCATCAATTCTGATTTTACGGGTCAGGCGTTCGGCGGCATTGGATATCAACTGAAGCCGCGCGTCGCGCTGATTGGAGGCTATCGGGTTTTGCGTGTCGATTACGTTAACGAGGGATTTATTTTCAAGACAACACTGAACGGCATAAATCTGGGCGCGAAGTTCGATTTTTGAGAATTTTACCCAACGGTCACATCTGACTCTTGGACACGGTCAGTACCACCCGCTACCGCAGGTGGTACTGACCGTGTCCAAGTAGGGATCAAGAAACACCATCGAAACAGGGAAGGGAGGAAGTATGAGTCGAGTAATTTTTTTGGTCGTGATGGCCCTGGCAATTCTTGCTGTAGCTGATGCTCAAACTAAACCAAAGCCGAAGCCCTCACCTAATACACCAAAAGCGTCGACCGGGGGAACGGAAGCACCTCTGCCACGCGGCAGCGATATGAAGGAAGGCGCGAGCCAGGCAGAGAAAGCCGCGAAGGTTTTCGGCGAAATCATGGCGACGCCGGATAAAGGCATCCCAACGGATCTGCTGAACAAAGCTGAGTGCGTGGCGGTGTTTCCCGGTGTCATCAAAGCCGGTTTCATCGTCGGCGGCAAAGCCGGACGCGGCGTTGCGAGTTGTCGCACGCCATCGGGCTGGTCGGCGCCGGCATTTCTCGAGATCAAAGGTGGCAGCGTTGGTCTACAGATCGGTGGCTCAGCGACCGAACTCGTGCTTTTGTTCATGAACACTAACGGCCTGAAGAAGCTCGTCAGCAACAAGGTCGAGCTGGGTGCGGACGCTTCTGTGGCTGCTGGTCCAGTCGGTCGTGAAGCTGCAGCATCCACAGACGCGTCGATGAATGCCGAGATACTTTCCTATTCGCGTAGCAAAGGTCTCTTCGCCGGCATCTCCTTGAAAGGATCTGTAGTTTCCGCTGAGAAGAGCGACATGGAAGGCACTTACGGCAAAGGCGTAACGGCGTTGCAGGTGCTGGCGGCGAGCAACAACCGCGCGCCCAGCGAGGTGCAGGTCTTTGCGAACAAGCTGGGTGAGTTCTCTGCGCGAACCGCGTGAGACGGAGTGAAGCATGTCTATAGTCCTGCTGTTTCTCACGCGACTACTCGCCTATGCCGCACTCGCCCCATCTTGATCTCGTCAGGGGGAAAGTTTGCAGGAAAATGGAGTAGCAAGGGCACGATCATGAGAAAGATACTCACCGTCACATTTCTAACGATCATGTTTGGGTGCCGGCGCTTGCCGATCAGATCACGCTGAAGAACGGCGATCGACTGACCGGCAAGATCGTCAAATCGGATGGCGGCAAGCTCGTGATCAAGACGCAATTGATCGGCGATGTAACTGTCGATTTGTCTGTCGTCACTAACATCACGACCGACGAGCCGCTCTACGTGACGCTTGCCGACGGGCGCACCGTCTCGGGTGTGATGACCGTCGCCGAAGCCAAAGGCGAGCTGCGTGGCACAAACTCGAATGTAGTTTCATTCAACCGATCCGATATCCAGGTGATTCGCTCTGAAGAAGAACATCTCGCTTACCAGCGTTCTCTCAATCCCGGCTTGCTCGAAGGCTGGAGCGGCGGCGCGGACCTCGGCTTCGCGCTCACTTCCGGAAACTCAGACACGACAAATCTCGCAACCGGCGTGGGGCTCGCGCGCGAAACCCGCAATGACAAAACGACCATTTACGCCGCCTCCGTTTACAGCCGCGACAGCACGAGCGGCGACTCAAATACGACCGCCAACACCGTGCGCGGCGGCGTGCGTTACGACCGCAACATCAACAAACGCTGGTTCGGTTATGGCTTCGTCGATCTCGAGCACAACGGTTTGCAGGATCTGACGCTGCGCTTCGTGCCCGGTGGCGGTATCGGTTATCACGCCATTCGCAACGAAAGAACTGAGCTGGATCTGTTCGGGGGCCTGGCGTGGAACAAGGAGTATTTCAAAGGCGACTTCAACGACCGCAGCTCGGCTGAAGCGCAGGCAGGGCAGACGCTTGCGCACCGGTTCAACTCGCGCGTTTCGCTGAAAGAGCAGTTGTTCTTCTTTCCTAACCTGACTCGCGGCGGTGAGTACCGGATCAATTTCGACAGCACACTCGTGACTGACGTCACGCGACGCATTGGCTGGCAATTGACGCTGAGCGATCGTTACCTTTCGAATCCGCCGTTCGGCTTCGAGAAGAACGATCTGATTTTGACCACTGGTTTAAAGATCAAACTGGGAGTGTTGAAGTGAGTACATCGCTGGATTCACAATCTCAAAAGAAGAGGTGACCAATTATGAACTGGCAGAGCCTGGGCCAAAGCATTGTCTTATGGGGTGCGCAGTTCGGCATCAAGATTCTGGGCGCGATCCTGCTGTGGGTCGTTGGCCGCGCGCTGATCCACTTCGCGATCAGTTTGCTCAAGCGCGCTCTGATGAAACGGCCGATCGAGCCGACCGTCATCAACTATCTCACCTCGACCGTATCTATCCTGCTGAACATCACGCTCGTAGTCGCGATCCTCGGCTACTTCGGCGTTCAGACGACAACGTTCGCGGCGCTCATCGCGTCGGCCGGCCTGGCGGTGGGCCTCGCGTGGAGCGGTTTGCTTTCGAACTTTGCCGCCGGCGCTTTCTTGATGATCCTGCATCCGTTCAAAGCCGGCGATCTGATACAGGCTGGCGGCGTGCTTGGGACGGTAGAAGACATCGGCCTCTTCGTCACGACGATCAATACGCTCGATAACATCAAAACCTTTGTCGGAAACGGAAAAATCTTCGCCGACAACATCCAGAACTTTTCCGCGAACACATATCGGCGCGTAGACCTTGTGGCCCAACTGAATCACTCCGTCGATCCGAACCAGGCGATCAACCTATTGAAGGCTGGTTTGAGTAGGATACCTAACGTCGTCGAATCGCCGCCGCCGGACGTCGAGATCCTGCAGTTCACTCCGATGGGACCGGTGCTGGCCGTGCGTCCGTATACAAACAACCAGCACTACTGGCAAGTCTATTTCGATACGAACAGATTAATACGCAACACGTTTGGTGAAGCGGGATTTCCAGCACCCGGGCAGTTCGTATTTCTCAAGAGCTCGGACGGCGAGGCCGCGTTCGCCAGCGCGTCCACGCATTAGCAGTGACGCCGGCGATGACAATCGCTATGAATGACAACTTTGAATTAGACTCCGACGCAGAGGCGACTCAAACGCTGCCGGACGAAACTCCACCACCGCCGTTCTCTTCGCGCGTGACGGTAGATTTCTATGGCCTGACCGACAAGGGCCACGTGCGCACGAGGAACGAAGATCATTTCATCATGGTTCGTTGTGGACGCGCGGTCGAGACGGTGCTGACCAGCCTCACTGAAGACGAAACCATGCCGGGTGAGTTATACGAAGAAACCGGTTACGGCATGGTAGTGGCTGACGGCGTGGGCGGCGTGGTTGGCGGCGAAGTTGCGAGCCGGCAGGCCATCTACACGCTACTGGGTCTGGCGCTGCATACGCCGGATTGGCAGTTTCGTTGGGGGACGGAAGAGAGAAACGTTGTCATGTATCGCATGAAGGATCGGTTTCGACGTGTGAATGCCGCGCTCCTTCGTGACGCCGCCGTTCATGCAAGCCGTGGTGGCATGTGGACCACAATGACCGCTGCAGTTTCGCACGGAGCTGATTTAGTTATCGGGCATATCGGTGATTCTCGTGCTTATCTGCTACACGACGGAAAGCTGATCAAGTTGACCCACGATCACAGGGCCGATGCGATCATCGCCGAGGATGGCGTTGACGCGGATCCGCTTATGCGTGAGCTGAGCGGTGTTCTGCACGAGGCCCTCGGCTCTCCTGAAAATGAATGCAATCCACAAGTGGATGAATATTGGCTCGTGAATGGCGATCAGCTTTTACTCTGCACCGATGGTCTCACAGACATGGTGGACGAGACGGAGATCGAGCAGGTCCTGAACACTGCGACTGACGCAAAGTCGGCGTGTCGCAGCCTGATCGATCTGGCGCTGAATAACGGCGGCCGCGACAACGTCACTGTGATCGTGGCGCGCTACTCGATCCCACCGGTCACCTGAATTTAGGAGTTTTAGCCACAAAGAAGCACCAAAAGCTCAAAAATCAGCAAAACGTATTTGAGCTTTTTGTGCTTCTTCGTGGCCTAAGTTGAGCTGGCGCGAGACAGTTGCCGCCACGCGGCCAAGCACTCCGGCGTAGGTTGGAAAAGAGAGCGGGACACGCGCCAGATCGTCGACGCGCATCTTGCCTGACATCGCGACCGCCGCCACCTGCGTGATCTCGACGGCGCGCTCGCCAACAACGTGACAGCCGAGGATCTGGTGTGTTTCGCGATCGACGATCAGTTTACAAAAACCGAAGGTGCGGCCGTCGATGATCGTGCGTGTGGTGGAGTTGAAGTTAATGGTTGCGGTCACGATATCGTGAGTTTCGCGGGCCTTCGCTTCAGTCAGGCCGACTTGCGCGTACTCGGGATCTGTAAAGCTGCCGATCGGCGCCGCTTGATCGGGAAGCTTCATCGTTGGACCACGAACAGCATTTGTGGCCGCGACGAAGCCGTCCTGAATTGCCTGCGGGACCAGCATCAGCCGGCCCGTCACGTCACCTGCTGCGAACACGTGCGAGGCCGATGTTTGGAGAAATTCGTCAACGCAAATGAAACCTCTGTTGTTGGTTTCAACGCCCGCCCTGGCGAGATCCAGAGTTTCGGTTTCTGCGGCCCAACCGATCGCGGATACGATCACAGCGGCTTCTTCACTCTCGCGATTCCCGTCTTTCGTAAAAGACATGCGAACACCGGTCGGAGTCTTCTCAAATGATTCGATCACGCCGAAGTTTTCTCTGACGACGATACCCGATTCGCGAAAGGCGGCGGCGACCGCGAGCGATACGTCTTCATCTTCTGTCGGTAGAATTCGCGGGCCGGCATGAAAGAATTCCACCTTCGATCCGAACGCGTTGAAGATCGAGGCCACCTGCGCGCCGGTTGCGCCAGCGCCGATCACAATCATCGACGGCGGTACACAAGTGAGCGCCCAGGCGTCGCTGTGCGTGGCGGTAAATTCCGATCCCGGACACGTAAGACGACGACTCGTGCCGCCGGTACAGACTATGATCTTGTCAGCGGTCAGATGCAGACCGCTCGCGGTTTCGACCGTGTGCGGATCGACGAAACGCGCGCAACCGGTATTCTCGTGAACGGCGACGTGAACCGAATCGATCTGTCGGCGAAAAGTTGAATGCGCCCGCACGTCGTTGACGACTTCGCGCACGCGTTCGAGCAGGCGCTGGTAGTCGAGGACCGGCTCGCCGACGACGATCCCGTAACGACCGAGCTGGCGCGACTCGCGAATCAATCTCGCCGCATGGGCCAGGGTGCGCACTGGAACTGGTCCGTCATTCGCAGCCATGCCGCCGAACTCATCGCGAGTGATGAGCGCCGTGTTCGCGCCTGAGTCACCCGCGCGCAGTGCCGCTACGACACCTGCAGGACCGCCACCGATTACAAGTACATCGATCATCTTCGTTCCTGAGCTGCGCTACGAACCTCGTTTCTTTGCCGGCTTCGCACCAGTCGATTTATGGGACCACGGATCAGAAGGTAGGGAACCACCGCCAGCACTATTGCGATGGTTATTAGTTCGAGTGGATAAATCCAGCCTACGACTATCCACTGGTAAATGACGTCCATAACGATCGCGAGGATGAAAACTCTTCCGACCGCTCTCCATCCCTGGCGGAGCAGGTCGGGACGTTGCGAAGGATCGGTGATGAGAGTCCACAAATACGGCGGCCGGTTCTCACGAGCATCTTTCAGGCCATCTCGAAACGCGAACAGCGAGGCCATGAGCGGCTGCAGGATGATGCGGAACGTCATTGGACCACCGACTCTGGCGGCGAGGTTCATCAACCCGCGCACGATCATGTCTCTCATCTTTATCTCCTCTTCTCTGTGCAACCTCTGTGTTCTCTGTGTCTCTGTGGTGAGCCTTTGCTTAAATCAATTAACCACAGAGACACAGAGAACACAGAGGTTGCACAGAGAAATCACTAAAAACTGATCGCACCTGAAAACTGAATCGAGTGTCCCTGAAACGTCGAGCGGTTAGCGAACTCCTGAAAATACTTGAAGCCGACGTTTACTTTCGACGTCACGTTCAAATTCGAGGCAACGCCAAGAGCATTTACTCTATAGTGCGCATCTGCCTGATCGGGCGTGATCGTTGGTCCAGTCTTGTCAGTGAGCTGCCATTGGTGATAGCCAACCATCCCGAGCTGCAACCGCCGGTCGCGGCCGAACGAGATCGCGTGCGTCACTGAGTAGTCGAGATTCAACGTCTGTCCCGGATGAATCTGCGTGCTCTTTTGCCTCGTGTGAATCTCATACATCTGAAAAGCAGAGATCGCAGTTTTCTTTGTCAGGTAAAACGTTTGCCCGGAAGAGAGCGCATGAGTCCAATAGCCCGATCCGACGTTGTCATTCGCGCCCTCTTTGAACTTGCCGGTGGGCGCGAGGAATCCATAGACGGCGCGAATGCCGGTGCGCTTCGTCTCCCAGCCCAGAATGAACGGCTGATAATAAGAGTCAGCGAACCCCTCGCCGCCGCTGATTGGACCAGTAACATCGGAAGCGAGCGAGTTGTTGGCAACAGGCAGTGTCGCTGACATCGAGAACTTCGCGCCAATAATTCTTTGTTTGCTTACCCAAACAAATGAGTTGAGATCCATGACGACCGATTGCTGTCCCGTCGCGAGGATCTCACCTTCTGTTCCGACAAACTCGTCGCGTGAATAGATTGCCAAAAGGTTTGAGTAACTAAATCCCGGCTGCGGCGTCACCCCCGAGTTAGTAGCGCTCATACCAAGCGGATACACGCCCCTGACCTGTGCTCGAACAGCTTGCGGAAGAATGCAAATGCACCCCAGGACCACGATGACGACTCGTATCAACACGACTAGCTTTCGAGCTCGGCGAGCCAGCGCAATGCTCGCAGTCCCGGCATGAAGCAATATTCACCGCCGCGCGTGACGACAAACCTGGGTATGCCCTGTAGACGTTTTCGAATTGGTTTGCGGGGCAGGGTAAAGTTGATTTCGTTCGATCCGACAATCGGATCTTTATCATCTCCGGCGCCGAAGAAAACACCGTCGTTAACCCACTGCGATTGAACAAACTCGAACTGCCGTCCGATGTGTGCGCCGACAAACGCGAACATCAACCCGCGATCAGCTCCGTCATCGACCATGATTCCTTCCGGAAGCAGTGGTCCATAAGCAGTGCCGCGACGGATCATCCGGTGTATACGCGCCACGCCGGCAATCGCTGCATCGCGCGGGTTGCAGCGGCGAATATGCGAGCCGCCCGGAGTTTTAAGACCCACCGGGTCATCTGCTTCAAAAAGAAAATCGTTGTTGCGTCGCGGATCGCTGCCGAGCTCGGGATTGTCATGGAACGGACACAAAGCGAGCGGCGCGCCACTACGCCAGCGGCCCATCATTTTGGCCGCCAGCAATTCTTCATCTGCGACGCTCGTTGAATTCGCTTTGAGATACTGGCGGAAAGCAGCGACGCGCTGGTGCAACTTGCGAAATACTACATACGTTCCGTTGCGGCCGAGAATTTCCGGAGTAGTTTTCTGAACACCACCAAGCTCGTCTCGATAACCGAGCACAAACTCACCAGCCTTGAGTGGTCGTTCCTGCGGATTACTTCCCGCAATGCCGCTGCCTTCGATCGCCGGATGACTAATCCCGTCGCGAAATCCGAACGGCTCGGTTTCGGTGGGCAGTGCGTGACAATTCTGACGCCAGATCGCTTTGATGCCCGACATGCTGCGGTAAGTCTCGCGCGCGCGATCGAGAGCTTGTTCCAGACGTTGCTCGTCAGGCGAGACGGCTACGAGGACGACGTGCAGATCGGAGCTGCCCAACGGTTCTTCCCAATTCTCAGGCGCGCTTTCACCGGTATCACCTAGCTCCTGCGCGCGCGCGGCCATGCCCTGGCGAAACTCCCACGCGAGACTGTCGAGCGTTTGTTGCGGGACACCGAGTGCTTTCAGACCCTGATACGTCAACGCAACGCTGACCGATGTATCAGCTAGCGGGCTCGTGGGATTCGCGGCCGAAGTCACGACTCGCGATATGCGCGCCAGCAAGTCACGGCCCGCTTTGGGCTCATCAATGCGGAAGGCGATGTAAGTAGCGACGTACGGAGTGGGACGCGGTCGCAAAACGCCGCTCTGAATATCGTCGAGCTCCAACTCAGTAGTTGTATCCGTCTCGGAAGTCATGCTTACTTTACCGTCGCAAGATTTCGCCAGAAGTTTCTCAAGCTATCGTCGGCGCCAAACAACGTGCTGAAGATCGTGGAGTCGGCGAATAGAACATCGCCGGCGCGATCGCCATCGGGAGGCATCCAGAGAAACATGTTGAATTCCGTGTTGCCTGCTTCGAGGAATGGGTGAGGACGGGATTGATCGATTGGCTGTTTTGCGAGCACTCTTACCGATCCATCGTCTGAGGTCACTGCGTAATGCGGCAGGTGCATGTGGAAGTTGAAAGTGGTGACTCCTTTTAACCAACGCTTGGTGTCGAGATCGGGAGCGATCGATAACGGCGCGAGTTTCCGCGTTTGTTCGTCGCGTTTTGGCCTAAGACCGTATTGATTCTCGACCGGAATTCCGAGACCCTTCATTAGCGAACGCGTGTAGAGTCCGAAGCGTTGCTGGCGGGGGACAAGCGCGTCGCCGTGGTGTTTGTATTCCATGTTTCTGAGCTCGGGATCCTCAGAGATGCCGACCTCGTGATGTGGACCAAGAATCAAACAGGTTCCTTCGCGTTTGAGAAAATTCCGGAGCGCCTCGATCTCGGCGGTGGTTGCTTCCTGTTGGGTGATGTTGTGGTCCAGGCCAAACACCAGCAGCGTGTCAGTGTCTGCGAGCACGCGTTCATCGAGGGGAAGTTTGAAGCCGGCTTGATCGATGCGTTGAAACAGTGGAACCGTGTTGCCGGTTGTTTCGCCGATGAATTGCTGGAAAGGCGCGAACGCCCAGAAGAAGAGCTCGAGTGCGCCCGAGATCCCCTGTTGAAACTGCATCGGGTCGGACCATTGCGGCGCTTCGTAAGCAGGCCACGCGACGCGCCGCACTTCGGTCATCGTCGAAAAACGATTATCCAGCTCGGCCGGATTTCTCCCTGCTTCCGCCGGGTAACTCCACGAGATATAAATGCTCACGCGCCGTCGATCGCGATCGTACTTCCGCGGCACATGGTTTTGGTTGTAAGTTCTGGCAACTCTTGCATCGCTCATGTTTTGGCTCCCGAGCGTCACTGCAACTGATCGACCATTTCCGAGAATGCTTGCCTCAACTTCAACGCTTTCTTGATTTCGTCAGCGCTGACGTATGGATACTCGCCGTACTCCAAAAAACTCGGGACCTGATGCGCGCGTACGAACTTCACAAAAGCTTCGGGATTGGTTTGCCAGTCCATCGGAAAGCCCTCGAGGTTCTCGAAGACTGTGCGCACACCCGCCGCGCCGAATAAAGCCACGGCATCTTCTGTGTATTTGTCGAAGTCGGTGTCGAAGATGCCCTGATACATGAAGTAAGTCTCGCCATTGATCGGAAAGAGTATCCAGCGCAGGTAGTGCAGCTTGAGTGGAGCGAGGACATTGGGCTGAGCGGCCACGGCCTTTTCGATGTTTTCCGCGTATTCGTAAAAGACGGGCTCGCGGCCGGGAATAATCTTCGCGAGAATGCTGAATCCGTAGCAAGACGGGCTCTTCGGATAGATCGGGCCGTATTTTCCCTGCGGTAAATCAGTCTCTTTGGGGATTGCCATTGCCGCCGGTTTAAGATCCATGTTGCTGCTCCTGTTTTGTTTTAGTTGAGAGTATTTTTAGAGTTAAAAAGCGGTGCGCAGTACTAGCAAAATTGACAGGCAAATAGCCACAAAAGGACACAAAAACACAAAATGGATTAATGAGTTAAGGCGCCTAATTCTCGTGTGGAAGAATTCGGCGCCTCAACTTCTGAAAAGGCCTTTTGTGTTTTTGTGCCTTTTTGTGGCTAACTTTTTTGTTGACTTGAGTCCTGATCGCGTGATATTAGTTCGCGCCGCGAATTAAATCGAACTACAACCTGGAACAGCAACGTGCGAAGAATCGATCTGTCTAACTTTCAGGTCGCTACGAGCGAAACCGCGCGCGATATCAACCGGCGCATCGTGCTCAATCTGATCCGCACACACCAGCCGATCTCGCGCGCCGACCTCGCGCGCCATTCAGGGCTACAACGAAGCACTGTTTCCGTAATCGCCGAGCAGCTAATTCGCGAGCGATGGATTACCGAAGGCGCAAACGGTCATACAGCCAGAGGCCGCCGGCCCACGTTTCTGCACCTGAACAAAGAGCGCGTCGGCATCATCGGCATCAACGTCCGGCCTGTTACTACCACGCTCGCACTCGCTGATCTCGATGCCAACTTCCTCGCACAGGATTCATTACCGACACCCCAACAGCCGAAACAGTTTTTGACAGAGCTGGTGCCGCGTGTTCGTAAACTGATGAACGCGCGTCCGGAGTTGACGTGTGAAGGCATTGGCGTGAGTCTGCCGGGTCGCGTCGACGTGGCGACCCAGCAACTGGTCTTCGCACCGAACCTCGGCTGGAGAGATTTCGATCTAAAAACACCTTTGGAGAAAGCCACCGGACTGCCGGTCGAGCTCGAAAATGCTGCAAATTCCTGCGCACTTTCGGAGATTTGTTTTGGCCGTCGCGCCGAAGGTCTCCGTAATCTGGTGATCGTCACGGTCTCGGAAGGCATCGGCTGCGGGCTCATACTCAACCATCAACTGGTCCAGGGCTCGACCGGTACCGCCGGCGAATTCGGCCACGCTGCGCTCGTTCAGGATGGGCTTGAATGCAGTTGCGGCAACCGTGGTTGCTGGGAAATGTATGCCTCCAACTCGGCTGCGATTCGCTATTACTCGCAGGCCGGCTCGAGCCGCGGGCGCCGTGCTGCCACACTCGACAAAACGCTCAGCTTCGAGCACCTCTTGCGATTGGCCCAGCAGGGTGACGGCAAAGCAGCCGACGCTTTACAGCAGATGGCGAAGTATCTCGGATTAGGAATTGCTCCCCTCGTATCGGGCCTCGCACCGGACATGATCGTGATTGTTGGCGAGGTAACGCGTGCCTGGGAGAAGGTGGGACCAATCATCAAAGACACTGTGCGCCAGCACTCGTTTACGCGCGCGGAAACACAGATCGTCCCGAGCGATCCGATAACTCAGCCGCGCCTGCGCGGCACGATCGCGCTCGTTTTACTAAAACACTTCGGCGCTCCGGCTGTAGCCTGAGGGCTTTTCTTTTATCTATTTTGTTGTGGTCGCGAACTAATTGGTAAGTACAACCTAAACCCGTCCAACCCCGAAGAGGAGAGAGAGTTATGTTTACCTTCACAGCCTTTCCGACGCGCACCAAACACAATACACATCCATGCCTGGCGCTGCTGTTCCTGGCAGTTCTCCTTGTGCCCGCTGTTGCCCCGGCGCAAGTCCTTTATGGCTCTCTCGTGGGAAACGTTACGGATCCAAACGGAGCTGCTGTTTCAGGCGCGAAGGTCGAGCTTACCAACCTCGCCACCGGAGACGTCTCCTCCGTCATGACGGACGATCGTGGCGCTTACTCGTTGAACGACCTCCAGGTGGGCGTCTACAAAATCACAATCGCGCGATCGTCTTTCAAGACGACGGTCAAGGAAGGCGTGCGTATCGACGCCAACAAGACTTATCGTTTCGACGCGCAACTGGAGATTGGCGGGTTAGAGGAAACGGTTCTCATCACGGCCGGCCTGGAAGCGACTCTACAGACCGATCGTGCTGATGTGAATGTCACCCAAACAGCGCGACAGATCAACAACCTGCCACTGTTCGGCAGCGTCGGTCGCAACTACCAGAGTCTGATACAGCTCATCCCGGGCACCACGCGCGGCACTGGCAGCTTTTTCCTCAACGCCAACGGCAACGGCGAAGATAACTCGGCCGCCGGTAATCCGCAGCGATCGATCTCTTACAACGTCAACGGCGTTTCGCGTTTGCAGAACAATACGAAGATTGACGGCGCCAGCATCATCTACCCGTGGCTGCCGACCAATACGGTTTACGTGCCGCCTGCCGAAGCTATACAGGAAGTGAACATCGTCACGAACGCGTTCGACGCTGAGCAGGGCCTCGCCGGCGGCGCGGCGATCAACGTCAGTATCAAGAGTGGCGGAAATGATTTCCATGGCACTGGCTGGGGTTACGACACAAACAGCCGCTTCCGATCGCGACGTTTTTTTCAGGCGTCGAACCAGGTGAAGAATCCGAAAGATATTCTGGCCCAGTTCGGTTATGCCGTCAGTGGGCCAATTATCCTGCCGCGTTTCGGTGAGGGTGGACCATCGGTCTGGAGTGGCAAGAACAAGCTTTTCTTTTTCACCGATCTCGAGCGCACGACACAGCGCAACGCAGCGGGCACGACGGCGAGTGTGGCGCCGGCGAGCCTGCGGCCTGACGCTAACGGCAACGTGAACTTCACCGGCACCGGCATCACCGTCTATGACCCGGCGTCGAACCTAAATCCCGCGTTGCGCACGCCCTTCGCAAACAACACGATTCCGGCAAACCGTATTGACGTCGCGGCGCTCGAGATCATCAGGCGCTTACCGCTGCCGAATCAGCCCGGGTTCACGCAAAACTTTGCCACCGCGGGCGTGGCTGAGTTCAACCGCACAAACATGGATCTCAAGATCAATTACGACGGCGGCAGGCTCACGTTGTTTGGACGTTATAGCCGCTCGCCCACGTTGATCATCGATCCACCGATATTTGGAGAGGTCAGTGGTCCGGCTTTGAACGGCGGGCAACTGGGCACGGCGCCGGGATTGATCAATGTGTTTGGTGTCGGCGGGACTTACTCGTTCACGCCCTCGGTGGTTCTGGATGCAAACATCGGCTATACGCGCCAGCGACTCGGCGCGGAAGGCTTCGATATCGTTTCGAACTTCGGGCTGGACGTTTTGCGCATTCCCGGCACGAATGGTCCGGATCACCTGCAAGGCGGCGTGCCCGCGTTTCAGATCAACGGCGGCTGGACCAACATCGGCAACGACAACACCGGCAATCCGTTTCTGTTCCGCGATAACCAGTATGTCGCCGCGGCGAATCTGTCGTGGCTAAAAGGAAAGCACTCGTTCCGCTTCGGTGGCGACTTTCTCAATCCGCAGCTCAATCATTTCCAGCCGCAGGGCGGCGCGTTTCAAACGGTGCGCGGCTCATTCGGCTTCAGCGGCACCGCCACGCGCCGGCAAGGTGATGCGTCGAGCCTCGGAGAAAGCCAGCTCTTTCATAGTTGGGCCGACTTCCTGCTGGGTCTGCCGGCACAGGCGGGCAAGGTGGACCAACTGCGCAACCCAAACTCAGTTTGGTGGAAACAGTATGCGCTCTACGCTCGTGACCATTGGCAGATCGGACGCAGCATAACGCTGACTTACGGTCTGCGCTGGGAACTCTTTGGCGTGCCGAGGAAAGATCATACTGGCATTAACTTATTTGATCCCGACACTGGCAAGGTCTTCACGGGTGGGCTGAGCGGCGTTCCATTCGACAGTGGCGCCGAAGCTGGCACCGGTCAGTTTCTGCCGCGCGTGGGAATCGCTTACCGCTGGAACGATAAGACTGTCCTTCGTGGCGGTTACGGCCAGTCGGCTGATCCGAGACCGTTCCAGGATGTGAGAAACGCGTTTCCGATTGCGAATATCTGGTCCATGCCGACCATCAGGTTCAACGGCGCCGACAACGGTTTCATTCCGGTGACTACGCTGCGCCAGGGATTGATCAATAGCAGTACTCCGCCCGATCTGACGCAAGGCATCATCTCCCTGCCGGCAAACACGGGCACCACGACGTTCCCGAAAGAACCGTCGCGCAAGGAGATTCACTCGTTCAACTTCCTGATCGAGCGCGAGCTGCCGTGGCGGTTCGTTGGTCAGGTTGGATATGTCGGCACGCGAGCAAAGGGTCAGATGGGCTTCATCAACATCAACGCCGGTCCGCCGGGAACGGGCAACGCGGGCCGGCCGCTCGCGGTCAGGTTTGGTTTAATAGCAGACATCAACTCGATTCAGCCATACGGGGACTTAACGTATGATTCTCTCCAGGCGCTCTTTACGCGGCGTTGGGCCAGCTCGCTTCTTGGAGCTTCGTACACGTGGTCCAAGACGATCAACTTCGCCGACAACGATCAGGGTCCGCGAATTCAATTCCTGCCGGCGCAGGAACGGAATCGCGGCATAGCGAGTTATGATCGCGAGCACAACCTGCAAATGTACGGCGTGTATGATCTGCCGTTCGGAAAGGGCCAGCGCATGGCTCGTGAAGGTTGGGCCAGTGCAGTGTTTGGTGGTTTCCAGGTGAGCGGTGTCGTGAGCGTGATGAGCGGTCTGCCGATCTATGTCGTTCAAGGCAGCGCGCCGAACCTGCTCGCGGGCGGCAGCGGCCAGGTGCCGAATCAACTTAATCCGACAATCGCCATGCCGGGCGGAGTTGGTACGGTGGGGCAGCGTGGCGCGAGCGCTGGAATATGGTTCGACAACACGGTGCTTGGGATAAACTGCAGTGCGAATTGCGCGTGGGCGCCGGAGACTGGCGCGCGCTTTGGAACGGTTGGACGGAATACTCTGCGTGGTCCTGGTTTCTTCGAGACTGACCTGAGTATCTTCCGCACGTTCCGGATCACCGAGAGCGCTAACTTACAATTCCGCGCGGAGGCACTCAACGCCACGAACCATGCGAACTTCGCGAATCCAGCGTCTGATGTTACGGGAGCGAACTTCGGGATCGTCACGTCTACGTACGGACCGAACCAGTCGCGCCAATGGCGCTTCGGACTGCGGTTTAGTTTCTGAGTTGATGACAAAAAAACTTCATCCACAGATTTCACAGATTCTTTTTCTGATCTGCGTAATCTGCGTAATCTGTGGACCAACCTATAGCCAAACTGATCGGTGGATTGATTACGCGCCGGTCGATTACGACATCTTTCCAAACGTTACTTATGCGAAAGCAAGTAACTTCGAGCTTAAACTCGATCTGTATCTTCCAAAAGATAGAAGTCGCCCCCGGACGACGTTGATTCTCTTTCACGGCGGCGGTTGGGTTGACGGGCAGAAGGAACGGAACGTCCTGTACCTGCTGCCATACCTCGAGCTCGGTTGGTCCGTTATCAACGTCGAGTATCGAACTGCACGGCAGGCGCCCGCGCCCGCGGCAGTCGAAGACACTCGTTGCGCGCTGCGGTGGGCTACTTATCACGCGCGCGAATACGGGCTCGATCCAGCAAGGTTTGTTTTGACGGGAACGTCGGCAGGCGGGCATCTGTCATTGATTACAGGCATGTTGCCCGCGAACAGTGTTTTCGATCGGCAGTGTCCGATCGAGGGCGGTGATCGGTGGAACACTGCAAGAGTTCCCGAGTTGAAAGTCGCGGCGATTGTTAACTGGTTCGGGATCACCGACGTTGCGGATCTGGTTGATGGTCCAAATGCAAAGAACTACGCGCGCGAGTGGTTTGGCAGCATGAGCAAACCCGAGCAACTCGCCAAACAGCTTTCTCCTATTAATTACGTGCGCGCTGGTTTGCCGCCAATCATCACCATTCACGGCGAGAATGATGACGTTGCGCCATACAATCAGGCTGTTCGACTTCATGCGGCGCTGGATAAAGTCGGCGTTCCCAACCAGCTGGTGACGATCAAGGGACGTAAGCACGGCGGTTTTAGTCGCGAAGAAATGGTCCAAAGCTACACTGCCATCCGAGAGTTTCTTCATAAACAGGGTCTATTGTGAGCCACCGGAAATCACGAACAGCGCCATTTTTTATTTTGTGCTTTTTGTGCCTTTTTGTGGCTAATGTAAAAGCCGATGATGGTTCGCGTTTGTGGTTGCGTTATGACCGGCTTCCAACACAAGTGAGTGTCTCGGTTCAAGGCCAGTCTGCAACGTTTGATGTGATTCGTCGCGAACTACTCGGAGCAGGGATGGTCGTTCGAGACAGTAACGGCGCTTCCGTGGTCATCGGACTTCCTCAAACTTCCGCATTCATTCGCAAACTCGGTTGGGAACCTGAGTTGCAAAAACTCGGTCCGGAAGGGTTTCGCATTCGCACGATCAGAAACGTTGTCGTAATTGCATCAACAACCGACATCGGAACACTCTACGGCACGTTTCACTTTCTGCGTTTGCTGCAAACTGAGCAGCCAATCGATCGTTTGCAGATAGATCAGCGA
>Ga0134121_10001905_pt1 | contig 18887 bp, 16 predicted proteins | sample KB301_FD_96463 | JGI IMG/M metagenome (GOLD analysis project Ga0134121, IMG submission 96463) | Terrestrial soil microbial communities without Nitrogen fertilizer from Kellogg Biological Station, Michigan, USA - KB3-0-1 | ecosystem: Environmental > Terrestrial > Soil > Unclassified ... | reverse complement strand
TAACCGAGGCCATCCCCACAATTGTGACCGATAAAAATAACCAGTCCAGGCTCGGCGTACCAGGAACTATTATTTATCCATACTGGATGGACATTTGGGAGAACTCGACTGACAGTAACGGAGTGCTGGCGAAATACATTGTGAATACCACCTCGGCGGGAATGTCGCTGCTGGGTAGTTTCAACATCCCTAAAGTTTTTCCAGCCATCATAGAACACCGCGGCGACTATCGTTTTTTTTATTTCTGCGGAGATTTTGCCGACAACCCTACAAAGTTTCGCTTCGCAAAGCTGAGTGGAATTACCGGACTCAAATTTCTGATGTACAATGCCAAAGATCAGACGGACCGCAACCGTTTCTTTTGGGAATTTTATTTGCCGATGATGCAGAATATTCTCGGCGACTACTATAAAGAACTGCCGTTGGTGCGGAGATTGTCGATGATACGCTGAAAATCAGGCCACCAGTTAATTTTTTAACGAGACACCAATTGCACTAATTATCACCAATCATTTTCTTTCAGCAATGAGCTTTAATTTTTTTCTTCGTGTAAGTTAGTGTTGAGATTTCAGGTTTTGTATTGCGCTATATCCACTTCGGCAGGAAGGTCATTCTCACCCGACAATAAATCTGCAAGGCGGCTTGCAAAATACGGGGCCAGCAAACAACCTTTGGTACCCAGTCCATTCAGGATTCCGATTTGACTGTAAACAGGATGCAGTCCGAGGAATGGCCTCCTGTTCTTTACCGTTGGCCGGATGGCTGCCTGGTGGTCTACGATTTCAAAGGGAATTTTTAAAATTGATCTTAATTGCGCTGTCAGAAATTCCTTCGCTTCATTCGTCGGAAATTCATTTTCAAAATTCCAGGTATAGGTAGAGCCAGCCTTGAATAAGTCTTTTCCAGCAGGAAGAATATAAATTTTCCTGTTCAGGATGTGCTCCAGCGTCATATTTGCTTTGATGGTAAGCACTTCTCCTTTGGCAGGAATAAAAGGAAGGTGTTTCCAATAAGGGTTGTGCATGGCTTCTGTCCCCTCGCAGAAAATTATTTTAGACCCCATCAGGTTTTTATATTCAACATGATCATCTGCAAGCTTTAAGAGTGACGTATCAAATTTTTCTTCATCAAGATTTTTTTCAGATTCCAAATAGGTCCTGAATGTTGAAAGCAATAACCCGATGTTTATCCATGATGATTTTTTTACCGTGATGGTTTTAAAAAACGGTTGCAGGTAAGCTGCATAGTTCGCACCGTTATCAATATTTTCAATGTAAGATGCCAGTTCGCTGTCTGCGCTTCTGGCCATCCAGTCGTTGTATTCCTTTGCTGTCGACAAAAGTTCCATGATGGGAAAGGGATGAAACAAACTGCAGTCAAAACGTTTTTCAATTTCCCAGTAGGTGCTCTCCGCAAACGGAAGGAGCGTGTCTGCCATCCAGGTTTTTACGATCCTTCGTCCGGTAACCGGGTGGATGATGCCGGCAGCTACGCTGGAAGCAGAGGAATCATTTTTCCTGTCGGTCACAAAAATTGTTTTTCCCGACTTCAAAAGAAACCAGGAAAGAAAAGTTCCTGCAATGCCTTGCCCGACAATGATATAATCTACCTTTCTCACCAACTAAGGTTTAGCCCCTGTAAAAGCCACCATCGCAATTTTATCTCCCTTTGCGCTGATGGATATGCGGTAGAAGTCGCCGAGTACCGGAGAAAAATCTGCGATCTCCTTCCATGTTTCCCCGCTTGAAGGGCTGAACCGGTAAAGTTTGCCTTTGTTCCCCATGAGAAATGTTCCGTCAGGCATCAGCGCAAAATCTTCGCTGCCGGCAAGGGTGGTAACAATCTTTTTCTTTTCCCCTGTGGCAATGTTCATTTTAAAAATTCCCCATTCATCGGGGTTCTGCTTGATGACAAAATAAAAATTCTTTCCGTCTTTGCTCATTTTCAAGCACCTGCCGATATCACTTGCGATAAGGGAACGTTCATTGGTTTTCGCATTCAGAACCTGCAGCGTCATAGCATTCCCAAGAATGAACATGGCTAAGGAAGAGTCATTCAGCCAGCAGTAATATCCGATGGCATCCGTTCCCGGAATATGTCGTGGAGATTTCGTCGAAGCCAGTGGAAGTTCATAAAGGCGCTGGCCGTTATCAGTATCAACGCGAACAACAGAAATATTCATTCCATCAGGCGTCAGCATCGGCGAATACTCGCTTTCCCTGGTAGTTGTGACCGCAGAAATTTTCTTCGAAGCAAAATCGTATTTGAAAATGTCGGCCTGGGTGGTATCGGGCACAGCAACGAATAAAAGGCCTTTCCCGTCCGGCAAAAAATAAGGCTGGTTGTCATAACCTTTCCGGTGGGTGATATTTTCCGGCCTTGAGAATTCCATTATTCCATTTTGAATTTTTATGCTGCTGATAAAAATATCAGTCTCCGGCAGTTGAGCTTTGGCGATGGCTGTTGCAGACAGATAAATTAAAAAAAATAGTTTTACGCTCCGCATCATGCTTTTGGGTTTAAAGTCTTCTCTCAATTTCATCCTTCTTTTGCGGGTTCAGGTCAATCGAAACATCTGCACTGTCAATTTTATCTTCCACAAAACTTTTCACGCCGATATATCCGCGCACCATGGCAGTTTTTTTTGACTCAAATGAAATAACTTTTATAGAATCCAGTTTGCCGTTGAAATCAATGTCACGTGTAACGGTCCGGTGAAACATGCCGTTCTTTTCAATGAGTTTATACCTCGTCTTTGATGAATCGGCGTCGAAAGTATTGCTTTGTTTTTCGAGGAATAAATTATCGCGGATAAGAAACATCCCGGTATGTCTTGACATATTGGCTGTCATTAAAAAATTCAGCAGGAAGGAAGGTGAAACGATAAACACAAAAACAGACAGGCAATACAACCCGAAATATATTTTGACCGGAAGGCTCCGGTTCGTTCCAAGTGCCAGGCCACCCGTTATGATTCCTGAGCAAAAGAAAACAAGGAAGGAAATGTAGCGGGGAGACTCTTCTTTATTGGTGATGAGGCTAAAGAGGAAGAGCACTCCGAGTATCAGGTGCAATGAAGCCAGCATTCTGAACCATCCCGGGCTTAATTTTTTCCCGGTAAATACGAGTGCCAGGGAGATGATGTTCGAAAGGATGTAACTGATAATGGCTATGTACAACAACATGAAGCCAAAAATAGTTATTAGTTACCAGTTAAAAGTCATCCGTGATTCCAGGTCAACAAGTGTGTCCGTAACCTCCATCGTGAATATGCTTCATACTTTTTCTTCGACAATCATCCTGAAACCTTTTCCATGCAGGTTCATGATGTTGATGTTCGGGTCGTCCTTGAGGTATTTGCGGAGCTTGGTAACGAAAACGTCCATGCTCCGGGCGGTGAAATAATTGTCATCTCCCCAGATGTCTTTCAAGGCTTTTGTGCGCGGCAGCAAATCATTTTTAAAAAGGCAGAGTAATTTTAAAAGGTCTGCTTCCTTTGGAGAAAGTCTTTGCTCCTTTCCATCGCTTGAAATAATCCTGTGGTCATAATTGAAATGATATTTGCCGATATCAAATTCTTTTTGAGTCGGGTCGATGCCACGATCATTGCTTCGCTTCAGGATTGCCTTCAGCTTGTACAACAATACCTCTGAATCAAAAGGTTTCGTGATATAATCATCAGCGCCGACCTGGAAGCCGGTCAGCATATCCTCCTTCATTGTTTTTGCAGTGAGAAAGATAATGGGAATGTGTTCATTCTTTTCCCTGATCTCACGTGCAAGGGTAAAGCCATCCTTGCGGGGCATCATGACGTCCAGGATGCATACGTCAAAATTGCCCTTCGTAAAAGTTTCAAAACCGGAATAACCGTCCGTAGAAAGCTTTACGTCGTAGTCGTTAAGCTCAAGATAATTTTTAAGAACCGATCCGAAGTTAGGGTCATCTTCAACAAGGAGGATTTTTGATTTTAACATAGAGTAGTAATTGGTAAATGGAAATTAGAAATTGTGATCCCGATAGCTATCGGGAGTAAAATGGGAACCTGGGTATTGGAAGTCATGTATTAATTTTATTGCCCTATTTAACCTGTCTATTGTCTATTGTCTATTGTCTATTGTCTATTGTCTATTGTCTTCTCCCTTCAACTGCGTACTGCAGCTACAGTTTGCAGCTTTTTAACCATGCGGTATAAAAAATTCGAACGTGCTGCCTTTTCCCGGTTCGCTCTTCACGTCTATCCAGCCATTGTGCTGCTCAACGATGGCTTTTACATAGCTCAGTCCAAGCCCGAAACCTTTTATGTTGTGAATATTACCGGTAGGAACCCGGTAAAATTTTTCGAAAATTTTCTTCAGGGTATCACGCGTCATTCCCATGCCGTTGTCCTTCACTTTTACCAGCACACCGTCGCGGATATCTTCAGTGCTGATCATGATGACAGGTTTGCCTGGCGAATATTTATTGGCGTTGTCCAGTAGATTGAAAATCACGTTGGACAAATGCAATGAATCCGCTCTTACCACGGGGAGTGTCGCTTTAAGTTCGGCGGTGAGTACGCCTTCCCTCGATTCGACCTGTATCTTGATCAGGTCGACTGCCTGAAGGATGATCTCGTGAAGATTCAGTTCTTCTTTTCTCAGGTTCAGTTCTCCCTTTTCAATCTGCGCCATCTGCAGCACGTGTTCAACCTGGGCATTCATGCGCTTGTTTTCCTCGCGGATGATGCGCGTGAAGTAATCCATCTTCTCCGTGTCGGCCACTACTTTGGGGTTCTTGAGCGAATCTGCAGCCAGTGAGATTGTCGCAATTGGGGTCTTAAATTCATGCGTCATGTTGTTGATGAAGTCACTCTTGATGTCAGATATTTTTTTCTGGCGGATGATCACCTGGATGGTGTACATGAAAACGAAGAGGATGATCAGCGTAAATACCGATGAGCCTGCCAGCATCAGCCACATCGATGAAAGAACGTAGGAAATGCTGTTCGGAAAACTGATGACAAGGAAATTAGGTTTGGAGAAAAGATCGTTGGGAAATAGCTGCGTCTTGAATTTGGATTTCAACAACTGGCTGGTATTTTTTCCCTGGCAACTGCACATCAGCATTTTATTGCTGTCGTTGTTCATCACGCAGTAATCATAGCCAAGCCCGATGCCCCTGTTGCGGAGCTCGTTTGAAATGATGGTGTCCAGTTCACAGCTGGTGAGCCGTTCCTTGATGTTCGGCTCATTGCTGACGAATTCACGCGCCCAGTCTGCCATCAACTGGTTCATCTTTTCCACCTTGGCCTTTAGCTTCTCCTCGCTCCTGCGGATCGTGATTTCTGCTGAATCATTGTAGATGCGTGTTACTTCAGAAGTTCTCACGCGATGTGTACTCAAAGAATCCGAATGAAAGAAATTCTTGTGGTGGTAGCGAAGTATGGTCTGGTTGCTTCCCGGACGATGAAACTCAATGTTGATGTCTGCATTGTCAAGGTCGTCGAGCAGCGGTGGAGGACCATCAGGCGTTGCAGGATAATCAGGGAATACAATATCCGTGTCGCTGATGTTGATCGGCGGGACCAGGTCGGTGTCGTGTACCAGGATGTTCGTGATGTGGGATGGATCGGCGTAAGCAACCAGTTTCTTGTTCATGATTGAAAAGGCCTCCTGCGTTTCAATGCGGTCCACGATGGCATTCATGGCCTGGTTCACAGTTTGCTCAAACTGCTGCTCCTTCAGGAAAATGTCGTGTGAAATCCAATATACCTGCAGGCATATAATTCCAATGAGCGCTACACTCATAAAAGCAATGACCCAGCGAATGCGGTTCTTCTTCATCAGCGAACAAAGTTAGCAGCGCCTTAACACTTCAAAAAAACTTTAACCCAACATTAACAGAGTTTAACCGCGTGTTAACCGCAGCGAAATTTCCCGACTGTATTTTTGTCGCGATAAAAAAAATATTCTTATGAAAACGCCTACACTTCAGCTCCGCGAATTACTTGCATGGGTTGCCCTTGCCTGCGCCATCGTCCTGTTCAGTGTTACTATTTCATTTGCCCAGGATAAGCCAGAGAAAAAATCAGAGATAAAAATCAAGATCCAGAGAGACGAAAACGGTAAGAAGACAAAAATTGACACGACGATTACTGCCGATCAGCTCCCGGCATTAAAGGAATACCTGAAGGACTTGAACATCGACTTTGATGCTGACGGCGAAGGCTGGGGTTTCAAGGATGGAGATCTGCAAGGCAACGGGAACATGACAATGCACTTCAAACATCCCAAGATGAGCAAGGAAGACCGTGAAGCATTTGAGCGTGACATGGAAAAACTGAAAGATGAAATGAAGGACCTTGACCATGAGATGCAGGATATGCACATTGAAATGTACGGATTCAATGACGGTGATCCGGAGAATTTTGATCTCCATTTAAAAATGCCCCGTACACCGACCGCTCCTATGCCGCCGTCTGCCAACGGCTTCTACTTCTACGGCGATGATGAGGACAGTGATTCCGGTTGCGCGCATGGGAAACATTTTAATTTCCGCTTTCATTCCCTCAACGATGAAATCCCTGACAGCCTCAGCGGCGACGATCACGTGATCCTGTATGGCGACAAAGGAGAAGAAGCTCCTGTTTTTGAAAAAGAGATCATTACAAAGGATGGAGAGAAGGTTTTTATTTACAAGCGCAAGATGCCTAAAGAAGAAATGCAAAAAGTTTCTGCTGGTATGCCTGTTACAAAGGTGAAAGCATACCCGAACCCGGGAAATGGCAAGCTCTCGGTGAGCTTTACTGCTCCCAACAAAGGTGATATCCTAATTACCATCAATGATGAAAAAGGAAAGGAAGTGTATTCAAAATCCCTGAAAGATTTCAGTGGCGAATATTTCAACCAAATAGATATTTCCGACAAAGGAAAGGGAACATATTTCCTGAAGATTACACAAGGTGATGACAGCATCACTAAGAAACTCGTGGTAGAGTAGTCCTGCTTTTAGTAGGACGATAATTGGTTTATTTTCTCATGGTGAAAAACCGTCTTGATTCGTCAGGGCGGTTTTGTTTTTGTACGGAATCGTACTACGTGACTTATGCTTTGTGATTTGTGATTTGTGATTTGTGATTTTTATAAAGAGTCTTTCTCGTATCGTTCACTCAAATACTATCTTGCGCCTCTTAAGAAAAAGTGAATTGAAGACTGCTTATTTCAAAATGCACACTGCCATTTTCCTCTGGGGCTTTACGGGCCTTTTGGGGAAACTCATCCAGCTGAATGAAGGCGTGCTGGTTTGGTACCGCATGCTCATCAGCGCAGTGGCCGTTGCATTGATCCTGCTTTACAGGAAAAAAATTCCGAAGCTTTCATTCCGGGAACTTGCTCACATCAGCGGCATCGGCTTACTGGTGATGTTTCATTGGGTTGCGTTTTATGCTTCCATCAAGCTGGCCAGCATTTCTATTGCCATGGTCTGCCTTTCCTCCATTGCACTGTTCGTCTCCTTCATCGAGCCGATCCTGTACAAGGAAAAGTTCGACTACATGGAAATATTTTTCAGCGGACTGGCAGTGATCGGCATCTCTACTATTTACAAATCAGATCCAAGCGCTTCAGCCGGAATTATTGTTGGTATACTCAGTGCCTTGTTCAGTGCCATCTTCAGCTCGCTCAACAAGGGCATTGCATTGAAACATGAACCGCTTACCATCAGCCTGGTGGAACTCACAAGCGGTTTCATATTCCTGACACTCCTGTTTCCGCTCTACATGAAAATACAACCCACTGATAAATTGCTGCCCGACACATCGGATTGGGTTTACCTGATGATTCTCTCACTGGTATGTACGGTGCTCACATGGGTGCTTTCGCTGGAAGCGTTGCAAAAAGTTTCCGCTTATACAGTGGCACTGGCTCTTAACCTGGAACCGGTGTATGGAATCATCCTGGCAGTCGTTTTTGCAGGCGAAGGAAAAATTCTGAATGCGGGTTTTTACTATGGCGCCGGGATCATCCTGCTTACCATTGTGCTGCACACCGTTTATAAATTCAGGAAAAAGATCAGAAGCCGAATCCTATCCTGACAACGGGATTGTTCCTGTAGTAAAGTGAATTCCTGTCCTGCAACACTTCGAACAAAATCATCAGCTGAATAAAACCACGGCTGCCCAATGGCTGGTTGTAGCCGCCGCCGACGAACATGGATGGCACCCATGCCCGGGCAAGTGAAAATGTACTGCCATTGAACTTATAGACTTCCATGCTTAATTGTTCATACTCAACATGCGCAAATAAATTCGGGGTAAAAAAATATTTTCCAAAAATACTTCCTCCGTAAATGTTCGTTTCAGTCCGTGTATGGTAATAGGGGTCGCGGTAGTTATAATAAATATAGGTAATGCCGATGCCCGGAACAAATTTCTCCGTAACCCTGTACCCTATTTGAGGTGCGACGTCAATAACGGTAACCGATCCGAACTGCAATCCGAAATTACCCCCGATGTAGACTTTATCCCAGAAGTTTTTATCTTCCTTTGGAGGAGGAGGCTGCTGCTGTGATGGTTCCTGCGAATAACTACATTTACAGATAAGTAAGCAGGAGACAACAAAATAAAAAATTAATGTTTTTTGTTTCACAAATTCAATTTTGCACCAGGAATACAAAGGTCCAATCGGATTTTAAGTTTTTTTCTTTGCGAACTTTGCGTCTTGGCTCGATACCTTGCCCGCAAAGGTAGATTGTTTTTCACTTCGTACATTCGTGCGTTCACAAACAACTCACATGGTTATTGTCATCACAGGAGCAAGCACAGGTATCGGTTACCAGGTAGCATTGAAGCTGGCCGCAGAAGGAAATACAGTCTTTGCCATTGCGCGCAGGAAGAGCAACCTGGAACAGCTGGAGCAGGAGACGCTAAAGAAAAAGCAGGATGCAGCCCTCTATATCCTTGCCGGCGATATTTCCGATGAAAAATTCCTGGATGAAGTTGGCAAAGAAATAACTTCAAAAGCAAAATCAGTCAATGTCCTCATCAACAATGCGGGCATGCTGGTGAACAAACCTTTCGAAGCACTTACTGCAAAAGACTGGAAGGATGTGTATGCCACCAATGTTTTCTCTGCGGTTGCATTGACCCAAAAGATTCTTCCCTTGTTCACCAAAGAAGTCAGGGGGCATATCCTGAACATCAGCAGCATGGGCGGCTTCCAGGGCAGCGCCAAGTTCGCCGGACTTTCAGCTTACAGCTCGAGCAAGGCTGCATTGGTAGGTCTTACCGAATGTCTTGCAGAAGAATTAAAGGAAAAAAATATTGCTGTGAATTGTCTTTGCCTTGGAAGCGTGCAGACTGAAATGTTTGCAAATGCTTTTCCATCATTCAAAGCTGCCACCACTTCAGAAGAAATGGCAAAATTCATCGGCGGGTTTGCCCTGGATGGCGCAAAATTTTTTAACGGGAAGATTATTCCCGTTTCGAGTACGACTCCGTGAAATGAGTTGAAAATGGCAAGTTACACATCGTAATGGCAAAACACGAAGGTCAGTAAATCAATACCGTATCACGCAGGCACTCCGTGAATTATTTCCTGAATACACTTTAAGCAAGAAAATTCCGGGAGGAAAGCCGGTTAAGTCAATTTCTCTTCCGGGAAAGTTAAGCTCAAAACTAAGAAGTTCCTTTCCCATCATATCGTAAACCTCGGCCAGTGACTGACCTTCCGGCCAATCTTGAAAACTAATTTTTGTTCTGCCATAACAAGGATTTGGGAAAATATTTAGTTGCGACCCGGATTGATTTGCTTCATTGCCAATGGAGAGTATAGTATCGCAGGCACTTCCGACGAGAGCGCCCAGGGAATAGAAGGGCAGGTTCGGCATAGAACCATTGTTGGGATAAGGTAAGGTTATCGCATGTTGTTGGACGTCACAGGCCGGACCCAGGCTGTCCGGGTAGTTGACAACATGCAGGTGCTGGGCTCCTCCCCATGGCTGGATATAAATTTTCCCATCATCAGCCAGCTGCTGGAAAGCAAAAGTAGTCGCGACAGGATCTGTAAATCCATCCCATGTCGCGATTGTATCCAGTGTGCCCGCAACGTTGGCGGCAGTCAAATCCAGTTGATACAGGAATTGGTTTGAAGAAACATAAAGCACTTTTGAATTGGGCGAAATGCAACATCCGCTGCTGACTGCAGAATCGGGTATTACAATATGCTGATGGTTACTGAACATTCCTGAACAACGGTCAAAATCAAATACCTCAACCTCGTTCGTATTATCATAGCTTGCATATTTGCTTCCATCAGGTGAGAAACAAGCCTGTCCCGGATAATATTTAACGTTGCCAATGTGTTGCAGATATGCGGAAGATATACCTGCCGGAGAAACCAGGAATTTATAATACAGGTCTGAATTATTCTGGTGAGCAATCAGCCACCAATCCCTTCCGTTTGCATGCCTTGTTGCAATGAGTTCACCAGGGTCAATAGAATCGGCGAAAAAAGGGATGTTCTTTTGGGTTACGCCACCCAATCCGCCGTCCAGGGTCATATCCACCTGGGTAAAAAGAAGCGTGTCAGCAACCAGGTTGCCAGGATCTGAATGAAAGTGAAAAAGATAATAAAGTGAACCTGATGCGGGATCAGGAAGTACTAAAGCGCCCTGCGAATTCGGCATACCCCAATCCATCCAGGTGTCTGCAATGACGCCGGGGTTCAGGTGGCTGCCATTGAGCATGGTATCGTGATTTGCATTGGCGATATAAATTCCATTTGAATAAAAAAGGGGCTGACCCGCAGTATCACAAATGCCGGCATCTTCAATATACATACTCATCGGATGAGCGGCTGGAATGGTATTGATCGTTAATTGACCGCCGGAAAAACTCAATTCAAAAATACCGCCTCCCTGCCAATAGCCCATTCTCCAAACACTTCTCCTGGATTGGGACACTGCATTTGAATTACATAAAAGCAATCCTGCCAGTAGAATAAAAACAGTTATCGCCCGGTATACCATCTGAATACGGTGATTGCCAAGGTAGAAATAATTCCCCCGGCTGAAAATAATTTCAACTAACTATGCGCAAAAAATAATTATTTTTTTATCAACCCGGCCGGCTTCGAAGAGCCATTGGCTGTGCTGATCACAACGGTATAAATCCCTTTCGTGAGTTTGGAAAGCCGCTCCACAAAAATTGAGTTTGTGCCGATGTGTGCTGTTGCAGACTGCGACAGGCATGTTTGCCCCGAAGCATTTTTGATTTCAATGGTAGCAGAACATTTCTGCTGGGCAGTGAAAGTAACAACGGTATTTTCCGCAACGGGGTTGGGCGCCAAATGCACTTCATCAATCGCAAGCGTGCCTGCAGAATTATAGACGGCAATGACATCAGATGGATTTTGTTTCCCGTCAAAGTCAACCTGGATAAGCTTGTAGTAATTGATACCGCTGGCGGGTTCAAAATCAGTGAAAGAATAATAGTTCACGCTGGTGCTGTTCCCGTTTCCTTCCACTTTTCCGATGGATGTATATGTGATTCCGTCAGTGCTCCACACGACATTAAAATAGTCGTTGTTGATCTCGGAAGCTGTGGACCATTCCAGGTCAGCCTTCTTATCTTTAATATTTCCCTGGAACGTGAGCCATGAAACAGGTAATGTACCATGTCCGCCGAGAGAATCAATCCCTGAAATCGGTCCGTCCCCTGCCTTCCATTCCACGTATCCGCAAATAGAAATGAGGGTCGAACTTCCGCCACCGGCAGTCGCCTTCTTCACAATGCCTCCGCTCAATAAGTAAACCCAGGAGCCGCACGGAAAATCAATTTTGTTTCCGTTGGTAAATTGAAAAGTTCCTGAAACATAAATGATCACCGGGAGCCCGCATGGAACGAGATTTTCCTGTGACGCAACAGTCACAGTTTTGCCCGCTGGAATAACTACTGTATCCCCGCAGGTGGGCACGCGGCCCAATGACCAGGTAGACCCCGAATTCCAGTTTCCATTAGCAACGGCAGTAATGGTTGTTGCACCGGCAACATTCCATTGCAGAAAAATGGCCAATGCACTGACAATAAGAGTAATGCTCGGTTTCAAAGAGGTTTGGATAAAATTCTGTTCTAAAGAATCAATTTAACTCTGAGAAACGCAATTGACTTCAAATCGTTGGGTGAGTTTGCTTCAATTTCTTACAAGTAAACGTGTCTCCGCTCATTTGCGGCAGGAACTTTTTTCATCTACCATTGTTTCATTTCTTCATCACCAAAGCGAACATCCTCGTGCAAGTCAACTCCTCTTACCGCGACATCTGGCGCATGGCCTATCCTGTAATGATCGGGGCGCTGGCGGTGACAGTTTTGAATGTTACGGATACCATATTCCTCGGAAGGATCGGTGAAACAGAATTGGGCGCATCTGCCCTCGGCGGAGTTTTTTATTTCGTCATGGTAATGATTGGCGTTGCGCTAGGCGTAGGCACACAGATCATGATTGCGCGCAGGGCCGGTGAAAAAGAGCACGGTGCCATCGGAGAAATATTTGATCACAGCTTTTTGCTGCTGCTGGGATTGAGCATGCTTCAATTCATAGTCCTTGAATTTTTTTCTTCCCCGATTTTTGGAATGCTTGTCGACGACCAGAAGGTGCGCGAAGCATGTACACTCTTCGTTCACTACCGCGCTTGGGGAATTTTCTTTGTGATGATGGCTACGGCATTCCGTTCCTTTTATGTAGGCATTGCCACTCCGAAAGTATGGGGTTATTATTCTTTTGTCATGGCCATTGTGAATATTCTACTTGGCTACGGATTGATCTTCGGGAGTTTTGGCTTTCCGAAAATGGGTATTGCAGGAGCAGGCCTCGCTTCCAGCATTGCAGAAGTCTGCGGTTTGATTTTCTTATTCATATACAGCTCCATACAGGATAAGATCAGGGAGTTCGGGCTTTTCCGCTTCGCGTCATTCAACAAAGCATTGATTGCAAAAACAATTTCGCTTTCCGCGCCACTCATTGTTCAAAACCTTATTTCCATGGGAGCATGGTTTATCTTTTTTGTGTTCATCGAGAAGATGGGAAAACATGCGCTTGCGATTTCAAACATTGCGCGCAGCACCTACATGATAGACATGACGCCCATGTGGGGTTTCAGCGTGGCGGCAAACAGCATGGTAAGCAACCTGATCGGGCAAAAAAGAGAAGGTGAAGTGCTGCCGATGATCAACCGCATCATTAAAATGGCGACCACTATTTCACTCGGCGTGATCGCTTTGAATTTAATTTTTCATATCCAGCTGCTGCACCTTTTTACAAGCGATGTCGTGCTGGCGAAGGACAGTTATGGCAGTCTTGTCATGGTCTGCATTGCCATGGTCATTTTTCCAATGGCCATCGTATGCATCAGTGCAGTGAGCGGAACCGGGGCCACGCGCACGGCATTGTACATTGAAATTTTAGCCATCCTCCTCTACATGTTTTACCTCGTGGTAGTTGTCTTTCAGCTGAACCTGAGTCTTGAAACAGCATGGCTGGCGGAAACACTTTACTGGGTATTTACGGGATTTGTCTCGTACGCTTTTCTTAAGACTTTGAGGTGGACAAAAATCCGCATCTGATGCAGAAGCAGGGTTCACCGTTACCTATCTTCGCATCGCTCCTCTTTTATTTATGACCTCACCTGGAATTGTTTTTTACGGAACCCCCGAATTTGCAGTCGCATCCCTCGAGCGGTTGCTCCAGCATAAAATGAATGTCCTTGCTGTTGTTACTTCCCCGGATAAACCTGCCGGGCGGGGACAGAAAATACAATCAAGCCCGGTAAAGACTGCGGCGTCACAGCACAACCTGAAAGTCCTGCAGCCGGTCAACATGAAGGACGAATCATTCCTCAGCGAACTGAAACTGATCAACCCTGACCTCCAGGTAGTCGTTGCATTCAGGATGATGCCCGAATCGGTTTGGAAATTGCCGAAACTGGGAACCTTCAACCTGCATGCATCATTGCTGCCGCACTACCGTGGGGCCGCACCCATCAACTGGGCGCTGATCAACGGGGAAAAAGAAACGGGCGTCACTACTTTTTTTCTCAGGCATGCGATTGACACGGGAAGCATCATCCTTCAGGAGAAAGTTGCCATACATGACAATGAAAATGCCGGCAGCCTGTATGAACGCCTGAAAAACATCGGCGCTGAACTGGTGGTGAAAACGGTAACTGCAATTTCAAAAAAAGAATACATCCTCAAGGAACAGGACAGGCCCGCGCATGGCGACCTGAAACCTGCGCCCAAGCTGACGCGCGCAAATACCAAGATTGATTTCGCAAAAAGCCCTGAGGAAATACGCAACTTCATCCGCGGCCTCACACCCGAGCCCGGTGCGCATACGGAGCTGAACCTGCCGGAAAATTTCCTCAGCCTGATGCTCAAAATTTATGAAGTGGAAACTGAAATGAAAGCGCACAGTGAACCCTTAGGAACCATCCTCACCGATCACAAAAATTTTCTGAAGGTCTACGTGAAAGACGGGCTTATCTCCCTGAAAGAGATCCAGGTCTCGGGCAAAAATAAAATGGACATCAAGGCTTTTCTGAACGGATTCAAGATGCAGGGGAACTGGAGAATGGTGTGAGCCAATACAAAGCTGCAGCGGCAGTCAACAACGAGAGAAGGAGGTGATGCCTTCCTGGATTGAATGGATTTTGGAAAATTGCCGGCAAAATCTATCTTTGATAATTCAGTTTTTTGACATGAAACAATTTCTCCTCCTCGTTTTCATTCTCATTTCTTTCTTTACCAATGGCCAGAAACAGGCCTGGCATTGGTATTTCGGCGGCAATGCAGGCATTGACTTTTCATCCGGGACTGCAACACTTGTAACCGGCTCACTCAATACTTATGAAGGTTGCGCTTCGATTTCAGATACGAATGGTTCTCTTCTTTTTTATACTGACGGGTTAACTGTTTACGATCGCAGTCATGCGCAGATGCCGAATGGCTTCGGTTTGTTCGGAGACCCTTCTTCCACACAGAGTTCCATCATCGTCATGCTTCCCGGTTCGTCAACGATCTATTACATTTTCACAGTGGATTATAATTTCGGAAGCAATGGACTTTGTTATTCAATTGTCGACATGAACCTGAACGGGGGGTTTGGGGATGTCACGACCAAGAATTCTCCCGTGCGAAACCCTGTTTACGAAAAGCTGACTGCCGTAAAGAATGGAAACAATTCCGATTACTGGATCCTCATCAATGACTGGGCAGCAGATGATATCTATGCGTATGCCTTTACAGCTGCGGGATTGAGCCTTGTGCCCGTCATCAGCGGGATTGGACCATTTCACAATCTTTGGATTGGATCAACGGCAGGATATTTCAAGGCCAACCGGCAGGGAAATAAAATTGCTCTCGCGATGTGGGATAAAAATTCATTCGACCTGTGTGACTTCGACAACACCACAGGTCTCGCTTCCAATCACCTGGTGGTGCAAAAGCCCGACATGGATTATACGTATGGCGTTGAGTTTTCCCCGAATGGCAGATATATGTATGTCACGAACATGAATACACCCTTGTGTCACCTCTATCAATTCGATCTTACTTCCGGAACAGCAGCCGGAATCCTGAACAGCCGCATCACACTCGACAGCAGTGGCATCATTTACCGTTACAGTTCCCTGCAAATTGCACCGGACGGCAATATTTATTGCGCGCACCGGAACGATTACTATGCGGGTGTCATCAACGATCCTGATTCGGCGGGGATGTTATGCAACTATGCAGATACAGGTTTCAGCACATATCCGTATGTTGACTGGCTGGGATTGCCAAACTATCCGGCTGATTATCTCCTCAACTTAGGTCCGGTGGCTGTTGTTTCTTCTTCAGACACGACTGCCTGCCAGGAGGAATGCATCAGCTTTACTGACCTATCCGTGAACAGTCCGGTTTCCTGGCACTGGTATTTCAGCGGAGGCAGTCCTGCTTCGAGCTTTGATCAAAATCCTGCACAAATATGTTATGCATCGCCCGGAGTATTCGATGTTGCGCTGGTCGTTTCCAACAGCGCCGGTACGGATTCCGTTTTTCTTCCGGGATACATCACAGTATATCCGTCACCTCCCGCCCCTGTGATCAGCCAGTCATCTGATACCTTATTTTGCAATGTTGCTTCGAACTATGCTGCCTTCCAGTGGTTATATTTCGGCACTCAGATCAGTGGAGCAACAGATTCATTTTATGTTGCCACGCAAAACGGAACTTACCAGGTTGAAGTTCATGACAGCAACGGATGCAGGGCATTGGTCGGAATTTCGGTGATGACAGCTATTCAATCGTTGAATGATGCCTCCGGCTTTTCTGTTACCCGTGATTTTGAGCAGCATACTATTTCAATTGCCGCCTCTTCAATTCCAAGTGGCGAGGTGGTTACTGTCGAAATTTACAACGCGACCGGAGAACAGATTTCATCTGAAAAAATAAAGTGGACAGGTCGTAAAAAACTCGGTACTGAGAAGTTCGGTGCGGGAATTTATTTCATCATGCTTCGATGTAAGGGAATGAACCTTACGGACAGGCTTGTACTAAACTGAAGCACGCTTTTTTAGTTCCCCTGCGTTCAAAACTTTACCGGGTAATTACAACTCCATACTCTTATTTACACACCTTGCAATTTATTTTCCAGGATGAAAATTGCATTGATCGGCTACGGTAAAATGGGAAAGGCAATCGAGCAAATTGCCATGGGCAAAGGTCATGAAGTGGTTTTGCGCATATCCGAGGAAAATATTTCCGAATTCACGGCTGAAAATCTTTCGAGGGCTGATGTAGGTATTGAATTCTCTCAACCCAATGCGGCATTCAGCAATGTGATGAAATGCTTTGAAGCAAACCTGCCCGTTGTTTGCGGAACTACGGGCTGGAATGAGAAACTGGAAGAAGCAAAAAAAATATGCCTGAAAAGGAATCAGTCATTCTTCCAGGCTCCGAACTTCAGCATCGGGGTGAATTTATTTTTTGCACTCAGTGTTGAGCTGGCAAAAATGGCAGAAAGATTTCCGCAGTATGAAAAGATCAGCATCACCGAAACACACCACATCCAAAAAAAAGATGCGCCGAGCGGAACAGCAGTGTCTCTTGCCAACGACATACTTAAAAACATCTCGCGCCTGAAAAAGTGGGAAAGCATTCCTCCCGAAAGACCTGTTACTTCTGCAGAGACAAATGATCATGCACTTCTGCCCGTTATTTCCCTCCGCAAAGGCGAGGTGGCGGGATTACACGAAATCAGCTATGAAAGCGAGGACGATTCAATTATGTTAGTGCACGAAGCAAAAGGCAGGAATGGATTTGCGAAGGGGGCATTGTCAGCAGCAGAGTGGCTTATCGGAAAGAAAGGTGTGTTCGGTATGAAGGATTTGCTCCAACTGTAACGAATGTGTTTAACTACTCGTTAATACTTAACGCTGAAACGTGGACTAAATTTGCAGCGTTCAAAAACCAACCGAACCTCTATTAACCTATGAAACGACTTAGAATCAACTGGGACCTTATCAAGGACATCATTTTCGGAATTTTTACTGTCGGTGTCTGGTTCCTGCTTAAAACAAAACCCGGTCAGCGTAAATCGGCCGCACGCGAGTGGATCGACGCTATCATTTTTGCAGTCATCGCCGCCACGATCATTCGCACTTTCTTTATCGAAGCGTATACAATCCCCACTCCCAGTATGGAGAAGTCGCTGTTGGTCGGTGACTTTCTTTTCGTAAGCAAGGTGAGTTACGGGGCCCGCATCCCGATGACACCACTCTCATTTCCTTTTGCTCACCATACCATGCCGCTTATCGGTGGAAAGTCATACCTGGAGTGGATCAAGATCGGATATCACCGCCTTTGGGGATTTGGAGAAATCAAAAACAATGACGTGGTCGTGTTCAACTGGCCGGCAGAGAATGAAGGACGGCCGGTGGACAAAAAAGAAAACTATATCAAGCGATGCATCGGCATTGCAGGGGATTCCATCAATATTGTTGAGCGGAATGTATATATCAACGGCAAACTGGTGGATTTCCCTGAGAAGTCGCAGTTCACCTACCACGTAAAAACTGACGGGAACGGTTTTAATCCGACCATGCTGGAAAAGATGGACATCAGGGAAGGCGGTCCGACTTCGGACCAGGGCGACTATGCATTTAATCTCACAAAGGAAGGCACCGATAAACTGCGCTCCATGACGAATGTAAAGGGCATTGATCCGATGATTGATCCGAAAGGAAATTTTGAAGACTACATTTTCCCGTTCGACAAACGATATGGCTGGAATGCCGACAACTTCGGTCCGCTCTGGATCCCGAAGAAGGGCGCCACTATCAAACTTGATTCAATGAACATTGCATTGTACAGGAAAGCGATCGGCGAATATGAAAACAACAAACTGGAAGAACGCGATGGAAAGATTTTCATCAACGGGCAAGCCGCCACCGAATACACTTTCAAAATGGACTACTATTTTATGATGGGTGACAACCGGCACAACTCTGCCGATTCGCGCTTCTGGGGCTTTGTTCCGGAAGACCACATCGTAGGCAAAGCAGTCTTCATCTGGATGAGCTGGGATACGAATGGAAGCTTCTTTTCAAAGATCCGGTGGGGAAGGCTGTTTCATACTATTCACTAGATATGAGACGTGAGATATAGATGTGAGACAAGCGGCAAAAATCAGGAAGCAGCAGCAGTAATCAGGAAACGGCCAGCAGCAATTGGTAATTAGAAATTAGAAAAAATTCGTAATTAGAAGCTACTCAAATAGATCGTCTACGGCATCCAGGAATCCCTCCATGTCCCTGCGGTCTTTTTTAGTTGGCCGTCCGCTGCCGGGATCGCGGTAGGCGGCAGCGCGGGCCAC
>Ga0134121_10001904_pt1 | contig 18887 bp, 14 predicted proteins | sample KB301_FD_96463 | JGI IMG/M metagenome (GOLD analysis project Ga0134121, IMG submission 96463) | Terrestrial soil microbial communities without Nitrogen fertilizer from Kellogg Biological Station, Michigan, USA - KB3-0-1 | ecosystem: Environmental > Terrestrial > Soil > Unclassified ... | reverse complement strand
TCGCGATACTGTTCGTTGAAGTCAATGATCTCTTTCAGGGACTTCACCGGCGCGCGGGGGCCGAGCGAAGCAAGATACGAATTCAGATCGGCTTTGAATTCGTAGAGCAGAACTTCCAATTCAGAATCGTCGAACTTACCCTGCGTGGGGATGTCTGCAGGATCGATTACCGTCGCGCCGCGTTTTTTCATAATGTCGATGCAGTCGGTCATCAGTTTGTCGACTGCGTCATTGAACCCAAAGCCCTTGCGGTGAACGCCAATCCGTGCAGCCTTTAAGCCGTTGGTGTCGAGAAACTTCGTAAAGTCAGCAAATGATTTGCCAGCGCTGGTTTTGGTCGCGTCGTCGCGCGGATCGATTCCAGCCAACGCGCCGAGCAGAATTGCCGCGTCCGTTACGCTCCGACACATGGGGCCAGCCGTATCCTGATTGTGCGCGATGGGAATTATCCCTGCGCGACTGATCAGTCCCAGCGTCGGTTTGATGCCTACGAGCGAATTCGCACTGGAGGGACAAACGACCGAACCGTCGGTTTCCGTGCCGACCCCAATCGCAGAAAGGTTCGCGGACACACCCGCTCCGGTGCCGGAACTCGAACCGCACGGATTCCGATCGAGCACGTAGGGATTCTTGGTTTGTCCGCCGCGACCGCTCCAACCGCTGCTCGAATGGCTGGAGCGAAAGTTGGCCCACTCGCTCAGGTTCGTCTTGCCCAGAATTACCGCGCCCGCCTCGCGCAGCTTCCTGGCCACGGACGAATCCTGCAACGGAATTGATCCGCCGAGGGCCAGGGAACCGGCAGTCGTCGTCATGCGATCATGAGTATCAATGTTGTCTTTGATGAGTACCGGTATGCCGTGCAACGGACCGCGTGGTCCTTTCGCCTTACGCTCTTTGTCCAGATCGTTCGCGATCGATAAGGCGTCCGGATTCAACTCGATTACTGAATTGATGGCCGGCCCGTGTTTGTCGACACTCTCAATGCGGTCGAGATATTTCCTGGCCAGCGAATGGGCGGTGTATTTTCCTCCGGCCATTCCACTTTGCAGTTCGGCAATTGTTGCCTCGTCCAGCTCGAATGCGGGCGGGGTTAAGCTGAAGGGTTCTGAAGTAGGCGGAGTTTCTTTCGCGGCCCTAGTAATGCTCGCGCCGGCAAGTCCGACACTGCCGGCCACGCTGTTGCGTACAAAGGTCCTTCGATTCATGTTGTCCCTCGCTGACGGAATGATGGATCGATTGCACTTCTATTCCGAAGAGCCCGCAAAGTCAAATGATTCCGCTCGAGAGTGATTCCGCTCGAGAGTAGCGTAAGGATTTAGTGTTCGTGCTTTGTTTTCGCTCGGACAAGAACCATCGAGGAAATAACACGAAAGAGCACTATCAAAACGAGCTCCGCTTTTAGTGTGTTTCGTGGATCGCTTATTGGATAGCGATGTGAAGTCAGATCAGAATCTCGTCCTGCTCTTCGATGCCCGGCAGAAAAGGAAGCAGTGCTGCGCGGGAAGCGGGTTTGTAGTTAAGAGTCAGCGGGGTGCCATTACGAACGCTTTCAGCCAGACGCTTCGCGTCCGGCAATACTCCGATGGCGCGCAGAGTTTGCGGATCGCTCTCCAGCAGCACCCGTTGACCTGCGTCTGCGCCAAACGCCGCGGTAATTATTTCCTCGCGCAGGCGCAGCTTGACGAAATCCAGGTCGGCGTCTACCTGAGCCACTTGGAGGTGCCGGCTCGGGTCCTTATGCAGATAATTGCGAAAGGCTTCGAGCACGCGATCGTTGATCGCATAATCGGTGTTCCTGGGAGTATGGCCGTACTCGACTTTCTCGATGTGATACGACTCGAGGCCCGGCACTTTGCCCGCAGCCAATATGCGCGTGAAATAGAACGCCGCTTCGATGAGGCGGCCCCGCGTGGCCGTCGCGGTTAAGGGACGCGCCTCGATGTCCGGAGTAATGCCTCCGCCGCCGTAAAAGATGCGACCCGCCGCCGTGCGGAATGCCGGTGCGTTCGAGCTGTGCGGCGGAGCTGATTCGTTCGGCGAGGGTTGGCCCGGCTGGGTTGGCTGTTGAGTATCGTTCTGATCGTGCCGGACGTAGTAATCGTAAAGCGAGCCGCTGGAATAATCACGCTGCAGAGAACGCCCGTATGGTGTGTAGTAACGCGCGGTGGTCAGGGTCAACCCGGTATTGAATGGAAGTTGGAAAACGTGTTGCACCAGGCCCTTGCCAAAACTGGTTTCTCCGACGACCAAACCACGACCGTGATCCTGAATCGCCCCCGCTACGATTTCGGACGCGGACGCAGTGTTGCGATTGATTAGCACCACCAGCGGGAGCTCTTCCGGATCGGTGCCGTTTGATTTGTAAATGGCGGGTTCGTTGTATTCACTCCGTCCCTTGACCGAAACAATAACCTTGTCACGCGGCAGAAATTCGCTGGAAACATCAATGGCCTGATCCAGCAATCCGCCGGGATTATTACGCAGATCCAGGACCATCTGTCGCATGCCATCCTTCTTCAGGCTGGCAATTGCTTCGCGCAATTCGTCGTCGCTGGTATGTTGAAAACCGCCGACCAATCCGACGTACCCTGTGGTAGAGCCGAGCATGAAGGCGTTGCGAATCGAAGGCAGCGGAACTGAGTCACGCACAATCTTGACGTTGACCGCGGCTTCTTCGCCCGCGCGCTCAACCTTCAACAGCACCTCTTTGCCGCGTTCGCCTCGCACGTTCTTCGAAACTTCATCGCTGGACCAATCGCGGGCGTCTTTACCGTCGACTTCCACGATGCGGTCTCCATAGCGCAAACCCGCGCGAGCTGCCGGCGTGCCCTGGACCACAGATTGAATGTACACCCCATCGTCGTGACGCAGGATCTGGACTCCAATCCCGTAAAAACTAGAGGACTGGTCTTCTTTGAGCTTGCGGAATTCCGTCGTCGAAAAGTAAACCGAGTGCGGATCGAGGGTGAAAAGCATTCCCTGGATGGCCGCCTGGGTAGCCTTTTCGTAATCTATGTCACCGGCATATTTCTCTTCCACGGTGGAAATCGCTTCGTGATAATCGTTCTCGATTCGGTCCGCTTCGTACTTGTCAGCGGAGGTACTCTGATTTGAGTTGGCGACGTTCGGAGTAACCACGCGCCCCGAGCTGCGGGTACGCACGCCACCGGCCAGGGTGGCCGTAACAATAACGAGCGTTGCGACGATGGTGAAATTCCTGGTCATACAGAAGCGATGCGTTCCCCGGTTCCCTTCGGATCGCGTGTTAATGAACCAAAATATAGCACAGTGGCGGGCCCTCACCGAAGCGCTCGATGTCGCTGGTGGTTTAGCTCTTTGAGCGGTTTCCTTGTCAGGTATGACGATCCACGAAATATGCCAGCATAAGAGTTTTGTTCGTGCGATTTAGTGTGGTCTGGTGGATCGGTTTGTGCAAGGAAAAGAGACACGGAACGAACTTACGGTACCGCCATGTCGCGCGAGTTGAGACTGACAGTCGGCGCTGTCTCGAGCAAGCCGAAGACATGCACTTGTGCGATCCACCCGATTGATTGAGAATGGCTGCAATCAAAAATGAGCTCAAATTTGTCCATCGTGGTTCCGGCATACAACGAAGCTGCTCGGCTTGGGGAATCCCTGCAGGCCATCGTCGCTTACCTGCGGGAACAACGCGAGCCGGCCGAAGTCATAGTCGTCGATGATGGATCCACCGACAACACAGCGGCAGTTGCCGAAGAAAACCTGGCAGACTCTGGTCCAGTGGCCACAAAGGTGATTCGTTACGAGCAGAACCGCGGCAAGGGTTACGCAGCGCGCACGGGACTGCTGGCGGCGGGTGCGAACGTCGCATTGTTTTCTGACGCGGATTTGTCGACGCCCATTACCGAGACGGTAAAGCTGATAACCCCAATCCGCGACGGCGAATGCGATCTGGTATTCGGATCGCGCGCGCTGGATCGCCGGCTAATCGGTGTGCATCAATCCTGGCGCCGCGAACAGGGTGGGCGGCTTTTCAATCTCATCGTCCGGGTGGCGACGGGCTTGCCTTTCTGGGACACGCAATGCGGATTCAAGGCTTTTCGGATGAATGTTTGCCGCCCGCTAATTGAAGCGGCACAAATCGACCGGTTCGGTTTTGATGTGGAGTTGATTTATCTCGCACACCTGGCACGGCTGCGCCTGCGAGAAATCCCGGTGCGCTGGGATCACAGTGCGGGCGGAGCGTTGGATGCTTCGGGAAATTACTCGCGCGATAGCCTGCGCATGATTAACGAGGTCCGCCGGATTCGTCGCTCGGCTGATGCTGGAGAATACAGTGAAGCGATTAGCGCGGCGCGCACCGCAGCGATGGTCGAAGCGAGGCAACTTCTCTCGAGACCGTCGATGTCGCTTTCTTGACTTGCCAGTGTGGACACAGAGAAAGGCGGAATGGATTCGATGAAACTTTGTTATCTTCTATGTGTCGTTTGTGGTTATTCTGAGTGACTTGGAGCAGAGATGGCACGACTAAACGTTAACATCGACCACGTCGCGACCGTTCGCCAGGCGCGGCGCGCGCCGGAGCCGAGCGTGGTGGCGGCGGCCATGATTTGCGAGCAAGCGGGCGCCGACGGCATTACGATTCACTTGCGCAGCGATCGCCGGCATATACAGGATATGGATGTGTCTTTGCTGCGCCAGGCAGTAACTACTTACCTGAACGTCGAGATGGCCGCGACCGAAGAGATGGTTAAGATTGCCATTGCGACCAGGCCCGATGCGGTCTCTCTGGTCCCGGAAAGTCCCAACGAGATAACCACCGAAGGCGGTTTGAACGTGCGGCCGAATATCGCCATCGTGCGGGCGGCGGTCAATCGTTTGCGCGAAGCTGGGATTATGACCAGCCTCTTCATCGACCCAGATGCTCATCAGATTGAAGCCGCGCACGCAGTCAATGCCCAACAAGTTGAGTTATGCACGGCCGCTTACGCCGAGGCGACTCTCGGCGGTGCTGGGATTCACGGCGAAGGCGCGGTGCGCGCCAACCAGGAATTGCGGCGCCTGGGTGAGGGGGCAGCGCTGGCGGCCCAATATGGCTTGCATGTCGCAGCTGGTCACGGACTTACGACCCGGAACATTCTTGCGGTCGCAGCAATCGGTGAGATTACCGAATTCAATATCGGTCATCACATCGTCGCGCGGGCCGTATTCGTGGGATTAGAGAGAGCGGTTCGCGAAATGAGAGAAGCCATTCGAATGGGTTCGGCAGGGAACTGAAGCTCCCGACAGCAAAAACGATCCACGAAATCACACTAAACCGCAAAAGGTCGCGCCGTCTCCGTTTGGTCTATTGGATCGCTTTTCCTGCTGGCGGGTTAGCGTTGCGATGCAGAGCCCGTGAGTTGCAAACGCACCATCGAACGTTCAAGTTTCGCACGCGCTTTCTCAAAGTCTTCTTCACTCCCGCTCACTGAACTCAATTGCTTTTCGCTGTGTTCGCGCGCCAGACGCGCACGGGCGGCGTCGATTTCTTCCGGACGCTCGGCTATTTCGGCGAGTACCGAGACACGGTCATCGTTCACTTCCACGAACCCGCCTGAGACATGCAATTGAAAAGTCGTGCCCGCTTCGTTGTAAGAAAGCACCCCGGTCTGCAAGTCGGAAATCAGCGGCGCGTGACCCGGCAGGATGCCCAGCTCACCGCCGCGCCCGGGAACGGTAACTGAGTTGACCTGCTCTGAAAGGAGCCGGCGCTCAGGAGTTACTACTTCCAATTGAAGTTGTTCGGCCATAAAAAAAGTGGCACAGACTTCAGTCTGTGATTCTCATCAACGATGCAACACAGACTGAAGTCTGTGCCACCTTCCCGCTATTCCATTTTCTTAGCGGCTTCGACGACTTCTTCGATCGTGCCGGCCATGTAGAAAGCCTGCTCAGGAATATCGTCGTGCTTGCCGTCGATGATCTCTTTGAAGCCTTTGATCGTGTCTTCCAGCTTCACGTACTTGCCTTCACGGCCGGTGAACTGCGAAGCCACGTGGAACGGTTGCGAGAAGAATCGCTGAATCTTGCGCGCTCGCGAAACAGACAGCTTGTCTTCGTCAGACAGCTCGTCAAGGCCAAGAATCGCGATGATGTCCTGCAGGTCCTTGTAGCGCTGCAAAATCAGCTTCACACTTTGGGCCGTGTTGTAATGTTCCTCACCAACGATGCGCGGATCCAAAATGCGCGAAGAGGAGGCCAGCGGATCGACCGCAGGATAGATTCCCAACTCCACGATTTGACGCGATAAAGCAGTGACAGCGTCAAGGTGCGCGAAGGTCGTCGCGGGCGCCGGGTCGGTGTAGTCGTCCGCCGGAACATAGACAGCCTGAATCGAAGTGATCGATCCGGTCTTGGTTGAAGTGATGCGTTCCTGCATCTCACCCATCTCAGTAGCCAAGTTCGGCTGATAACCCACGGCCGAAGGCATGCGGCCGAGCAAGGCTGACACTTCCGAACCGGCCTGGGTAAATCTGAAAATATTGTCGATGAAGAGCAGCACATCCAGACCTTGATCGCGGAAGTATTCAGCGACGGTCAATCCGGACAGCGCCACGCGCAGACGCGCGCCCGGCGGTTCAGTCATCTGACCATAGATAAGCGCGACCTTCGACTTCTCGATCGCTTTCATATCCACCTTGGTCATGTCGAAGGCGCCGGTCTCTTCCATGTTGTGATAGAAGGACTCGCCAAAGTCGATGACTTTTGATTCGACCATCTCGCGCAGCAGGTCATTGCCTTCGCGCGTGCGCTCGCCCACCCCAGCGAAAACTGAAAAGCCTGAGCGCGCCTTCGCGATGTTGTTGATGAGCTCCATCACGATTACTGTCTTGCCGACGCCGGCGCCGCCGAACAGACCAATTTTGCCGCCGCGCACGAAGGGCTGAATCAAGTCGATCACCTTGATTCCGGTTTCGAACATCTGCAGCTCCGTCGATTGTTCTTCGAACGAAGGAGCATGACGGTGAATCGGATACCGTTGCTGGTGGGGAATGTCGCCGAGGTTGTCTACCGGATCGCCGATCACATTCATAACCCGGCCCAGCGTGCCTTCGCCTACGGGTACGGTAATTGGGCCGCCGGTATCGACTGCTTTCATCCCGCGCACCATGCCGTCAGTGGGCAACATGGATACCGCGCGGACGCGGCCTTCACCGAGGTGTTGCTGGACTTCAGCAATCACGCTAATCGGTTCAGGCACGTCAAAACCGTCGGAAATTATGCGCAGTGCCTCGTAAATCGGCGGCAGGTAACCCTCAGTAAACTCGACGTCCACTACCGGACCAATAATCTGCACCACGCGCCCTACATGCCCGTTTGTGCCATTTCCATTAGGCGTAGCCATATTTGCTCAGTTCAAACCTTTCTGATTAATGCGATGCCTCTACAGATAGAAACTGGAAGGTTTTTTTAAGAGGGAGAAGATAGCATAGGGTTTCTGCAATCGGCAAACGCGCGCGCGTCTGTGGATCGGGTCACGAAAACAGCCGCGTCCTCGCGGCGGACGGGGCGAAATAAGCCGCTCCCTGGCGTCAGAAGCCCGCGGGTAAGCAAGGGCAACGTTGTTGCCGGTGAGCAAAACGGTATCGGACTCAACATTCGCGATTTCCGCTGGATGGCTCTCGCTAACGGTCGGTCTTCTGACACAAACTTTCCCAAAACTTTACTTGTACCATTGTCGTAGTACAATAGGGCAACGATGTTTCAGGTAGATTCCAATCATCCAACGCCGCTTTACGCTCAGCTGGAAAGGTCTATTCGCTTTGCGATCTCGACCGGGCGGCTGCGAATCGGCGATCAGCTTCCGACAGTGCGGCAGTTGGCGGTGGAGTTACGTATCAACGCGAACACGGTGGCTAAGGTTTATGCCGAATTGGAACGCGCGGGGGTGGTTGAAACCCGCAGAGGCGTTGGGACTTTCGTCAATGCGCGCCCCCGAGAGGCCACCAATCGGCGCGATCGCGACGGGCACCTGCGCGAGTTGGCCGATCATTTCATTGCCCAAACACATACCAGGGGTTTTTCCATCGACGAGGTAATTGAGCATCTGCAAAGCCGACGAAAAAAGTAGAGGTTAAAGAACTTGCGCGACTCGCAAGAAGGAGAAGACTTGTATGGCTAACATTACAAATTTTGAAACCAGGAGCAACTTACCGGTGAATGCGCCGCGGCTTAACTTTGTTCAGGCCGTAGCGTTCCTCGTGCCGGTGGGCTTCGGCGCTCTGGCGACGTTGCTCACTCTTAATCCCGGCGGGGCGATCGTCGGCGTGTTGCTGGGTCTGCTTTTGGCTCAATCGCCAAAGATCGCGCGGCAATGGGAGCGCGCGGTCGTGCTTCGGCTGGGAAAGTTTATTGGCTTGCGTGGTCCGGGACTCTTCTGGATCATTCCCTTCGTCGATAACATTTCCAGCTGGATCGATCAACGCGTGATCACGACGGCCTTTGCCGCCGAAGAGACGCTGACCAGCGATACCGTGCCGGTCAATGTCGACGCAGTGCTGTTCTGGGTAGTTTACGATCCGGAAAAAGCCGCACTCGAAGTGCAAAACTATCCTGCGGCTGTCAGCTGGGCGGCCCAGACTGCCCTGCGAGACATAATCGGCCGCACGTCGCTGAGCGATCTGCTGCGCGGTCGCGAGCGCATCGAAGACGAATTGCAGAAGCTGATCGATGAGCGGTCGAATCCCTGGGGCGTCACGGTGCAATCGGTCGAGATGCGCGACGTGATTATCCCTGCGGCCCTGCAGGATGCAATGTCGCGCGAGGCCCAGGCGGCGCGCGAGAAGGCTGCGCGCGTAATCCTGGCGCAGGCCGAAGTCGAAATCGCGGCTCAGTTCGGCAAAGCCTCAGAGTCCTATCGCAACAACCCCACCGCGATGCACCTGCGGGCGATGAACATGTTGTACGAAGGTCTGAAGGAGAAAGGCGCGCTGATGATAGTCCCCAGCAGTGCGGTGGAAACGATGGGAATGGGCGGTTTTGTGGGAGCGGCAGCCTTACGGCAACAAACGCTCACCGGCGGTGAAGAGAAGCCTGAATAAGGAGTGTGAACGCGTCAGATCGGAGCGCGGACATCTTGTCCGCTGAGCGCGCAGCGCGAACAGCTTCTAGAGCGATCCTTCGCGCCACGCCTGAGCGGACATTGTCCGCTGGCGGACAGGATGTCCGCGATCCGGCCCAGGATTCGAATGCTATGCTTCCGGATCAATTCTGATCTTCATTGACCGCAGGATCTTTAGATCTTCATCGGTGAGGTCCAGAGATCCATCACTATCTTCGCCGGATTGGTCCTCACGGTGAGGCCGAAGGCCAATCTCGAGCTTTAGCGTCAGTTCCATTTCGAATCCGGCTTCACGCAGTCGCTCAATCGCCGCAGCTACGCTCGCCGATTGCTGAACTGATTCGTTAATCGCTGTGCCTACCTCTTCCGCAAGCTTTTTGGTGTGTTCGTCCATTCGACGCTGGGTCCTCTGATCCGTAAAGGCTGTGGTGATGCTAAGTCACATGAGCAACTCGGTCAAACGTGCCGAGCAGTCAAACCCTGGGCGCCATAACGTAGCATAGGCGTCCTGCCCGTGAAGACACGCGCAAGGTGTACTGTCACGGTGAAGGCACGCGCGAGCTGCGTGTGGTACAAGCGGATTGCCGTGCTCACATTCCGTATGCTAGCCTTCGGGCGATTCGCAGAGGGACCCGCAACAGCCGCTAACTTCGATGGCTACCAAGACCAAAGCGACAGGTGTCAACGACCAAGGCAAACGCCGCGAGCACTTCGAAAATTCGTCGGGCCTGGAATTGCCCGTCGACTTCAATCCCTCGAATACCGTGCCAATCGAATACGATCGCGACCTTGGCGATCCCGGTGACTTTCCGTATACGAGAGGCATCCGGCGCAATATGTACCGCGGCCGCCTCTGGACGATGCGCCAGTACGCTGGCTACGCGAGCGCCGCGGAATCAAACGCGCGTTACAAGTATCTGCTGGCACAGGGCACCACCGGGCTCTCCGTCGCGTTCGATCTGCCCACGCAAATTGGTTTGGACTCCGACGATCCATTGGCTAGTGGAGAAGTTGGCAAGGTGGGTGTAGCGATTGATTCGCTTGAAGACATGCTGACTTTGTTCGAAGGGATTCCTCTCGACGAGGTGTCAACTTCGATGACCATCAATGCGACGGCGGCGATCTTGCTTTGTCTGTATCTTGCGGTGGCGCGGAAACAGGGCGTCGCCTTTGAAAAGGTCAGCGGCACACTGCAGAACGATATCTTGAAAGAGTACATAGCGCGCGGAACTTATATTTTTCCGCCGTCACCGTCGTTGCGTTTGATTACTGACACGTTTGCGTTCTGCGCGCGTGAAGTCCCCAACTGGAACACGATTTCGATTAGCGGCTACCACATTCGCGAAGCCGGCTCGACCGCCGTGCAGGAAGTTGCCTTCACGATAGCCGACGCAATCGCTTATGTCGAAGCCGCGATTAGCGCCGGCCTCGCGGTTGACGAGTTTGCCCCGCGCGTCTCCTTCTTCTTTAACGCGCACAACAATCTTTTGGAAGAGATAGCGAAGTTTCGTGCGGCGCGCAGGTTGTGGGCACGAATCATGCGCGAACGCTTTCACGCACGCGATCCGCGCTCGCTGATGTTGCGCTTTCACACGCAGACAGCGGGTTCCACCCTGACGGCGCAACAGCCAGAAGTGAATGTTGTGCGCACAACCATCCAGGCATTGGCGGCGGTGCTCGGGGGCACACAGTCTCTGCACACGAATGCGATGGACGAAGCGCTGGCGTTGCCGACCGAAAATGCGGCACGGGTCGCCCTGCGGACTCAACAGGTCATCGCATATGAATCGGGAGTAGCCGACACCGTCGATCCGCTGGCCGGCTCTTACGCCATTGAAGAGCTGACCACAGAGATCGAGCAGCGCGCAGTTGATTATCTCGACAAGATCGACGCCATGGGCGGGACCCTGCGCGCGATCGAGACGGGTTACATCCAACGGGAGATTCAAAACTCGGCTTATGAGTACCAGCGCTCCGTAGAAACTAATGATGCTATCGTAGTGGGCGTTAACCAGTTCCAAAGTGACGAAGGGCCGCAGGTCAAGACCCTGCGGGTCGATGCCTTAATTGAACAAACTCAAATCCAGAGGCTGCGTGCCTTGCGCGAGCGCCGCGACTCGGTCGCCGTTGAGAGCTCGCTGGGCCGACTGGAAGAGACGGCGCGTGGCAGCGAGAATGTCCTGCCCCGAATACTCGATTGCGTCGAGGCCTATGCGACTGTCGGCGAAATCAGTAATCGCCTGCGCACTGTCTGGGGCGAATACCGCGAAGCGGTGACAGTCTAAGTGCATGCCATCCGATTTTTCTTGCCTGCATGATTAAAGTTTGCAATGCTAGCGGCGTTTCCCTTGAGTGTTAACGGTGAGTTGCCCGTCAGAGTGTCTCGCCACAAGAGAGAGGAATTGCTTTAAATGACGATCTTGATTATCCGCTTACGTGGGGCTCTGCTTCTAACCCTCGCAATCAGCGTGTTTGGTTCGATCTCCTTGATTCAAGCGCAGCATGGATCCGGCGCTGGTGGAGGAGTTATTGCAGACACGGGCGCGGTGATGAAACTTCCCGCGAAAAGGGTTATCCATACCCCGACCCCTGCTCCCAAACCCAAAGCCGGAACCCGCCCGCAGCCCGTGAATAACTCCGGGCAGCTGGAAGACGCGCTGAGTCTCGCCGATGATGCCCGCGCGAACGGCCGTAATGAGGCTGCCGAACGAGGCTATCTTCTGGCGGCCAAGCTTGCTCCCGCGGATCCGCGACCGTATCTCGGCCTGGGGCACACCTATTACAATCAGAAGAAATTTGCCGAAGCCGAAAAGTCCTATCAACGCGCGGCCGGCCTCAGCCACAACGATAGTGAGCCGTATGCGCGACTGGCCTTTACTTATAGCGAGCTGCAGCGTCTCGATGAAGCACTGGCGGCGGCGCGGCGATCAGTAAACGCCCAACCCGACAACTATTACGGCTATCTCGCGCTTGGTTACGTTCTCTCGTTGCGTCAAAGTTACGCCGAGGCCGAAACTGCATACCGCAAGTCGGTAACCCTCACGCCCCAGCCGCTGCTCGTGCTGCATCTTGAACTGGTCCGAGTCTTGAGCAGTCAGCGCCGCTATAGCGACGCAGCTGTCGAAGCGAAGAAGGCAGTTGAAATTGATCCGAAAGACTTCTCCGCGCGCTTTAATTATGCGGTCATGCTGCAAAAGCTGGGTCAGTTACTTCCCTCCGCGCAACAGTACGTGGAAGCTATTAAGCTGAATCCGAAGGATGGAGCGCCACGCTCAAACATCGGCCTGATCTATTACATGACGGAAGATTTTGCTAATGCTCGTGAGCAATGGACTGCGGCGGTAAATCTTGGCTCCACGTATGCCCCGGATCGAGTGGGCCTGTTGATTCTCGACGGGCGTCTGGCTGAGGCGCGCACCCAACTTGAAGAGTACACACAAAAGAGTGGTGACGACGAAGATGGCTGGTTGATGCTTGGTGACGTCTATCGCGCCCTGGGAGAAGATTCGCGCGCCCGTGTTACGGATGCTCGTGCCGCTCAGATTGCTCCGGAGTATGTCGGATTGCGCCGTCCCGATCTGAGCAAGGCGGCGCGGCGTGCACCATCGTCCGGCGACAACTGGCAACCGACTGCTAACGCGGATGTTTTGAAAGTGGATGACCAGGGTCGTACCACTCTGATGCTGGCCGCCGGTAAGGGCCGAGCGGATCTTATTCCAGCAATCATTGCCGCCGGCGTAGACGTAAATGCCGGGGACAAGGATGGCGACGCCGCTCTTTACTACGCCGCCACGAATGGAAAGCTGGATGCGATAGATGCCTTGCTGAGAGCCGGCGCTAATATTAATGGGGTCAACAAGAAAGGTTCGACTGCCTTGATTGGATCGGCCGCCGAAGGGTTGGCGCCAGTAGTCAGGCTATTGTTAGCCAGGGGCGCGCGGCCGGATCAGGGAGATGTGGATGGCGACAATGCTTTAATCCTGGCCGCTGCTCTGGGTAAGACCGACGTGATGGACGAACTATTGTCGGGACGGGCAAACATTGATGCGCAGAACAAAAACGGTGTGACCCCTCTGATGATCGCATCATTTCAGGGACACGTCGCGGCGGTGCGTTTGCTCATCTCGCGAAGGGCCAATGTTAACGCGCGGGCCAAGAGCGGCGTTACGGCATTAACTATGGCCACCACCAAAAACCGCACAGATGTAGCTGAGATATTGAGACAGGCAGGGGCGAGGGAGTAGCCGTCAAAATGAGGACGGATTGTCCATGATCCTTATCTTGAGTTTTGGACCCGCTCGCTACCGCGAGCGGTTCTGTACCTGACGAAGCTGAAATAAACTGCTCACCTGGTTGAACGGCTGGATCCCGTCGTTACCGCTCCGGGCTCTGCATCGCACCTGACTTCATAAAATGTGGGTTGTTCTTTTTCCTGTTGTCATTCTCGCGACCGTCTTTGGTCTCGGCGCCATCATCGCTGTCTACTCGTGGCGGAAAGAGAAGGAGCGTACCCGCCAACTGCAACTGACAGCGTCGCAACTGGGATGGAGTTTTGGGGCTAGTGCGCCGCTGAACATGATTGCCGGACTCGAGCGCTTTACGTTGTTCAACCAGGGTCACGCCAAAGAGATCAAGAATTTTATGTATGGCACAGCCAGCGGCACCAAGGCCGCTGTTTTTGATTATGTCTATGTTATTGGATACGGCAAGAACCGTCAGACACACCGTCAGTCTGTCGTCTACCTTGAACCGGCGAACTTGAGCGTGCCTTACTTCTCTTTACGACCGGAGAATGTTCTGCTCAAGATCTTCACCGCATTTGGTTACCAGGATATAGACTTTGGACAGCGTCCAGAGTTCTCACGGAAATACATCCTGCGTGGGCAGGACGAGCAGGCGATTCGCCGCACCTTTAACGATGGGCTGCTCTCTTTTTACGAGCAATATCTCGGAACGAGTACGGATGGAGGAGGGAACCAACTCTTCGTCTTCCGTGGCGGCTACCGGCTTCAGCCGCATGAGATTCAGGGAAATGTCGGCTTGGCGCTAAAGATCATGACTCTTTTTGCGCCGTATCAGTGAAGCATTAACAGTTGGAGTGCGGCGAGAGGTGGCCCCCCTCCAACTGTCTTTGCCTGGTTTTGGCTATTCGATTAACGTCGTCCACCACGCAGCAAAAATCCCAGCACCACCCCGGCGACCGCTGAGATCAGAATCGCCTGACCAGGGTTTTGGCGGGCATAGTCTTTGGCTTCGCCGGCGATCTCGTTGAGATCCTTTCCCTGCAGGTTTTTGATCTTGTCCCCGACAACATTGACCTTTTCGCTCACAAAATCGCCGGCCCGCGACGCGGCATCGACAATCTTTCTTCCATACTCGTGCGCATCTTCTGCAAATTCTGACATGCTCAAATCTCTCCCATTGCGACCCTTGATAATTGCCGTGTTCGGCGCCTGTTGACCACTTTCCGTTGCTTCCGGCATTTCTTTGACTCCTCGCTCCAGGTATAACCAAACTCTCCATACGAGGAAACCCGCCGCGCGGTTGCGAAAATTAACGCAAAGGGAAGACGATCCACGAAATATGCGAAGCAGAGGTCTTGGTTCGCGCGTTTCGTGTGATTTAGTGGATCACTCCTGCCGGGAGTGAAACAAGACACGAACCCAAATAAGACGCCACCCTTCACTTGACTTTGCTGCTTAACAGATGGTAAGTGAGTACTTACTTCGGAGCTTTCTGAAAAGAACTTTGGCACCTCAAAACAAGAAAACTTTGCCGGGCATCGGCGCCAGCGGGAATGGTGCGCGCATGGCTGGCGACGCTCGCCGTCTGCAAATTCTGCGGATTGCCATGCGCCTGTTTTCACAGCGCGGCTTTCGCGGCACGACCACCAAGGAAATTGCTCTGGCTGCCGGCGTTTCCGAGGCCATGGTCTTTCGCCACTTCGCCAACAAGGAAATGTTGTATAGCGCGATTCTCGATCAGAAGGCCTGTGTGCACGATACGCTGGATCCGCGTCAGGCAGTGGCCGAAGCGATCGCCAGCAAAGATGACCGCGCCGTTTTTGAAGGAATTGCCCTCGAGGCGTTGAATCAACACGACTCGGATCCGGAATTCCAAAGATTGTTGCTGCACTCGGCCCTGGAAGAACACGACCTGGCCCACATGTTCTGGGAGAAATTCGTGCGGCGCGTTTATCGCTCGCTCGGCAATTATATTCGCGAGCGGCAGCGCGAGGGGGCAATCATTAAGATCGAGCCTTCGGTTGTGGTGCGTGCTTTTATCGGCATGGTGATGCATCACTCGTTGAATAACAATTTGTGGGATCGAAAGCGAAGTCTGCTGAAAATCTCGAATCAGGCCGCGGCGCGCGAATTTGCCGGAATCCTTTTGCACGGAATCGCGGCCAAAACGGAAGCAGGGAGTCCGCTGCGACTCGGCGGTACTAAATCCACGCGCAGTGCGTTCGCGGCGAAAAAGACCGCGAGTGCCCGGCGCAACGGCTCCAAGAAAGCCGCGGTAAGAGTGAATTCAAAGAGAAAGAGATCGCGTAATGAGTCTTCCAGGACCGCTTAAACTCACCCTTTTATTTCTTTTGGCCGGAGCGACCGGCGCGAGTTTGACTGGCTGTAGTCGCTCTAACGGACAGGGCAACAATGCCCGCGCCTCTGCCAGTCCTACGCCCGCGGCGATAGCAGTCAGCACCACCGCGGCCGTTTTGCGACAGCTGCCACGTTACTTTGAAGCCAACGGCAGTCTGGCGGCAAACCAACAGGCTGATGTCGCCGCTGAAACGTCGGGCAAGGTCGCCGCCGTTGGCGTTGACCTGGGCAGTTCGGTGCGACGCGGGCAAATGATCGTCAAGCTCGATGACGCGGACTTTCGCATCCGTGTCGAACAGGCGCAGGCCCAACTGGATCAGGCGAAAGCAACTTTGCGTCAGAACGAAGCCAAGATCGGTCTGCGGCCCGGGCAGAAATTCAATCCGGAGAACGTGCCTGAGGTGAAGGCGGCGCGCTTTGCATTTGAACTGGCTGATAAGAATCTGAAGCGATTCGAGAAATTGGTCGAGACCGGCGACATTTCGCGTTCGGCCTATGACCAGCAGAAATCGCAACGCGATCAGATGGAAGAGCAGTATCAGGCGCTGATTCATCTGGCCCAGCAAAACTACGCCACGGTCGCAAACTCGCAAGCCGCAGTGGACGCCGCGGCGACGCAGGTCGCCCTGGCGAAGCGTAATCTCGGTTACACGGTCGTGGTTTCGCCGATGCCGGGCTATGTTTCCGAGCGTCCGGCCGATGTCGGTGAATATGTATCGCCGCAACAGAAAGTCGCGACGGTAGTGAACCTGAACCCGTTGCGGGTACGCATCGACATTCCGGAAGAGGCGATACCGCAGGTTCATACCGGGGAAAGCGTTTCGGTCAGCGTATCAGGATATCCCGATCGCAATTTTGCTGGTCGAGTCGCAAGAGTTTCACCGAATGTCACGACTGCTTCGCGGACGCTGACGATTGAAGCCGATGTGGAAAATTCGAAAGCTGAACTGAAGCCGGGGCAATTTGCCACCGTGCGAATTCTCCTGCCGCAGACAGCTTCCGCCGTGCTGGTGCCGCAGCGCTCGCTGCGTACCATTTCGGGCTCGACTTATGTGTTTGTAATTAAGAACGGCCATGCCGAGCAGCGCCTGGTGCAGGCTGGCCAGACTGAGGGCGATCTGGTTGAGCTTAAGAGTGGAGTAGCGGCCGATGAGATTGTCGCAACGAGCAATGTAGATCAACTGAGTGATGGGGTAGCAATAACGCAATAGGGCTGTCATTGGCCAGTTGTTGGTTGTTTGTTGTTCTCCGATGGAGCGCGCAACTGACTTCTGACTACGGACGACTGACAACTTGCGGGGGTTAAGATGCAAAAACTTGCGGAAATATGTGTGCGTCGTCCGGTGTTCGCGACCATGCTCATTTTGAGCATTACTGTGGTCGGCATGTTTTCCTTTAGATCACTCGGCGTCGATCTGTTTCCGAAGATCGATCTGCCGACGATCACGATTACAGTCGTCAATCCGGGCGCGTCGCCGCAGGAAATCGAAACCGAAATCACCGACAAAGTCGAAGGCGCGGTCAACACCATCAGCGGCATCTATGAGTTGCGCTCGACTTCGGTCGAAGGCGTGTCGCAGGTCTTCGTCAATTTCGTGCTGGAGAAAAATGCCGACGTGGCCGCGTCGGAAGTGCGCAACAAAGTCGACTTGATCGTCAACGACTTGCCTGAGACAGCCGAAGTTCCCATCGTCCAGAAGCTCGACACTGACGCAACTCCCGTCTTGCGCATAGCGGTCTCAGCCCCGCGCAGTTTGCGCGAAGTCACCGACATCGCCGACAAGCAGATCAAGCGGCTAATCGAGTCGATAGACGGCGTCGGCAACGTTGAAATTGTGGGCGGCCGCTTGCGCGAAGTCGAGGTCTGGGTAGATCCGGACAAGATGCGCGCTTTTAACGTTACCGCGGCCGATATCGCGACCGCGGTTAAGTTGCAGAATATGGAACTGCCTGGCGGCCGCGTTGAGTCGGGCCAGCGCGAGTTTACGGTGCGTACGATGGGACGCGTTCCCGATCCGGCGCAATTCAACAATATCGTGGTAGCAAACCGCGGCTCCTATGCGGTCAAACTAAGCGACATTGGTTATGTGGAAGACGGGGCCGAAGAGCAACGCACGGAAGCGCGCCTGAATGGCCAGCCGGCAGTCACCCTGGTTGTCTCTAAACAGTCAGGACAAAACACGGTGGCGGTTGCCGACGCGGTCAAAGAGCGTCTGGCCGAACTGACGCCGAACTTGCCGCACGATGTGAAGACGCAAATCGTCGGCGACCAGACTATTTTTATCAAAGCCGCGCTGCATGCAATCAACCTTCACTTGATTGAGGGCAGTATCCTGGCGGCCATCGTCGTGTTTGTGTTTCTTTGGAACTTCCGCGCCACCTTCATCGCTTCAATAGCCATTCCTACTTCAATTGTCGCCACCTTCGGCCTGATGGCGGCGATGGGCTTCACGCTGAACCAAATCACGATGCTGGCACTCACTCTGATGGTGGGAATTGTGATTGACGATGCGGTCGTAGTGCTGGAAAACATTTTCCGGTACATCGAAGAAAAGGGAATGCCGCCATTTCAGGCAGCCATCGAAGGCACGCGCGAAATCGGCATGGCAGTTACGGCCACGACCCTATCCCTGCTCGCCGTGTTTCTGCCCGTGGGATTCATGGCCGGCATCGTGGGCCGCTTCATGTCGTCGTTCGGCTTTACCTCATCGTTTGCAATTGCGGTTTCACTGATCGTGTCGTTCACCCTTACCCCGATGCTGGCGGCACGCATGATCAAGCGCAAGCACGCGCCCGCCACAAAAGGGCCCAGCCCGGACACCTCCGTTTCACCGGAAGGTCAAAAACGGAGCTCGCTGGCCGAGTTCAAGGACAAGTACGTCCAGGCGCAATCAAAAGAGGGCCGCTTTTATCGTCCGATCGATAGCACCTACACCTGGATGCTCAAATGGTCGATGGGGCATCGCTGGGCAATCGTGGCCTTGTCGGTGTTGGTGATCATCAGCACTGTGCCGCTTTTCATGTTCGTCGGCAAAAACTTTTTGCCGGTTGACGACCAGGCGCAATTCGAGATTAACGTGCGCGCGCCTGAGGGCGCGACGCTTTCTTCGACCTCAGCCCTGGCGGAACGAAATGCCAGCGATGTGCGAAAGCTGCCCGGCGTTACCAACACCCTCGTAACAATCAGCAGCGGCCAACAGCAG